>VFQM010001755.1_pt1 | contig 18009 bp, 22 predicted proteins | sample 3512391 | NCBI WGS metagenome assembly VFQM01 (sample SAMN10412369, study PRJNA504923) | tailings metagenome | isolation source: Replicate 1 from Balatoc abandoned mine | place: Philippines
GCGTCGAACACGCCAACTTCTTCGAAACCCGCGCGACCGAATACTCGAAGGGCGCCACCCGCGGCGATTGGCAGCAGGTCTGGTCCAACTTCGACAGCCGCCGGAATGCGAAGGTCGTTGGCGAAGCGGCGAATGAGGCCGATGCGAGCGAGCCGGATATGTTTGGCGCTGAGGGGGTTCAGGCGGCGGAGTGATTCCAAATCGGTTCAATCTGTCGCTCGCACCATTGACCGGAACATGGCAAGAACATAACCTGCCAGGAGCGGGAGGAAGTTCATGCACTCTATAGAATTCTGCGCAGGGGCGGGCGGTCAGGCGCTTGGGTTAGAGCAGGCCGGATTTCACCACACTGCTCTGGTTGAGATCGACCAAGACTGTTCGAAGACGCTTCGCCTCAATCGTCCCCATTGGGATGTGCGCAATGAAGACATGAACCTGTTTGACGGCCGCCCCTTCAAGGGCGTCGATATTCTGACAGGCGGCCTTCCCTGCCCGCCCTTTTCCGTCGCGGGCAAACAGCTTGGCGAGAAGGATGAGCGGAATCTTTTCCCGGCGGCGATCCGGCTGATTGATGAAATCCGGCCGAAGGCGGTCATGATAGAGAACGTGCGCGGTTTCCTGTCGCCGGTGTTCGAAGATTACCGCCTATTCTTGAAATCAGAGTTCAAGAAGCTGGGCTACACGATCGACTGGCGGCTCCTGAGCTCGTCCGACTTTGGCGTCCCGCAATTACGGCCACGCGTAGTCATCGTCGCTTTGCGCACAGATTTGGTGGATGCCTTCGATTGGCCGGAAGTCTTGCCGCACAACCCGCCCACTGTCGGCTCGACACTTCGCGATCTGATGGCGGCAAATGGTTGGGTCGGAGCAGGTCGTTGGGCAGACCTTGCAAATGATATTGCGCCAACAATCGTGGGCGGATCGAAGAAACACGGTGGACCTGATCTTGGGCCAACTCGTGCTCGGCGAGCTTGGGCGGCGATGGGTGTCGAAGGCCGGTCGATTGCCGAAGCTGCGCCAGAGGCTGATTTCTGCGGGATGCCTCGCCTGACTGTCAGAATGGTGGCACGCATCCAGGGCTTCCCGGACGATTGGCAGTTCTATGGTCGAAAGACGACGGCCTACAGGCAGGTAGGAAATGCATTTCCCCCACCGGTAGCCCGCGCTGTGGCTCACAACCTGAAGATCGCGCTTGCGGTGCAGAAGGTCTTCCCGGTTCGAGCTGTGGCGTGAACATTCTTAACGATAGCGGTCATCAGCCACTGCCATCAGGCCATATTGACTATGATGACCTCCATGCACTCGAGTCCGATCTATTAGCAGCTGTCGGCGGGAAACAGATTTTCGAAGAGAAATTGAGATCGTTTTTTCGCTCAGCCATTGATGAGGTGATCGATACGGCGCGAACCAATCGCTTCTTCCTTTCGCAACTTGAAAAAACAGAGAAAACCTATCTCGGCACCAAGTTCGAGAATTTGCTTCGTGACTGGTTACAAGTGCCCCGGGGCATCCTCCTTGACCTAAAGATCGGCGGCAGGGAGGTTGACGTCAAATCTACGACAGGAGGCAGGTCCGGCTGGATGATTCCCCGTGAGGCGCTTGAACAGCTTTGCGTCTTACTCAGAGTCAACGAATCTGCATCGACATGTGCCGTCGGTTTGGTGCGAGCGCGAAAGGCCTATCTGAGGTCAGGCGAGAATCAGGATAAGAAAACCAGCTTTTCTGCGGAGGGAATTGGCAACATCTGGTGGATGGTGAGAGACTTCGCATACACACCGAACTTCTGGAATTCGGTTAGTGACGACGTGCGTAACGAGATAATGAAACCAAAAGGCGGCACGGCAAGACTTGTAAAGCTCTTCGAAAATTGCCTCGAAATTCCCGTCTCTCGTGTGCTGATTTCGGGAGTCGCAAAGCAGGACGACTTCATGAAGCGACTTCGCAAGAATGGTGGGGCCAGAGACAAATTGGCGCGGGCTGGTATTGCGGTGCTGTATTCCGGCTACGACCGCAACCTTATGCAGGAGCTAGGCTTGAAGGTTGGGCATAGGGAGTTTCAATCTTATCGACCTAAAACCTCTGACGAAGTTCTGCTGCTCAGGAACGCTGGGAAGATTGATTAGAATTACGGTAACAGGTGCAACAAGAATTTCCGTGACAGGTGCAACAATCCCCAATTGTGCCATAGCGGTGGCAGTGCGCCGAACTCCCAGCCCACCTCTTACTCCCCTCCGTCATTCCGGCGAAAGCGGGAACCCAGGGTTTGCCGGCACTGGATCCCCGCCTGCGCGGGGATGACGGGGTAGGGCAGGGATGACGGGTTGCGGCGGGGCTAGCTGGGCGCCCGCCCGCGTTTTCCGCCGCGCCGCCTGCCCGCACTTGCGCCGCCGCGCCATTTCGCCATGATCCAGCCCGACAACCGGAGAGGATACCCGAATGAGCGCCTACCTCGTCTTCATCAAGGAACGCGAACACGATGCCGCCGCCATGGCCGAATATGGCGGCAAGGCCGGCCCTTCGCTGGCCGGGCACCCGGCCAAGCCGCTGGTGCTCTATGGCGCGACCGAGACGCTGGAAGGGCCCGAGGCCAACAGCTGCGTGATCATCGAATTCCCCGACATGGACGCGGCCCGCGCCTGGTACAACTCACCCGCCTATCAAGAGGCGCGCAAGCTGCGCTTCCAGGGCGCCGATTACCGCGTGTTCCTGACTCAAGGTCTGTGAGCCAGCGGCGATGAGCGACGCGCCGGCCCGCAGCTTCAGCCGGACCTATTCGGTCTTCGCCGGGGCGCTGACCGGGCTGGCGCTGGCCATAGCCGGCATGCTCGCGGTGCTGCTGAGCCAGGATGGCCCCGGCCCGCAGGAAGGTGCGCTGGCGCTGGTCCTGCTGCTGTTGCACGGCACCGTGCTGATCGGATCGGTGTTCGCCTTTCCGACTGCCCTGGCGATGGTGCTGACGCTGGCAGGCCTGTTTCGGTGGTGGCCGCAGCTTGACCGCGCCTGGGTCTGGGCGCTTGCCGGGGTGGTCTTCACCATGCCGACCGCTTTCTTCTTCAACCTCTTCGACAGCCCCTTTCCCGAACCGCCTGGCGGGCTTCATCTCGGGCCGCTTTGGTGGTTCGGCCTGGCGTTGGGCGGGCTGTCAGGCCTTTCGGCCTGGAAGTTTGGCCGACTTGACAAAACAAACCATATCGGTTAATTGAATGACAGCCGGCTAACCACTGGCACCGCGGCGGTGCGGGGCGATGAGCGCTCGGCCCAGGCCCCGCCGGCCGGCGCGTCCCTCCCAGCGGAGGCGTCCGCGCCCCACTGAGGTGAAGAGGGGCCGGCGATCTCCGGCGCCATAACTTCGGGGTATGCCCCGACGGCCGGCGGCACGAGTGCGAATCCGCCCCGCCGCCGCTTCACCCGCAGGATCGCGCCGACAAGTCCAACGGGGTGCTGCTTGTCAGCCGCTCGCACTGAATGCGCCCCAGCCAAGCCTGTCTGGTCCAGGCCCCCCGCACCGGCCAGCCGCCTGCGTTTCCCCTTGGGCGTAACCCCGCATTCGCCAGCGGGCGCTGCCGCTTGCCCGCGAAAGTTGATCAGGATCACAGACGGCGGCCGGGCTTTGCGCGAATCTGCGCCTGTCCAACCGGCAGGAGTATCCGCCATGACCCGCACCCCACTCGCCCCGCTCTTCACCGGCATGACCGCCGCCGCGCTGCTGGCGCTGGGCGGCTGCAGCAAGCCTGCCGAGCAGCCCGCCGCCAGCGCCGAGCCGACCGCGCCCAGCAGCGAATATGTCGCCGAGAACCCGACCGAGCCGGCGGTCGATGTCAACCTGCCCGCTTCCAGCGCCACCAGTACGCCGGCCGCAACCGCCAGCCCTGCCGAGGCCGCACCACCCCCCGCGGCCAAGTAGGCGCTGGCCGGCGGGCCGGCGGCCCAAACCGCCGGTCCGCCTCACTCCTCCCCGGGAGCGCTCGCTCACATTTTCTTGAGCATTTTCGGTCACAAGCGGCGTCATGACCCTGCCGTTTGCCTTGGCCCCTGGCCTGATCGGGATCAACCTGATCGCCTTCCTGGCCTTTGGCCTCGACAAGATCCTGGCCGAGGCACGCGCCTGGCGGATTTCGGAATCGGCCTTGCTGATGTGGGCCTTTGTCGGCGGCACGCCGGGCGCCTATGCCGGGCGGGCGCTGTTTCGCCACAAGACTCGCAAGCAGCCGTTCTCCAACCAGCTCCATACCATCGCCGTGGTCCAGGTGCTGGGGCTGGGCGCGCTGCTGGGCTGGCAGCTGGCCGGCTGATCGGTTAGGGGCGGCGCATGGAACCTGCGCAGCCCAGCACCGCCTTCAAGATCCTCACCGCTGACCAGTGGGCCCAGTTCGAGGCGGATGGCCTGTTCCGCGGCGCGCCGGTCGATCTGGCCGATGGCTATATCCATCTCTCGGCGGCGGATCAGCTGCAGGGCACGCTCGACAAGCATTTTGCCGGGCAGCAGGGCCTGGTGATCGCCGAGGTTGACCTCGCCGCGCTGGGCGAGGCGATCCGCTGGGAAGTCTCGCGCGGCGGCGCGCTATTCCCGCACTGCTATGCCGACCTGCCGATGGGCGCAGTGCTGAAGGTCGAGCGCCGCTAGCGCCGCCAGGCCAGCGCCGGCAGCAGCGCGAACAGCGCCTGGCCGGCCAGCCCCAGTGCACCGGGCGGTGTGGCCAGCGCCGCGAGCCACGCCTGCGCGTTCTGCCCGAACAGGGCCACGCCCAGCGCCAGTTCGAGCGCCATCAGCAGGACAAAGGCGATCAGGCCCGCCAGCAGCGCCGCGCCGCGGCTCGGCAAGGGACGGTGCGCAGCCAGCCGCCGGGCCAGCCACCAGCTCGCCCCCAGCATCACCGGCAGCTCCAGCGCCACCGCCGCCAGGTGCCCGACCGCCGGGGCCAGCCACAGCGTGCGCACCGTGCCCAGCACGAACCCCAGCGCAAAGATCGCGGCGAGGTAGATCAGGGCGTGGCGCAGCAGGCTCATGCCCTGAGGTTAGCAGCCTTACGGAAGTCTAGCACCAGGAACTGCGCGAGCCGGTCCAGGTCTCCGCCAGGCCTTCGTCCACCAACTGGTCCCCCAGGCTGGCCCCGCCGCGGGTGATGATCTGCAGGCGGCGACCATACTGGTCGTGGCTGCGGTCGATATCCTCGAGCGCGAAGGCGCCCTGGTTGAGCAGCGCGGTCAGGCGCTGGGTGGCCTCCTCGGCCAGCTCGGCCTCGCGCGCGCATTCGGGCTCGCTTAGTTCGGGCGTGTTGATATCGGCGATGCGGATCTTGGTTCCCTGGTACCAGATCGTATCGCCATCGATGACGCAGTTGGCCCGGCTGCCGAAGGCGCAGCGGCTGAACTGTGCGCGGTGGGTATCCCCGGCGCTGGCCAGCAGCGGCATGGCCTCACCCTTTGGCCCACCATCCCAGAGCAGTACCGCCGTGAAGGCGGCCAGCGGCAGGGCGACCAGCATGGCGAGCCAAAGGCGGCGGGCGACAGGATCATCCGCGCGCCGCGCCGGCTTGCGCGGCGCGGCTTTGCGAAACGGGATCACCCGCGCGGACTGGTGCTGCCTGCGTGCCATCGCCGCACTGTGCGGCAAAGGTCTGACTTTGCGGTTAAGCGGTCTGCCGCTTGCCCAGCGCTGTCGCCACGCTAAGCTGAGCTCCACACCGTGCCGTGGGAGCAAACGCGATGAACTATGCCTTCTGGATTGCCATCCTGGTCGTCTTCATCGCCGTGATGCCGGCGATCCTGCGCAACCGCCGCAAGGGCGACGGCAAGAGCGGCGGCGATTCCGGGTCAACGGCTACGGGCACCGGCGGGCGCGACCGCAGCGATCACAATTCCGGTGACAGCGACGGCGGCGGAGACGGCGGCGGGGACTAGGGCCGGCCCGACAAGGCTGCGTGCCCCCAGGGCGGCGGCGGGGTGATCTGCCGGCCCAGATCAAACTCGACCCGGAAATTGCGGGCATTGGGGGCCTTGCGCTGTAGCTGATAGACGAAGCGAGCGGGGCCAGTGCCCAGCCAGTACACTTCGACCCGCCAGACGTTGGTGATGGAAACCGATCGGCCCTCGCGCTGGAACAGGGCGATGCTTTCGGCGTCGACCGGGAACTCCTGCACGGCGGCCGTGCCCGGGCTGGTGGTATCGCCGCCATACATGGTCATGACGTCGGGCGTGCCATCCTCGTGCCGGTGATCGTGCTTCAGCCGCAAGCCAGTGGCGGTGCGGGTAAACACCCATGTGCGGCTGCGATCCCACGAACCATCGGCCCGTTCGATGTGGAACGGTACCTTGATCTCCTGCGGGGAGCATTCGCGCACATGCATTGCCATCTGCTTGCCGCGCATCTCGACATCAGGGGCTTCGTCGCTGACCAGCCGCCCGGCATAGGCCTTGCCGCAGTGGCTGGAGAGCGCATGCCAGAACGCGTCTTGCTCACTAAGTGCCAGACCATCGGGCGGCGAAGTCGCGCAGCCGAGCAGCAGGGCAAGCGGGGCGAGGCAAAGCGGGCGGGCGGTCATCGCCGCAGCGTGGCAGCCACCCTAGGCTATGGCAAGCGCAGCGTCACCCGGCCTTGCGCAGCGGTTCCGCGTCAGCCTCGGGCACCACGGCTTGCGGCTGGTCGAGCCAGATCCCGCGGGTGTCATAGACCTGCTTGTCGAAGCGCTCGGCCAGCGGCACGGCCTTGAACTGATCGTGATCGACCAGCACCAGCAGGATCTCGGTCTGCTCAAGCGCGGTGTCGAGGTCGATCAGCTCAGCCTCGGTCCCGGCGAACTCCTTGGGCAGGGCGGCCGCATAGGGCTCGACCACCTTGATGCGGGCACCGAACTTGCGGGCCAGCGTTACCGCCACCAGCCGCGCCGGGCTTTCGCGGAAATCGTCGATATTGGCCTTGAAGGCGAGCCCCAGGCAGGCGACGCGCGCTGCCGGATTGGCGGCGATCAGCGCTTCGGCGCGGGCGATCACGTGGTGGATCTTGCCATCGTTGACCCCGCGCGCGGTGCGGATCAGCGGGGTGTGCTCGGGCGCGCCGTGGACGATGAACCAGGGGTCGACCGCGATGCAGTGCCCGCCGACGCCCGGCCCCGGCTGGAGGATGTTGACGCGCGGGTGGCGGTTGGCGAGGCGGATCACCTCCCACACATCCAGCCCCATCTGGTCGGCGACGATCGACAGTTCGTTGGCAAAGGCGATGTTGACGTCGCGGTAGGCGTTCTCGACCAGCTTGGTCATCTCGGCGCTGCGGCTGTCGGTGACGACGCAGGTCCCGCGCACGAACAGCTTGTAGAAGGAGAGCGCCTTGCGGGCGCAGCGCGGGGTGATGCCGCCGATCGAGCGGTCGTTGTTGGTCAGCTCCTCAAGGATCCGGCCCGGCAGCACGCGTTCTGGGCAGTACGAGATCGAGAGGTCGGGGATGTCGGTGGTGAGGCCCGGGCACTTGAGGTCCGGGCGGCGCGCCGCGATCAGATCGCGCAGCGCCTCGGTCGTGCCGACCGGCGAGGTCGATTCCAGGATCACCGTGTCGCCGCTCTTGAGCACCTTGGCGACGGCTTCCCCGGCGGCGAGGACATAGGAGATGTCCGGCGCGTGATTGGCATCGAACGGGGTGGGGACGGCAATGATGAAGACATCGGCCGGGGCAACCTCGGTCGAAGCCTTGAGCAGGCCGCGTGCCACCACGCCCTGGACCAGGCCGTCCAGATCGACTTCCTCGATATGGATCTCGCCGCGGTTGATCGTATCGACCACGGCCTGCGTCACGTCGACGCCGTGGACCTGGCACCCGGCGCGCGCCACGATGGCGGCGGTGGGAAGCCCGATATAGCCCAGCCCGACTACACAAACGCTGGGCTTAGTGTCCGATTTCATTCCCGATCAACTCCACGATACGGCGCGCCGACTGCCCGTCCCCAAAGGGATTGTGGGCCCGCGCCATGGCCTCGTAGGCCGCCTTATCGTCGAGCAAGGTGAAGATTTCGGTAACGATACGAGTGACATCGGTGCCGACCAGCTTGGCCGTGCCGGCAGTCACGCCCTCGGGCCGCTCGGTCGTCTCGCGCATGACGAGGACCGGCTTGCCCAGCGCCGGGGCCTCTTCCTGCACCCCGCCGCTGTCGGTCAGCATGATCTCGGCAATCGAGAGCAGGCGGACGAAGTGCGGATAGTCGAGCGGCTCGATCAGCGCCACGTTGGAAAGCTGCCCCAGCGCCTTGCCCATCACCGCGCGGACATTGGGGTTGAGGTGGACCGGGAAGATCACCGCGACGTCCTGGCGCTGGGCGATCCGGCGGATCGCTTCGGCGATATTGGCCATGCCGTCACCAAAGTTCTCGCGGCGGTGGCTGGTCACGCCGATGATCCGGCGGCCGGCGAACATATGCTCCAGATCGGCGAGGTCGCCCGCCAGCGAAGGCTTGGCGAAGATCCGCGTCTGGACCCATTTCAGCGCGTCGATCACCGTGTTGCCGGTAACGTGGACCCGATCAGCCGGGACCTGTTCAGCGAGCAGCTTGCCTGCCGCCACCTGGGTCGGTGCGAAGTGCAGGCTGGCGATCGTGCCGATGATCTTGCGGTTCACCTCTTCGGGCCAGGGGTGATAGATATTGCCCGAGCGCAGCCCGGCCTCGACATGGTCAACCGGAATCTTGCGGTAATAGGCCGCCAGCGCCCCGGCCATGGCCGTGGCCGTATCGCCCTGGACGATCACCCGGGCCGGCGCTTCGGCGTCCATCACCTTGCCCAGTTCGGTCAGCAGCGCGGCGGTCAGCCCGTCGAGCGTCTGGCCCGGCTGCATCAGGTTGAGATCGTGATCGGGCTTGATCGCGGCGATCTCCAGCACCTGGTCCAGCATCTGGCGATGCTGCGCCGAAACGCAGACCACCGGCGTAAAGCGCGGATCGGCCTGCAGGGCGCGGACCACGGGGAACAGCTTGATCGCTTCGGGACGGGTGCCGAAGATCACGAGAATTTTGGCAGGCTGGGTCATTGCATCCGCCCCTACCATCCGAGAGTTAACCATGAAATAAGACCCGGCAGCTTAGGGAATGTTCATGCGTATCCTCGTTACCGGCGCGGCCGGCTTCATTGGCTTTCACCTGATCCGCCTGCTGACGGCGCGGGGCGACAGCGTGGTCGGCATCGACAACCTCAACGATTACTACTCGGTCGCCCTGAAGCGTGACCGGCTGGCGGCGCTCGCCGCCGAGGCGGGGGATCGCTTCACGTTCCTCCAGGTCGACTTTGCCGACATGGCCGCGCTTACTGCTGCGCTGGCGAATGAGAAGATCGACCGCGTGGTCCACCTGGGGGCCCAGGCCGGGGTGCGCTATTCGATCGAGAACCCGCACGCCTATGTCCAGTCGAACCTGGTCGGCCACCTCAACCTGCTCGAAGTCGCGCGGCATCGTCAGCTGGAGCACATGGTCTATGCCAGTTCCAGCTCGGTCTATGGCGGCAATACCAAGCTGCCCTTCGCGGTCGAGGACCGGACCGCTCACCCGGTCTCGCTCTATGCCGCGACCAAGCGCGCGGACGAGCTGATCAGCGAAAGCTACGCCCACCTCTACCGCCTGCCGCTGACCGGCCTGCGCTTCTTCACGGTCTATGGCCCCTGGGGCCGGCCCGACATGATGATGTGGATGTTCACGCAGAAGATCCTGGCCGGCACGCCGATTCCGGTCTTCAACAATGGCGAGATGCACCGCGACTTCACCTATGTCGCCGATATCGTCGCCGGCGTGGTCGCCTGCCTTGACAATCCGCCGCCCGATGACGGCACCGAAAAGGCCGGCGGCAGCACCAAGCCGCACCGGCTCTACAATATCGGCAACAGCCGCTCGGAACACCTGATGAAGGTCGTCGGCCTGCTCGAGGAATGCTGCGGCAAGAAGGCCGTGATCGATTTCCAGCCAATGCAGGCCGGCGATGTCCCCGCGACCTTTGCCGACGTTTCGGCGATCAGCGGAGACCTGGGCTATGCGCCGACGACCAGCATCGAAGTGGGTGTCCCCAACTTTGTGCGTTGGTACCGGGACTATCACGGGGCCTGACACTTGAAGCGGCGGCGTGGTTCGGCAATCACGCTGCCATGGCGATTCTTTCCGACAAGTGGATCCGCGGCGAAGCCCATCGTTCGGGCATGATCGAGCCGTTCGTCGAGCATCAGAAGCGCGACGGGTGCATTTCCTATGGCCTCTCGTCCTATGGCTATGACGCGCGGGTAGCGGACGAGTTCAAGATCTTCACCAACGTGCACTCCGCCGTGGTCGATCCGAAGAACTTCTCGGACAACAGCTTCGTCGATGTGAAGACCGACTGCTGCATCATCCCGCCGAACTCGTTCGCGCTGGCCCGCACGGTCGAATACTTCCGCATCCCGCGCGATGTGCTGGTGATCTGCCTGGGCAAGAGCACCTATGCCCGCTGCGGGATCATCGTGAACGTCACGCCGCTCGAGCCGGAGTGGGAAGGGCACGTGACGCTGGAGTTTTCCAACACCACCCCGCTGCCCGCCAAGATCTATGCCAACGAAGGTGCCTGCCAGTTCCTGTTCCTCAAGGGCGACCAGCCCTGCGAGACCAGCTATGCCGACCGCAGCGGCAAATACATGGGCCAGCGCGGGGTGACCCTGCCGAAGCTCTGAGGGGAGAAGCACGATGGAAACGCCCTTGTTCGACCAGTGGCGTTCGCGCTCCCCGCACTACGACGAGAGCCACGAAGCGGTCTGCGATACCGTGCGCGCCTTCGTGGCGAAGGAAATCGCCCCGCACGTCGATGAATGGGAAGCTGCCGGCCAGCTCCCGCGCGAGCTGCACCGCAAGGCGGCTGCGGCCGGTGTGTTGGGCCTCAATTATCCCGAGGAGTTCGGCGGCACCGGCACGGCCTTCAACCTGTTCCACGGCATGGTCCAGACCGAGGAACTGGCGCGGCCCGGGGCAGGGGGGATCTGCGCCTCGCTGATGACGCATGGGATCGGCCTGCCGCCGATCCTGGCCATGGGCAGCGAAGAACTGAAGCGCCGGATCGCGCCGGATGTGCTGGCGGGTGAGAAGATCATCTGCCTGGGCATTACCGAACCCGGCGGCGGATCGGACGTTGCCAACCTCAAGACCCGGGCGGAGCGCAAGGGCGCCAGCTATATCGTCAACGGCGCCAAGACGCTGATCACCTCTGGCGTGCGGGCGGACTACATCACGCTGGCGGTGCGCACCGGCGGTCCCGGCATCGGCGGCGTCTCGCTGCTGCTGGTCGAGACCGACCGGCCGGGCGTCAGCCGCACCCCGCTCGCCAAGATGGGCTGGCATGCCAGCGACACCGCGACGATCCATTTCGACGATGTCGAGGTGCCGGCCGAGAACCTGATCGGGCCGGAGAACGGCGGCTTTGCCGGGATCATGCGCAATTTCAATGGCGAGCGGCTGGGGATGAGCCAGCAGGCCGCCGCCTTTGCGCGGATCTGCTATGAAGACGCGCTCGACTGGGCGCGGCAACGCGAGACTTTCGGCAAGCCGCTGATCACCAACCAGGTGATCCGCCACAAGCTGGCCGACATGGTCCGCCGCATCTCCGCCACCCAGGCCTGGATCGATCACTGCGCCTGGACCGTGCTGAACGACTGCGCCTTTCCCGGCGACTTTGCCCTGCTCAAGGTCCAGGCGACGCAAACCATGGAATTCTGCGCCCGCGAGGCCTGCCAGATCCTGGGCGGCGCCAGCTTCGTGCGTGGCAGCCGGATCGAGCGGATCTACCGCGAGGTTCGAGTCATGGCGATCGGCGGGGGCAGCGAGGAAATCATGTTCGACCTCGCCAGCCGCCAGTACCGGTTCTGATCAGGCTCTTGCATTGACGGGCGATTGGGCATTCACTCCGCCCACGGGGCCGCACAGCTCGCGGACCCCGCAAAGGGGGAGAATATCATGACCGCATATGCTGCGCCGCTTGGGCGGCTCCTGCTTTCGCTGATTTTCATTCTGGGTGGGGCCAGCAAGTTCGGCAACCTCGCCGGGACCGGGGCCTATATGGAAACGGTTGGCCTGCCGGGGATTCTGGCGGGCCCGGCGGCGGCCTTTGAGCTGCTCGGCGGCCTCGCCATCCTGCTCGGCTGGCAGACCCGGCTGGTTGCACTGCTGCTGGCCGGTTTCTGCGTGGTCACCGCGGTGATGTTCCACAACAACTTTGCCGACCAGATCCAGATGATCATGTTCCTCAAGAACCTGGGCCTGGCAGGCGGTTTCCTCACGCTCTACGCCCACGGCGCGGGCGGAATGAGCCTGGATTCGCGCAAGGCGGGGTGACGCCCGCCAGCCTGCCGTAGCGTCAGGCAGAATAGGTTCGACATTGCCACCGAACTGTGCAGTTTTCGCCAAGCCGAACTGCACAGATTCGGGGCAATGGAGAGCATCACATGACTGCCAAGGCAGACCGTCCGTTTGACATTGTGGTCTATGGCGCGACCGGGTACACTGGCCGCCTCGTCGCCGAATATCTGGCGCACCATTATCAGGGCAAAGGCCCGAAATGGGCCATGGCGGGCCGCTCGGCCGAAAAGCTGGCCGAGGTGCGCGATCTGATCGGCGCGCCGGCCGATACGCCGCTGGTGGTCGCCAATTCGGACGATCCCGCCTCGATGCAGGCGCTGGCCGAAAGCACCCGCGTGGTCGTCACCACGGTCGGCCCCTACCAGCTTTACGGTGAGCCGCTGCTCAAGGCCTGCGTTGCCGCCGGCACCGACTATGCCGACCTCTGCGGCGAGCCGGGCTGGATGCGCGAGATGATCGATGCCTATCATGAGCAGGCCAAGGCCAGCGGCGCGCGGATCGCCTTCTCCTCGGGCTTCGATTCGATCCCCTTCGATCTCGGCGTCTTCATGCTGCAGAAGGAAGCCAAGGCCCGCTTCGGCAGCCCCGCCCCACGGGTGAAGGGCCGGGTCCGCGCCATGCAGGGCACCTTCTCGGGCGGCACGGCGGCGAGCCTTACGGAAACGATGAAGGCCGTGGCCAGGAAGCCCAGCCTGATCCCGATCCTGCAAAGCCCGTTCGGCCTGACTCCGGGTTTCGAAGGGCCAAGCCAGCCGATGGGCCTGTTGCCCGAATATGATGACAAGCTGGGCAAGTGGGCCGCGCCGTTCATCATGGCGACGATCAACACCAAGAACGTCCACCGCACCAATTTCCTGCTCGGCCATCCCTATGGCGCCGACTTCAAGTATGACGAGATGATGCTGACCAGCCCGGGCGAACTGGGCGAAAAGGCGGCGCACGCTGTCGCCGAAATGCTCAAGAACCCGTTCGGGGCCAAGCCGCCCAAGCCCGGCGAGGGGCCGAGCCCGGAAGAGCGCGAGAACGGCTTCTACGACGTGCTGTTCGTTGGCGAATGGCCCGAAGGGACCGAGCTGCGCTATGGCGTCAAGGGCCGCTACGATCCGGGCTATGGCTCAACCAGCCGGATGATCGCCGAGACCGGGATTGCCCTGCTCGATTGCACGGCGCCGGGCGGGATCGCCACGCCGGGCGCCCTGCTGGGTGAGGCGCTTGTGAAGCGCCTGCAAGACCATGCCGAGATTACCTTCGCGGTAGAGGAATGACCGAAACCCTTGCCCCGCTCTCCCCCGAGGAGAGCGAGTGGACCATCGGCTGGCGGATCGTGCTTGGCTGCGCGCTGGGCGCGGGGGCGGGGATCGTCCTGTTGTTCTTCACCTTCAACATGTTCGTCCTGCCGCTGTCGCAGGAACTGGGGGTGACGCGCGGTGAGATCGGCTCGATCCAGGCACTGATCGTCACCGGCGCGCTGGGCGCGGTCGTTATCGGCCGGGCAGCAGACCGGTTCGGGTTCAAGCCGATCTACCTGGCCTGTGCGGCCATCGTGATCACCGGCCAGGTGATCTCGGTGTTGTTTTCGACCACGCTGCTGCACATGGCGATCTCGATCGCGGTGCTGGGCTTTTTTGGCGTCGGGACGACCGCTGTGGTGATCACCCGGCCGGTCAACGCCCATTTCCGCGAATATCGCGGCCGCGCGCTCGGACTGGTTGCCACTGGCACCTCGATCTTCGCGATCGTGGCACCGCAGGTGCTGGAGCCGATCATTGCCAACTACGGCTGGCGCGGCGGCTTCCTGGCGCTGTCGGGCTTCATGGCGCTGGTCGGCATGCCGGCGGTGGCCTTCATCGTCCCGGCCAGCGCCAGCCGCGCCTATTCGGGCATGGTCGGTGGCGGACGCAGCGACTGGTCGTTCCTCAAGACCCGCGATTTCCAGCTGATGACGCTCAGCATCATGGCAATGGGCCTGGCGACTGCCGGTTTCGTCGGCCAGCTCTCGCCGATCATTCAGGAAGAGGGCTTCGATGCGGCGACCGGCGCGCTCGCCGTCTCGGTCTTCGCAGCAGGCCAGTTCGTGGGGCGGCTCGGCGGCGGGTGGCTGCTCGATCATTTCCGCCCGCAGACGGTGGCGCTGGTCTTCACGGTCATTCCCGGCAGCGGGTTCCTGCTGCTGCTGCTGACCGACCAGATGTTGCCCGCCGCGATCCTCGCTGCGGCGATGATCGGACTGCAACAGGGGGTGGAGCTTGACCTCTTCGCCTACTTCGTCGCCCGCCGCTTCCCGATTTCGCAGTACGGCACGATCTATGGCACGCTGCACGGCTTCAGCTGGATTGGCAATGCCACCGGCATCATCGGCGTTGGCCTGCTGCACGACAAGCTGGGGAGCTACAGCCTGGCCCAGGGCATCGGCATGGCGGCATTGACCGTGGGGGCCGTGCTGGTCTGGCTGGTGCGCCTGCCGCCGCTAGCGACCGAGCCGGAACAGCTCCGCGCTGGCTGAGGCATAGCCGACCGCGTCCTTGGCCGAAAGCCCAAGGCCGGTCAGCGCCAGCACCAGCATCTCCTTCAGTCGCCGCGCGCCTTCCGCCCGGTCGATCCGGCGTTCGAGCGCGTTGGCGATCAGCACCTGGCACAGGCCGAGCCAGAAGCGCGTACCGCTTTGCGCCGCTTCGCGGCGCAGGCGGCCCGTCGCCACGGCCGCGTTCATGTCGGCAAGGATCCCCTGGTTCAGCGGATTGTCACGCAGGGTCGATTGCCCGGCATTGCGCAGCATGATCGCGGTCTTGCGCGGCTCGTCGAAGGCATAGGCAAGGCCCGTGCGCATCCCCCCGGCCAATCGCGTGAAGGGATCGGACACGCCCGCATTGGCCGCGCCAATCCGCGCCTCCAGCTCGACCCGGATTTCCGCGCCGACCGCCTGTCCGAACGCGGCCTTGTCGGCAAAGTGGTTGAAGAAGCTGCCCTTGGCGACACCGGCCCGCCCGACAATCTCATCGATTGCCAAGGCGTCGATCGGCCGCTCGGCGAGCAATTCCAGCCCGGCATCGATCAGCGCGCGATAGGTGCGCTGGGCGCGGGGGCTTAGGGCCGGGGCGGTCATGACAGCTTCCTACTTGACCAGACGGTCAGTTGTCAATAATCTGACCAAATAGTCAACAAGGCGAGTCGGGCCAAGCACCCGACGCGGGAGAGCAGGCTGATGAGCACGATCCGGATCGAGGACATTGCCCATGTCCGCTACGCCGCGCCCGATCTGGCGGCGATGCGCGCCTTCCTCGAAGACTTCGGGATGGACTGCTTTGAGGAGAGCGGACGGCTCTATGGCCGTGGTGCCGACGGGCGACCGTTTGTCCATGTGACCGAGCCGGGCGAGGCGAAGTTTCTCGCTGTCGGGTTGCGGGCGGAGACGGTGGCCGATCTCGAGAAGCTTGCGGCCAGTGAGGGTGTGCCGGTCGAAGACCTCAAGGAGCCCGGTGGCGGCAAGATTGTCCGCCTGACCGATCCCGATGGTTACGGGGTGGAAGTGGTTGCCGGCCAGGCCAAGGCGGAAGCCCTGCCGCTGCCCGCCGACCAGCCGGTCAACACCGCCTCGGCCAAGCCGCGCTTCCGCCAGACCGTGCGGCTGGAAGCAAGGCCGGCCCATGTGAAGCGGATTGGCCATGCCGTGCTTAAAGTCCGCGATTTCCGGACATCGGAGCGGTGGTACAAGGACGGCTTCGGCTTCATCACCTCGGACGAGGTCGAGGCCGCTGCCGACGTCCCGCTCGGCGCCTTCATGCGCTGCGACCGGGGTGACAAGCCAGCCGATCACCACACCCTGTTCCTGGCGCAATTGCCGGGCGAGCTTGGCATTCTCCATGCTGCTTTCGAGGTCGCCAATCTCGATGACCTGATGCTCGGCCACCAGCACTTGAAGGCCAAGAAGCGCGAGGCGGCCTGGGGTGTCGGCCGCCACATCATGGGCAGCCAGATCTTCGATTACTGGAAGGACCCCTTCGGCAACGAGCTGGAGCACTGGACCGACGGGGACCTGTTCACCGCCGCCGACCCGCCGCAAAAGCAGCCGATGAGCGCGCTGCTGGCGGTCCAGTGGGGCGCCCCCCATCCGATGTTCGCCGGCAAGCTGGCTCCGCCGCCCGGCCTCGTCTCGTTCTTCATGGCCCTGCGCCTGCGCGTGCTCGGCCTGTTCCGCTCCAAGCCCAAAGGAACGCCTGCATGAAACTCTGCACCTATACCGCCGCTGGCCAGACCCGCACCGGGATCGTGGTTGGCGATTCCGTGATCGACAGCGGCGTTCCCGGCACGATGATCGACCTGATCCGCGATTGGGACGCCCTGAAGCCGCAGCTGGAGGCCAGGGCTGCCGCAGGCGGTGGCGTTCCGCTCAGCGCGGTCAAGCTTGAGGCGCCGGTCCAGCGCCCCGGCAAGATCTTTGCGATCGGCCTCAACTATGCCGACCATATCGCCGAATCGAACATGGCCACGCCCGAACGGCAGGTCTGGTTCACCAAGGCCCAGACCTCGGTCAACGGCCCCTTCGACGAGATCGAAATTGCCAAGGGTACCTTCACTGCCGACTACGAGGTCGAACTGGTCGCCGTGATCGGCCAGGGCGGCAAGCATGTCAGCGAAGCCGATGCCCCGGCCGCAATCTTCGGCTACTGCGTTGGCAACGATGTGACCGAACGGATGTGGCAGCACGCCGGACCGCAGTGGTCGCTTGGCAAGAGCTTTGACACCCACGCGCCGATGGGCCCCTGGATTGTCACCGCCGATGAAGTCGGCGATCCGCACAACCTCGGCCTGCGCTGCTTCGTCAATGGCGAGAAGCGGCAAGATTCAAACACGCAGCACCTCGTCTTCAATATCTGGCAGCAGGTTGAGCACCTCTCCACGGGCATGACTCTGGAGCCCGGCGATTGCCTGTTCACCGGCACCCCCGGCGGCGTTGGCGCAGCGATGGATCCGCGCCAGTTCCTGAAGGCTGGCGATGTCGTACGCTGCGAGATCGACGGGCTTGGCCACATCGAAGGCACCATGGTGGCAGAAGGCTGACGGCCATGGCGGGGGCGGACTTCGATTGTGATGTCCTGATCGCTGGCGGCGGGCCTACCGGCGTTACGCTGGCAGTGCTGCTGGCGCGGCGCGGGGTCTCGGTCATCGTCGCGGAGAAGGAAGCGGCCATCTATCCGCTCCCCCGCGCCGCCCATATCGATCACGAGGGCATGCGGATCCTGCAGGAAGCGGGGGTGGCCGATGCGGTGATGCAGGCCGCGCGCCGCGCCAACCGGTATGAATTCCGGAACGCCAGGGGCGAAGTCCTGCTGCGCTTCGAAGGCGCCGGGCAGATTGGCCCGGGCGGCTGGCCGGCTGCCAACATGATCCACCAGCCCAGCGTTGAGGCCGAACTGCACAAGGCCCTGGCCGCGCAGGCCAGGGCCGAGCTGTACCACCGTTGGGAGCTCAAATCCTTCACTGACGATGGCGCGGGCGTGACGGCTCAGGTCAGCACGCCCGAAGGCGAGCGCACGATCCGTGCCCGCTACCTTGTGGGAGCGGACGGCGCGCGCAGTCCGGTGCGCGAGGCCTGCGGCATCCACTTCGAAGACCTCAATTTCGAGGAGCCCTGGCTGGTGGTCGACGTGCTGGTCGATGACGAAGCGCG
>VFQM010001756.1_pt1 | contig 18008 bp, 15 predicted proteins | sample 3512391 | NCBI WGS metagenome assembly VFQM01 (sample SAMN10412369, study PRJNA504923) | tailings metagenome | isolation source: Replicate 1 from Balatoc abandoned mine | place: Philippines
TTCATATTGCTTGGCCCAGGCGAAACTCATGGCGTTCTCTCGGCTTGATCGTGTGAAAGGTCAGGCGATTATTTTATCGGGTCAGATACGCGGGATCACCCGACCCGGATGACGGTATCGGAGGTGAACTCGTATTCCGGCACCTTGAGGTTGAGCGGCGCGGGGCCCTTGCGGATGCGCCCGGCGACATCGTAGTGCGAACCGTGGCAGGGGCAGAAATAGCCGCCGAACTCGCCCTTGTTCTCGCCCTCGGCAGCACCCAGCGGCACGCAGCCGAGGTGGGTGCAGACACCCATCGTCACCAGCACGTCCTCGTGACCGGCCTTGGTGCGGTCGGCGAGCTTGGCCGGGTCGCGCATCGAGGCGCCGTCATCGGCCTTGGCCTTGGCGATTTCCTCGGCCGTGAGGCGCTTCACGAACAGCGGCTGCTTGCGGAACGTTGCCTTGATCGACTGACCGGGCTGGATCGCGCCGACATCGACCTCGGTGGTGCTGGCGGCAAGCACGTCCTGCGACGGCGCCATCTGGCTCACCAGCGGGAACAGCAGCGACGCGCCGCCGACACCGGCGGTGCCGAGCGCGGCAATGTGGATCCAGTCGCGGCGACGCACGCCTTCCTCGGCGGCGGAGACTTCGGTGGTAGCGGCCGTGTCAGTAGCCATTTCGTCTTACCCTGCTCGTTTTGCCGCGCCGGAAAAGGCCTGCGCGGCGTGGTGTGTCATTGCGGGGTCTGCGCCCCTGAGCCGATCCGTCGATTGGTCCCTGTCTCGCGCACCGATGCCCCTTGCGGAAGACCGGCCCGAAACTTGGGGCGCGCAATTAACGGCAATCCTGCGAGATTCCAACCGTGTTTTAGTCAAGCCGCGTTCGCAGCTGTGCAAGGAGCCCTCACGAAAGGCCGATCATGCTGATCTGCCGACCATAATTCGCCTCGCCCGCCTGCGTCGAGCGTCTGTGCGAGTGGTAACGCTCGACATGTGAGAATGTATCCCGGCCACTATCCGCAATTTTGCTAAGACCTGCTGCGGAGAGCCGCGCCATGATGAAGCCGGGCAGATCGAAGTGCCAGCGCGGCACGCCGTCGCGCATCGGCGCGGGGGCAAAAAAGCTATCGGCCTCGGCCGGGAAGCGCGCGCGGAAAGCGGGATCGACCTCGTAACTCGGCTGGGCGATGGTCGGGCCAAGCACCGCGGCGATATTGCCGCGCGCCGCGCCCAGCGCCTCCATTGCGGCGATGGTGTTCTCGAGCACGCCGTCCACCGCCCCGCGCCAGCCGGCATGGGCCGCGCCCACGACCCCGGCCTGCGGGTCGGCGAAGAGGATCGGGCCGCAATCGGCCGTGACGATCCCGAGCACCACGCCCGGAGTCGCCGTGACCACCGCATCGGCCACCGGACGGCCGTCTGCGGCATCGTCCCAGACCTGCGTCACGCTCACCACATCGGGCGAATGGACCTGATGCGGCGCGGCGAGCCTGCCGCCCGCAAGGATCGCCTCGGCCGCCGCCGCCCGCAGGGCCTGGACTTCAGCCCCCTCGCCCGGCCCGCCAAAGCCGAACTGGTGCGCCCCGCCCGCGCTGCCGAAGAAGCCGTGCGGCACGCCCGCCAGCAGCGGCGACATCTCGATCTGGAATGCCGTCACCTTCAGCCCTCCAGCGAGCGGCTGACCTGCTCGAAGGTGTCGCGCGACAGGTTGCCGGCGGCAAGGATGCGCTCCAGCTCCGCCTTCATCAGCGCCGCGCGGCCCGGCTCGATCCGCCGCCACCGCCCGAGCGCAGGCACGAAGCGCGCTGCGGTCTGCGGGTTGATCGGATCGAGGGCGAGGATCACGTCGGCGACCATCCGGTAGCCCTCCCCGTCAGCCTTGTGGAAGCCCTTGGGGTTGCCCGCAAAGGCCATGTGCAAGGATCGCACGCGGTTGGGGTTCTTCAGAGTGAAGTCGGGGTGCCCGGCAAGCTTGCGGACATGCTCGATCACCTCGGGGTGGAGCGAGAGCGCCTGAAGTGTGAACCACTTGTCCACCACCAGCGCATTGTCCTTGTAGCGGTCATAGAAGGCCGCCAGCTTCGCCGCGCGGTGCGGGGTGTCGAGCCCGCACAGCACCATCAGCGCGCCCTGCCGGTCGGTCATGTTGTCGGCCGCGTCGAACTGCGCGGCGGCGAGGTCGGCCGCCCGGGCGGGGTCGGCGGCAGCGATGAGGCCGAGCGCGATGGTCTTGACCTTGCGCGCCCCGCGCCCGGCCGGATCGTCGAGCGCGACAGCCGAAGCGCGGGCGTGGAGCGCATGCAATTCGCCCGCCAGCGCAGTGCCGATCGCAGCCTTCAATCCCTCGCGCGCGGCATGGATCGCGCCGGGATCGGCCTTGCGCTCTCCGGTCGCCATTGCCTCGAACAGGTAGGTCTCGGACGGCAGCACCAGCAATTCGCCGCGCATCGCGTCGTCGAGCGCGTCGTCGGCAAGGCTGGAGCGGAAGGCGCCGATGATCGCAGCCTCGCCCGCCGCCTGCTCCGCTGCGGCGAGCGTGCCGCTGGCCGCGCCGACCAGATGGCCGACGGCAAGCTCCTGCAAGGCTTCGGAACGCGCGAAGGGATCATCGTCATGCGCGGCGAGGAACACGAGGTCCTCCCGCAAGAGCGCGCGCTCGATCACCACAGGTGCGGTGAAGCCGCGGTTGATCGAGACCACCGGATCAGCGCCCGCGAGCGGGAGGTCGAAGGTCTGCTCGGCCTCCTCCAGCACCACCAGCTGCTCCGCGCCGAGCGCGCCCGAGCGCGAATGGACCGCGATCTTGAGCGGGATGGGCATCGGCAGCTTGTCGGGCTGGCCGGGGGTGGCAGGGACGGTCTGCCTGAGGGTGAGCTTCAGCCTGTCCCCCTCGACCGCCTGCGACACCGCCACGCGCGGGGTGCCGGCCTGCGAATACCAGCGGCGGAAGGCCGTGAGGTCGATGCCTGCCCCGTCCTCGATCGCCTTGACGAAATCCTCGCAGGTCGCAGCTTCCCCGTCATGCCGGTCGAAATAGAGGTCGCACCCTTGCCGGAACCGCGCCTCGCCGACCATGCTGCGCATCATGCGGATCACCTCGGCGCCCTTGTTGTAGACGGTCGCGGTGTAGAAGTTGCTGATCTCGCGGTAGCTATCGGGCCGGATCGGATGGGCGAGCGGGCCGGCATCCTCGGGGAACTGGGCGGCGCGCAGGATGCGCACGTCCTCGATCCGCTTGACCGCCTCACCACGCATATCCTGCGAGAAGAGCTGGTCGCGCAGCACGGTGAAGCCCTCCTTCAGCGAGAGCTGGAACCAGTCGCGGCAGGTCACGCGGTTGCCCGACCAGTTGTGGAAATATTCATGCGCGATCACGCCCTCGACCGCGTCGAAATCGGCGTCCGTGGCGGTGTCGGGATCGGCCAGAACATACTTGGTGTTGAAGACGTTGAGGCCCTTGTTCTCCATCGCACCCATATTGAAATCGCTGACGGCGACGATGTTGTAGAGATCGAGGTCATATTCGCGGCCGAACACCTCCTCGTCCCACTTCATCGAGCGGTGCAGGCTTTCGAGCGCATGATCGGTGCGTTCGAGGTCTTCGGCACGCACCCAGACATTGCACTCCACCTCGCGGCCGGAGCGGGTGGTGAAGGGCCGCGAATTGGCGACCAGATCGCCCGCCACCAGCGCGAAGAGGTAGGAGGGCTTGGGCCAGGGATCGTGCCACTCGGCCCAATGGGTGCCGTCAGCGTTCTCGCCCGCGGCGGTGCGGTTGCCGTTGCACAGCAGGATCGGGAAGAGCGCCTTGTCAGCCTCCATCCTGACGGCATAGGTCGAGAGCACATCGGGCCGGTCGGGGAAGAAGGTGATGCGGCGGAAGCCCTCCGATTCGCACTGGGTGCAGAGCATTCCGTTCGAGGCGTAGAGGCCCATGAGCTGGGTGTTGGCCGAGGGGTCGATGGTGGTGACGATTTCGACCGCGTGCTTGCCGCCCGGCAGGGTGACGACGAGATCGGGCCCGTCCATCCGCGAATCTGCGGGGGCCCCGTCGACCATCACGCTTGTCGCGGTCAGGCTGTCGCCGTCGAGGCGCAGTTCGGGCGAGGCGTCGGCGGCGGGGTTGCGCTCGACCGAAAGCGTCGCGGTGACGCGGGTTGCCTCCAGCCCCAGCCGGAAATCCAGCCGCGTCACCGGCACCAGCCACGGGAATGGCCGGTAATCCTCGCGCCGGATCACCGGCGGCTCGTGCGGGGTGGGGGCGGCGTCGGCGAGTTCGGGGTTGCCGTCGGGCGTGGTGGGGGTGGTTGCGATGTCCATGCCCCGCTCTCTACCCTTTCGCGTCGAGTCTCGTCGAGGCTGAATGCGTGAACACCTCTCGACACCGCGCGAGGCGAACGGCACTAGTGGTCAATGGCAAGCCTGCTCATCTTCGGCCTCGGCTACACCGCCGGGCGGATCGCCGCCGCCATGCGCGCGGCTGGCTGGCAGGTGCGCGCGACCGGGAGCGCGGGCGACCTCGCCTTTGCCGACCGCGAGGCGGTGCTGGCAGCGATGGCCGGGGCGAGCCACATCCTCTCCTCCGTGCCGCCGGAACGCGCCGGAGGCGACCCGGTGCTGGACACCTATAATGAAGGCCTGCGCGGGAAGCCGCTGTTCTATCTCTCCTCGACCGGCGTCTATGGCGACCGCGCCGGGGCATGGGTGGACGAGGCGACGCCGACCATCGCGCAAGCCGGAGAAGGCCGGCGCAATGCCCGGGCCGAGGCCGATCTGGCGTGGATGAACCTCGGCGCACGGGTGTTCCGCCTGCCCGGCATCTACGGTCCCGGGCGCTCGGCGCTCGACCGGGTGCGGGCCGGTCAGGCGCGGCGGATCGATCTTCCCGATCAGGTGTTCAGCCGCGTCCATGTCGAGGATATCGCCAGCGGGGTTGTCGCCGCGCTGGTGCAGAGCGCGCCGGCGGGGGCCTATAATCTCGGCGACGACCTCCCGTGCAGCGGCAATGAAGTCACCGAACACGCCTGCCGCCTGCTCGGCCTGCCGCTGCCGCCGCTGGAATCGCTGGAGGAGGCCAACCTCTCCGAGATGGCGCGCGGCTTCTACATGGAGAACCGCCGCGTCGCTAACGGCAAGGCCAAGCGGGTGCTGGGGTGGGCGCCGCGCTATCCCACCTATGTCGAGGGGCTCGCGGCACTCCGCTAGCTCGTCATTGCAAGGAGCCGCTTGGCGGGCGGTCAACCTATGGATTGCTTCGCTTCGCTCGCAATGACGAGGTTGGTCACCGCCGCAGCGCGCCTGACTGCTGCACCTGCACCGCCTTCACCCGCCGCGCCCTGAGCGCCAGCCCCATGCCGATCAGCGCCAGCGCCATGCCGCTCGCCGAGAGCGCGTCCCACTTGAACCCCTCGAACAAAGTCGAAAGCAGCATCGCCACGCAGACCGTGACGATCCCGTTATAGGCGGTCTTGCCCGCCCCGATCTCGCGCACGAGGTTGTAATGCAGCGGGAAAGTCACGACCGAGCCGATGATCGCGAGATAGGCCGTCCCCGCCCAGAACTGCCAGCCCGTCGGCACCTGCGGCGGGCCGGCAGTCACGAAGGCATAGCCGAGATCGAAGATTGTCCCGTAAAGCATCGCCCAGGCGAGCAGGCTCACCATCGGCACCCCGCGCCCGGTGGGATTGGCCTGCACCACATTGGCAATCGAGGCCGAGAGCATCCCGCCGATCGCCAGCACAATGCCGAGCGCGACATTGCCGCCGAGCGGGGCGGCGTTCCATTCGTGCACCAGCAGCAGCGCCACCCCGGCAATGGCGACAAGGCTCCCGCCGATGAAGCCGCCCTGCACCTTCTCGCCGATCACCACCCGCGCGAAGATCGCGTTGGGCACCATCAGCAGCGCGAACATCACCGCGACGATGCCGGAGGTGATGTGCTGTTCGGAATGATAGACGAACAGGAAATTGCCCGAGAACTGCGCGATCCCCACGCCCAGCGCCAACAAATGCTCGGGCCGGTTCAGCCTCAAGCGGTTGCCCATCACCACCGCCAGCGCGAACAGTGCCGGGGTTGCCAGCATGAAGCGGTAGAAGACGCTCCAAGCGGCGGGCACATCGGCGATCTGGCCGGTGATGACGAACCAGGTCGAGCCCCAGATCGTGCCGGTCAGCATGAAGGGGATCAGCACCTTCGGGCTGAGCATCGACGGCGCGGCAGGCTCGCTCATAGGGCGGCAATCGCCTTGCCGAGCGCCGCGGCATCCTCGGGGCGGGTGTTCCACGCGGTGACGAAGCGCGCCGATTCGGCGCCCCAGTCATAGAAGGCGAAATCCTGCGCCCGCAAAGCCTCACGCTCGGGCGCGGTCAGGCGCACGAACAGCTCGTTCGCCTCGACCGGATGGAGCAGGCGGTCGGCGCAGCCAGCAGCCACTTCCTGCGCCGCCGCATTGGCGTGAGCGGCGTTGGCGAGCCACAGGTCATCCTCCAGCATGGCGATGATCTGCGCGGCGAGATAGCGACCCTTGCATTGCAAGTGCCCCGCGCGCTTGCGGCGATAGCGGACCTGTTGCGTGGCCTCGGGATCGAACAGCACCACCGCCTCAGCGCCCATTCCGCCGTTCTTGATGAAGCCGAAGGCGAGGCTGTCGACCGGACCGCTCGCTGCCCGCGCCGCCTCTTGCGCCGAGCCGCCGAGGAATGCGGCGGCATTGGCGAAGCGCGCCCCGTCCATGTGCAGGCCGAGGCGGCGTTCCTTCGCGAAAGCTCCCAGCGCCGCCAGTTCGGCAGGCGAATAGGCGCGGCCATATTCGGAGGCCTGGGTGATCGCGATGGCGTGGGGCTGGACCTGATGCACATCGTTGCGGATCGGGTCGATCAGCGCGGCAATGCCTTCCGGCGTCAGCTTCGCGCCCTCGACCCCGAAGCCATCATCGACCAGCATCAGTTTGGCGCCGTGGAGGAAGAAGCCGGGCGCCCCGCCCTCGTCCACCTCGATATGCGCCTCGCGGTGGCACACGACCCCGCCATGCGGTGCGCACATCGTGGCCAGCGCGAGGCAATTGGCCGCCGTGCCGGTCGCCACCCACAGCGCGGCACATTCGCGCCCGAACAGCGCGGTGAAGCGGGCGTCGAGCTCGGCGGAGAGGCGGTCCCCGTCGTAGGGATTGTCCGGTTGGTCGGCTGCCTGCATCGCGGCCCACAGCTTGGGGTGGACGGCGGCGGCATTGTCGGACAGGAAGGGTTTGGCAAGGGTCATCGCAATTCGCCTCTAGCCGCACATTCCGGCGTGACAAGCGGGAGGAGCCAGCCATGCACGAAGAAACCCCGAGGGTGACGATTACGCACCACGTCGCCGGACAGGGCGGGCGCTATGTCGCCGTGCTCGAAGGCGCGGCGGAAGAAGGCTATCTCGAATGGGAGCCGGGCGGCGAGCAGGACGGCAAGGAAGTCCGCATCGCCGCGCATACCATCGTGCCGCGGGCGATCGGCGGGCGCGGGGTGGCGGGCGCGCTGACCCGCCGGCTGGTCGAGGATGCGGCGCGGCAGGGCTTCCTGATCCGGCCCGATTGTTCCTATGTCGCAAGCAAGTTCGACGAGAACCCCGGTTGGGCAGCGTTCCGGGCCTGATCGCCTGACGACGCGTCGAGCCGCGAGAAATCGGTCGCAGTGATCGTCTCCAGCACGCTCGCCCGCAGGGCGCGGGCCTCGGCCAGCGGCACGCCTTCCATCGCGAACGAACCGCCCGCCAGCCCCAGATGCACCGTCGCATAGCCGCGCCGGCGCGCCAGCGGGCCTTGCGCGATCTCGACCGAGTGCAGCTTGAGCCGCGTCGCAATGGTCCGGGTGGGGGAGAGCAGGCCGTGGCTGGCATAGACCTGCGCCCCGTCGACGGCGTGGCGGCGGAACTCCCAGGCGTAGAGGTTCGCCCCCCACGCCAGCACCGCGAGGCCGAGCGGGATCAGGAACAGGCCGGGCGGGGCGAGGACCGCGACGGGAATCGCCGCCGCCACGAAGACCGCCGAACCCAGCGCCGCCTTGTCGGTGCGGTAGCGCTTGCTCGCCCGGCGCCACGGCGTCGCCGCGTCGGGCAGACAGAAGCCCGCCGCGCGGACGATCGGCGCGATCTCCTCCATCTGCGCGAAGGGTGCGACCACATGGCTCGCGCCTTCGGCATCCTGCGCGAGGCTAACGAAGCTCAACCCGTGCCAGCCGAAGCGGTAGCGCAGCAGACCGCTGCCGATCACCAGCCCCTGCACGCGGTGGACCGGCATGACCACATCGGTGCGCGTGAACAGCCCGCGCTGCCGCCGGAACCCGCGCGCCGAGCGGGTGAGGGTAAAGCCCCAGTCGCGCAGGACAGTGCGGACCACGCCGGTGAGCGAGCCGATCACCAGCAGCCCGGCCAGCCCCGCCAGCACCCCCAGCGCCTGGGCATAGGGGCCGAGGGTGGCGACTGTGCTGCCCTGCTGCTTCAGCCAGCCATACCACAGATCGACATCCCACAGATCGACCCCGCTGACATTGTCGGCATATTGCAGCGCGCCGCCGAGCACCGCGAAGACCGCGAGCGAGAATTCGAACAGGCCGAATGTCAGCAGCCGCCCCGGACCCATCGCGAACAGCACTTCGCCTTCCTCGTCCGGCGCGGCGGCGGCGAGACTGGCTGCGGCAGGATCGGCGGCGTTATTGCCGGCGGCAGCGGCCTCGTCCTCGCGCCGCTCGCGCACCAGCCGGCGCAACCGCTCGCCCTCGGCGGCGGTGAGATATTGCAGCGCCAGATCGTCCGCCCCGCCCGCTCCGGTCTCGAACTTGACCGAGACCAGCCCGAACAGGCGCGGCAGGGGCCGGGCCTCGATGCTCACGTCCTGGATCCGCTCGAACGGCACGGAGCGCGCGGCGCGGCTGAGGATGCCGCTCTCGACCCGGATATCGGCTCCGGAGATGGTATAGGTCAGCCGCCGCCAGCCGAGATAGCTGCCGACCATCCCGATCACCACCGCCACCACGCCGACGCCGAGCGCGACCCACAGCCGCCCGCCGCCGCCGATGCCGGAAAAGGCGATCGCGATCGCCGGGAGCACAGCGCTGCGGACCGCCTGCAGCGCGCCGATGGCGACGCCCAGCGGGGCGGTGTGGCGGGTGTCGCTCACTGTGGCAATCTCACTGCGTCTCGCGGCGGATATGGGCGCGGATCTCCTCGCGCATCTCGCGCGCCAGCTCCTCGCCGAGCCCGGGGAGCGAGACGCTCGCATTGTGGTTGCCCGCGGTGTGGAGGGTCAGGGTGGCAATGCCGAAGAAGCGCTCGAGCGGCCCCTGATGCACATCGATATGCTGCACCCGCCCGAACGGCACTACCGTGTCCGAACGGAACATCAGCCCGCGCACCACCCGCAGGCGGTCGGCGCTGATCTGGTAGCCGCGGGCGTTGTAGCGGGTCGCGGGGATGCGGATGACCAGCGCCAGCGCGACCAGCAGGACCGGGCCGGCGATGATGCCGGGCGGGAACAGGGCATCTGCGCGAAACGCCTGCTCCAGAACCAGCGCCCCGATCAGGAAGGGGATCGCGGTCAGCGTGGCATTCACGCGCAGGGCGTGGGAATAGTTGGGATGGAGTTTCGTCAGCGCGCCGTAATCGCCATCGTCGTCGGCGGCGGCGGCGGGCCGGGGAACGGGGGTCTGGTCCATGGTGCCTTGTCTGGGCAACACAGCGCCCCTCTGCAAGCGGATTGTGAAAGCCCTTAGGTCAGCAACCTAGCGGATTTATGAGGATTACGCGCAGCCGCCAGCCCCCTAGAACCGGCGGCAAGATCCGACCGGAGAGAGAACGCCCATGATCACGCTACATTCCAGCCTCGGCCCCAATCCCCGCCTCGTGCGGATGTTCATGGTCGAGAAGGGGCTGGCGGAAGGGCGCGATTTTGCGCGGGTGCATTACGACATCATCACCGGCCAGAACCGGCAGGATGCAGGCTATATGGCGCGCAATCCGCAGGGCACCACGCCGACGCTGGAGCTGGAGGACGGCACCTGCCTCACCGAAAGCTGGCCGATCTGCGAATATGTCGAGGAGCTGCACCCCTCCCCCAACCTGTTCGGCGAAACCCCCGTGGAGCGCGCCACAGTCCGCAAGTGGGCGCGCCTGTTCGATCAGGAAGTGGTCGTGCCGATGACGATGGGCTTCCGCGCGGGCGCAGGTCGCCCGATGTTCGAGCCGCGCATGAGCGTGGTCTCGGTCAGCGCCGGAGCCGAGCTTTCAGCGATGGCGGACGAGAAGTGGCGGCTGTTCGACAGCTATCTGGGCGCGAGCAACCACATCGCACTGGGCCGCTTCACCTTTGCCGACCTGTTGATCTTCGCCTTTGCCAATTTCGGCTTCACCGTCGGCTGGAAGCTGCCCGAGGGGACGGACAACCTCGCCCGCTTCATCGAGACGCACAACCAGCGCCCCTGCGCGGCGATCTGGCAAGAGGCCGAGTAATGCCCGACCTCTCGGGCAAGGTCGCCATCGTCACCGGCTGCGCGAGCGGGATCGGCGCGGCCACGGTGCGCCGCCTGCATGCCGACGGGGCGCAGGTTCTCGGCACCGACCTCGATGCAGAGCGCGGCCAAGCGCTGTGCGACGAGGCAGGGGCGCTGTTCGCGGTGCAGGACGTCTCCGACCGCGCCGCATGGCCGCAGATCGTGGGCCGGGCGGTGGAGGCCTTCGGGCGGCTCGATATCCTCGTCAACAATGCCGGGATGGTGTCGGGCGCAGGCATCGGCGATCTCGATGACGAGGCGATGTTCGGCGCTTGGGACAAGGTCCTGAGCGTGAACCTCGGCGGCACGATGGCAGGCTGCCGCGCGGCGATTGCGGCGATGCGGGAGAACCCCGGCGGCGCAAAAGGCGCGATCGTCAACATCGCCTCGACCACCGCCATCACCCCGCTGCCTACCGATGTCGGCTATTCGGCGAGCAAGGCGGCGGTGCGGGCGCTCAGCAAGTCGGTGGCGACATGGTGCGCGCAGGCAGGGCTCGCGATTCGCTGCAACACCGTGATCCCCGGCGCGACCATGACCGGCATCCTCGCCGCCGCCGAGGTGCAGACCCCCGGCCTGATCGCGGCGGTGGCGAAGACCTCGCCGCTGAACCGCCTCGCCGATCCGTCCGAGACGGCAGCCGCGATTGCCTTCCTCGCCTCCGACGAATGCCCCTTCATGACCGGCGCCGAAATGCTGGTCGACGGCGCGGCGCTGTCGATCCACCCGGGGTTCTAGGCCGGCGGGCTAGCCCTCCCGCATCCTCGCCAGATAGCCGCTCGGCCCCATCTGCCCGGCGGTCCAGAGGAAGATCGCGAGCGAGGCCACACCTGCGGCCAGACACACCGCGAACACCGAAATCGCGAGCGCGTCAGCCCCGTGGGCGGGAGCCAGCGCATCGCTCAGCGCGCCGGTCACCGCGAGGCCCAGCGCCTGTCCGATCAGGTTGTTGAAGAACAGCGCGATGGCGACCGCGAAGCCCCGGCTCGCCGGTTCCACGGCGGCCTGTATGCCCGACATGATCCCGGCCTGGCTGGCGACATAGATCGCATAGGCAAACCCGAACCAGCCGAGGAAGGCGCCGAAGCTGCCGGAGGTCAGGCTCAGGGCCAGCGGCAGGACCGCGCCGAGGCTCGTCACCCCCGGCAGCCATGCGCGCCAGCGTTCGTCGCGCAGGGTCAGCCAGTGGGTGACATAGCCGCCGAGGATCGGCCCCGGGATGCCGCCGAGAAAGAAGGTGAGGCCGAGATAGAGGCCGACGCTGCCGGTCGAGATGCCGAATTCGCGCAGCATGATCGGCGCCATCCAGAAGGCGAGCGCATAGCCGATCATGATCTGCACCGCCCAGCCCAGCGCCAACCCCATGAACACGCGGTTGGTGACAAGGCTGCGGATCGTCTCGCCCAGCGCGCGCTGGGCCATGTCGGTCCCCGCCGGGGCATAGCGCCCGCGAGGTGCCTCGCGCATGGTGAGATAGATGACCGCGCCCAGCACCAGCCCGGGCAGGCCCATCAGCACGAAGGCCCGGCGCCAGTCGAACAGTTCGGCAAGCTGCCCGCCGATCAGCAGGCCGCCCGCCGTGCCCATGCTCGCGCCGATCGTCAGGAACCCCATCGCCTTGGCGAGTTCGCTGCGGGTGAAGTAGTCGGCGACAAGGCTCTGTGACGAAGGGCCGGAGCAGCCCTCGCCCACGCCCACGCCGGTGCGCGCGAGAAACAGCGTCCAGAACCCGGTCGCCATGCCGCAGGCCGCCGTCATCAGGCTCCAGAAGCTGATCGCGGCGGCGACGATGGTCTTGCGGGTCGAGCGGTCGGCGAGCCGGGCTGCGGGGAAGCCCGCCAGCACATAGATCACCGAGAACGCCGCTCCGCCCAGCAGGCCGAGTTCGGTGTCCGACAGGGCGAAGGCGGCCTTGATGTCCTCGACCAGGATCGAGAACACCAGCCGGTCGGCGACGCTGAACGCACTCGTCAGCGTCAGCAACCCGAGCACATACCAGCGGTAAACCCCGCCCGCGCCCTCGGCGGCGGCCGGCTTAATGATGCGGCCTTGCGTAGAGGCCATTGTCGACCGGGATCGTCAGGCCGTTGAGGAAGCGCGCCTCGTCCGAGGCGAGGAACAGCACGCAGCCCGCCACATCCTTGGGGTGGCCGAGCGCATTGGCATCGAGCGGGCCGTCGGGGACGGACAGCAGCTCCTGCCCGGCGCGGCCCGAAATGTCGCGCACCATCGGCGTCTCGATCCCGCCGGGCGCGAGCGCGTTGACGCGGATGCCGTAGCCCTTGTCCTGGAAATCGACCGCGAGGCTGCGGGTCATGCCCGCGATCGCCGACTTGGCCGCGGCATAGGCGGGGATCATGCCATAGCCCATCAGCGCGGCGGTCGAGGCCATGTTGATGATCGAGGAACCGCCCCCGCCGACAGTCTTGTGGCGGTGCTTCATCAGCGGCACGCCATATTTGCACCCGAGGAAGGTGCCGACCACGTGAATATCGAGATGCAGGCGGAAGTGGGCGAGCGAGCAATCCTCGATGCTCTCGAAGATCACATTGCCGGCATTGTTGACGAGGATATCGAGCCCGCCGTGGCGTTCCTCGATGGCGCGCATCACCTCGATCCACTGCTCCTCGCTGGTGACATCGAGCGCCATCGCATCGCCGCCGATGGAATCGGCGACCTGGTGGGCAAGCTCGACCTCGCGGTCGGTGACGATCACCTTGGCGCCCTCGCGCGCCAGCGCCTCGCAATCGGCCTTGCCCAGCCCCATCGCCCCGCCTGTCACGAGCGCAACCTTGCCCGCTACCCGTCCCGTCATCCGTTCCCTCCAACATGGTCTTGTTTTGTGATGCCAGCCTATCGGGCAGGCTTGGGCAAGCCACTGTCGAAAGCGCGAGGCGCGGCGCGCGGCAGGGGGTGTATTCTCGCCGCCGAGGGAGAGGCGCGATGATGGACGCTGGCGAAGTCGAACGGCTCAAGGCGCTGATGGAGTGGGAGGGCCGCCGCACCGCCCCGCCGCAGGGCTTTCCCGCCCTGCCCGACATGCCGGCCGGCCGCTACACCAGCGCCGAATATTTCGCGCTCGAACAGCAGCACATCTTCCGCAAATCCTGGCTGTTCGCCGGCCACCTCGACGAGATCCTCGAGCCGGGATGCTACATGCGCTGGCACAATGCCGGCGATCCGATCGTCATCGTCCACGGCATGGACGGGGTGGTGCGCGCCTTCCACAATACCTGCCGCCACCGCGGCGCGCCGGTCGTCACCGAGGATCGCGGCAAGTCCAGCCGCTTGATGTGCGGCTATCACAACTGGACCTACAAGACCGACGGCAGCCTCGTCGGCGTGCCCGAGCGGCGCGATTTCCCGGCGGATTTCGACCTCTCCTGCCGCGGGCTCCTGCCCGTGCGCTGCGAGCTGTTCGGCAAGGTCATCTTCGTCAATTTCGACATGGAGGCGATGCCGCTCATCGACTGGCTCGGGCCGATCGCGCGCGAGTGGGAGGAGTTCGCCTTCGACCGTATCCGCCTCGCCGCGCGGCACAGCTTCGAACTGAAGTGCAACTGGAAGGTGGCGATGGAGGCCAACATGGAGGTCTACCATGTGCCCTTCATCCACCCCGACACCGTCGCGCCGCTGGTGGATTCGACGCGCAACTACAACACCATCTACCCCAACGGCCACGCCCGGATGCTCGCGCCCCCGCCGCGCAGCACCGACCGCGAGCACGTGCGCGCGATCGACAGCCCGCCGGGCTGGCAGCAGATCGAGAGCGTCGGCGAGCTGGGCCGCACCTGCACCCAGAGCTACACGCTGTTCCCCAACTGGGTCAGCCCGCTCTCCAACTACTTCGTGCCGCCGCTGCTGTTCTGGCCGACCTCGCTGACGACGACGCGGCTCGAACTGGTGACGATGGCGCTCGACTGGGGGGACGCACCCGCGCCCGACCTCTGGACCGTTCCGGATGCCTCGCAGCCCAACGGACGCCAGATGAGCCCGATCATCCTCGAGGACACCCAGTTCGGCGAGGCGATCCAGAATTCGATGCAGGGCTCGGCCTTCCGCTCGGTGCCGCTGTCCTATCAGGAAGCGCGGATCTACTCCTTCCACCAGAGCCTCGATGCGATGATCGGGACGGACAATATTCCGGCCCATCTGAGGGTCGAACGGGCGATCGGGCCGGAGTGGGTGTGGCCCAATGACCCGCGCCGCGCGCAGATGGAAAGCGAGGCCGCGCAGGCCCGCGAGGCGGCCGAATGACGCTACGGCATCAGGGTTTTGCGCGATCTGTTGCGATAATGTCGCAGATTGGAAGGCTTACTATCGCTTTTGCGAATGGCGTGCGCGCCACCGCGCCATACACCTGCCAAGCATACCCAAAGGCGTGAGGAGAGACGCGCCGGGAGGTTGGGGAATAACAGGGTGCGCGGGGGAGCCGCGGCCCGATGGGGAGAGAGAACCATGAACATACGTCGTGCCGGAAATGGGTCGGGCTCGGGCCTGCGCCGCGCTTTGCTGTGCGGGGCTGCTATAAGCGGCATCGCCGCCATGCCGAGCGCCGCTTTCGCCCAGGATGCCGAGGAAGGCGCCGAGGCTCCCGATGACAATGTCATCGTCGTGCAGGCCCGCCGCCAGAACGAGACGCTTCAGGAAGTCCCCGTCACCGTCACCGCAATCGGCGGAGCGACACTGGAACGCTACAGCATCGACCAGGTGGCCGATTTCGCCAGCCGCGTTCCGACCCTCAACGTGCAGGTCGGCGGTTCGGGCTCCGGCGGCCAGCTCAGCTTGCGCGGCGTCGGCTCGTCGAACATCTCGGCAGCCTTCGATTCCGCCGTGGCCTTCGAATATGACGGCGTCGTGGTCTCGACCATGCGCATGGTGCAGGCCGGCTTCTTCGACGTCGAGCAGGTCGACGTGCTGCGCGGCCCGCAATCGCTGTTCTTCGGCAAGTCGGCCACCGCCGGCGTGCTCTCGCTGCGTTCGGCCAACCCCACCTCCACCTGGGAAGTCGGGATGCGCGGCAGCTACGAGTTCGAGGAGAAGGGCTACCTCGTCTCGGGCTACATCTCCGGCCCGCTCAGCGACACGCTGGGCATCCGCCTCGCCGCCCAGTTCAACGACATCGACGAGTTCATGCTGGCCCAGCCGGGCACCCCGGCGGTGAACCAGGAGCGCGGGCTGACCGATTTCATCGGCCGCCTGACCCTCGACTGGAACCCCTCCGACCGGTTCCGCGCCAACTTCAAGCTGCAATACACCAAGAACGAGAACGACGGCGCGCTCGGCACCGGCGAGGTGTTCTGCGGCGCGAACGGGGTGGCGGATTCGATCTTCCTGCTCGGCGGCGCGGTCAACCTGCCCGCCGGCTACAACTGTAACGCCTTCGACCAGCGCTATTACACCACCGACTCGGCCGGGCCGCTCGCGGGCGGCGTGCCGACCCCGTCGAAGGCTGCCGGCCGCAACGGCGTGCCCTTCGGCGAGACCGACATCTGGTTCGGCCGTCTCCAGTTCGATCTCGACCTGTCGGACACGCTGGCCCTGACATCGGTGACCGGCATCCTCAACATGGATGCGGTCGACTTCGAGCCCTACTCCTACGGCGGCTTCATTCCCGGCCCCAACGGCACCCGCCTGCCGGGTGGTGCGGGTTCGTCCGACCCGATCAACAAGCTCGAGCAGCTCACCCAGGAACTGCGCCTCACCTCGGACTTCGACGGGGCGTTCAACTTCATGCTCGGCGCGTTCTACGAAGACCGCACGATCACCTTCGACACCTCGCAACAGGGCGTGAACATCTCGTTCCTCGGACGCGATCCGGTGACGGGTTTCACCTATGACTGGGACAAGACCCACCTCACCAAGACCGAGGCCCTGTCGTTCTTCGGCAGCGCGATGATCGACCTCACCGAAAAGCTCGAGCTTTCGGGCGGGATCCGCTGGACCGACGAAAAGAAGGTCCAGACGATCTCGGTGCCTTACGTCCACACCTTCCTGCAGGGGCCGAACTTCGTGCGGCCGGGCTTCTTCTCGGGCCCGATCAACTTCGCCGATGACAACTTCTCGCCCGAAGTGACCTTGCGCTACCAGGCAAGCGAGGATTTCAACGTCTTCGCCTCGTTCAAGACCGGCTTCAAGTCGGGCGGCATCGACAACTCGGCCCTGCCCTCGAACAGCCTCAGCCAGGCCGCCGCCAGCGGCGACTTCAGCTCGCTGATCTTCAAGTCGGAAGAGGCGATCGGCGGCGAAATCGGCTTCAAGTCGCAGTTCTCGAACCGCGACGTGACGCTGAACGTCACCGCCTACCAGTATGTGTTCAAGGATCTGCAGGTCCAGAACTTCAACGCCTCGACCATCCAGTTCATCACCAGCAATGCGGGCGAACTGACCACCAAGGGCGTCGATATCGAGGCCCGCTGGAACACCCCGGTCGACGGTCTGAGCTTCTCGTCGAACCTGTCCTACCTCGACGCCAAGTATACCGACGACTTCCTCCAGCCGGGCAGTCAGGGCGGCACCGTCAACCTGCGCGGCCGTCGCGGCAGCCAGGCGCCGGAATGGTCGGGCAACTTCGCGGCGGACTGGAACATTCCGCTGTCGGACAACCTCGAGCTGTTCATGTCGGGCAACGCCACCTACAATGATGGCTACATCACCGACGAAACCTCGCTGAACGACTATGTCCAGCCGAGCTTCTGGACGCTGGATACCAACGTCTCGATCGGCCATCCGGACGGCAACTGGAAGCTGTCGCTGATCGCGACCAACCTGACCGACAAGATCTTCGCGATCACCTCGGGCGGGCGTCCGTTCCTGCCCCCGGGCGGCGACGACCTGATCCTGACCCAGAACCGCGGTCGCCAGGTCTTCGCGGAAGTCAGCTTCCGCTTCTGACCGGGCGCAACAGGGAAACAAGCAGGGGGCGGGCCGGCAACGGCTCGCCCTTTTGCTTTGGTCTCCGTGCTTTCCCCCGGCTCTGCCAAAAGTGAGCATTGCCGCCGGGGCCGCGCGGGGGGATGCTGGCCACAAGACTTCGGGAGAGGAATGCCATGTCACGCGAAACGCTGGTCGCCATGACCCGTAATCTGGTCGCCCACGGTGCGGCCGACACGATGGAATATGCCGACGAGGTCGTGCGTATCCCCGCCAGCGCCTATACCGACCCTGCGCTGTTCGAACTCGAGAAGAAGCAGATCTTCCGCCGTCTGCCGCTGATGGTCGCGCCGTCCTGCGAACTGCCCAATCCGGGCGACTTCAAGGCGATGGACATCTGCGGCGTGCCGCTGCTCCTCAGCCGCCAGAAGGACGGCAGCATGGGCGCCTTTCTCAACATGTGCACCCACCGCGGCAATCCGCTCGCGGCGGGCTGCGGCAATGCCAGCCGCTTCACCTGCGGCTATCACGGCTGGACCTTCAAGGCCGATGGCGACCTGATCGGCGTCGCCTCCCCGCAGGACTTCGGCAAGATCGACAAGAGCCAGCACTGCCTCACCAAGTTCCCGGT
>VFQM010001757.1_pt1 | contig 18003 bp, 15 predicted proteins | sample 3512391 | NCBI WGS metagenome assembly VFQM01 (sample SAMN10412369, study PRJNA504923) | tailings metagenome | isolation source: Replicate 1 from Balatoc abandoned mine | place: Philippines
CTTTGTATTTAATCTTTTCTTTTTAATCAAAGCCAAAATTTTGCAATTCAGATACATGAATCCAAAACGCATCCGATCCGCTATGTTGCAGGGTTGACAGATGAGCGCCGACCCGTTGAAACTTGCGCAACATGAAAACCATCGCCGAAGTCATCCAATCCACGATGGATACACACTCGCACAGACAGGCACCCATCTTTCCAGTGTTGGACGACACTGAAGCCACAGATGCACCAGTCAAGCGCCAAGGGAAGAAAGTCTCTTCTGAGGAGTTTCTTCGGAAGAGAACGGAAGATGCACTCCAGCGTCAGGCGAGAGTCGTCGACGTTTTGCAAGAAGTTTTCCCCTTGTGGACAGAAGACCGCCGGGGGGTTCCAAATCCGTTCATTCGTGGAGGGCTTTTTACCACCCGAAGATCTACGGCACGCGAATCCATTAAGTCTCAAAGAATCGCCAGTTTGAGCAACTACGCCATCAACTATTCCGGCGAAGAACTACGCCAGGACGATCTGAGCTTGTGGATTTGCCTGTTGACGCGTTCTCGTGGCGCGAAGATCGGGCAGCCAATTTATTTCAGTGCCTACGGCATGATTAAAGATCTCGGTTGGCGCATGCATAGTGACAACTATGAAAAGCTAAGGCAGTCAATCGAGCGAATGAAACTTACCAGTGTGAATGTTCTTACAAATAATTCAAAAGGCGGTTACGCTGGATCGCTTATTCGGGATTATGCATTTGACGCAATTGACGATAATGGCGACGTCAAGTGGATGGTCCGCCTGGAGCCGGCTATCACTGAGCTATTTAACTTTGATTCCACGACTCTTTTGGAATGGAGCCAACGAAAGAAAATAGGCGCTCGCTCGACAATCGCACTCTGGCTTCATACGTTTTATTCCAGCCATAGCGAGCCAATACCATTTTCAGTGGCTAAAATTCACGAGTTATCGCGAAGCGAAGAGAAGAAGATGGCAAACTTCAGAATTCGCCTGCGTCAGTCATTGGACAAATTGGTTGAAATCGGATTCCTCTTGAATTACAGCATCACCAATGATCTTGTTTACGTTCAAAAGGCGAATAATCCTGTCGCATCTGGGGGTCCAGAACTGAGCAAAGCAATCCCGCAGATCTGCTAAACAGTTGTCGCGCCTTCTGCGCAGGGGCTTGGCATGGGCCGCATCGGCACCTCTATGCTCCGTAGGGTAGGCCAAACATTCTCTCAATACCGCCCGGCAAGGTCGGTTTAAGCGCATTCAATCGCGCAACACTGGCGAAGAATCCCCTTATTCGTGCGAATCAGCGCATGGATGTTTTTGTAGGGGTTCACGCGATGGAAACGCGAAGCTCGGTGCTCATCAATGGGCAAAGGATTGATGGCGACAGCGCCCGCTTCAGGGTTGAACAGTACGACTCGGAACTTCGTGCGGCCAAACAGCGATTTGGGCATGCGCTATGTTTGTGCCGAACCCCCCCGCTCAAGCTAGTCATTCGGCAGCGAGGTGACTTGATGCACCTGGCCTGCTGGCCGGATGATGCACACCATCACAGCCCGAATTGCTCCTTCTACACCGAAGCCTACTCGGGTGCAAAAGCCGAGGGCATAGTCGTTGGCCAGGACAACAGAACCCAGGCCACATATCACCAGCCGTGGACGGTTGAGGAATCGCGGAACCATCAATCTGCTCCAAAGCAGGACTCCATCAAGTTGTGGGCGTTGATCCATCATCTTTGGGAATCGTCCCGCCTGTATAGCTGGATGCCAGGCTGGCAGCGCAACTGGACAATCGCTCACAAAGTCTTGATGCGTGCTGCCAAGAGCGTCATCATCAATGGCGAGCCCTTTGTAGACCATTTTTACATTCCCCCGGCCTTCTCCTTTGCGCGAAAGGAGGAAATCAGGCGGAGTTGGGATCTGTTCATAGCCCCTATTCAAGAGCAACACCGGGGTAATGGTGTGCGGACAACCGGCTTCGTGCTGGGCGAGGTCCGTTCGATCGTTCCAGCGGGGCAGGGATACCTCCTCAAACTCAAGCAGCACGGCCCAGGCTTTCACATTGGCCCACAAATGGCCAAAAACCTCACGCACCTAGCGCGCCGAGGATGGATTGAATGCACCCAGGGTGGTGGCGCCGGCAATGGCCAGGGTGGAACGTCGGTTGTTGCACTGCTCAGGATCGAAGCGCTGCAGGACGGCGCACTGGTTGCGGCCGATTGCGTTCTCATGCGGACACACTGCTTAGTTCCCGCAAATAGCAATGCAGACGATGATTTGATTGATCGCTTAATGAACGAAAAACGGGAGTTCATCCGCCCGCTTTCATATCGGCAGGCATCGTTGGATCTGCCCGCATTCGTTTTGCGAGACACCCCGATCGGGGCAACAGAATTGCACGTCCTCGGTCTTGGCATGGCACCGCACGCTGCGTTTCAGCGCATTCAGCAACTGGAGGCCCAAGCAAAGATCAACCGATCCTCGATATGGATTTGGAATCGCAATGAATCACCGGCCATGCCTGCATTGCCGCCCAGCAATAAGGCTTTGACATGCGCGTAATTAAAAAAATGGTGGCTATCTGGGGTGCCTTGGGGAATAAGCGGGAACAACCAGAGTCGGTTCAGTATGAGGAGCCGATGATTCGACTCGCTTTGGAAAGAGATGATCGCAAAATATCCGCAGTCCCGCTGGAAGAAGAATGGAATGAAAGCGTTACGAGAATTGGTAAAGAACTCAAATTTGTTGGCCGTATCACGCAACGCGAGGGAATGCTCACAATCCTTGGTGAAGTTGAAGGATCGGTCACCCAGATCAACAGAGACAAAGGCTCTTTGATCATTGGGCCAGAGGCAAAGCTAAAGGGAACCGTGATATGCGGTGCGGCACGGATACATGGAGGTATGGATGCAACGATGGACGCGACGCAAGTCATCATCGAAAGGACCGCGAAAACCCGGGGTTCCATACGGTATAGCGAAATTGAAATATCCAAAGGGGGCGACAATAAAGTCGGACTATTACATCGTGTCAATAACTGAAAAGAAAACTGGACTCAACCAGGAAACAGATCAAATTGAATCATCTATTTCAAAGAAGGAAGAACCTATCATGAACGCCGATACCAATACCATCAACTCCCGCATCATCCCCGCTGAAAAGCTCCTCGCAATCACGTCAAAAATCGGCCGCGACGTCTCCTTCGAGGGCAACTTCCTTTCGGCTGATCCCAATGCGGGTCTGCACTTGGAAGGTCGCTTTCAGGGCGCCATCCGGTTCGAGAACGGTGGGGTCATTCACGTCGGGGCCGGTGCCGTAATCAGCAAAGGGCAAATCGTTGCCGACCATATCTTCATTGAAGGTACTTTTGAAGGGGATCTTCACGCTCGCAAGAGCCTGGAAATTACCGGTACGGGTGTCGTCAGCGGGTCCATTCTTTATGACGAAAACCTGGATTTGCATGCCGGCGCCCGCATGAAAGCCACGATGGAATTCTCTGGCGACATGGGCGAGCGTGGGGGCAAAGAGGTCAAAGTTGCCGAGGTGCCGGTGGAAGCTCCGCAAGCCATTGAAGAACGGACGCTTCCAGGTGGGCGTAATTTTGCGGAAGAAACATCACGAGTCCTGAACCTGCAAGCCTTTGGCCGAGCTGTTGCATGACACCTGCGGTAATCCCTGCCATTCTCCCAACGCGTCGGACCTTCATGCTCGCTGCGTCCTTCGCGCCTGAGGCGTTTGGAAGGATGGCAGGGGGGCAGCAGGGGTTTTGGGATAGCCCGCGCTGGGTGTGGCTGAAAAGACCGCAAACGGGAGAAGAAGTCAGAACGTATTACTGGGCGCAGGGCGAACTTATCCCGGACGGTTACAAGCAAGTCTGCTGGTTTCTCAGGGACGCTCAGCTGGGCAAGGGCATGTACATGAGTCTGGTGCTCCTCGACATGCTGTACGCGACATCAGCATGGCTGCATCACCACGGGCTCGCAAGAGCCATTGAAACAACCAGTGGTGCTCGATTCCCTGAGACCAATGCACGGATCGAAAGTGCCGCACGAAACTCTCTGCACATGGAGGGGCGTGCACATGACGGACGCATCCCCGGAATTTCGCTGCAGTCAATGCAGGAGCTGGGCCTGTGGCTCGGTGGCGGTGGCGTCGGGTATTACCCGGGAAAGAATTTCTGTCACTGGGATGATGGACGAATTCGCCATTGGAAGGGATAACGAGTGAAATCGAAGCATCACATTGGTCAAATGGCAAAAGCAGACTGGGTGACTGGCTTGGTGACCATCGTCATTTTGTTGGTGCTCAATTTTGGGACGACAATTTTTGATGCGCTGGATCGATGGGAATTTGATAAGGTGCTTTTGAGTCTGGACAAAGAACCAGCGCCTGAAATACTCGTTGTAGAGATCGACAACAAAAGTTACGCGAAGATTGGAAGATCCATATTTTTGCGCGATGTGCATGCCAAGGTGATTGACATATTGACGGCGGCGGACGTAGGTATGATTGTGCACACAGAATTGTTCAATCAACCAATAGAAGGTCATTTGTCGTGGATTCGCAGCCGGTTAACAGCGGCCGAGAGAAATGCACCCATGCAAACAGTGCATGTCTTGCGTGCATTGCGGCATCTTGCAGAGCGGGATTTGGACAATGACAAAACGCTTGCGGACAGTATCAAGCACTCCGGGAAAGTGATTTTGGCTGCACGTCCTGCCTGGAATAATCACAGGTATGACAATGAAAAAAATGGCATTAAATCCTATGCACTGCCATTCTTTGAAAAAGACAATACACACTTTAATGCCGCAATCAATGGCGTTGAAATGCCGATAGAGAAACTGACAAATTCAGCGATGTCAGTTGGAGCGTTGGTTGGGATACCGGATGGGGATGGAATTACAAGGAAAGCGCCACTGCTCACCAATATGGGAGGCATGTCCATGCCATCGATTGCCTTCGTGGCGGCGAGCAATTTCGTCAATACGGATTGGCGCAACTTTCATACACTCGCTGACGGATACGTGAAAATTGGCGATAGATTGATAGAAACCGATCCAACGACAATGTATTGGCCGATGCGATACAAGCATAGAGGGCAATCGCTGCCGTTTGAAAGCATTTCCTTTGTGGATGTTCTCGATGAGAAAATAAATCCAAAACATCTTCGCGGCCGATTGGTGGTGATCGGTGCGACGGGGAGTTGGTTGACGGGGCGCAATGATCTTGCTGCTGACGCAAATACCCTCCCGGCACCTGTTGAAGGCGTTGCAAGGGAAATCTCCAGCTTGCTCAAGGGGCACACAACAGTTATTCCAACATGGGCATGGGCGTTGAATGCTGTTTTGCTGGTAATGCTGGCCGCGTATCTCCTGATGGTTGTGCCAAGGATTGCCGGGAAGCACGCCATCGCCATAACCACAACGCTGGTGGTCCTCATCATGGCAGCGCAATACGGGGCTTTGGCCTTGGGCCTGTGGGTTCCGGTGATGCTTCCCGTGGTGATCCTGGTTGTCACCCACGTAGTGCTCACGTCGAAACGCTTCCTCGTTGCTGAGGCCGGAAAACAAGTCTCCGATGCCGATGCATCTGAGTCCCATCGCGAGGTGGCGATTGCGTTGCAAGGGCAGGGTCAGCTGGACGCGGCATACGACCGCTTCAGGCGCGTCATCTTCAATGAGGCATTGGTCGCAAACCTCAAGGGGTTGGCCTTGGACTTCGAGCGCAAGCGCCACTATGGCAAAGCCCAGGCGGTGCACGAATACATTCTGGAGGGCGATAGCGAAGACAAGCATTCGAGGGGTGAGATCGCGCGGCTGAAAGCCTTGGCAAATGCAATCCTTGTCCCGGGCATGGACGCTACGCGGTCAATGGTGCAATCAGAAACAGGCATTCAAATGGCCAACCCGACATTGGGCCGCTATGAACTGACGAAGGAGCTTGGCAGGGGGGCTATGGGCGTCGTTTATCTCGGGATTGACCCACGAATTGGGCGCCGCGTTGCGATCAAGACCATGGCCCTGAACGCTGAATACGATGGACAGGATCTCGTGGACGCCAAAGAGCGCTTTTACCGTGAGGCCAAGACTGCAGGGCGACTGCAGCACCCGAACATCGTCACCATCCACGATGTAGGTGAAGAGCAGGGCCTGGCCTACATTGCGATGGAGGTGCTCTCAGGCCAGCCGCTCGATGCCTACTTGCGATCCAAAGGTACGCTGCCGGTCGTTGAGGCCGTCGAAATCGCTACAGTCATTGCGGATGCGCTTGCCTATGCCCACCTGGAGGGGGTGGTACATCGGGACATCAAGCCAGCGAACATCATTTTCGAAACCAAACAGGTTCTCAAGATCACAGACTTCGGCATCGCGCGCATCACCGACAGCAGCAAAACAAAAACAGGTGTTGTGATGGGCACGCCCGCATACATGGCGCCGGAGCAGATCAGTGGGCTGGAGATTGATGGGCGGGTTGACCTCTACGCCTTGGGTGTGATGGCCTACCAGTTGATCACCGGCTGCCTCCCCTACGAGGGGGAGTCGATACATGACCTTGTGTACAAGATTGTCAATGGGCCTGTGCCCAGGGCATCTGTTCTGCGACCTGATATTCCGCCGAGCTTGGATGATGTATTGGTGAAGGCGATGGCCAAGGACGCAGCAGATCGCTTCTCGACAGGGACCGAATTTTCGCGGGCACTACGGGCCGCGATGAATTAACTGCAGGTGCTTGCAATTATCTGGATGGCTGGTACAAATGAGTCACTCGCTCCTGTAGCAGTCGAACTGACGTATTCAGCCCTGGTCTCTTTTGACCTTCATCATCCTGACGGGATTCACTCCCTCAGGGTAAGTGGACCGTCTATTTCTTCGGAGAAATAACATGTCCGCTATCGTTGATAACACTGCTCGCGCCCCCATGCTCGTTGCGCAAAGCATTCAGAGAATGCCGGTGATGGTGAATGACTTCGGCTCCGATGAAATGGAGACCGTCGCCAAGATCCTGATCCGGGCACGCCAGACCAAGGCATTGGAAGTCGTCCTCACCTCTGATGGGGTGACTGCACGCATCAAGGGCGTTTTGGCCCGTATGCTGGATCAACACCGGCAATCAGCTCATTGATTGCCAAACCTTCGGGTTCCAAAAAGCTCCTCGTCCTTTCGGACTTGGAGCTTTTTTTGTTTAAGGACCGGGTAGGGGGTGATATCAGGTGCAGGTGCCGGGGCAACGCCAACAGAATGCGTGTTATGCAAAACATGATCTATGGACTTGGTTTCTACGGCCCGATGCGCATCGACCCGAACAGCGATGGAGCTAGACGGCGCATGCACTTCTTGAGTCTTGCGCACTGGGTCGAGGTGCACAAACTTGATGCGGCGGGGCTTGATGAACTGCGGGCAGATACGCTGCTGATGCCGAGCGTCAAAGAGGTGCTCAAGTTCAGCCAGTCCAATGCCAAGCGGTGGCGAACGGACTGGGATTTGGTAAAGGGCAAGATCATGCTGCAGGGTCTTTCCCTGATGCACAGCGAACACCCGAAATCACCGTTATGGGGCCAGGGGGCGCTCTTGCAAGAAATGCAGGAGATCGGGATTTCCGCTCTGCACGCATCCGATCTGGTCAGGAGCCATGCGCAACGGTTGAAAAGTCAAAAAGTCGTTTTTCTTGGTGCGGGCACGGCCCCGAACGAAGAGGTCAATCGCCGCGTCAGAAATCTGGACAAGAGAACGTCGGGTGTATGGCAGCTGGTCCATTGGACCGGAAGGCATGGCTCATGGCTTGTCCATGATTGGGCGGACGCGCAGCGCATTCCCATTCACTATTTGGATGCCCAGGGCAGCCGGTTGGCGAGGGACAGGCTGGAGGCGCTCATCCAGCAAAGTGATCGCTTCATTCTGTTCGAGAAGCGCGGGAGCCGGGTCATGGAGGGCATAGCTGCAGCTCTCAAGCGGTCGGGAAAAACCTTTGAATTGGCAGCCTGGACCGACACGCAACAGCCCACCATGGATCTGTTTTGAGAGTTTGTCCATTTCGTTTATATTAAAGATTCATCGCTATTGCGATAACCCACTGAACATCGTTCAGTCCCAACAAACCTCTGCGGGCGCCATGCTCGCAGCAGAGGCCCCCCGCTATTTCCTGCGGGAGGTCAATTGCTTCACCATGACGAACTGAGGTCGGCTGTACTGCTGGCCTCCGACTGTGGCGAAGACATCATCGTCACAGCCCATGGAATCGGCTTCGCTGCGCGAAGGCACAACGGGCGAATACTCATGACACAGCTCGGTGATTCATCAAACACCTTTGAGCTGAGCACTGAGTCGTTTGACGCCTACGGCTTGCGTTGTGCGGTTCCAGCAGACAAGTCCCATCAACATTTTCGAAAGAATGCCCATGCAGGGATTTGACGAAATCATCCGTGTCAACTTGCCTATCGATATGAACAAGGCAAGGGTGACAAACAAGCGACGACAAGAAAAGTTCAAGAAGACCCTTGGGCAAGATCGAGTCGAGAAAAAAGGCAAGGAGCAAGACGTGCCTGTTGCGCCCAAAACCCCTGCAAAGGTGACGAAAAAGGCCGCAGACACTCTCAGCAACTTCCTCTTTCCACAGGGCCTTTAATCCCAATCAAGCAAAAATTGCCAATGAACGAAAGCCAACAATTTATGGCAAGCATCGCGCACATCGTGCGCCAGTCGCTGCCACAAGGCGATCCGACGAAAGCCATCGATGTCACAGCCGCCGGGAACATTGTTCTTGCCGGAAAAAAGGTGTACATCGATGCTGATGTTTACAGCCTGGCCATCGGCGAGGTGGCGACCGCCAAAGAGGATCTGCAATTGCCGGTTCACCGTGCGCGGCTTCTTGACCTGCTTTGCGCAGCTCAACCGCACATGAATACCGACCATTGCGGCTACTTTGAGCACTGGCTGGTCGGCCGGCACTCCGTCACGGACACGGCGGTGCTCTATCGCTTCAGCGTGTTCGAAAGCTCGCGCCATCAAGGTGCGTGGCTCATCACGCAATCATCCATCTAACAACCAACGGAATCGCGTCCCCGACAGGGGATGCCTTTCCCAAGTGCCTACCTGGACACTTGGGAAAGGCATGTGGCCTTCCAATCGCAGCCGGCAATTGCCGACTACCACTACGTGACATGTTCACGTCTTTCAACCCTTCAGGGCATCACCCTGAAGGGGTGGTGCCTCTTTTACGGGAGTCACCACATGCGTATCGGTTCTAGAACCAAGGATACATTCACTTTTTTTCTGCCGGGCTTTGGCCCAGAAGAAGAAAACGATCTGACGGAAACGGCTGAGCAAAAAACATTGACGCCGGTGATCAGCAAGGTTGAGACGAAAGCCTTTACCCCAGTCATCATCGACGCCAAATGCGCGCTGGAGGCCATTGAAGATGTTGCATCTTTCACGGCTGAAGTCGAGGCGCAAAGCGCAAAAACATGGCCTCAGTTCACAGACTCGGTGGGGTGTCCACCGTCCGGTGAATTGGAGCGCTTGCAGCGCAACGTCGAAATCCTCAAGCTGTCCAAGCAGATCAAAGAGGAAGGAAGAGACCCCACCGACAAGGAAAGCGAAAGCATTCTTTCGTTCACGGGATGGGGAAGCATCGCCCGCATCTTCGCGGGTGGGCATGAGGGGAAAGCCCTGGGGAGCGTCTACACGGACCTCAAGGCCCTGCTCACAGAAGAAGAATGGGCATCAGCTCGTGCGGCAACGCCAAATTCGCACTACACCGATCCAGGCATCGCCAGGGCGTTGTGGGCGATCGTCAAGCGTCTTGGTTTCACTGGTGGCAACATCATTGAGCCTGCTACGGGGACCGGTGTCATTCTTGCTTGCATGCCGCAGGAAATTGCAAAGAACAGCAACATCAATGCCGTGGAGATCGATACGGTATCTGGGGGTTTGCTGAAGCAAGTTTTTGAGCCGCATGGCGTCCAAGTGACGTTGAGCGGGATCGAAAAGGCGAAGAAGCCCCATGGTTTCTTTGATCTGGCCATAGGCAACGTCCCGTTCGGGAACTACCAAGTTCCCGATACCACGAAGTCGGCATACGCATCCTGGTCGATTCATAACTATTTCTTTGGCAAGGCCATCGATTTGGTGCGCCCAGGTGGCCTGGTTGTGTTCATCACATCCTCGTACACGTTGGACGGGAATCTCCCTGTTCGCCAGTGGCTCAGCAGCCAGGCAGAAATGCTGGAGGCTATTCGTTTGCCAAAGGGTGCATTTCAAAGGCAGGCCCGTACAGAGGTCGTCACAGACATCATTGTCCTGCGCAAGCGGGTGATGCCAAAGTACAACGTCAATTGCCTTTGGGCCACGGAAGGTGTGCAAGCACCGATCGCGATGATGGCCCAAGGGCAAACGCTCACCAGATACACATCGGGTGTCCAGACGGAATTGCCGCGAAAAATCAATCCTTGGTTTGCCAAGAACCCACACCGGGTTTTGGGCAAGTTGCGGCTTGAAACGAGCCAGTATTCCGGACGGGAGCGACTGAACGTCAATCCAGTCTTCGAAGGCAGTGATGAGGACTTGCATTCACACCTGCAAGCCATCGTTGCAAGCATGGAAGAGGGTCAGTACGCGGCTCGCTCTACTGCGGTGCAGGCAACAGAAGGGCGCCAGGACACGCTGACCAAAGTCAGGCCGGTGTCGGATGTCAAACCCGGCTCTTTCGTGATGCACGGCGAGCGGATTCATGTCAGTGAGGGTGATGCGTGGATCGATGTAGATGCTCTCTACAAAGGGAAAACGCGAAGCCGCTTGATCGGGATGATGCGCATCAGAGATGCGGCGCGCAAATTGATCGAGTATCAGCGGGACAACCAGAGCGACGAAGGACTGGGTGCTCTGCAGGCCAAACTGAATTCGAGCTACGACCAGTTCGTGAAAGAACACGGTTACCTGTTCGAAAAGATGAATGTGCGAGCCTTTCGTGCAGATCCGGACTGCCCGTTGGTGCTGAGTCTGGAAATCTACGATGAAGAGACACAGACGGGGCGCAAGGCTGACATGTTTAGCGTGCGCACAATCAATCAGAAGACCCTGAATGACACCGCAGAAACCGTGAAGGATGCGATGTTGCTCAGTCTTGCTGAACACGGGCGCATTGTTGTCAAAGACATGGCCAAGCGTTTGCGAGTTTCGGCGAAAGCTGTAAAGGAGCAGATGGCGGCCGAAGCCCTCGCGTTCAAAGACCCGGAAACGGGTGAGTGGGTGGAGTCAGACGCTTATCTGAGTGGACACATTCAGGAAAAGCTCAATGTTGCTACGGCAGCAGGACCGAACTACACGAGCAACGTATTGGCGTTGACGGCTGTGATGCCAACCCCTCTCGGACCAGGTGAAATCTGTCTGCGGCTGGGGGCACCGTGGATTCCGAGCGAGGTCGTCCGTGACTTCATTGTCGCGACGGCAGAGGTCAAGGATAGCCAGGACATTGAGGTCACCTACAGTGCCGATGGTGCTGTGTGGTCTGTCGCTCAACGTGCGGGCGTTTTCTATGCTGGTAATTCAGCGCTGGTCAACACGCGCTGGGGAACCAATAGCAGGAACTTCTACGCGCTTGTCGAGGCTGCTCTGAATCAGCAACCGCCGACGATCACCGTCACGGTCAATGGCACGCAGTTCGTGGACAGGCAAGCAACGATGGCCGCGAGAGAGAAATACGAGGCCATCAAGGACCATTTCAAGGTCTGGGCGTGGGGTGATGAAAATCGCTCCCAGAAACTTGTTCGTATTTACAACGAACAATTCAATCAAATCGTTGCGCGAAAGTGGAACGGTACGCACCTGGTATTGCCGGGGCTGTCGGATGTCTATAAGCCATACCCCAGCCAATTGAATGCCGTCTGGAGAATATTGACCAGTGGCAACACGCTACTGGCTCATGTGGTTGGTGCCGGAAAGTCGCTGACCATGATGGCCGCATCCATGGAATTGCGCAGGCTTGGGAAATCGCAAAAGCCAGTGCATGTCATTCCTAATCACATGTTGTATCAGTACACGGGTGAGTTCCTGCGAGCATACCCAAATGCCAACGTATTGATGGCAACAAAGGAATCCCTGGCTGGTGACAAGCGACGCGAGTTTGCGGCGCGTATAGCCACAGGATCATGGGATGCCATTGTGATGACACATTCGTCATTTGAAAGACTGTCCTGCAGACCAGAAACGGTCAAAGGGTTCGTCGATCAAATGCTTGGGAAAACCAGGCTTGCATTGTCAAATGCTTCCGGGAACGGAAGCAAGCGATCCATCAAGGAATTGGAAAAGCGTCTTAAAACGCTGGAAGCGAAGCTCGAAAAGAGTATTGCAGACAGCCGCAAGGATGAAATGATCCATTTCGAGGACTTGGGAGTTGACCAAATATTTATTGATGAGGGTCATCTCTTCAAAAACCTCATGAGAATCAGCAAAATGCCGCGAATCGCGGGATTGCCAAATACGGCATCCCAGCGGGCAATGGATTTACTGATTAAGACAAGGGCTCTCGGCGCAATGCTGGGGGACAAAGAGGAGGGCGTAGTCATATCGACGGCCACCCCTATCGCGAATAGCATTGCAGAAATGCACGTGATGCAACAGTACCTGCAGCCCAAAACGCTGGAGAAACTGGGACTACTGGAGTTTGACGCCTGGGCGGCAACTTTCGGGGAAACCGTCACAGGAATGGAGATTGCTCCTGATGGTTCGGGTTACAGGATGAATTCGCGGTTTTCGCGGTTTGTCAATGTGGCCGAATTGATGAGCATCTTCAAGATGGTGGCTGATATTCAGACCAAACAGATGCTGAAACTGCCAACGCCCGCAATTGTGGGTGGGCGGCCGAAGGTCATCACAGCACCGGCATCGTCCGAGTTGAAGGCGTACACGAATTCCTTGGTCGAGCGCGCAGAAAAAGTGCGCAACCGCCAAGTGAAGCCGAACGTCGACAACATGCTCAAGATCACGCACGAAGGCCGCCTGGCGGCACTGGACATGCGATTGATCGATCCGCTTGCCAAGGTTGGTGACAACACCAAGCTTTGCAAAGTCCGTAACGAGGTGATGCGAATCTACAGAGAGACGCATGATCGCAAGGGGACGCAACTGGTGTTCTGTGACCTCAGTACGCCAACGGCAGTGGGATTTTCTGCCTACAACCAGCTTCGGACACTTCTGATCGAAGCGGGGATGCCGCAAAACGAAATTGCATTCATCCACGACTACGATACGGATACCGCAAAGGACCGTCTTTTCCAGATGCTTCGGGAAGGGCGGGTGCGTGTTCTGATGGGCTCCACTCAAAAAATGGGGTTTGGGACGAACGTGCAGCGCCTCTTGAAGGCGGTTCACCAGGTAGACGGACCGTGGCGGCCAGCGGATCTGGAGCAGCGTGATGGACGCATTCTCCGGGTAGGAAATACCTGGGAAGAAGTCGAGTTGCTCAGGTATGTGACCGAAGGGTCCTTCGATTCATATATTTGGCAACTGCTCGAAACCAAGAGCAAGTTCATTGAGCAGATCATGTCCGGCGACTCATCGTTGCGGACGGTGGAAGATGTATCAGTGAGTGCATTGAGCTGTGCGGAAATCAAGGCAATCGCCAGCGGCAATCCATTGGTGCTTGAAAAAGCGCAGGTGGATGCAGAAATTGGGCGTCTCGTCGTGATGCGCGACATTTGGGCCCAGGGGCAGTGGAGCATTCGCAACACGATCAAGGGCAACCGACAACGTGTTCAGTACCTGAAGGAGCACAGACAGCATTTTGAAAATGATGCTGCGATGGCACAAAAGGCGCTGGATGCGGGGGTCGTTTTCGAGTCTGCAAAAGGCTCAATAGCGGAGTTCGCCAGCAAGGGAACATCGCTGACCGAAAGGATTGGTCTGGCCTGTCAAAGGGCCTCCCACCTTGGCGCCTCGCTGGGTGACCTGCGTATTGGATCGATAGCAGGGTTCGAACTGAACCTTCGACGCGGTTTTACGAAGGATATCGAGCTGGTGACCGCGCATGCGAACGAGTCGATCTGGATTCGTGACGCACGCGTCAGCAACGTCATGGAAATCGGGCAAGAAGTGCAGGAGCTCATTCGCAAGGTCGCAGACTGCGTGAAGGCTAAGCTTGCTCTGATTGCCAAACTGGAGTCTGAGACGGAAGCTCTGGCGAAGGAAATCTCGGATGAGTTTCCCAACCAGGCGCGTTTGCTTGAGCTATTTGCAAAGCAGTCGCAAATCGATGCCGAACTGGATCTCGACAAAGACGAGGCCGGTGCAGCATTGGTCGAAGAATGCTCCAATTCCCATTCAGTTGAGGAAGAGGTGGCATAGGTTTCCCACCATCATGAGAAAGGCCGGCGCATTGCGTCGGCCTTTTTTTTGGCGCAACTGCTGGCATCTGAGGAAGAAACCCATTAGACTGAAGATGCTTTTGCGACATGCAAATTCGGCGCAACATGCGCTCACCATCAACCCCCGGGGAACTTCCCCTTGGGGCGGTTCCCTGTTCAAAGGAACCGTTATGTCCACAATCCATGCCGTTGTTCGGGCTGAATTCAATCTTGGCCGTTGCTGTATCACCCCAGGCGCACAAGCGTTTCTGGAAGAGCAGGGCGTGACGCCACTCTCGCTTCTCAATCGCCATGTCACCGGCGATTGGGGCGACCTCTGCGAAGAGGACAAGATGGCAAACACCAATGCGCTGGCATTGCGTCAGCGCCTTTTCTCCTGCTATGAACTGGCGGGCGGGAAGGTGTATGTCATCACGGAATGGGACCGTTCGGTCACCACGATCTTGCTGCCTTCCGAATATTGAGCATTGAGCACGCATTTGTTTGACATGGATTCGCCCGGCGAATAGTCTTGCATCACTTGCGGCTTTGCCTCAATTTCGTTCTTGTAACGAACCCATCAGCTCATTCGAGCACATCCCACCTGGGCCATTCGCCCTTGTGGTGCGTGGCCATTTTTTTGGAGACGCACCATGAAAGCAATCAATTCGACCGTTGCCCGCATCGACCTGGACTACCTGAGTCGTGAGGGCCTGCCTTTCCGCGCACAGGAGAAACGCCGTGCCAGAAAGGTCGAACGTGCACGTCTCGCACACGACTTGCGTCAGCAAATCGGTGATTACTTCGCGCAAATGCATATCGACCAGCAAGACAAGTTGGCCGAAAAGCGCGATGCGGTCTTCGCCGCTTTGATGGAAAAGCTCATGCGCTCCCCAGACACGCCCGAAAGCGACTGTGAAGGGCGCATGGACATCCAAAGCACGGTGACCATGCGCAGCCGCACGCGCAATGGATTTGTCGAAAAACAAATCAGCGTCCGGGCGTCCTGCGCCCTGGAATCCTGAAATCCATCTGTCTTGACAGATTCCCGCACGCGGCCCCTCGGGGTTGTGTGCACTTCCATTTACAAGGGGAAAATTATGCGTTTCACGCACATCATCACACTGTTCTTCATGCTCATCGCCTCGCCGTTTGTGCACGCCCAAAGTGGTAACGTGTATTCCAACGGGCAGTCCTACGGGACTGTGCAAGATGGAACCGTCATCCAGGCTCGCCAGGTGGAGGTTGATCAAACCAGTCAACGTGATCGCGTTGTCGGGATGGCCATCGGCGGTGCGCTTGGCGCAGTGCTAGGCCAGAAGCTGGGGTCCAAGAGTAGCAAGTCGGGACGTGTCCTTGCCGCGGCTTTTGGTACAGCGGTTGGCGGTTATGCGGGGCACAAGATCGCGAACCGCCTGGGCAGTACGGATGCTCAAGAGCTGATTGTCCAATCGAAAGATGGCAAGTTGCGATCCGTTGTGCAGCCCATGCCTGCGCAGCAGTTCTATCCGGGCGAAAGCGTCCGGCTGCTCAAACAGGGCGGACAGGTTCGTGTCATCGATACGAACCAATCGTCATACCTGGGCAATGAATGGGAACACCAGTAACGGTTCCCATCCCTCAATAAAAATGGCCCCCTGGTTTTCCAGGGGGCCATTTGTTTTTGGGTTAGGTGAGTGCTGGTTTTCGCCATGGCGCAGGCTCGGGGGTGAACGCTTGCCATGGTTCAATGTCCATTTCGTATTCGCCATCCAGGCCAGGCCAGTGATTGACGCTGGTGCATGCCTGAATGGTGCTCAGTGCCGTGTTGTACTTGCGTTGACCATTCTCCAACACCGCTGGAGAGCAGGGCATGAAAAATACAGAGTGCGGTGCCTCTGTGCAGACGGGCACAAGTACAAATGGTTTGGGCGTCGGATTTTTTTCGAGCAGAACGCGGCTCAGGCTATACATGTACGCAGAAAGATCGTAGTGCATGGCGATGGCATCCCTTTGGAACGCTGCCGCCGTCCTTTGCCGGGTGGTCTTGATGTCAAAAGTAAAATCCGGATGCATCAAGTCAAGCCGTGTCCTGCATTCGATCCCGGTCGTTGGGTCCGTGTAATAGATACTGGATTCGACAGTCCCTTCCTCGACGAACTTATAAAAAGGCCGGCCGCGAAAATTCGCTGAAAGAACTTTGTCGGCCAATTGGGTTGCAGATGTGAATTCTGCAATGGAAAGGCAAATGCGGTCAGCATTCGCTTTCCGGAACTTCCTTGAGTCAGCATCTCTGCCAAGAGGTTGGGCAGAGATAGCAACCAGGCTTTGTACTGTGTGTGGCTCCAGAATCAAGGCATGAATCAGGGTGCCGAAGTCTTTGGCATCGGTGCGGTCCGATGGCGTAGTCAGATTGGCAATGAACTGTGCGGGGCTTTCCAATGCAGGCTTGAGCATTGACGAGGAAAGAACGTCCTTGTCGGAATGGTATGCCGCGTTGTCCATTGCGCGCAATACACATCGGTGCGATGTGGTGGGGGTGGTGATAAGTTCTTGTGTCATGAAATAAAAATACCCCAGATTTCATTCCTGTCTAGTGCCTGAGCGCACTGAAGCAAGTTGACATCCTCTCCGGCCTAAACGCCGGAGATTCCTTCTGCAAGACGGCGATGTCCCGCCGCGAGAATGTTTTTTGCTACATTCACATCGCGGTCCTGTACCGTTCCGCACTCGCTGCAAACCCATTCTCTTATTCGCAAACCTGCTCTACCTTTCGGACTGCTGGCGGGAATGCTCCCGCAGCACGAACAAGTCTGGGTGGTGTAGCTCTCGCTGACTACCTCGAAGACGACACCGGCCTGATGGCTCTTGTATTCCAACATCGTCTTTAAGCTGGCCCAGCCCGCATCCAGCGTGCTCTTGGCCATCTTGGTTTTGACCAGCTTGGCGCTGGCCACGTCGCCCACAAAGATCGCGCCGTAGTCCTTGACCATGGCGGTACTGAACTTGTGCAGCATGTCCTTGCGCTGGTTCTTGATCTTGGCGTGGATGGCCTTGACCCGGCATTTCTTACCAGCCCGCTGGGCGATGCCCAAACGGGCTTCGAGCTTGCGATAAAAGCGCCCCTCGATGCGCTGGGCGTCCGAGGCCACTGCCGCTTCCTTGAGGCCCAGGTCGATGCCCACGCTGGCCGTCGTGGTGCTGGCCTTGGTTGACACCTTGACCACCACGTTCAAATACCAGCGTCCCCGGCTGTCTTGACTGAACGAACCAGCACGCAGCTCGTAGTCGCCCAGGCCGTAGCTGTCCCACAAATTGAAGCGCTGCCCAGCAAAGGCAATTTGCCCAGCCTTGTATTGCAAGGCCCGTGCTTTGAACGGAATCCAGCCCAGGCTGTACTTGCTGGACTTGGGATTGGAGACACGCCAGCGTAGTTTGGCGCGCTTGAACTGTTTGCGGGCCTTGGCATAGTCCTCGCAGACCTGCTGCACGGTGGGAGAACCAATTTGCACGCCATCGCACTTGCTGAACCCGTTGGTCAGCTTTTGCAGGTCGTAGCCGGAGAGCCATCGGCTGCGTTCACGAATGGCGCGATGGCTGGTTTCGTTGCAGTAGTTCCACACCTGATTGACCTCGCGTGCCATCGCAGACAGCACGCGAGCGTGCTTGTCTTTGATGCGCAGGCGCAGGGTTT
>VFQM010001758.1_pt1 | contig 17993 bp, 13 predicted proteins | sample 3512391 | NCBI WGS metagenome assembly VFQM01 (sample SAMN10412369, study PRJNA504923) | tailings metagenome | isolation source: Replicate 1 from Balatoc abandoned mine | place: Philippines
GGGCAGACCACGAGGAAGTCCGGGCCGGTCGCGGCGCGCAGGGCGGCGGCTTCCTGGCCCGAGGCGATCACGCCGTCGCAGCCGGCGGCCCGGGCCGCCAGGGCGCGCTCGACCACGACCTCGGACGGCTCGCGATCGATACCCAATTGGCGAAGATCGCTGCGGTCCATCGAGGTGAGCACGGTCACCGCCAGGAGTCGAATGTCGCCCTTCTCCTGCGAAGCAGCGCGCATCATGGCCTCATGCTGGCCATGGATGGTGCAGAAGGACACCGGGTAGCGGGCCAGGCCGCGCAGGGTGGCGCCGACGGTGGCCGGCACGTCGTGGAACTTGAGGTCCACGAACACCTGCTTGCCCCGCCCGGCCAGCTCCTCCAGGACGCGGAAATAGTCGCCACTTGTCAGCAGTTCCATGCCGATCTTGTAGAAATCGACGGAATTGCCGAGGCGATCGGCCCAGGCGCGGGCTTCGGCCGCGGTCGCGACGTCGAGGGCGAAGATCAGCCGGTCGCGGGGGGCGGTGGCGGGGCTCACTGGGCGTAGTCCAGGGCCTCGAGCTTCAGGCGGCGGCGCTCGGCCTCCGGCAGCGTCCAGGCGTTGTTGAACAGGGCCGGCTCCCAGCTGCCGTAGGTCGGGTTGGGCAGCACCCACCAGCGCTCGCCGATCCAGCCCAGGTAGGGGGCCATGGCCTGCTCGCGGCCCTCGCGGGTGTTGGCGGTGATGGTGACCATGTCGCCGATCTGGTCGCCGAACTGCATCAGGACGCGATGGCTGCGGCCGACGAACTCGCGCCGGCAGCCCTTTTCCGAGCCTTCCTGCTCGCAGCCCTCGACGAAGAAGCCCAGGCCGAGGAACTGCTCGGGCTTCTCGATGGGGAAGCCGAGCGCGCGCAGGTTCGACAGCGTGGCTTCTTCCAGGTGGGTGGCGCGGTTGGTCACGTAGAAGACGGTGACGCCGCGGGCGGCGGCGGCCTGGGCGAACTCGAGCGCGCCCGGCACCGGCTTGGCCTTCTCCTCGCGCACCCAGCCGTCCCAGGTCACTTCGTCGTAGGTCTGGCCGTCGCGCACCAGGCGGGCCTGGTAGGGCGAGTTGTCGAGCACGGTCTCGTCGATGTCGACGATCACGGCCGGGGGCAGGCCGGTGGCCGGGTTCTTGCGGTCCTCGGCGGTCAGCGCGTCCCAGTCCGGGGTCTTGAGCGCGCGGTCGAGCTGCACCAGGGCGGCGCGCCAGGTCTGGCCGGCGACCAGGCGGTATTCGAGCGAGGCCTGCACCCAGGCGACGGCGTTGAGGTTGTCGTTGGCGGCCGGGCCGGCGGTTTCCGGCATCGGCACGACCGGCGTCGCCGCGGGCGCGGGCGCGGCGGCCGGGCGCGGGGCGGGCAGGGTCTGGCAGGCGGCCAGGGCCAGCGCGAGGGCCGAGGCGGCCAGGGTGCGGGTCAGGGTCATCTCTGGGAATCCATGCGTTCGTCGAAGGCCGCCGAGTTTATCCGACCCCCATGACCCTTCGCCGACAAAACCGGGTCCTGGCGCTGAACGGGGGCTGGCTTGGCGGCGGCCGCGGGGGCGCGGATTCGGCGTGTTGCAGGGCCTTGGCGGGAGGGTCCGCCGATGGGCGAATGACGGAGTCGGTGGCATGCAAGCTGATGCGGCGGGTCGGATGAAGGCGGGGCTGGGCGCGGCGGCGCGGCGCTGGTCGGGGCTGTCGGCGAAGGGCCGGGCGGCGGTGGTGGCGATCGTGGCGGTGCCGGTGCTGACCTTTGCCGCGCTGGGCGGCGGCGACCCGGCGCCTGGCGCGCGCACGGGTGGCGCGGGGACGGGCGCGACGCCTGCGGCCGCCGGCGCCGGCCCGGGCCTGCCCGGCGACGACGGCTTCATCCGCAGCGCCACCGCGATCGAGTCGCAGGACCTGGACCAGGTGCTCGAAGAAATCGCCGACGCCGGCCCGCGTGGCCAACCGACCGTCGCTGCCGATCCGGAGTACACCGCCAAGGCCATCGCGCTGATGCAGTCCCTGCCCAAGGACAAGGACGGCAACCCCGATTGGTCCAAGGTGGACATGGCCGACTACGCGCGGCGCGTGCAGGCGCTGGGCCCCGCGCCCGGGGTATCGACGGCGCCGGCCGTGCCCGAGGACGAGGAGCTCGACCTCGACGAGGCGCTCGAGCGCCTGGCCGCGGGCGTCGACCAGGCCGCGCCCGGCCAGGACGTGCTCGACGCGCTTCGCGACAGCCCGCAGGGCGACGACGCCCCGCTGCTGATGGCGCATGCGATGGCACTGGCCTCGGCCGGCGATCCCTGGGGCGCGGTGGCGAACCTGCTGATCGCCCACGAAGCCGATCCCGACGACGCCTCGCCGCTGGTCAACCTCGCCGCGCTGGCGAATTCGCAGGCGCTGCCCTCGGTGGCGCTGGCGCTGCTGGAAGAAGCGGCATCGCTCGAAGGCACCGCCGACACCGCGCCGATGGGCATGCGCGAACAGGCGGCCCTGCTCAACAACCGGGGCCACGCCCTGGTGCTGCTGCAGCGCCTGGACGAGGCCGAAGCGCCGCTGCGCGAGGCGCTGGCGCTGAACCCGGAGCTGTCGGAGGCGGCGCGCAACCTCGTGCACGTGCTGGCGAAGACCGGCCGCGAGGACGAGGCGCGTGCGCTGCTGCCGCGCGCCGTGTGGCGCCTGCGCGGTTCGCCCGCCAAGCCGGTGCCGGTGCGCCCGGCCGATGGCCCGGCGGAGCCCGGCACCGAGTCGACGCCGCCGGGCGGCGACGACGAGGCGATTGCGCGCTGGGCGGAGCAGCCCTGGCTGGAGGAGCGGCACGGCAGCGCGCGCGTGCCGCTGTGGATCGCGCTCGACCTGAGCCAGCGCGGCCAGATCGCCTGGCCGGAGATCCTGATGCCGAGCGCCGACGCGGGCTACGCCGGCTACTACGCGCAGGCCTCGGCGCGGTTCCTGGCCGCGCGCGCGAAGGCGCAGGCGCTGCAGGACAGCCAGGCCGGGCCGATGCAGGCGCTGGTGGTCAAGCGCATGACGCTGGGCGAAGTCATCCAGCAGGCCATCCACGTGCAGGCCTCGCCGCTGTGGATGGTCGAGCCGATCGACACCGACATGCACCCGATGTCGGCCGACAAGGAGAACCTGATCCTGGCCGGCGGCCAGATGACGCGCTTCGATGCGCTGGACATGGCGCGCTCGGAGTGGGCGCTCGAGCAGGCCGCCGACCGCCTCAACGAACGCTACGGCCGCGAGGCCCGCTGCCCGCCGGGCAGCACCACCGACGAATGCTGCGGCATCCACCGCGCCGCGGTCGAACGGAACGTGGCCGAGCTGCTGCCGTTCGCGCGCGATTACGAGGAGCAGTCGCGGGTGTTCTTCCGCGAGGCCTACGGCCTGTCCACCGCCATCGCGACCAACCTGCCGGCCGGCGGCTGGCACGACATGACCCGCATCGACATCGAGGCGCAGGTGCACCTGCTGCAGGGCCATGTGCAGCGCGAGGTGGCGTTCGCGTTCTCGCACGCCGCGCCCCCCGGCGGCGCCTGCTACGACCGCACGCCGGAGGCCAGCGCCGAGGCCGCCGACATCGTGGTGGATGCGCCGGCCTGCAGCGCCGCTTCGCAATGGGCCTCGGGCAAGTGGGCCTTCAGCGACAACTTCTCGGTCGAGGCCACCTGCGGGAAGATCAAGTTCGTGGCCGAGGTGAACATCATCGGCACCAAGAAGATCAAATGGGGGCCGGTGAGCGACGTGGGCCTGGACCTGGGCATGCACGCCGAGGTGGAGTTCACGATGGAGGGCACGGTGACGATCTTCGCCGGGCCCAAGGGCGGCGCCTCGGGCAAGGTCGGCGGCGTCGGCGCGGACTTCGGCGTGAAGGACGGCATCTACGCGGTGATCGACCGCAACGGCGTCAAGGACGTGGGCATGCGCGTGGTGGTCGGCGGCGGCGTCGCCTCGGGCCAGGGTGGCGCCACCCACGACGTCGACCAGATGGACTTCTCCTTCGTCTCCGCCCTCTAACCACCAAATGGGGTCAGACGTTATTAACGATTGAATCGTTCGCTTGAAGCGTTAATAACGTCTGACCCCATTTTTAGTCGTTGAAGAGGGCGGCGATGGCGTCGAGGTGGGCGCGGCCGCGTTCCTTCTTCTCGGCCTTCTCGCGCTCGGGGTCGAGGCCGTCGCGCAGCAGGTCGGCGGCGGGCAGTTCGTCGAGGAAGCGGCTGGGCAGCAGGTGCTGGGTTTCGCCCCAGCGCTTCACCTCGGCGCTGTGGCTCAGATAGAGGCGCTCCTTGGCGCGGGTGATGCCGACGTACATCAGCCGACGCTCCTCCTCCAGGCTGCCTTCCTCGAGCGCGGCTTCGTGCGGCAGGTTGCCGTCCTCGCAGCCGACCACGAACACCGCCCGGAACTCCAGGCCCTTGGCCGCGTGCAGGCTCATCAGGCGCACGGCGTTGCCGGGCTCGCCGCGGTCGGCGTTCGACAGCAGCGCCAGCTGCGCCGCCAGCTCGCCCGGGCCACCGCCGCGTGCGCCTTCGAACCAGGACGCCAGTTCCTCGAGGTTGGCCTTGCGGCGCAGGAAGCTGGGCTCGTCCTTGCACTGGCTCCGGATCATGCCGAGCATGCCGCTGCGTTCGGCCAGCACCGGCACCAGTTCGGCCGGCGTGAGGCGCTCGGCCTCGTCGCGCAGTGCATCCACGATGCGCGTGAACTCGTCCAGGCCGGCCGCCGCGCGCGGCGTCAGCTGCTTCAGGAAACCGATCTGCCCGGCCGCCTTCGACAGCGGCATGCCCGCCGTCTGCGCCATCGCCGCCAGCTTCTCCAGCGTGGTCGCGCCGACCTCGCGCTTGGGCGCCGCGATCGCGCGCAGGAAGGCCGCGTCGTCGTCGGGGTTGGCCAGCACCCGCAGCCAGCTCAGCACGTCCTTCACTTCGGCGCGCTCGAGGAAGGCCGTGCCGCCGGTCAGGTGGTAGGGGATGCGCAGCAGCTGCAGCGCCTTCTCCAGCGGCCGCGACTGGTGGTTGCCGCGGAACAGGATGGCGAACTCGCCCCAGGGGATTTCCTTGGCCTGCTTCAGGTACTGGATCTCGGCGGCGACGCGCTCGGCCTCGTGCTCGTTGTTCCGGCACTGCCACACGCGCACCGGCTCGCCGTCGCCGTGCTGGCTCCACAGCTGCTTGAGGTGCTTGTGCGGGTTCTTCTCGATCAGGGTGTTGGCGCAGCGCAGGATGCGGCCGCTGCAGCGGTAGTTCTGCTCGAGCTTGATCACGCGCAGGTTCGGGTAGTCCTCGGCCAGCAGCTCGAGGTTCTCCGGCTGCGCGCCGCGCCAGGCGTAGATGCTCTGGTCGTCGTCGCCCACGCAGGTCATGTTGCCCTTCGGGCCGGCCAGCTGCTTGAGCAGGCGGTACTGCGCGCCGTTGGTGTCCTGGCACTCGTCCACCAGCAGGTAGCGCAGGCGCTCGCGCCAGCCGGCGGCGAGCTCGGCGTCGGCCTCCAGCAGCTGCAGCGGCAGCCGGATCAGGTCGTCGAAGTCCACCGCGTTGAAGGCCTGCAGCCGCGCCTGGTAGCGCGCGTAGATCGACGCCGCCTCGCGCTCGCGGGCGCTGCGCGCGGCCTCGGCGGCCTGCTCGGGCGTGAGCGCGTTGTTCTTGGCGGTGCTGATGAGGTTCTGCAGCGCGAACAGCGCGTCGTTCTTCAGGCCCGGCGTGGCCAGGTCCTTGATGATCGCCATCTGGTCGTCGGCGTCGAAGATCGAGAAGCCGCGGCGCAGGTTGGCGCGCGCGTGCTCGATCTGCAGGAAGCGCAGGCCCAGCGAGTGGAAGGTGGTGACCGTCAGGCCCTCGGCCGCGTCGCCCTTGATGCGCCGGGCGACGCGTTCGCGCATTTCCTTCGCCGCCTTGTTGGTGAAGGTGATGGCGGCGATGTGCCGGGCCTCGCGCTGGCCGCTGGCGATCAGGTGGGCGATCTTCTCGGTGATGACGCGGGTCTTGCCGCTGCCCGCGCCGGCGAGCACGAGCAGGGGGCCGCCGGTGTAGGCGACCGCTTCTTTCTGTTGGGGATTGAGGCCGTGCATGAGGCCGGGGATTGTACGTCGCCCGACCCGCCCCCCGTAGGAGGGCCTTCAGGCCCGACCGGGCCGGGCCATGCATCTTCGGCCGGGGCGGAGAGATCGGGCCTGAAGGCCCTCCTACAGTAGAATGCGCGGCATGCTGCAGGTCGCGCCCACGCTGTCCATTCCCGACGACGAACTGGTCGAGCGCTTCGTGCGCGCGGGCGGTCCGGGCGGGCAGAACGTCAACAAGGTCTCGACCGCGGTCGAGCTCCGTTTCGACGTGGCGAACTCGCCTTCGCTGCCGGACGCCGTGCGCGCCCGGCTGCTGGCCCGGCGCGACCGCCGCCTCACCGACGAGGGCGTGCTGGTGATCAGCGCCCAGCGCTTCCGCACCCAGGACCGCAACCGCCAGGATGCGCGCGAGCGCCTGGCCGCGCTGGTGGCCGCGGCCATGGTCGCGCCGAAGAAGCGCATCGCCACCAAGCCCACGCGCGGCGCCACGGAACGCCGCCTCGGCGCCAAGCGCGAGCGCGCCACCGTCAAGCGCCAGCGCAGCGCCTCGGCCTGGGAGCGCGAATGAGCGTGGTGCCGGACCTGCCGCCGCGCGCCCCGCGCGTGGGGCACGCCGCCGGCCGCTGGCTGGGCCGCACCGTGCTGCGGCTGGGCGGCTGGCGCGTGGTCGGCCAGTGGCCGGACCTGGACAAGATGGTGATCATCGTCGCCCCGCACTCGTCCGGTTGGGACGCGATCTGGGGCCTGGCCGCGAAGCTGGCGATGGGCCTGGACATCGCCTTCATGGCCAAGGCCGAGCTGTTCCGCGGCCCGCTGGGCTGGCTGCTGCGCGCCTTCGGCGGCATCCCCGTCGACCGCGGCGCGCCCGGCGGCATCGTCGAGCAGAGCGCGGCGCGGGTGCGCGAGGCGTCGCGCATCTGGTTCCTGCTGGCGCCGGAGGGCACGCGCCGGCGCGTCGAGCGCTGGAAGACCGGGTTCTGGAAGATCGCCCGCGGCGCCGGCGTGCCGGTGTTCTGCGCCGCCTTCCACTATCCCGAGAAGAAGATCGTGCTCGACCAGCTCGTGCACCTCGGCGACGACGCCGAGGCCGACATGGCCCGCATCCGCGCCCTGTACCGCCCCTTCGTCGGCAAGAACCGCGACACCCTGTAGGAGCGCCTTCAGGCGCGATCCCGCACGGCAAGATCCGCGATCGCGCCTGAAGGCGCTCCCACGGGAGGGTCAGCGTTCGGAGGGGCCGGCGTCGAAATAGTCGCGCCGTTCGAACAGACCGGGTTTCACCAGGTCCACGAAGGCGCGCGCCTGCGGGCTGAGGTACTTGCCCTTGCGCATCACCACGCCGTAGCTGCGCGGCGGGAAGTACGCGCGCAGGTTGCGCGCCACCAGCCGGTCCTGGTCGGCCTCGCCCAGGCAGATGCTGGTGACGATGCTGATGCCCAGGCCCATGGCCACGTACTGCTTGATCACCTCCCAGCCGCCCACTTCCAGCGCCACCGTGTAGGGCACGCGCCGCTGCTGGAACACCAGGTCCACCAGCCGGTAGGTGGTGAGGCGCCGCGGCGGCAGGATCAGGCCGTGCGGCGAGAGGTCCTCCAGGCGCAGGTCGGGTTTCGTGGCCAGCGGATGGTCGGGCCGGCAGATCAGCATCGGGTCGAAGGAATAGACCGGGGCGTAGGCCAGGTCGGCCGGCACGTCCAGCATCGAACCCACGGCCAGGTCCACGGCGTCGCTGCGCAGCAGGCCCAGGCCGTCCTGGCCGGTGACGTTGTGCAGCACCAGCTGCACCTCGGGGTGCTGGTCGCGGAAGGCCTGCACGAGCCGGGGCAGCAGGTAGAGGATGGTCGAGCTGCCGGCCGCCACGTGCAGTTCGCCCGCCTGCAGGCCCTTGATGCGGCTGCGGAATTCCCCGTCCAGGCCGTCCAGGCCCTCGACCAGGGGGCGGGCCAGGTCGTACAGCACCTGGCCTTCGCGGGTGAGGGTGAAACGGCGACCGATGCGCTCGAACAGGCCGGTGCCCAACTCCCGCTCCAGGGCCTGCAGCTGCAGGGTCACGGCCGGCTGGCTCAGGAACAGGGCCTCGGCCGCCCGCGAGACCGAGCCCAGCCGGGCCACCTGGCAGAAGGCGCGCAGGGGCTTGAGCCGGTCGCCCTTGTAATGGAAGCGGGGGCTGGAAGTCGTCATAAGCCCTTGTCCGGCCATTCGTATTCGATTAGCTAATACTAGCTATCAATATATTTGCTTTGTCAAAGCCTGTTGGCGGCTCCTAGGGTCGGGCCATGGTCAATCGGGGCCCAGGGCCCGGGAGCACAGGCATGGCAGGCGACGCGGCGCGGGTCCTCGACCCCAAGCACCCCCTGGAACTGGTCGGCCGGGCCCTCCCCGGCCAGGAAGACCTGCTCAGCCCGCCGGCCCTGGCCTTCCTGGCCGGCCTGCACGAGGCCTTCGAGGGCGAGCGCCAGGCCCGCCTGGCCGCGCGCCGCGAGCGCCAGGCCGGCTACGACGCCGGCGGCCGCCCCGACTTCCGCGCCGACACCCGGGCCCTGCGCGAAGGCGACTGGACCGTGGCGCCGATCCCGGCCGCGCTGCAGGACCGCCGCGTCGAGATCACCGGCCCGGTCGACCCGAAGATGGTCATCAACGCCCTGAACTCGGGCGCCAGCTGCTACATGGCCGACTTCGAGGATTCGACCAGCCCGACCTGGGAGAACCTGCTCACCGGCCAGCGCGCCCTGCGCAAGGCGGTGGCGGGCACGCTCGACTGGATGGCGCCGGACGGCAGCAAGCACTACGTGCTCGACCCGGCCTCGACCACGGTGCTGATCGTGCGTCCGCGCGGCTGGCACCTCGACGAGAAGCACGTGCTCGCCGACGGCCGCCGCATGAGCGCCAGCCTGTTCGACTTCGGCCTGTTCGCCTTCCACAACGCCCGCGCCCTGCACGCCAAGGACCGCGGCCCGTACTTCTACCTGCCCAAGCTCGAGTGCATGGAGGAAGCGGCGCTGTGGGACGCCGTGCTCGCCCACGCCGAGCGCGCCCTGGGCCTGCCGGTGGGCGCGATGAAGGTGACGGTGCTCATCGAAACCCTGCCGGCCGCCTTCGAGATGCACGAGATCCTGCACGCGCTGCGCGGCCGCATCGCCGGCCTCAACTGCGGCCGCTGGGACTACATCTTCAGCTACCTCAAGACCTTCCGCCGGCACCGCGACCGCGTCCTGCCCGAGCGCGGCCAGGTCGGCATGGCCCAGCCCTTCCTCAAGGCCTATTCCGAGCTGCTGGTGCAGACCTGCCACCGCCGCGGCGCCCACGCGATGGGCGGCATGGCCGCGCAGATCCCGATCGCCGGCGACCCGGACGCGAACGAGCAGGCCCTGGCCCGCGTGCGCGCCGACAAGCGCCGCGAGGCGGGCGCCGGCCACGACGGCACCTGGGTCGCGCACCCGGCCCTGATCCCGGTCGCGCGCGCCGAGTTCGACGCGGTGATGCCCGGCCCGCACCAGCACGCCGTGCGCCGCGAGGACGTGATCGCCGACCGCGAGGTGCTGCTGCGCCCGAGCATCGGGACCATCACCCGCGCCGGCTTCGACAACAACGTCGAGGTCTGCGTGCGCTACCTGGCGGCCTGGCTCGACGGCAACGGCTGCGTGCCCATCCACTGGCTGATGGAGGACGCGGCCACGGCCGAGATCGCCCGCCTGCAGCTGTGGACCTGGCTGCACCACGGCCACCTGCACCTGGACGACGGCTCGCCGGTGGACTTCTCGCTGTTCGACCGCGCGCTGATGGCGCTGCCCTCGAAGCTGGCCGACCGCATGAAGCTGCCGGGCGCCGGCCGCATCAACGAGGCCATCGCGCTGCTCGACCGGCTGACCCACGCGCCGCTGCCGGCGGACTTCCTCACCACCGTCGCCTACGAATCCCTCTGACCCGGCAGGAGCGCCTTCAGGCGCGATTTCCTGCCAACGAACAACGAATCGCGCCTGAAGGCGCTCCTACCCCCGCCACCTGAACCTCGAAAGGACGCCGCCATGAACACCTCCCTCCCGACCGCCGAGCAGCTCAAGCAGCAGTGGGCCACCGACCCGCGCTGGGCCGGCATCCAGCGCGGCTATTCCGCCGAGGACGTCGTGCGCCTGCGCGGCACCATCGCCATCGAGCATTCGCTGGCCCGCCTGGGCGCGACCAAGCTGTGGCGCTACCTGCACGAGATGCCCTTCGTGAACGCGCTCGGCGCGCTCACCGGCAACCAGGCCATGCAGCAGGTCAAGGCCGGCCTCAAGGCCATCTACCTCAGCGGCTGGCAGGTCGCCGCCGATGCCAACCTGGCCGGCGAGATGTACCCCGACCAGTCGCTGTACCCGGCCAACTCGGTGCCGCAGGTGGTCAAGCGCATCAACAACACCCTGCTGCGCGCCGACCAGCTGCACCACGCCGAGGGCAAGGACGACATCGACTTCCTGCAGCCCATCGTCGCCGACGCCGAGGCCGGTTTCGGCGGCGTGCTCAACGCCTTCGAGCTGATGAAGGCGATGATCGAGGCCGGCGCCGCCGGCGTGCACTTCGAGGACCAGCTGGCCTCGGTGAAGAAGTGCGGCCACATGGGCGGCAAGGTGCTGGTGCCGACCCGCGAGGCGGTCGAGAAGCTCGTCGCCGCGCGCCTGGCCGCCGACACCATGGGCGTGCCGACGCTGATCGTCGCGCGCACCGACGCCGAGGCCGCCGACCTGATCACCAGCGACATCGACCCGAACGACCGCCCCTTCCTCACCGGCGAGCGCACCGTCGAGGGCTTCTTCAAGACCCGCCCGGGCGCCGACCAGGCCATCAGCCGCGGCCTGGCTTACGCGCCCTACGCCGACCTGGTGTGGTGCGAGACCGGCAAGCCCGACCTGGCCTTCGCGAAGAAGTTCGCCGAGGCCATCCACGCGAAGTTCCCGGGCAAGCTGCTGGCCTACAACTGCTCGCCGAGCTTCAACTGGAAGAAGAACCTCGACGACGCGACCATCGCGAAGTTCCAGAAGGAACTGGCGGCCATGGGCTACAAGTTCCAGTTCATCACCCTGGCCGGCTTCCACAGCCTCAACTACTCGATGTTCACCCTGGCCCACGGCTACGCCCGCCGCCAGATGAGCGCCTTCGTCGAGCTGCAGGAGAAGGAGTTCGCCGCGGCCGAGCTGGGCTTCACCGCGGTCAAGCACCAGCGCGAGGTCGGCACCGGCTATTTCGACTCGGTCACCCAGGCGATCCAGGGCGGCCAGAGTTCGACCACGGCGCTCAAGGGCTCGACCGAGGAAGAACAGTTCCACGGCGGCGAGAAGGCCGTGGCGGCCTGAGGTCCCGGGGCGGGTCGGCCCGCCCCCGGTTCGCGCGCACCCCCTACGACTTTGGTAGGGGGTGGCGGGATTCCGGCGTCCGTCTTCGCTGTGCCTTGTCGTCCGGCTTGGTTACACTCGGGCCAGCCCCAGGCCCGAGCCCGACGTGAACCGAGCCGACATCCCGGGCATCTCCGCCGCCAGTCCCGGCCGCGCGGACGATGCCCGCCTCCCTTCGCAGCTGTCCCCGGACGAGTTCCGGGTGCTGGCCGCGGCCGGCACCAGCCGGGCCGTGCTGCCGGGCGAGGAGCTGTTCCGGCGCGGCGAGGCCGCGCACAGCATGTTCCTGATCGACACGGGCGAGGTGCGGCTGAGCTTCGACGACGGCCTGGCCGACAAGCAGCTGGGGCCGGGCCAGTATTTCGGTGAACTGGCGATGTTCATCGGCCACCACCAGCGCTTCGCCCACGCCGTGGCGGAGACCGCCGGCGTGCTCTACGAGGTCACCCACGCCGCGTTCGAGGGGCTGCTGCAGCGCGAGCCGGCGGTGATCGCCCGCTTCATGCAGCGCAGCTTCGCCTACCTGGTCGCCGGCGAGCACCAGCTGGTGCAGCACCTCAAGCGCCGCAACGAGGACCTGCTGCAGACCCTCGACACCCTGCGCCAGACCCGCACCGAACTCACCGTCGCCCAGCAGCTGGTGCGCACGGACGACCTGACCGGCCTGGCCAACCGCCGCGGCCTGTACCGCTACCTGGACGAACTCGGCCGGCAGTCCCTGGGCGACCTGCGCCTGGCCCTGCTGCTGGTGGACATCGACCACTTCAAGGCCATCAACGACCGCAGCGGCCACCTGGCCGGCGACGCCGCCCTGCGTGCCGTGGCCGAGGAGGTCCGGCGGGTCGCCGGCCCCCTGGAGCTGCCCTGCCGGCTGGGGGGCGACGAATTCGCCCTTGTGCTGCGGGTATCGGACGACGGAGAGTTGGCCAACCGCGCGCTCGGCCTGATGGCGGCCATCCGCAGCCTGCGCCTGCCCAGCCTTCGCGAGCACCGCCTGTCGGTGAGCGTCGGCGGGGCCTTCTGCGCCGATCCGGGCGGGTGGTCCAGCTGGTACAGCAAGGCCGACGCCGCGCTGTACGAGGCCAAGCGCAAGGGCGGCGATCACTGGCGCCTGGGCACCTGACCGGGCTGGCCGTCACCCCGGGGGGGCTGCGTTCACCCCGGTGAGCCCCACTTTCCAGCCCATGGACGCGCAACCCGCCCACGCCCCCGACACCACCGCCAGCAGCCCGGCCACCGTCGTGCCGATGCTGCGCGCCGTGCTGTTGTGCGACATCGTGGAGTCCACGGCCCTGGTCGAGCGCCTCGGTGACGCCCGGGCCGCGGCGCTGATGCAGCACCACGACCAGCTGCTGCGCCAGGCCCTGTCCATCTGCCGCGGCCAGCTGATCGACCGCGCCGATGGCGTGCTGGCCCTGTTCGAGCGGCCGATCCAGGCCCTGGACTTCGCCCTGCGCTACCAGCGCGCCCTGCAGGCCCTGGGCGAGGCCGAGGGCACCGAGATCAAGGCGCGCATCGGCATCCACGTCGGCGACGTGATGATGTGGGCCAACGACCCCGCGGACGTGCGCAAGGGCGCCAAGCCCTTCGAGGTCGAGGGCCTGGCCAAGCCGGTCGCCGCCCGCCTGATGAACCTGGCCCTGCCGGGCCAGATCCTCATGTCGGGCATGGCCCAGAACCTGGCCCAGCGCGCCGCCGGCGAACTGGGCGAGCGTGCCGGCCGCCTGCGCTGGCTGGTGCACGGCCGCTACCGGTTCAAGGGCGTGCCGGCGCCGATGCTGGTGCACGAGGTCGGCGAGGCCGGGCTGGCGCCGCTGCGCGCGCCCGAGTCCGGCGCCAAGGCCTGGCGCGAGGTGCCGCTGTGGCGGCGCCCGCCGGTGCTGGCGATCGAGGCCCTGATGGTCGGCGTGCTCGGCGTGATCGGCGCCTGGACCACCTTCCGCGCCCCGCCGGCCATCGCCTTCGCCGAGCGCGACTGGGTCGTGGTGGCCGACCTGCAGAACCAGACCTCCGAGCCCCTGTTCGACGACGCGCTGGACATGGCCCTGCGCGTCGGCCTGGAGCAGTCCCGGCACGTCAACCTGATGTCGCAGCTGCAGGTCGAGCGGGCGCTGGCGCGCATGCAGCGCCAGGGCCAGGGCGTCACCCGCGCGCTGGCCACCGAGATCGCCCTGCGCGAAGGCGCGCGCGCCGTGGTCCTGCCCACCGTGGCCGAGGTCGGCGGCGCGCTGCGGGTCAGCCTCGAGGTCATCGATCCCACCAGCGGCGTGACCGTCTACAGCGAAAGCGCCGATGCGTCGGGCCGCGAAGGCGTGCTGCCGGCCCTGGACGACGCCGCGCTGGCCGTGCGCGAGCGCCTGGGCGAGTCCATCGACACCCTGGGCACCAGCCACCGTCCGCTCGAGGAAGTGACGACGCCGGATATCGAGGCCCTGCGCGCCTTCTCGCTCGGTGTCCAGGCCCGCAACGAAGGCCGCCATGCCGACGGCTACGCGCTGTTCTCCGAGGCGGTCAAGCGCGATCCCGAGTTCTCCATGGCCTGGCTGCGCATGGCCGCCGCCAAGCTCAGCGACGACCTCGACCAGGCCCATGCGCACCTGGTCACCGCCGGCCAGCACCGCGAGCGGCTGACCCACCGCGAGGAGCTGCTGCTCGACGCGACCCTCGCGATGTTCGAGGGGCCCGAGCGCATGCTCGAGCGCTGGAAGCTCATGGCGGCGATGTACCCGGACGAGTACCGGGCCTTCTACAACTACACCTTTTTCGCCTACTTCCTCGCGCAGCGCTACGAGGACGCGGCGGAATTCATCACCCCGGCCCTGGTTCCCGCCAACCCGCAGCGCGCGGCGGGCCTGCAGATCCGCGCGGTGAACCTGGTCGCCGCCGACCGCCTGCCCGAAGCCCTGGAGACCTACCGCAACGCCGAGGCGCTGGGCAGGCTCGGCTACGTGCGCGACTACGCCGATGCGCTGGCGGCGGTGCGCGACTACGCCGGCGCGGCGCGCGTGCTCGCCCAGCAGGTGCCCTCGGGCTTCGCCGGCAACCTGGTGAACGAACGCCTGGCCGAGGTCAGCCATCCGCTGGACCGCGGCCGGTGGAGCGAGGCCCGCAAGGCGCTAGACGCCCTGATGCGGGCGGGCAAGGACACCCCGTCGGTGCGCCGCAGCCTTGCCCTGATCGACCTCTCCCTGCGCAGCTACCTGCCCGATGCCGCGCTGGCCGGCGACGCGCGCGCCCTGCTGGCGGAATTCGACGCGGAGATGGCGCAGGCGAACGCGCTGAGCCGCCCCTCCCTCGAGATGGAGTGGTTGGCCACGGCCTGGCTGGCGGCGCAGGCGGGTGCCCTGGACGAGGCGCGTCGCGTGCTGGCGTCGCTCGAGCCGGTGGAGCCCGAGCGCGCGGTCCCGCTGAACGTGGACATGGCGCGGGTGCTGGAGGCCGAGATTGCCCTCCAGGAAGGGCGCGCCGAGGCCGCGATCGCCTTGCTCGAGCCGCGCCGGGGCAGTGCCAACGGGCTCTACCAACTGCACGCGGTGCTGCTGCGCGCCTACCTCGCGGCCGGCCGCGACGCCGATGCGATGGCCCTGTCCGGCTGGCTGGCGACGCATCGCGGCCGCGCCTTCGCCGAGCCCAGCGCCGGCTACGTGCTGCAGCCGGCCAACGTCATCGAGAGCAATCTCGCCCTGCGGGCCCAGGCCCTGCTGGCGCGCCGCGCCGGTGATGCCGCGAAGGCGCAGGCGCAGGACAAGGCCTTCGCCGCCGCCTGGGGCGGCGATGCCGCCGCGGCGGTGGTGGCCCGCCGCGACGCGCTGTTCGACTAGAGGTCCGGCGTGTCGAGGTTGATCGGGTTGAACGGGTAGGACGACTCGACCAGCGTGCGGCGGAACTTGTCGCGCGACCCCTTCAGCACGCGCTTGTCGGCCAGGCCGGGCATGGGCTTGTCGGGCAGGGTGTCGACCGCGGGATCGCCGGTGCCCAGGGAGCGCGTGGCTTCGCGCGGATTGGCCTGGAAGCGGGCGCGGAAATCATCGTCGCTGGCGAGCTTGTCGAGCAGCGCATCGACGGTCTTTTCGGAAAGCGGCATGGTCGTCCCCTGATGGTTGCCAATGGCGGAATGCGGTGGCGTCGTCCCGCCGGCGATCGCCGCCGGGGGCCGGGGCTTCTCGGAGCCCAGCGCACCATAGCGGGCGGCGCGGACACTGTCACGACACGGGACTTGCCTGGGCGCGGCTTGGCTGGCAGCGTCGGCGGCCACGCCCCGGGAAGCCGACGATGCTGCTGCGACGCTGTGCCCACCTCATGGTCGAACTCGACCACGCCCCGCGCTTCGACCTCGCCTCCCTGCTGGCCGGGGGCGAGGGGCTCGATCGCGGACCGCGCTGGCTGGCGCGCGCGCCGCACCTGGCCGGGCCGGTGGACGTGACGCTGGAGGACCTGGCCGGCCTGGCGCGGCTGCCGGAGGCCGACTGGCTCGCCGCCGCGGACGTGGATGCGCTGGCCGGGCCCGGCGCCGCCGCGCGCCTGGCGTCGCTCGGCCTGCTGGTCGGCGAGGCCACGCCCGGGGCGGCGGCGGACCAGGCCGCGCGCGACCTCGCCTGGTGGACGCCGGCGCTGGTGGCCCAGGCCCACGGGGCCTGGCAGGGCGTGGACATCGAGGACCGGCGCGACCGGGGGCTGATGCCCAGCAGCCGCAAGATGGTCGAGGACTTCGGCGGCGCGCCGGATCCCGAGTTCGTGCGCTCGCCCGGGGCGGTGCCCATTCCGCTCGCGCCGCCGCCGGCTTCGGACTTCGACGGCTTGCTGCGCCGGCGCGGCACCTGCCGCAACTTCGATCCGGAGGCCGAGCTCGCGGCCGCCGATTTCTCGACCATGCTTCGCCGGGTCTGGGGCGTGATCGGCACGCGCACGCTGGCGCCCGGCGCGGTCGCGGTGAAAAAGACCAGCCCGGCCGGCGGCGGCCTGCATGCCATCGAAGCCTACGTGCTGGTACAGCGCGTCGAGGGGCTGGCGCCGGGCCTGTACCACTACCTCGGCATGCGCCACGCGCTCGAGCCGCTGGCGGCGATGGACGCGGACGCGGCCCGGGCGACGGCGCACCGTTTCCTGGCCGGCCAGGACTGGTTCCGCGACTGCCCGGCGATGGTGGTCATGGTCGCGCGCTTCGACCGGCTGTTCTGGAAGTACCGGCGCCATGCCAAGGCCTGGCGCGTGGTGCACCTCGACGCCGGGCATCTCTCGCAGACGATGTACCTGTCGGCCGCCGACCTGGGCCTGGGCGCGTTCGTCACCGCCGCGATCAACGACCGCGACATCGCCGAGGCCCTCGGCCTGCCCGCCCTGCGCGAGGCCGCCGTGGCCCTGGTCGGCTTCGGCCCGCGCGCCGCCGAGCGCAAGACGCTGGAGATGGAGCCCTTCGACCCGGTGGAGCCCCCGCGCGCCGGCTAGCCCGCCGGCGCCGGCTTGCGCTTCAGGCCGTCCTCGCCCAGCACCAGCCAGGGCGCGTGGGTGTCGTAGAAGACGTGCACCTGGGGCTCGCGGTCGACCGGGTCGTCGAAGTTGCTGCGCACGATGTGCAGCTCACCCGGCCATTTTTCCGAGCGGAAGAACAGGGTGCTGCCGCAGCGGCCGCAGAAGCCGCGCTGCGCGCCCGGCGTTGATTCGTACCAGCGCAGGCGCGCCTGCGGATCGTCGATGGCGACGCGGCCGTGTTCGAAGCCGACCCAGGTGACCACGCCGGCGCCGTGCGCGCGCTGGCACAGCGTGCAGTGGCAGTGCGCCACCCACTTCGAGGGCAGGGTGGCGGTGAAACGCAGGTCGCCGCAAAGGCAGCGGCCGGAGGCGGTGCGCATCGATCTTCCCCGGGCGGGCGTGGCCTGGGCCGATGCTAGCGCGGCGGCGGGGCGCCGTGGCCACGGTCGAGCAGGCGGTAGGAGATCGCCTCGGCCACGTGCCGGCCGGCGATGGCCTCGGCGCCCTCGAGGTCCGCCAGCGTGCGGGCGACGCGCTGGATGCGGTGCAGGGCGCGGGCCGACAGGTGCAGCTGGTCCATGGCGCGCTCGAGCAGGCGTCGGTCGGCCGGGCGCAGCGCGCAGTCGCGTGCGGTGGCGGACGGATCGAGGCGGGCGTTGGGCACGCCGGCGCGCCGCACCTGCCGGGCGCGTGCCGCCAGCACGCGGGCGCGCACGACCGCGGTGGACTCGCCGGGCGGCGCGTCGGGCCGCAGCTCGGCCGGCGGCAGGCGCGGCACCGCCAGCTGCAGGTCGATGCGGTCGAGCAGCGGGCCGGAAACGCGCGCGCGGTAGCGGCCGATGAGCTCGGCGCTGCAGCCGCAGCGGCCGCCCGGGTCGCCGGCCCAGCCGCATGGACAGGGATTCATGGCCGCGACCAGCTGGAATCGGGCCGGGAACACCGCCTGCCGGGCCGCGCGCGAGACCGTGATCTCGCCCGACTCCAGCGGCTGGCGCAGGGTGTCGAGCACGTCGCGGCGCCACTCCGCCAGTTCGTCCAGGAACAGCACGCCGTGGTGGGCCAGCGAGATTTCGCCGGGCCGCGGATTGCCGCCGCCGCCGA
>VFQM010001760.1_pt1 | contig 17970 bp, 14 predicted proteins | sample 3512391 | NCBI WGS metagenome assembly VFQM01 (sample SAMN10412369, study PRJNA504923) | tailings metagenome | isolation source: Replicate 1 from Balatoc abandoned mine | place: Philippines
CGAGAGCGCGTCCGTCCCGGAGCCGAAGAGTCACGACAGCGCGGATCCGCGCTCGGAGCGCCTCAAGGAATCGCTGCCGATCCCCGAGACGTCGGACAAGGAACTGCAGCAGCTCTTCGCGGCGCTGCAGTCCACCGACGTGGTAGAGGCACTGCGCCAGCCCTTGGAGCGCCTGACCTTCCTCGCCGACCTCGCGTTCCGCACCGGCAAGTTCGACAAGCTCGTCGAGGCGTTGACGGGCCTGCTGGCGATCGAGCACGAGCATCTCGGCCGCGATGCGTCAGACGATCGCCGCCGCGAGTTTGCGCGCGCGGTGCGTCGCCTCGCGACGCCGGTGATCCTGCGCCAGCTCGCGATGCTGCGGCACATCCGCGCCGCCGATGCCACCGCGGCACAGCGCCTGCAGGCGATGCTCTACCGCTACGGCACCGACGGCGCCGAGGCGCTCATCGACGAATGGGCCGCCGCGCCCACGGCGGAAGCGCGGGCCGCCTGCCTCGACGCGCTGCGCGGACTGCGGCGCACGCACGATGCGCTCTTCGAGCAGCTGCGGCACGTGGACGAGCGCCGCGTGCGGCAGGGCATCGAGCTCTTGGCGGCCTTGGCCGACGCGCGCGCCGAGCAGTTGGTGCTCGAGCAGTTGCGGCATCCCGAGACCCGCGCGCGCCGCGCGGTGATGGCGGCGCTGGAACGATTCCCGTCGGTGGCGGCGCTCGACGCGCTGGGCTTGGGGCTGCTGGATGCGGAGGCGGTGGTGCGTCTGCGCGCCGTGGCGGCCCTGCAGCGGCGTGGCCCCGACGCCGTCAAGCTGCTCGCCCCGCTGCTCGACGCCGAGCCCGATCTCGAAGTGCTCTACGCGGCCATCGCCGCGCTGGGTGTCATCGGCGGTGCGGATGCCGTGCAGGTGCTGATCCGCGCCGCGAACGGCGAGACGCAGCATCCGCGCCGGCGCAGCGCCGCGTACCGATTGCAGGCCTGCGCGGCCCTCGCGCAGATCCGGACGCCGCAGGCGATGGCGGCCGTGCAGCTGCTGCGCGACGACCGCGACCGCGAAGTGCGCGAAGGCTCGATGCGACTGGTCGCGCAGGCCGCGCGCCGCGGCAGCAGCGCCTCACGCGCCACCGCCGCAGAGTGAACCCAGCGCGCTAGCGCGCCGTGAAGTCCGTCGCCGCCGTGACGGCGCGGCAGGCGGCCGCCAACAGCGCCGCCGCGTGGTCGAGATCCACCAGCGAGACCATCTCGTTGGGCGAGTGCATATAGCGGTTGGGGATGCTCACCAGCGCCGTCGCCACGCCCTCCCGCGCCAGGTGGATCGCATCGGCATCCGTGCTGGTCTCGCGGCCGGCCGCGTGCAGCGTGAACGGGATGCGCGCGATCTCCGCCGTGTCGCGCAGGATGCGGAAGGCCACCGGCGAGATCACCGACCCGCGCGTGAGCACCGGCCCGGAGCCCAGCGGCGAATGCCCGAGCTCCTTCTTCTCCACGCCCGGATGGTCCGTCGCGAAGGTCACGTCCACGACGATCGCCATCGCGGGATTCACGCGCTGCCCGGCCACGCGCGCGCCACCGCCGTGGTAGGCGATCTCCTCCTGCGTGGTCGCGACGGCCACCACGCGCGCCTCGCCCGGCTCGGCCGCGTAGCGCCGCAGCGCCTCGAGCACCACGAAGGCGCCGATGCGGTCGTCGATCGACCGCGAGACGATGCGGTCGTTGGGGAAGTCCAGCGTGCGCGAGTCGATCACGCCGGCATCGCCGATGCTGAGCACGGCCTCGGCCTGCGCCCGCGTCGTCGCGCCGATGTCCACCCAGAGGTCCGTCATCTTCGAGGCCTTCTCGCGCTCCTCGGGCTTCATCAGGTGGATCGGCTTCTTGCCGATGGCGCCGAGCACCTCGCCGTTGCGGCCCTGGAAGCGGATGCGCTGGGCGACGAGCACCTGCGGGTCCCAGCCGCCGATGGGCGCGATGTACACGAAGCCGTCGTCGTCGATGTAGGTGACGATGACGCCGATCTCGTCGATGTGGCCGGCGAGCATAATCGTCGGGCCACCCTTGGCGTTCACCACGGCCATCGAGTTGCCGTGCACGTCGGCGTGCACCTCGTCGGCGAAGGTCTTGGCCTCGTCGCGCCAGACCTTGGCCGCGGCGGCCTCGTAGCCGGAGGGGCCGGGCGTGTCGAGCAGGGTCTTGAGAAAGGCGACGGCGGGTGGCTTGAGCATCGGGAATCTCCTCAGACGGCGCGTGCGAAGGCCGCGTCGAGCGGCGAGAACAGCTGCGGATTGAAGAGGCGGGCCATCACCTCGATGCCATCGACGAGCCGCGGCCCCGGCCGCGACGCGAAGGCATTGGCGTCGAGCGCGAAGACCTGTCGCCCCTTCGCCCACTGCCAATCCGGAAGCCCGAGCAGGCGTTCCGCCTCTACGATGGCGCGCGGAAGGTCGTAGCCACAGGGCGCGACGAGGATGATCTCCGGATCGGCCGCCCGCACCTGCTCGAGCGTCTTCACCACCGAATGCTCGCCCGGCGTGGCCAGCACGTCGATGCCGCCGGCGCGCTTCACCATCTCGGGCACCCAGTGGCCGGCGGCGTAGATCGGATCGCCCCACTCGATCACCGCCACGCGCGGCCGCGGGGCCTGCGCGGCCTTGAGCGTCTCGTGCACGCGGCGCATCCGCATCCGCGCGCCGGCCACGAACTCTTCCGCTTCGTCGGGAATGCCCAGCGCCGCGCCGACGCGCGTGATGTCGTCGAGCACGCCGTCGAGCGAGGTGGCCGAGAGCGTGAGCACCTGCGGCGGCGTGTCGAGCCTCGCGGCCACGGCACGCACGTCCGTCTCCATCACTGCGCAGACCTCGCAGAGCGCCTGCGTGAGGATGAGGTCGGGCTTGAGCGCGCGGATGCCGGCTTCGTCGAGCGTGTAGAGCGGCGCCCCGCTCGCGGTGATCTCCCGCACCTGCGCATCCACCACATCAGGCGCCGCGTCGGCGTCGATCGCCGTGCGCGTCACGCGGAGCCGCGACTCCACCTGCGGCGGGTAGTCGCAGCAGTGCGTGACGCCCACGAGGTGTTCCATCGCACCAAGGGACGCGACGATCTCCGTCGCACTCGGCAGCAGCGAGACCACGCGCATCAGCGCCGCGGCCTCGGGATGGGGAGCAACACCAGCGTGCTCACGAAGGTCATCAGGCCGAGGGCCATCGGGGCGATGCCGCCACCGCCCATATGCTGGATCGTGCCGAACAGCGCCGCCGCCTCACCCAGCGCCCAGCCGATGATGAGGTAGTTGCCGCGCTGCTCCGGCGGCTTGGCCTCGGCGCGGCTCCGCAGGACGAAGGCGCCGGCGATGGCGATCGCGACGAAGCCCCAGAGCACGTAGCGCAGGCCCTCGACTGCGTCGGGGAATGTCATGTCGCTGTGCAGGCCCAGCCGCGGCCCGAAGTACGCGAAGCCCGCGAAGAGGAATACGCCGGTCATCAGCGCGATGCGGATGATGAAGAGGTTCCGGAACGGCATCGCCTACCTCCGCTCGTAGACCGCGCGACCGCCCACCCAGGTGGAGAGCACCTGCGTCGCGAGGATGTCCTCGGTGGGCACGCGCATAATGTCGCGGTCGAGCACCACGAAGTCGGCGCGCTTGCCCGGGGCCAGTGAGCCCAGTTCGGCTTCCTGGAAGCCCGAGTAGGCGGCCCACAGCGTCATCGAGAGCAGCGCTTCCTCGCGGGTCATCCGCTGCTCCGGATACCAACCGCCCACGGGCCAGCCCTTCGCGTCCTGCCGCGCCACCGACGCGTTGAAGGAGATCAGCGGATTCACGTACTCGACGGGGAAGTCCGAGCCGTTGGGAATCACCACGTTCGTGTTGAGGAGCGAGCGCCAGGCGTAGGCGCCGCGCAGGCGACCCTCGCCGAGGCGATTGCCCGCCCAGTACATATCGCTGGTCTGGTGCGAGGCCTGCATCGAGGGAATCACGCCGAGCTGCGCGAAGCGCGGGATGTCGTCGCTGTGCAGGATCTGCGCGTGCTCGACGCGGAAGCGATGGTCGGCCGTCGGGCGCGCCTTGAGCGCCGCCTCGTAGGAGTCGAGCACGAGGCGATTCCCGCGGTCACCGATCGCGTGCGTGTTCACCTGAAAGCCGGCCACAAGTGCGCGGCTCGCGACATCCTTGATGTGCTGGGCCGGCGATACGAGCAGGCCACTGGTGCGCGCGTCGTCGGTGTAGGGCTCGAGCAGCGCCGCGCCGCGCGAGCCCAGCGCGCCGTCCTGGTACAGCTTGATGCTCCGCACCCACAGCGTGCCGTCGTAGCCGCCGACCAGCGGGCCGCGGCGGAACCAGGCCTCGATCGTCGGCGCGTGGTCCGAGATCATCGCGTAGAGGCGGATGTTGAGCTTGCCTTCGCGGCCGAGCTCCTCGTAGAGCTCCAAGGTCTGCCCCGATGCGCCCGCGTCGTGCACGCCCGTGAGTCCCCAGCGATGCATCTCGGCGATCGCGTCGACGATCATCTCCTTCACCTGCGCGCGCGACGGCGGCGGGATGACGCGCGCGACCAAGCCTTCGGCGTTGTCCACGAGCACGCCGGTGGGATTGCCCTGCGCGTCGCGGATGATCTCGCCGCCGGCCGGATCGCGCGAGGCGCGCGTGAGGTTGGCGGCGCGCATCGCCGCGGCGTTCACCAGCGCGGCGTGGCCGTCCACGCGCGTGAGCATCACCGGATGGTCGGGCAGCGCGCGCGACAGCGCCTCGTGCGTGGGCCAGGCGGTGTTGCCCCAGTCGTTCTGGTCCCAGCCGCGACCGAGGATCCACTGGCCCTGAGGCGTGCCCTTCGCTCGCTCGACCACGCGGGCGATGACTTCGTCGTAGGAGCGCGTCTCCATCAGGTCCACCGACTGCAGCTTGTCGCCGAGCCCGACGACGTGCGCGTGCGCGTCGGTCATCCCCGGAATCACGCTGCGCCCGCCGAGGTCCACCGTGCGCGTATTGCTGCCGGCCAGCGCGCGTGCGCCAGCGGCGTCGCCGGTGAACACCACGCGGCCTGCGCGGATTGCCATCGCCTGCACGACCGGGCGCGCCGCGTCGGCGGTGTAGATGCGACCGTTGAGCACGATTACATCGGCCGGCGCGGGGCTGGCCTGCTGCGAGTGAAGCGAGGGAATCGCGGCCGTCGCCAACAGCAGCGACGCGACGAAAGTACCGATGCGTGACATAGGGAAAACGGCTCGGGTGAGGTGCATCACGACGGGGTGTTGCGTCGCATCACGCACCGGAACACGCGCGTGACGCAGATGGTAGTGTAGATAGTCCCTGTCGAGGGGACGCCCACCACCGTAAGGAGAATCGCTCCAAATGTACATCCGCATCGCAGTCACGCTCACGCTGTTGGCCCTCGTCCAGCCTGTGGCCGTCTCGGCACAGGACAGCACCAAGTCGCCCGAGGCGGCCGCCGAGACGCGCGCCCGCTTGGCTCGCAAGGCCGCGGGCCTCACGGTGGGACCTTGGGATCTGCGCGGCATCGAGCCGCCGAGCGGGGTCGAGGTGTCGACGCTGCCGATGTTCTATGGCTTTATGCGAAAAGGTCTCGACGCCCGCTTGGCGCTCGAGAACGGCATCGGCGTGTGGCGACGCGAGCAGACCACGCCGCCCACCGGTGGCATCGGCGGCACGCCCGGTGAGCAGGTGCAGAGCTGGGTCGTGGCCCAGACCACGGCGATCCGCTTCTTCCCGTTCACCGATGCCGGTGCGCGCTTCGAACCCTGGCTGCTCGGCGGTGCCGGCGTGACGCTCGGCATCGACGATCGCGAGACGAATGGCGGCGGCATCCTCGGCGGAAGCGCCGGTGGCACCGGCGTCGGCATCGTGCCGGGCTTCTCGTTGCAGGGCGGACTCGGCGCGGAGTGGTGGTTCAGCGAGTCCTTGGCGCTGAACGTCGGCGGCCGCTATCAGTGGACGCGCTTCCTCCAGGACTTCGGCGGCGAGCGCACCTATCAGGGGCCGGCGGTCGAGGCGGGCCTGACGTACAAGTTCCGCTATCGGTAGTTTGCGCGGCGTGAGCCGCCCAGTCGTCATCGTCGTCGGGTTGGGTGCCGTCGGATCGGCGACGGCACTGCACCTCATTCGCGCGGGCGCCACGGTCGTCGGATTCGACCGCTGGCGCCCGCCGCATCGTTGGGGCTCGACGCACGGCGAGTCGCGCATCACGCGCGCGACGGCCTGGGAAGGCACGCAATACGTGCCGTTGGTCGCGCGGGCGCAGCGACTGTGGGCGGAGTTCTCTCGCGAGACTGGACGAACGTACTTCGCCGCCATCGGCGGACTGTTCGTGGGTCATTCACACGAGTATCACGTCGCGGGCACGCTCGGTTCCGCTCAGGAGGCGTCGCTGCGGCACGAGTTGCTCGAGCGCGATGCGCTGCGCCAACGCTGGCCCTGGCTCGAAGTACCAGACGGGATGGTCGGCGTGCTTGACCCGGGTGCTGGCGTGCTGAGCCCAGAGCGCATCGTGGACGATCAGCTCGCGGCCGCAGCGGCCGGCGCTGCGACGCTGCACTTCGACTGCGAGGTGCGCGGCATCGAGGAACTCTCGGGCGGCGTTCGCGTGTCCACCTCGCTCGGCGTGCATCACGCCGATGCTGCGGTGATCTGCGCCGGAGGCTGGACCGCCGAGCTGCTGGGCGCGCAGGCGCCGCAACTGCGCGTGGAGCGCGTGACGCAGCATTGGTTCGCGCCGGCATCTGGGTCAGGGGCGTTCTCGATCAATGCCCTCAGGGGCGACGGCCTGCCGAGCGCGCCGGTGCTGCTGCTCAGCGACGGCCACGACCACGCGACGGCCGTGTTTCCGGAGCGATCGGGTCGCATCAAGGTGGCCGGGCACGGCACGGGCGTGATTGGCGACGTGCAGGGGCTCGACCGCGAGGTCCGCGTCGAGGATGTTGCGGGCGCCGAGCGCATCCTGCGGCGGTACCTCCCGACGCACGCCGGCCGGCACCTCGAGAGCAGCAGCTGCTTCTACACGCGCACGCCGAATGGGCACTTCGTGATTGACCGCGTGCCTGGCGCCGCGCGGATGGTCTACGCGAGTGCCTGCAACGGATTCGGATTCAAGTTCTCGGTCGCGGTGGGCGAGGCGCTGGCGGCGATGGCTTTGGGTCATCGGCCACCGGTGGATGTCTCGCCTTGGCAGTCCGTCAGCGGGTGATCGTCCGGAACAGAGTTGTGACACGTCCTGCGATTGCGGCGCGTCGCGACGGCAGCGACACTGCGTGATGCGCCTCCTGCCCTCGCTCGCGCTCCTCTTGCTCGCCGGCTGCGCCACCGACGACTTCATCGTGATCGCCCACCGCGGTGCCTCCTGGGACGCGCCCGAGCATACTTTCGCGGCCTATGGCCTCGCTGTCGCGCAGGGCGCGGAGTGGATTGAGCAGGACCTACAGATGACCCGCGACGGACAGTTGGTCGTGCTCCACGACGACTCGCTCGATCGCACGGCGCGCGGGCCAGAGACCGATTGCCGCGGGCTCGTGCGCGACAAGACGCTGGCCCAGCTGGCCAACTGCGAGGTCGGCAGTTGGTTCAACGCCGAGTATCCCGATCGCGCGAAGGCGGGCTTCGCCGCAGAGCGCATCCCGACGCTCGACGCGGTGCTCACGCGGTATGCCGCACGCGCGCGATTCTACATCGAGACCAAGAACCCCGCCGACGCCCCGGGAATGGAAGATTCGCTGCTCGCGCTGCTGCGCCGGCATCGGCTGGTCGGGCCGGGCACGCGCGAAGGGCGCGTCATCGTGCAGTCGTTCAGTCCCGCGAGCCTCGAACGCCTCCACGCCTTGGAGCCGCGGCTGCCGCTGGTGCAGCTCTGGGACGACGACATCGCGCCCGATGATCTCGTTCCGCTGCTCGACCGCGTCCGCGGATACGCGATGGGCTTTGGTCCTGCGCGGCGCCTGCTCTCGCAGCGCCTGGTGAACGCCGCGCACGAACGCGGCCTCGACGTTCATCCGTACACGGTGAACGCGGAGGCCGCGATGGTCTACGTACTCGAACTCGGCGTGGACGGGATGTTCACGGACCGCCCCGACGTGCTACTGCGACTGCTTCAGCGCTCGACCTCGCCCTGACTCGGCGTCTTGGCCTCGCGGATCATCGCGATGGCCGAGGTGTTGATGGCGACGTCACCGATCTCGGCGTTGTCGGCCGTGAACACGGCGCGCGCGAGTCCCACGAACTTGCCGCTGTGGTGCAGGTAGTCGCTCATCCGCTGCATCGGCGCGACGAACATCACGCCGCGCAGGGCCTTGCCGCCCACGAGGTAGATCTCCACCTCGCGCTCGCCAGCGCCGGCGCTGGCCTGCCCCACGACCGTGACGTTCGCGTCGGGCGCCGAGACGATGACCGCGAGGTCGGTTTGCACGATGAGATGCCCCGGCGCTTCCTGCAGCTTGGGCCGCCGGGCATCAACCATATTCATATAGCCGCCCTTGCGACTCCCGAGGAACGCGACGAGCGACATATCTTCGGCGATGTAAATGGAACCCTCGAGCAGGCTACCGTCGCGCATCACGACGTGGATGCGCTTGCTCTCTTGGGCACGGGAACGGCCAGTGTTCGGGGAGGTCATAGGGATAAGCTGGGGTTCGACAGACTGACGAGCTAGCCCCCCGGGACGGCACGGGCGGGGACCGGTCGGCGCCGGTCGGCCCTTGCGGAGCGGGGGTGGCTGCGCCGAGGCTTCCGCGATGCGTCTCTGCCATCGGCTCTCGCTCGCCCCGCTCGCGCTCTGCCTTGCACTGGCCTCCGTCGCCCGCGCCACTGACGCGCAGGAGCGCGCGCCGCGGTCGGCAGCCGTCTCCGACCTCCGCTACGAACTCCAGCTCGGCCGCGCCGAGGCCGAGGCCAGCGAGATGTCGGTGGAGCTGCACTTCGTCGCGACCGATGCGACGCCCGTGCTGCTGTCGATGGCCGCGTGGACGCCGGGTTCGTACGAGATCGCCAACTACGCGCGGGCCGTCTCGGCCTTCGCCGCGCGGCAGGGCGAGGCAGAGCTCGTGTGGGACAAGCTCGATCCCGACACCTGGCGCGTCCGGCCGCGCGGCGCCGGCGCGATCGTCGTGCGGTATCGCGTGCGCACGGACATCCTCGACGTGGCCGGCAGCTGGAGCACCGCGGACTTCGCGTTCATCAACGGCACGAACGTCCTGATGTACGTGGACGGCCGCCCCGAGACGGCGGCGCGTGTGCAGCTGCTCACCGAGCCCGGCTGGCGCGTGGCGACGGGAATGCGGCCGGACTCGCAGGCCACTGCCGCACCGAATGCCGCTGCGGGTGATCGCGTGCGCGTTGGGTATCGCGCCGAGGACGTACACGACCTGCTCGACCATCCGATGTTCGTCGGGCGCTTTGATCTCGACTCCGCGCTCGTGGCGGATCGCTGGATGCGTCTGGCCACCTGGCCAGTGGGCAGCGTGAGCGGGACGCGCCGCGTCGCACTCTGGGACGCGCTCACGCGCAGCGTGGAGCCGCTCGCGCAGGTGTTCGGCGAGGTCCCTTGGCGCTCGTACACGGTGCTGCAGGTCGCGCATCCCGAGATCGGCGGGATGGCGGCGCTCGAGCACAGCGAGAGCGAACTCGCGCTCGTCGGCGAGCCCTTCCTCGACGAGCCCTTCGTCGTGAGCATCCACGCCCACGAACTCGCCCACGCCTGGAACGTCAAGCGCCTGCGCCCGGCCGACCTCGTGCCGTATCGCTACGACGTGGCGCAGCCCACGCCCTGGCTCTGGATCAGCGAGGGCATCACGGACTACTACGCCGACCTCGCGCTGCTCCGCAGCGGCCTCATCGACGAAGCGCAGTTCCTCGAGACCACGCTGGGCAAGATCGAAAGCGTGGAGAATCGCCCGGCGACCTCGCTCGAGGATGCGTCGTTCCAGACCTGGATCGGGATGCGCGATGCCACCGGCGACCTCTACTACGACAAGGGATCGTTGGCCGGCCTCGCGCTCGACATCCTCATCCGCGACGCCTCCGACAACCGCAGCTCGCTCGACCACGTGATGCGTGAGCTCTATGCGCGCAGCTACAAGGCGGGCCGCGGCTTCACGCACGATGACGTCTGGAACGCGATCGCCCGCGCGTCGCGCGGCCGCGCCTGGGGCGAGTTCGAGCGGCGCTACATCGACGGCCGTGACGCATATCCGTGGGCGGAGTGGCTCAAGCTCGGCGGCTGGCGCCTCGTCGAGGCGCGCATCACCGAGCCGCGGCTCGGCGTGCTGCTGCGTGGGCATCCCGACGGCGTACAGGTGACCGGCCTCGATCCCGACGGGATGGCGGCCAAGGCGGGCGTCGAGCTCGGCGACGTGCTGGTCTCGCTGGGCGGATTTGCGACGCGCGATCCGGATTTCGGCGCGAAGTGGCGCGCCACCTGGGGTAATCGCCTTGGTGCGGCGCTGCCGGCCATCGTGTTGCGCGGGGACCAGCGGCTGGAACTGACGGCCCGCGTCGAGATCGACTCGCGGATCGAGCGGCGGATCGAACCGGATGCCGGCGCTCCGGAGCGGGCACGGCGGATCCGCACGGGCATCTTGCGGGGCATTCCGCAGCCTTGAATCATTGTGCACCCCAAACCCGGGAGTGCACGTGCGTGAGCCGAAGCCAATGACTGTCCTGCTCGGGCGCCTCGTTGCTGCTGCGGCCTTGTGCCTCGCGTCCATCGCAACCGATGCTGCGGCACAATCCGCCGTGGAGATCACCGTTGACGACGGCGGCGGACGCGGCGTTCCCTTCGCGGTGGTCTGGTACGCGCGCGGTCGCCCGGCCATCGCCGATTCACTCGGCCAGCTGCGCGTGGCCGTGCGCGGCGATTCCGTGCGGCTGCAGGTGCGGCGCATCGGGTTCCGCGAGTTCAATGCCGTCGTGCCGATCGTCGACGGCCGCGCCCGCGCATCGATGCAACCCGTCGCGCTGCTGCAGGACACCATCCGCGTCGTCGCGGCGGCGAACACGCCCCTCGCGCAGCGCGGCTTCTACGATCGCGTGGACCGCGTGCGCCGCGGAGCCATCGTCGGCGAGTTCTACCCACCCGAGGAGATCCTGCTGCGCGATGCCGCGCGCGTGTCCGACCTGCTGCGCGGCTCGCGCTACGTGCGTGTCGCGAATACGCAGGCGGGCAGCCGCGTGAACGTGCCGGTGTTCCTGGGTCGCGGGGGCTGCGGAATGACCATCATCGTGGATGGCCAGCAACTGAAGGGCACGGTGGAGGAGGGTGTCACAGGCGACGCGCCACAGTCCATTGTGGGCGGACGCGGCGGCGGCGGGAGCGCAGGCGGGCTGGTCAGCGTCGACGACCTCGTCAGCGGTCGTGCCGTCGCCGCCATCGAGATCTACCCCAGCACGGCCAACGCACCGGCCGAACTCCAGACCCTCGGCGGTCGCGGGTCCTGCGGGATCGTCGCCATCTGGACTGGCTCGGCGCAGTAGCGCGTCAGGGCGCGCCGGTCCGCATCCGTCGCACGCGGTTCGTGCTCGCCGTGTCGCGCGGGGCGCGCGGCTGCTGCATCAGCCGCTCGACTTCATCGGCCTCGCGCGGCACCAGCGCACTGGGCCGCTCGACGCCGCGCGCCGTCACGAGATAGTCGTCCTCGATGCGCACGCCGATCCCCTTGTAGCGCGCGAAGGCCTGCGCCGTGCGCCGCAGGTAGGCCTCGTTGTTCGGGGTCCGCAGCAGGATCTCAGGCAGGTTCTCGCGCACGTAGATGCCGGGCTCGATGGTGAACGCGCTGCCCACCCCGATGGCGCCGGACTCATACTGGTCGGGATCGTGCACGTCGAGGCCGATGCCGTGGCCGAGCCCGTGCATATAGAACAGCGAGAGCTGCGAGCAGCTGTTCGGTCGCTGCGCGCTCCCGCAGTCGTAGGTCGCGGTGGGCGAGTCAATCAACCCGATGCGCGCGAGCCCACGCGCCAGCGCCGCAGTCGCCGCGCCATTGAGCGCGCCCCAGCGCGCGCCCGGCGCGATGAGCGCCTCGGCTGCCTTCTGTGCCGTGAGCACGATGTCGTAGATCTCCCGCTGCGCCGGCGTGAAGCGTCCGCTCACGGGAATCGTCCGCGTGATGTCCGCCGAGTAGGCGTCGAACTGCGTCGCCATATCCATCACGATCACCTCGCCGGCCTGCGCGATGCGCGAGTTGGCGTTGTAATGCAGCGTCGTCGCGTTCGGGCCGGAGCCGACGATGGAGCCGTAGCCCGGCACGTCCCCGGACTCGCGGCGCCACAAGTTCTCGGCCGCGGCCTGCAGCTCCCATTCGCCGATGCCCGGCTGCGCGAGCTGGAAGGCCGCGAGATGCCCACGGGCGCTGATCTCCGCCGCGATGCGCAGGCGCTCGAGCTCGGCCTCGGACTTCTTGCCGCGCAGCGCCGACACCGCGCGCGTGGCCTGCACGATGCGGCGGTTGGGGAATCGCTCGCTGAGTGCGTTGGCGAACTGCTCGTGCGGTGAGAGCGTCGTCGGGCCGCCGGAGAAATCGCCGATCAGGTAGAGCTGCACATCGGCGTTGAGCAGCGAGTCCACCGCGCCGCGCAGCTGCGCGACGTCGCGGCCGTCGATGCCCATCGTCGGTCGCACGCCCTCGACGCCCAGCCGCGCGCCGGTCCAGACTTCCTGCGCGGCGTCGCGCGGGCTTACAAACAGCGTGGCGCGCGTCGTGCCATTCACGCGGGCCATCAACAGCGCCGCGTTGGGCTCGCGGAAGCCCGTGAGGTAGAAGAACGAGCGCGACTGGCTCCAGGGCAGGTAATCCTGCGCTGCCTCGGGCGCGCCGAGCACCAGGATGGCGCCGTCGCTGAGCATCTCCACGACCGCCTCGCGACGCGACGCAAACTCGGCTTGGGGGATCTGGGCCGCCGCGGGCACCGAAAGGGCGGCGAGGAGGAGCAGACGGGTAAGCAGTTGCATCGGGGTCGTGGACGAGGGATACATCAATCTGCGGCGAGCGAGGCGTGGGTGGCACCTGCCGCGCCAAGCCCGTGCGGGGGTCAACGTCGTCCCCCAGAGCCGCGTAGCTTTAGGTTGTCCTCTCACTCCCCACCTGGAGTCGTTCGCGATGTCTTGGCGTTCCTTGCGTCACGCTCTGACGCTCACGGCGGTCGCCGCCCTTCCGCTCGCTGCCCAGCAGCCGCGGCTGACCTCGCCGGAGCAGTTCTTCGGCCATCAGATCGGCGCCGATTTCGTCCTGCCCAACTACAGCAAGTTCCACGAGTACTGGATCCGCCTCGCCAATGAGTCGGACCGGATGGAACTCGATACGATCGGAATGACGGCCGAGGGTCGCCCGCAGATTATGGCGATCGTCTCGAGCCCGGAGAATCTCCGCAACAAGGAGCGCTATCGGCAGATCGCCGAGCGCCTCGCCCGCGCCGAGGGCGTGAGCGAAGCCGAGGCCCGGCAGCTCGCGCGCGAAGGCAAGGGCATCGTCTGGATCGACGGCGGCCTGCACGCCACCGAGGTGCTCGGCGCGCAGCAGCTCATCGAGACCAACTGGCAGCTCGTCAGCGGCCAGGACGACGAGACCAAGCGCTTCCTCGATGACTTGATCATCGTGATGGTGCACGCGAATCCCGACGGGATGGAGCTGGTGAGCGATTGGTATATGCGCAATCCGGATCCGCGCCGCCGCAGCTACAACAACATCCCGCGGCTGTACCAGAAGTACATCGGCCACGACAACAACCGTGACTTCTACCTCGCGGCGCAGCCGGAGTCCGAGAACCTCAACCGGGTGCTGTACACGGAGTGGTATCCGCAGGTGATGTACAACCATCACCAGACGGGCCCGGCCGGCACGGTGATGTTCGCGCCGCCGTTCCGCGACCCGATGAACTTCAACATCCACCCGCTCATCAAGACGGGCATCGACGTCGTCGGCGGTGCGATGCACCATCGCTTCGTCGCGGAAGAGAAGGGCGGCGTCGTGATGCGCTTGGGTGCCGGCTATTCCACGTGGTGGAACGGCGGCCTCCGCACCACGGTGTACTTCCACAATATGATCGGCCTCCTCACCGAGACGATCGGCACGCCGTCGGGGATGGAGATCCCGTTCATCGCCAACCGGCAGATCGCCAGCGCCGACCTGCCGCTGCCCGTGCAGCCGGGTCCGTGGAAGTTCCGCCAGTCGGTGGACTACTCCGTGACGGCCAACAAGGCCGTGCTCGACGTCGTCTCGCGAAACCGCGAGCACTTCCTGTTCAACATCTGGAAGATGGGCAACGACCGCATCGAGCAGGGCAACACCGATAGCTGGACGATCTGGCCCAAGCGCAACGCCGCCGCGCAGGCGCGCGTGGACGCCGAGAACCGTGCGCGGCGCGCGCAGCAGCAGGCCGACAACCCGATGGCCTTCCTCGGTGGGTTCGGCAACGCCAACCAGCAGCGTACGGGCGAGGCCGCGCAGCAGATGATGGGCGTGATGAAGTCGCCGGAGAACCGCGATCCGCGCGCGTACATCCTCCCTGCCAACCAGCGGGACTTCCCGACGGCGGTGCGCTTCATCGTCGCGCTGCAGAAGGCCGGCATCGACGTGCATCGCGCGACGGCGCCGTTCTCGCACGGGGGCAAGCAGTATCCGGCCGGATCGTACGTCGTGAAGGTCGGCCAGGCCTTCGGCGCGCACGTGCTCGATATGTTCGAGCCGCAGGACCATCCGAACGACTTCCGCGTGCCTGGTGGCCCGCCGACGCCGCCCTACGACAACGCCGGCTGGACGCTGGCGATGCAGATGGGCGTGCAGTACGACCGCGTGCTCGACGCGCTCAATGGGCCGTTCGAGAAGATCGCGCCGACCAACCGCGTGCGGCCGGCGGCCGGCACGGTGGCCAGCGGCAACACCTGGGCGCTCTCGGGCGCGCACAACGACGCGTTCATCGTCGTGAACCGCCTGCTCAAGGCCAATGCGCAGGTGCTGCGCAAGGCTGACGGCACCTGGATCATCCCCGCGACGGGCGCCAGCCGCCCGATCGTGCAGCGCGCGGCGCAGGAGCTCGGCCTGTCCTTCGCGGCCGGCAACGCCAGCGGCGCCACGGCCGTGCGTCCGATGCGCATCGGCCTCTGGGATCGCTACGGCGGCTCGATGCCCAGCGGCTGGACGCGTTGGCTGCTCGAGCAGTACGAGTTCCCGTTCACGGTCGTGTATCCGCAGGAACTCGACGCGGGCAACCTGAACGCCAAGTACGATGCCCTCATCTTCGTGGACGGCGCGATCCCCGCGATGCGCGCGACCACGCAGGGTGGCAACACCAACAACCCCGGCTTCGGTAACCAGGGCGCCGGTGCCGACACGAACGCCATCCCGGCGGAGTTCCGTCGCTGGCTCGGCAACGTGACGCAGGACCGCACGATCCCGCAGATCAAGCGCTTCGCCGAGAACGGCGGAATGGTGATCACCATCGGCAGCTCGACGAACCTCGCGCAGCACCTCGGCTTGCCGATGAGCAATCACCTCGTGGAGCGGATGCCCACGGGCGAAGAGCGCGAACTCGGCAGCGAGAAGTTCTACGTGCCGGGATCGCTGCTTGAGGTTGCGGTGGACAGCACCACGGCGGCCGCGCGCGGGATGACCTCGCGGGCGATCGTGATGTACGACAACTCGCCGGTGTTCCGCCTCGCGCCGGACGCGCTGGCCAAGGGCGTGACGCCGATCGCGTGGTTCGATGCCCCGAACTCCCTGCGCAGCGGTTGGGCCTGGGGCGAGACCTACCTCGAAGGCGGCGTCGCCGCCGCGGATGCCCGCGTGGGCCGTGGCACGGTGCGTCTCATCGGACCGGAAGCGCTGTTCCGTGCGCAGCCGGCGGGGACGTTCAAGCTCGTCTTCAATGGGTTGATCGGGACGCGCTAAGTAGGATTGAGGACGGAAGACTGAAGACGGAAGGGGAGCGCGGCCGAGTCGGCTGCGCTCCCCTTTCGGTCGTTTGTGCGGCGATGCAGAATAGGCGCGTGAGATACGCCGCCTACTCCGCTGCCGTCGTCTTCGCGACGCTTGCTGGCTGCTCGTCGGATGACGCCGTAAGGGCTTCCGCGCTCAAGGCCGGCACCGGGACAATCGTGGCCGAGCGCAAGTTCAGCGTCGGTGCCTTGGATGGTGCGCCTGAGTACGCGTTCGGGCAGATCGCGGCGATCGTTCCTTCTCACGACGGCGGGTTCTTCGTCTGCGACTTCTCCGTCCGCGTGCTTCGCCAGTATGACTCGGTAGGCGTCTTCGTGCGCAATGTGGGGCGTAGCGGCGCGGGCCCCGGCGAGTACCAGAGCTGCTACGATGCGCAGGTCGACTCGGATGGCGGCGTGGTCGTGAGCGATCCGCCGAACGGACGGCTCGTGCGCTTCAATGCCGACGGAACTGCCCGTGATGTACTGGCGATGCTGACGGCCGGGGGGCTCGGTGGGCCGGGAACGTTCTTCGTGGACGCGCGTGGGCGATACTGGCGCAAGGAGTGGCTGTCGTCCGAGGGCGTGAGCGAGTCGGACATCCCGATGCGGATGCTGGTGTTCGACCGCAACGGCCGCCGTGTGGATTCGCTGCTCATCCCTACGCCTGGCGCGAGTGCCGGGCGAGGATTCGCGCTGAGCACTAACGACGGGATGTATTTGGCCCAGCCAGTCGACTCGCTCGTCGCAATCGGGCGGGACGGTGCGCTGGCCGTCGCCGGCACGCGGCGCTATCACGTGAGGATCACGCGCGGAGAGGGCAACGTGCTCGAGTTCACGCGCGGGGATGCTGCCGTCCCTTACGCCGACGCGGAGTGGGCGGAGTGGGACGCCTGGCGCCAGTTCTTCGCCGCGCAGACTCCGCAGTTCCCGCCCGCGCCGATCGCCCGCACGAAGCCATTGCTCCGCGAACTGCGCTTCGATGACGTCGGCCGCCTCTGGGTGAAGCTGCACGTCACCGCGGAGCCGCAGGCGATTCCGCCGCGGCCCTCCGGTGACCGGCGTCCGCTGCTAACCTGGCGTGAGCGCAACACCTACGACCTCTTTGATGGCAGGAACGCCGCGTACGTCGGTCGCGTGTCGTTCCCCTATGCGACGCAGTTGATGGCGACGCGCGGTGACCGCGTGTGGCTCCGCGAGGAAGGCAGTTCAGGCGAGCAGGTGATCGGCGTCTACGACCTGCGGCCTGTGGCGCGCTGACCGGCGGCTGCATCGCGAGAAACGCGATGCCGGGCACGCAGGCCGGGCAGGCGCCTATCTTTCCTGCGATGCGATCTGCGATCTCGCTGCTGACCCTCGGCGCATTCGCCGTCCTGTCGGCCTACGCACTCGGCTTCATTGTCGAGTCCGAGCTCGCACCGTGGCTCCTCGCCGCGGGTGCGACGCTTGTCCTGACCGGCCTGGGCCTCCTCGGCGCCGGTGCGCGCGCACCGCGCCTCGCCGCGGCGGTGTTGGTCGCCTGCTCCTGCACGATGCTCGGCTTTGCGGTGGCGCTGACGCTCGCGCCGCACGCGGCAGGCGGCCCGCTGCTGTTCGGCCTCCCGCGCGCGACGGCGCTGATGCTCGCGTTCACGGGCGGTGTTCCCCTCGTGCTGCTGCCGCTGGCCTACGCCTGGGCGTTTCCGCGCGAGGTCGCGCGCGATGTCTGAGGCCGGCCCCTCAGCGACGATCCTCGCGGTCGGCCTCGTCTACTTCGCCGCCTGCGCGTTCATCGGCTGGCTCGCCGCGCGCCGTACCAAGTCCGCGGAAGAGTTCTTCGTCGCGGGACGCTCGGTAGGCTTGCTGCCCTTCGCCATCGCCGCGATGGCGACGACGCTCTCGGGCTTCTCATTCATCGGCGGGCCGGGCCTCGTCTACTCAATCGGCCTGACGGCGTTGTTCATCATCCTCCCCGCCGCGCTCACCAACACCTACGGCGCGCTGGTGCTCGGCGCCCGGATGCGCGCCCTCGGCGAGCAGCACCGACTTGTGACCGTGCCCGACGCGCTTGCGCTGCGCTACGGCTCGCGCGCGG
>VFQM010001762.1_pt1 | contig 17948 bp, 16 predicted proteins | sample 3512391 | NCBI WGS metagenome assembly VFQM01 (sample SAMN10412369, study PRJNA504923) | tailings metagenome | isolation source: Replicate 1 from Balatoc abandoned mine | place: Philippines
CGATCGGCTTCGGCGCCACCGTCGCTTCGCCTGAGGATCGCCGCGCCGGCGACCTGTTCCGCCAGGTCGAGCCCGAGGATCTGCTGAAGTTCGGCCTGATCCCGGAGTTCGTCGGACGTCTGCCCGTGCTGGCAACGCTCGAGGACCTCGACGAGCCGGCTCTGATCCAGATCCTGACCGAGCCGAAGAACGCGCTCGTCAAGCAGTACCAGCGTCTGTTCGAGATGGAGAACGTCGACCTGACCTTCCACGAGAATGCGCTGTCGGCGATCGCCAAGCGCGCCATCGAGCGCAAGACGGGCGCCCGCGGACTGCGGTCGATCATGGAAGCGATCCTGCTCGACACCATGTTCGAGCTGCCGGCGCTGGAAGGCGTCCAGGAAGTGGTGATCTCGGAGGAAGTGGTTTCGGGCAACGCCCGGCCGCTCTACATCTACTCCGAGCAGAAAGAGAAGAAGGGCAACGTCAGCGCCTGATCGGCGTGGACGAACCCTGCAATGCAACGGCGCCCCAGCGGCGCCGTTCGCGCATTCGGGGCTTCGGACATCATGGCTGCCAAACGCTGTCGTGTTTGGCCTTGATGTTTACCCGACGAAGCTCCAACTAACTGACAAGAGGCGATGGGTCAGTTTCCGTGCTCTAATATACCGCGCGGCATTCGGCGGTAGGCGGAACCGTCCATGGTCGTTAATATGAGATTCGCGGCTGGCCCTTGCGCGGCCGCGGAATGAAAGGTTGGACAATGGCCAAACAATCCCGCTCTTCCAGCGAAGGCACCTTCGCAGTCCTGCCGTTGCGCGACATTGTCGTGTTCCCGCACATGATCGTCCCGCTCTTCGTGGGGCGTGAAAAGTCGATCAAGGCCTTGGAAGAGGTGATGGGTCAGGAAAAGCAGATCCTGCTTGCGACCCAGATGAACGCCGCCGACGATGATCCCGAGCCCGATGCGATCTACGACATCGGCACGCTCGCCAACGTGCTTCAGCTGCTGAAGCTGCCGGACGGCACCGTCAAGGTGCTGGTCGAGGGCACCACGCGCGCCAAGATTCAGTCCTTCACCGACAAGCCCGATTTCCACGAGGCTCACGCGCTCGTCCTGACCGAGCCGGAGGAGGAAGAGGTCGAGGTCGAGGCGCTTTCCCGCTCGGTCGTCGCCGACTTCGAGAACTATGTAAAGCTCAACAAGAAGATCTCGCCCGAAGTGGTTGGCGCCGCCAGCCAGATTGACGACTATTCCAAGCTCGCCGACACGGTGGCCTCGCACCTTGCGATCAAGATCACCGAGAAGCAGGAGATGCTCGGCACGCTGTCCGTCAAGGACCGGCTCGAGAAGGCCATGGGCTTCATGGAGGCCGAGATCTCGGTCCTGCAGGTCGAGAAGCGTATCCGCAGCCGCGTCAAGCGCCAGATGGAGAAGACGCAGCGCGAGTACTATCTCAACGAGCAGATGAAGGCGATCCAGAAGGAGCTCGGCGAGGGCGAGGACGGTCGCGATGAGGCCGCCGAGATCGAGGCGCGCATCAAGAAGACGAAGCTCACCAAGGAGGCCCGCGAGAAGGCGGAGGCCGAATTGAAGAAGCTGCGCTCGATGTCGCCGATGTCGGCTGAATCGACCGTCGTCCGCAACTACCTCGACTGGCTGCTGTCGATCCCGTGGGGCAAGAACTCCAAGGTCAAGCAGGACCTGACCTACGCCCAGAACGTGCTCGACACCGATCACTTCGGCCTCGACAAGGTCAAGGACCGCATCGTCGAGTATCTCGCCGTCCAGAGCCGCCAGAAGAAGCTCAAGGGCCCGATCCTGTGCCTCGTCGGTCCTCCCGGCGTCGGCAAGACCTCGCTCGGCAAGTCGATCGCCAAGGCCACGGGACGCGAGTTCGTGCGCATGGCGCTCGGCGGCGTGCGTGACGAGGCCGAGATCCGCGGTCACCGCCGCACCTATATCGGCTCGATGCCCGGCAAGGTCATCCAGTCGATGAAGAAGGCGAAGAAGTCCAATCCGCTCTTCCTGCTCGACGAGATCGACAAGATGGGCCAGGACTTCCGCGGCGACCCGTCGTCGGCTCTGCTCGAGGTGCTCGATCCGGAACAGAACGCAACGTTCATGGACCACTATCTGGAGGTCGAGTACGACCTCTCGAGCGTGATGTTCGTGACGACGGCGAACACGCTGAACATCCCTGCGCCCTTGATGGACCGCATGGAGATCATCCGTATCGCCGGCTACACCGAGGACGAGAAGGTCGAGATCGCCAAGCGGCACTTGATGCCGAAGGTGGTTCGCGACCATGCGCTCCAGCCCAAGGAGTTCTCGGTCTCGGAAGACGCCATCCGCGCCGTGATCCAGACCTACACCCGTGAAGCGGGCGTGCGCAGCCTCGAGCGCGAGCTGATGAAGCTCGGGCGCAAGGCGGTGACCGAGATCCTGAAGACCAAGAAGAAGTCGGTGAAGATCACCCCGGCCAATCTGTCGGACTATCTCGGCGTGCCGCGCTACCGCTTCGGCCAGGTCGAGGGCGAGGACCAGGTCGGTGTCGTCACGGGTCTCGCTTGGACCGAGGTCGGCGGCGAGTTGCTGACGATCGAAGGCGTGATGATGCCGGGCAAGGGCCGCATGACGGTCACCGGCAACCTGCGCGACGTCATGAAGGAGTCGATCTCGGCGGCGGCATCCTACGTCCGCAGCCGCGCCATCGACTTCGGCGTCGAGCCGCCGCTGTTCGACAAGCGCGACATCCACGTGCACGTGCCGGAAGGTGCGACGCCGAAGGATGGCCCGTCTGCCGGCACCGCGATGGCCACCGCCATTGTCTCGATCCTCACCGGCATCCCGGTCAGGGCCGACGTGGCGATGACGGGTGAGATCACGCTGCGCGGTCGCGTCCTGCCGATCGGCGGTCTGAAGGAGAAGCTGCTTGCAGCGCTTCGCGGTGGCATCAAGAAGGTGCTGATCCCGGAGGAGAACGCCAAGGACCTGGCGGAGATCCCGGAAAACGTGAAGAGCGGCATGGAGATCATCCCCGTCAGCCGCATGGGCGAGGTGATCAAGCACGCCCTCGTACGCCAGCCGGAGCCGATCGAATGGACCGAGCCGGTGGACGTGCCAGCCACGCCGACCGACGCGGCCGAAGATGCCGGCAAGGGTTTTGCTCATTGAGTTGCATCTTAAGTTGCACTCCGAAACTGAAAGCCGGGCTCGCGCCCGGCTTTTTCATGTGAAAAACCCCGGAATTCCGGGGTTTTTCTGTATTTTGGACGGCTTTTTGACTTGGTTGTGCCAGAACCTTTTTCTAAAGTCCGTCTCCTACCGGCTGAGTCTAAGTTCCGGTTTTCTCATGGAAGGGAATTCAATGAACAAGAACGAACTAGTGTCCGCTGTCGCCGAGGCTGCCAAGCTCTCCAAGGGCGACGCGCAGTCCGCCGTCGATGCGGTTTTCTCCGTGATCACCGGCGAACTGAAGAGCGGCGGCGACGTCCGGCTTGTCGGTTTCGGAAATTTCACGGTGTCGAAGCGTGCGGAGTCGACTGGCCGCAACCCGCAGACGGGCGCGGAAGTGAAGATCCCTGCTCGTACCGTCCCGAAGTTCTCGGCCGGCAAGGGCCTCAAGGACGCGGTCAACTGATCGCTGCCTTAGCAATCAATTGAGAAGCCGGGCTTGCCCGGCTTTTCTTTTGGGCGCTTGTCTGGGCGCTTGTCGGAGCGGCGCCTTCATTCTGAGGAGCAGGCTCCCGAAGGATGCTCAAATAGAAAAGAAAAGGGGCCGTGGCGAAACCACGGCCCCTTTTGCTTGTCAGGTTTTGGCGGGCAGCGCCTATGCCTTGACCACGAACGCATCGCGCGGCAGGTCGGACAGCACTTCCGCTCGGTTGCCGCGCAGGATCACGATCTCCTCGAGGCGCAGGCCGAAGCGACCCTGCAGGTAGATGCCGGGTTCGATCGAGAAGACGTTGCCGTCCTGCAGGATGGTCTCGGAAGCACCGGTGATGTAGGGCGGCTCGTGGATGTCGATGCCGAGCCCGTGACCGGTGCGGTGCAGGAAGTTCGGGCCGTAGCCGGCGGCGGTGATGACGTCGCGGGCGGCCTTGTCCACTTCCTTGGCGGCAACGCCGGGCTTTGCTGCGGCGATCGCTGCCTGGACGGCGCGGTCGAGCACCGCATGCACCTCGTCGAAGCCCTCGGGCTTGTCGCCGAACACGCCGACGCGGGTCATGTCGGACGGGTAGCCGTCCTTGCGGCCGCCGATGTCGATCAGCACAGCCTCGTTGGGCTTGAGCTGGCGGTTGCCGGTATGATGATGCGGGAATGCGCCGTTTTCGCCGAAGCAGACGCTGACGAACTCGGGCGTCGCGCCGTTGGCCTTGTAGAACTCGCGGATCGCCTGGCCGACCTGGAGCTCGGTCACGCCTTCCTTGAGGGCGGCGAAGCCGGCCTTCATGGCGCCGTCGTTGAGGACGGCGTTCATCTTGAGGAGGGCGTACTCGCCATCGTCCTTCTTGCCGCGCAGGAAGCTCACCGTGTCGTCGAGGAAGCTGCGCTTTGCGCCGGGCAGGGCGTCGAGGGCAAGCAGCGCGAAATCGGCGCGCATGGTCTCGTCGAGCGCGACCGAGACGTTGCCGTCCTTGGCGCCGCAATCGGCCAGCAACTGCGATAGAGCGGCCCGCGGGCCGTCGGCGTCAGTCCAGGGGTAGAAGGGCAGCTTGGTGAAGGGGCGCTGGCTGTCGGCGTTCAGCGCTGGCATCAGGAAGCCCGCATGCTTCTGCGATACGATCAGCAGTACCGGGCGCTCGTCGCCATGGGGCGACATGCCTGCGAGCCACACCAGATGCGACGAGGGGCCGACGATCACAAGGTCGGTTCCCGTCTCAGCCATGCGTTCGCGCAGTCGCGCCATCCGCTCTTCATACATTGTCTTTGCCTTCCGAGGTTCTGCTTGGGGTAGGGAAGGGGCCGCCCTTGCGAGCGGCCCCGGGGTCGTCTGCCTGGTCAGTTCTTCTTGACGAGGCGGTAGTAGACGAAGTCGGAGGTCGCGCCGTTGACGTAGCCTTCGACATTCTTCGCGCGGGCCACCTGGGTTGCCGCCTGGAACATTATGACGATCGGCGACTTCTCCTGCACCTTCTTCTGCAGGTCGATGTACATCGCGCTGCGCTTTGCCGGATCGGCCTCGGCCAGCGCCGCCTTCGTCTCCTTGTTCAGCTCTTCCGGCACTGCCCAGCCGTTACGCCACGTGGTGGTCGACTGGTAGTTTCCGTCCGAATTGTCCTCGTTGTAAGCGAAGGCCTTGGCGTTGGAATGCGGGTCCATGAAGTCCGGGCCCCAGTACAGCAGCATCGCCTCGTGGGTGCGGGCGCGGTACTTGGTGATCACCTGCGAGCCGGTGCCCGGGATGATGTCGAAGTTGATGCCCGCTTCAGCGAAGCTCGCCTGCAGCGACTGGGCCATGTCGGTGAACGGCGTCGAGTTGATGACGTCGAGGGTCACCTTGATCGGCGTCTTGATGCCGGCGTCGGCCAGGATCTGCTTGGCCTTGGCGGGATCGTAGCTGTAGGGCGTCTCGTCGAGCGAGCCCGGGAAGCCCGACGGCCAGAAGGCCTGGTGCGTCTGCATCTGGCCCTTGAGGAAGGTGTCGGTCATACCCTTGTAGTTGACCAGGTAGCGGGCAGCGTCCCACACGGCGGGCGGCGTCAGCGTCTCGGTCTTCTGGTTGAACGACAGGAAGTGCACGGCCGCCTGCGGATAGGTCTCGGTCGTGACCTTGTCGTTGCCGGCGAGCGTTGCGATCTGGTCGGACGTCAGGTTCTTTGCCATGTCGACGTCGCCCGACTGCAGCAGCAATTGCTGGGTCGCGGCTTCCGCGACGTGGCGGATGATCACGCCCTTGATGGCCGGGGCGCCGTTGAAGTAGTCGGGATTGGCCGTCATGTTGATCAGCTCGCCCGGGCGGAACGCCTTGAGCACGAACGGGCCGGTGCCGGCCGAGTTCGACTTCAGCCAGGCATTGCCCATGTCGCCGTTGGCCTCGTTGGCCTGCAGCGTCACTGCGTCGACGACCGACGCCGGACGGGCGGCCAGCACGTTGAGCACGAAGGCCGACGAGAAGTCGCCTTCATACTTCACCACCACCTTGTTGCCGTCGGCGGTGACCATCTTGTCGTAGTTCTCGGGCGTCCAGCCGAGCTGCGTCAGGATGAAGGCGGGAGCCTTGTTGAGCGTGACCACGCGCTTCCACGAATAGACCACGTCTTCGGCGCGCAGCGGATTGCCGGAGGTGAACTTGACGCCGTCGCGCAGCGTGAAGGTGATGGTCTTGTTGGCGTCGTCGACGGCCCATTCCTTGGCGAGGCCGGCGGCCAGCGTCTTGGTGTCGACTGCGTCGTACTGCACCAGGCGATCATAGGTCTGGGCGACATATTCGCCCGACGAGAACTCATAGGCCTCGGCCGGGTCGATGCTGACAATGTCGTCGATGTTCTGCGCCACCACCAGAACGTCCGCCGGCGTCGCCGCGAGGCTGGCCATAGGCGTCATTGGCATGGCGAGCGCTGCCGCGAGCAGCGCGGCCTTGAACAGCTTGTTCATTTTCTCTCCTTTTTGGTTCCCGTTGTCTTTGTCTCGGCCTTTGAACCGCGTAAGGCCGGATGCTCCGTGCGCGACCTGAACATCGGCAACGTGCCGGTCCAGAGCATGCGCGCGAACTTGTCGGTGTCGTTCGACCAGGAATGCGGACGATTGCCGCGGAAATGCAGGCTGTCGCCGGCCGAGAGCACCATCTCTTCGTCTTCGAGGCGCTGGGTGATCGAGCCTTCGAGAATGTACAGGATTTCCTCGCCCTCGTGGCTCACGGTCTCGGACCGGTAGCCGGGAGGGACGTTGAGGACGAAAGAGGAGAGCACGTTGCCGGTGAAATCGGCGGCGATGCGCTCGTAGACGATCGAGGAGCCGTCGACCGAGAATCGGTTTCGTTCGACCGCGCGCGTCAGTCCGTCCTCCATCGAGGGGGTGGCGATGAAATAATCCACAGCCACTTCGAGGCTGCGTGCGATCTGGGCGAGGGTGCCTAGAGACGGGGTTGCGTGGTCGCGTTCAACCTGGCTGAGGTATCCGACGGAAATGCCTGCCGCGTCGCACAATTCCTGCAATGTCATGCCCATCTGGCGGCGTCGTGCACGGATCAGCGCACCAACCTTCGGCTGGCTCGTCGCCGCAGTCTTGCTGGCAACCGATGACACGTGGAATTTTGCTCCCATCAAAATTTTTTTGATCTAAGCAAAATTATTTGTATAGTCCAAGTGGAATTTTCCTCGACAGACAAGATCCGCGCCCAGCCGGCGCCAAGGTGGTGGGAACACAAACCGCGTGGCATCAGAAACCGACACCGCCTTGACGGCGCTTCCAACGGGGCCAAGCGGTCCATCGCGCAATTCATCGTCCCTGTGGCGGCAGACCAGGGGCATTCTGGGCATACTGGTCTCGGTAGCGCTGACCTTCCTGGGGCTGCTCGCCATCACCTTCTTCATCGGTCGCGTCGTGCCGATCGATCCGGTGCTCGCCGTCGTCGGCGACCGTGCCCCTCGCGCGGTCTACGAGGCCGCACGCATCGAGATGGGCCTGGACAAGCCGCTCATCGTCCAGTTCTTCCACTATGTCGGCAACGTGCTGACGGGCGACCTGGGTATGTCGGTTTCGACCGGCCGCCCCGTGGCCGAGGACCTCGCGCGCGTCTTCCCGGCGACCCTGGAAATGGCCACGCTCGGCATCATCATCGGCGTGCTCATGGGCGTGCCGATGGGCGTCTATGCGGCCAGCCGCCAGGGCAGCCTGCTCGACCAGGTCATCCGCGTCGTCGGCCTGCTCGGTTACTCGGTGCCGGCCTTCTGGCTCGGCCTCGTTGGTCTCGCGCTGTTCTACGCCAAGCTGCAGTGGGTTGGCGGCCCAGGCCGCCTCGACATCTTCTATGACGGCATGGTCGACCCGGTGACCGGCCTGATCCTGATCGACAGCCTGATCGCCGGCGAGACCGATATCTTCTTCAACGCCCTGTCGCACATCGCGCTGCCTGCGGCCGTGCTCGGTTTCTTCAGCCTGGCCTACATCGCCCGCATGACGCGCTCCTTCATGCTCGACCAGCTGGCGCAGGAGTATGTCACGACGGCGCGCGTGAAGGGCGTGCCCGAGCGCCTGGTGCTCTGGCGACATGCCTTCCGACCCATCCTCGTGCCGCTCATCACCGTCATCGGCCTGTCCTATGCCGGCCTGCTCGAGGGTTCGGTCATGATCGAGACCGTCTTCTCCTGGCCCGGCATCGGCAACTACCTGACGACGGCGCTGCTCAACGCCGACATGAACGCCGTGCTGGGGGCGACGCTGGTCATCGGCGCGGTCTTCATCGGCATCAACAAGATTTCGGACGTGCTCTACCGCGTCCTCGACCCGAGGGCACGCTGATGGCGACCACCCGCGACTGGCTTCTCGACGATTCTCCGACCTCGCGCCTGCAGGCGCGTCTGGGCCGCAGCTATCGCCTTTCGCGCGCTTTGATGCGCAATCCCCTGGCCGTGGTCGGCGCGATCATCGTGCTGGCTCTGATCCTGGTAGCGCTGTTCGCGCCGTGGATCGCCACGCATTCGCCCATCGGTCAGGACCTTGCCAACCGGCTCAAGCCGCCGAGCGCAGAAAACTGGATGGGCACCGATGAGCTCGGCCGCGACATCTGGAGCCGCGTTGTCTATGGCGCGCGCATCACGCTGATGATCGTGGCACTGGTGGCCGTTCTGGCCGCGCCCGTCGGCCTCGTCATCGGCGCCGTGGCCGGCTATTTCGGCGGCTGGACCGATCGCATCCTGATGGGCATCACCGACATCTTCCTGTCGATGCCGAAGCTGATCCTGGCGCTGGCCTTCGTCGCGGCCCTCGGGCCTGGCATCCAGAACGCGATCATCGCGATCGCGATCGCCACCTGGCCGGGCTATGCCCGCATCGCCCGCGCCGAGACGCTGACCATCCGCAACTCGGAATTCGTCGCCGCGGTCGAATTGCAGGGCGCCTCGTCGCTGCGTGTCATCGTCAACCACATCCTGCCACTCTGCACGTCCTCGATGATCATCCGTGTCACGCTCGACATGGCCGGCATCATCCTGACGGCCGCCGGCCTCGGCTTCATCGGCCTTGGCGCTCAACCGCCGCTGCCCGAATGGGGCGCGATGATCTCGCGCGGCCGCTCCTTCATCCTCGACCAGTGGTGGGTGGCGACCATGCCCGGCTTTGCCATCGTCATCGTCAGCCTCGGCTTCTGCTTCCTTGGAGACGGCCTGCGCGATGTCCTCGACCCCAAGCATGGAGACCGCCAATGAGCGCCCTGCTTGAAATCGAGAACCTGCGCGTCACGTTTCCGACGGCGCGCGGTCCGATCGACGTCGTCAAGAGACTCTCGTTTACGCTCGGCCGCGAGCGCCTCGGCATCGTCGGCGAAAGCGGCTCGGGTAAGTCAATGACCGGCCGCTCGATCCTGCGGCTGATCCGCGCTCCCGGCAAGGTCAGCGCAGACAAGATGCGCTTCGACGGCATCGATTTGCTTGCCCGGTCGGAGAAGCAGATGCGCGACATCCGTGGCGCCCGCATCTCGATGGTCATGCAGGACCCGAAATTCTCGCTCAACCCGGTCATGACCATCGGCGACCAGATCGCCGAGGCGTTGCTGACGCACCAGAAGCTCGGCCGTGCCGACATCAAGGGCCGTACGCTCGCCATGCTGGAGGCCGTGCGCATCAACGATCCCGAGCGAGTGCTCGGTCTCTATCCGCACGAGGTATCGGGCGGCATGGGCCAGCGCATCATGATCGCCATGATGCTCATCCCGGAGCCGGACCTGCTGATCGCCGACGAGCCGACCTCGGCGCTCGACGTCTCGGTCCAGGCGCAGGTACTCGAGATCATCGACGACCTGGTCAAGCGCAAGGGCATGGGCCTGATCCTGATCAGCCACGACCTCGACCTGGTGTCGGCCTATTGCGACCGCATCCTGGTGATGCGCGCCGGCGAGGTGGTCGAGGAGTGCGCTGCCGGCGAGCTCCGCAACGCCAAGCATCCCTATACGCGCGGCCTGCTCGCCTCGATCCCGCGTCTCGACGAGGATCGCGAGGAGCTTCCGGTCCTGCAACGCGACGAGGCTTCGACATGAGTGCGCTGACGATCGAGAACCTAGATATCTCCTATGGCGATTCGAAGGTCACGCACGGCATCGGTTTCACCGTCGCCGAAGGCGAGAGCTTCGCGCTGGTGGGCGAGAGCGGCTCCGGCAAGACCACCGTGCTCAAGGCGATCGCTGGCATGGCGCGCAGCTGGAGCGGGTCCATCGCCGTGTTCGGCCGACCGCGCAGCCATGGCATCGACCGCGAGTTCGCCCGGCAGTGCCAGATGGTGTTCCAGGACCCGTACGGTTCGCTGCATCCGCGCAAGACGGTGGATGCGACCTTGAGCGAGCCGCTCACCATCCACGGCATTACCGACAATGGCGAGCGCGTCGATGAGGTGATGCAGTCGGTCGGCCTCGACCGGCGTTTCCGTTTCCGCTTCCCGCACCAGCTGTCGGGTGGCCAGCGCCAGCGCGTGGCGATCGCCCGCGCGCTCATCCTCAAGCCCAAGCTGCTCCTGCTCGACGAGCCCACCTCGGCGCTCGACGTTTCGGTGCAGGCCGAGATCCTCAACCTGCTCAAGCGCCTGCGCCGCGAGCAGGGGCTGACCTACCTGATGGTCACGCACAACCTGCCTGTCGTGTCGTTCCTGTGCGACCGGCTGGCAGTCATGCGCCACGGTCGTGTCGTCGAGATCGCCGACGTCGACCAGCTCAAGCAGGGCTTGCTCGAGGATCCCTATTCGCGCGAGCTCGTCGAGCTCGGCGCGGCTCATCCCAAGACCTGAAGTAAAGGAATTCACCATGACAGAGACTGCATATGCCGAGGCGCTGGCCGCCTTCGATGCCGCCATTGCGACCACGACCGAAGTCGAGGGCGTGTGGAAGGCCCTCCAGGCGCTGGCAGACGTCGTCGTCGGCGCCAAGCTCTTCACCGTCATGAAGCTCGATTGGGCCAACGATCGCTCGGGCCGTACCTACACCAGCCACCCGGACGCTTATCCGGTCTCCGGAACCAAGCCGATCAACCGTACCCACTGGTTCGACACGATCCACGTCAAGCGCCAGCCCTTCGTCGCCAATACGATCAAGGACATCGCCGATGTGTTCCCGGATCACGAGACGATCTGGTCGCTCGGATGCGGCTCGGTGCTCAACTGGCCGGTCTTCGTCGGCGACAAGATGCTCGGCACCGTGAACATGCTGCACGAAGAACACTTCTACACGCCGGTGCGCGTCGAGGCCGCCAAGCAGCTGTCGCTGGCCGCCAAGGCCGCCTTCCTCGCCGTCGAGCATCTCGAGCGCGGTTGATTGCATTCCGGGCTGGGCCGTCACGCGGCCCGGCCCACGCCTTTTTTTGGCGCCGGCTACAATTTCGCGGGTGGCGAAAGCGTCAGGTGCCCAGCACCAGCGCACCGCCCGTCAGGCCGGCGCCGGCCGCAGCCAGCAACAGTTTTTCTCCCGACTGAAACGGTCGCGCCATGTGCTCGACAGACAATGACAGCGGGATCGTCGCTGCCGACGAATTGCCGTAATCCGCAATCGTCTTGACGGTCCTGTCGTCGCTGATGCCGAGCGATCTGCCCACCGCATTGAAGATGCGGGCATTGGCCTGATGCGGCACGAAGCGGTTGATTGAGTTCGCATTGAGACCGGCTGCAACCAGCGCTTCCTGCGAACACCGGCTCATCATTTCCACAGCCTTGGAGAACACCGCCCGGCCGTCGGCGATGGTCATGCGCGTTTCGGCTATCTCGAGTTCGTCGGCGAAGGGCCTGCTGCTGCCGCCCGCCGGGATCTGGATCAGGCCGTAGCCCCCGCCGTCGGCAGCGACCGAGGCTCCAAGGATGCCGTGACCGGGGGCGTCGGATGGGGTGAGAACAACGGCGCCGGCGGCATCTGCGAACAGCACTGCGCTCGCCCGTTCGGCCGGGTTGATGCGGCGGCTGAGGATGTTGGCGGCGATGACGATCGCCGGCTTGTTGTGCAGGCGCACGAAGCCGTCGGCGAAGGTCAGCGCATAGATGAATCCGGCGCAGGCGCCGGCGAGGTCGACACCGCCGGCCTTTGCGAGGCCGAGCTTGTTGGCCACAAGCGGCGCGCTCGGCGGCAGCAGGTGGTCGGGCGTCGAGGTGGCGAGCAGGAGCAGGCCGATATCCTCGCGCGCGATGCCAGCTTGCCGCAGCGCCATCTCGCCGGCCTTGGCCGCGAGGCCGGACAGCGTGTCGTGAGCCTCGGCCCAATAGCGCGCTCGGATGCCGGTGCGGCCTTCGATCCAGCCGGCGGCGAGGCCGAGGCTCGCCTCGATCTCGGCGTTCTCCACCTTGCGCCCAGGCACGTGGTGGCCGCAGCCGGCGATGCGCGCGCTACGGCTCATCCGGCGCTCGCCAGGTCGGCCGCCTCATCGACTGCGTCGTACAGCCGGTCGAGTTCGGTGGAGGTCACGCAATAGGGCGGCAGCACGTAGATGACGTTGCCCAGCGGCCGGACAAGCAGGCCGCGCTCGAGGAAGAACGCCCGCAGCTTCGGCCCGACCTCGGCGAGATAGCCTGTCTTGCCGACGCGCAGGTCAAGCGCTGCGATGGTGCCCGTGGTTCGGATGTTCTCGAAACGCGGGTCGTCGCGGAACCGCGCGACCTTGTCTGCCTGCATCCGCGAGAGTGCCGTTACGCGCTCGGCCACAGGCTCGTCGCGCCAGATCGCGACATTGGCAAGGGCCGCGGCACAGGCGATGGGGTTCGCCGTATACGAGCTCGAGTGGAAAAAAGTCTTGGCGCGGTCGGTGGAAAAATGCGCGCGGAAGATTGCGTCCGTCGCAAGCGTCGCCGCCAGCGGCACCGAGCCGCCCGTCAGTCCCTTGGACGTGCAGAGGATGTCGGGCGCAATCCCCGCCTGCTCGCAGGCGAACATGGTGCCAGTGCGGCCCCAGCCGGTCATCACCTCGTCAGCGATGAGCAAGGTGCCGGAGCGCTCGGCGATGCGCTTGAGCTCGGTCAGCAGATGGGCCGGGTACATCAGCATGCCGCCGGCGCCGAGCACCAGCGGCTCGACGATCAGGGCCGCGGCCTTGCCGTCGCGGGAGAGCGCCTCGAAGCGGTCGAGCGTCTCCTGTTCGCGGCCCGGCGCGGGGAAGGGGATGGTGTCGACCTCGAACAGCAACGGGTCGTAGGCGGCGTTGAACACGCCGCGTTCGCCGACGCTCATCGTGCCGATGGTGTCCCCATGGTAGCTGTGCTCTATGACGACGATGCGCGAGCGCGGGTCCCCGTTGTTTCGGTGGAAGCCGAGCGCCATCTTCAGCGCCACCTCGACGCTGGTCGAGCCGCTGTCGGAATAGAACACCCAGTCGAGCCCGGCAGGCGCCATCTCGACCAGCGCCGTGGCCAGCCGTTCCGCCGGCTGGTGGGTCAGCCCGGCGAAGATCACCTGATCGAGCGTATCGGTGGCGGTGCGGATCGCCTCGACGATTTTGGGCGTGCGGTGGCCATGGGTGACGACCCACCAGGACGAGATGGCGTCGAGAATCCGCTTGCCGTCAGTCGTCTCGACATAGGCGCCCTCGGTGCGGGCGATCATCGGCGGCGTGGGCTCCGTCGCGTGCTGGGTGAAGGGGTGCCAGACGGCGGAACGGCTCATGGCTTTGCCTCGACGAACTGGGCCTCCAGGAAATCGGCGGCGCTGAAGTTCGCCCGCATGGCCTCGGCGAGCGTTTCCGGCGTCAGCGGATCGAGCCGCGGCAGGCGGCCAAGCACGCGCACCTTGCCCATCTCGGCGATGGTGCGTTGGGTGTCAGTCATCTCGTCGCCGATGAAGGCGACACCCAGCAGCGGAACCGAGCGGGCGCGCAGCGCCTCGATGGAAAGCAGCGTGTGGTTGATCGTGCCGAGCTCGGTGCGGGCGCAGAGCACAACTGGGGCGCCCCAGCGAGCGAAAATGTCGATGTAGGGCGTCTTGCGGTTGACCGGAACCATCAGCCCGCCGGCGCCTTCGACGATAAGCGGCTGTGCTGTTGCCGGAAGTGCGAGATTATCGGCATCGATCTCGACGCCATCAATCTCGGCGGCGCGGTGCGGCGACAGCGGCTCCGTCAGCCGCCAGGCCTCCGGCAGCACGCGTTCGCGCGACAAGCCGGCAAGTCGGGCGACGATCTCGCTGTCGGTCTCCTCCTCGATGCCCGACTGCACCGGCTTCCAGTAGACGCCATCGAGCAAGGCGGTCAGACCCGCAGCGAACACGGTCTTGCCGATGCCGGTGTCGGTGCCGGTCACCACTATCTTAGCCGGTGTATGTGCCGTCATCGGGAGTATTCCTCTGAAAGCGCTGCGAAAAGCGCCGTAACATCGTCCTCGCCGACATTGAGCGTCAGCGAAAGCCTCAGGCGTGCCGTACCCTCGGGCACGGTCGGTGGGCGAATGCCGCGCACGTCGAAGCCGCGCGCCTGCAGCGCCTCGGCTAGCGACATGACGCGCGCGTTGTCGCCGATGACGATGGGCAGGATCTGCGATCCGCTCGGCGCGAAGCCCTGCGCCGAAGCCTTTGCGCTCGCGAGCACCACCAGCTTCGCCAGCCGCTCGCGGCGTTCGGGTTCGTCGGCGACGATGTCGAGCGCGGCAGCCGAGGCTGCCGCCATCAGCGGCGAGGGGGCCGTGGCGTAGATGAAGGGCCGGCTGCGGTTGACGAGATAATCGCACAGGACGGCGGGTGCCGTGACGATCGCGCCGGATGCGCCCAGCGCCTTGCCGCACGTATGCAGTACAACGACGTTCTCGCGGCCTTCGAGTTCGTACGCGAGCCCGCGTCCCCCGGGTCCGTAGACACCGGTCGCATGGGCCTCGTCGATGAACAGGAAGGCCTCCTGCCGGTCGGCGACTTCGGCCAGCTCATCCAGCGGGGCGCGGTCGCCGTCCATGCTGTAGAGGCTTTCGGCGACGATCCACGGCCGGCCCGTGCCGCCCCTTGCGCGCCATGCCCTGATGGCGTCGTCCACCGCACCGGCATCGTTGTGCCTGACCTCCACCACATCGGCGCGACCTGCGCGCGCGCCTTCATGGGCGCTGGCGTGGATGAGTTCGTCGAGCACGACCAGGTCGCCCTTTTGTGGCAGGGTGGTGAGCACGGCGAAGTTGGCGACATAACCGCCGCCGAAGAACAGCGTGCGCTCGGCGCCGAAGAAGGCTGCGGCCTTCTTCTCCAGCGCCTCATGCTCCGGGTCGTTGCCGCGCAGCAGGCGCGAGCCGGTGGCGCCGACTGGCGTGCCATTGGCAAGCGCCCTTGCGACCGCGTCGGCCAGGCGCTTGTCGCCCGCCAGCCCGAGATAGTCGTTGGAGGCGAAATCGAGCCCCGCGCGGCCGCTGAGCGCGCGCAGCCGGCTCTTGCGGGCCAGCCCGCGCAGGCTGGCCTCGTAGCGGTCGAGCAAGGCTCGTCCGGTCACTCCGTTTCGAGCTCCATCGGCTGGATGCCGAGACGGCGGAACAGCGCGCTGTCCTTGTCTTCCTCTGGGTTCTCGGCGGTCAGAAGCGTGTCGCCGACGAAGATCGAGTTGGCGCCGGCGAAGAAGCACAGTGCCTGCATCTCGTCGCTCATCGCCGTGCGACCGGCCGACAGGCGCACATGCGACTTCGGCATCATGATGCGGGCAAGCGCTATGGTGCGGACGAACTCGATCGGCTCGATCGGGTCGGCCTCGCCCAGCGGCGTGCCCTCGATCGGGATCAGCATGTTGATCGGCACGCTGTCGGGATGCTCGGGCAGGTTGGCGAGAGTCACCAGCATGTCGACGCGGTCGGCCTTCTCCTCGCCCATGCCGACGATGCCGCCGCAGCAGACCTTGATGCCGCTGTCGCGCACATTGGCGAGCGTGTCCAGCCGGTCGGCGAAGGTGCGGGTGGTGATGATCTCGTTGTAGTAGCGCTCGGAGGTGTCGATGTTGTGGTTGTAGTAGTCGAGGCCGGCCTGCTTCAGGCGCTGCGCCTGGCCGAGATCGAGCATGCCGAGCGTCATGCAGGTCTCCATGCCGAGGTCCTTGACGCCCTCGATCATGGCGACGACGGCATCCATGTCGCGCTCCTTGGGACTGCGCCAGGCAGCGCCCATGCAGTACCGGGTGGCGCCTGCGTCCTGGGCCTTCTTGGCTTCCGCCAGCACGCGCTGCACTTCCATCAGCTTGGAGGCCTTGAGGCCAGACTCATGGCGCGACGACTGGCTGCAATAGCCGCAATCCTCGGGGCAGCCGCCGGTCTTGATCGACAAGAGGCGCGACAGTTGCACCCGGTTGGGGTCGAAATTCTCGCGGTGGACGGTCTGGGCCCGGAAGATCAGGTCATTGAAGGGCAGGTCGTAGATCGCCTGTGCGTCCTCGCGGCTCCACTGGGGACGTGCCCCGTCGAGCGATTCCGCGGCTGCGTTCAGGTGCAAATCGGCGTTCATGCGCTCTCCATCGCCAAGTAATGTCCTCGCCTTCCTCCACCCTGGGGCGCGACCATTGCCTTGGTCAGTCTGCCGTGTCCAGTCCAATATCGAGGATTGGAGCGCTGTGGGTCAGCCAGCCCACCGAAATGAGGTCGACGCCGCTGGCCGCGATTGCCGGTGCGGTGGCAAGGTTGACCCGGCCCGAAGCCTCGGTGATTGCCCGTCCGTCGACCATGCGGACGGCTGTCGTCAACATATCAGGCGACATGTTGTCGAGCAGGACGGCATCGACGCCCAGCGCAAGCACTTCGTCCAGTTGCTCCAGCGTATCGACCTCGACCTCGATCTTGACCAGGTGCCCGACATTGGCCCTGGCCCGCTCGATGGCCGCGCGCGGGCCGCCGGCAATGGCGATGTGGTTGTCCTTGATCAGCACCGCGTCGTCGAGGCCGAAACGATGGTTGGAGCCACCGCCGGCGCGGACGGCGTATTTTTCCAGTGCGCGCAGGCCGGGCGTGGTCTTGCGCGTGCAGACGATGCACGCCTTGTGGCCGGCGACAGCATCGACGATGCCGGCGGTGGCTGTGGCGATGCCGCTGAGATGCGAGAGAAAGTTGAGCGCGACGCGCTCGCCGGTAAGCAAGCCGCGCGCCGGGCCGGTCAAGGTGGCGATGGCGTCGCCGGGGACGAGGCGGCTGCCGTCTGGCTTTTCGACCTTCATGTCGATCGCCGGATTGATTTGGCCGAAGGCGAGGGCTGCAAGGTCAAGCCCGGCCACCACGCCCTGCTGGCGCGAGACGAGAACGACCGTTGCACGGTGATCCGCAGGCACGATGGCGTCGGTGGTGATGTCGCCGGCGCGGCCGAGGTCTTCCAGCAGGGCGGCGCGGACCAGCGGCTCGAGCATGATCCGGGGCAGGGGGGGCAGGTGCATGGTCAGGCGCTCCGGGCCAATGGCGTGAGGTCGAGGTCGCGAGCGGTTTCGAGCGCTGCTTCGAGGGTGAGCCTCGACCGGCGGGCGACGGCAGCCCTGGCCGGATAGTCGGTGCGGCTGTGCGCTCCGCGGCTTTCCTCGCGGCCGAGCGCCGAGACGGCCATCATCAGTCCGACGATTGCGGGGTCAGCGGAGGCGCTGTCGCCTGTGGCGAGGGGTAACAACTCCGCTGCCGCCTGGCGCAGTCCGTCTCTGTTTCGCAGCACGCCAAGTGCGGTCGAGACGATGCCGCGCACCGCGGATGCATCCGGTCGGAGGGGTGCCTCCTGCCGGAAGTACAATGTCGCCGGCGCGCTCGCGGCCTGCCTGACGCTGTCGGCTATCCAACCAGCGGCGACCACGGCCTCGATCAGCGAATTGCTGGCCAGCCTGTTGGCGCCGTGCAGGCCGGTCGAGGCGACTTCGCCGCAAGCCCA
>VFQM010001763.1_pt1 | contig 17936 bp, 16 predicted proteins | sample 3512391 | NCBI WGS metagenome assembly VFQM01 (sample SAMN10412369, study PRJNA504923) | tailings metagenome | isolation source: Replicate 1 from Balatoc abandoned mine | place: Philippines
GGTTATGCATATTTGCAGCTTAAACCACCTGCCTGTTTGTATGGGCAGAAAACAAAAAATACATGTCACAACTTATCAAAATCACCCTTCCCGATGGCTCGGTGAGGGAGTATGAAAAAGGAACTACCGGACTACAGATTGCTGCCAGTATCAGCGAGGGTTTGGCCCGGAATGTTCTTGCCGCCAAAGTCAACGGTCAGGTTTGGGACGCTACCCGAGCCATTGAACAGGATTCCACCCTTCAGTTGCTCACCTGGAATGACCTGGAAGGGAAAAACACATTCTGGCATTCCTCTGCCCACTTGATGGCAGAGGCCTTGGAAGCGCTTTATCCGGGAATCAAATTTGGCATCGGTCCTCCGGTAGAGACTGGATTTTATTACGATGTGGACTTTGGTGATCATAAGCTGGAAGGCGAGGAGCTCGAGAAAATCGAGACCAAAATGATCGAGCTAGCCAAGCAAAAGAGCGAGTTTATTCGAAAGGATGTAGTCAAGCAAGATGCGATCGCTTATTTCCAAGAAAAAGGTGATGAATACAAACTTGATTTGTTAGAAGGCTTGGAAGACGGCACAATCACTTTTTATGAACAAGGTAATTTTGTGGATCTCTGTAGAGGTCCTCATATCCCGAATACAGGTTTTGTGAAGGCCGTGAAGCTGACCAATATCGCAGGAGCATACTGGAGAGGAGACGAAAAGCGCAAAATGCTGACCCGTATCTACGGGGTGACTTTTCCAAAGGCTCAAGAATTGAAAGATTACCTCACACTTCTGGAAGAAGCCAAAAAGCGTGATCACCGAAAGATCGGTCGTGAACTCGAGCTTTTCACCTTCTCAGAAAAAGTGGGTATGGGACTTCCGCTTTGGCTTCCCAAGGGTACTTTGCTGAGAGAGCGATTGGTGGGTTTTATGAAGAAAGCCCAAGATAAGTCGGGCTATCAGCAGGTGACTACTCCACATATCGGGCACAAGGTCCTGTATGAGACTTCCGGTCACTACGAAAAGTATGGCAAAGATTCCTTCCAGCCGATTGCTACACCGCATGAAGGCGAGGAGTTTTTACTCAAACCAATGAACTGCCCGCATCACTGCGAAATCTATAAGCACAAGCCGAGATCGTATAAGGATCTTCCGATCCGATATGCTGAGTTTGGCACCGTTTATCGCTACGAGCAGAGTGGAGAATTGCACGGATTGACTCGGGTTCGAGGCTTTACTCAGGATGATGCGCACATTTTCTGCCGTCCCGATCAGGTGAAGGAGGAGTTTATCAAGGTGATTGACTTGGTGCTTTATGTCTTCAAAGCGCTTGGATTTCAGGACTATACCGCTCAGATCTCGTTGAGAGACCCGGAGAAGCGAGAGAAATATATCGGTACTGATGAGGCTTGGGAAAAAGCTGAGTCTGCCATCATCGAAGCCGCAGCTGAAAAAGGATTGGAGACGGTTACCGAGTTAGGAGAAGCGGCTTTCTACGGTCCAAAGTTGGATTTCATGGTGAAGGATGCTTTGGGAAGAAAGTGGCAGTTGGGGACGATTCAGGTGGATTATCAGCTTCCTGACCGATTCCAATTGGAATACATCGGTTCAGACAACCAAAAGCACCGTCCGGTGATGATTCACCGCGCTCCGTTTGGCTCATTAGAGCGATTTGTTGCCGTGTTGATTGAACATTGCGCCGGAGATTTTCCGCTTTGGTTAGCTCCCGAGCAGATTACAATCCTTCCTATTTCAGAAAAATACATTTCCTACGCCGAGCAGATCAAGGAGATTCTGGAGGAGGCAGGTATCACCGGTAATATTGATAATCGTGACGAGAAAATCGGAAGAAAAATCCGTGATGCCGAGGTGAAAAAGATTCCTTTCATGCTTATTGTTGGCGAAAAGGAGGCAGAAGATCGTAAAGTGGCTGTGCGAAAGCACGGTGAAGGTGACAAAGGTACTCTTTCCGTTGAAGAGTTTATTCACTATTTTCAAGGTATTATTTCAGAATCGCTGAGCAGATAATAGAACTATAAAATTTTATTCTGTTTTTTCAATTAGAAATAATTCCGATATTTGCAGTCAATTTCAAAAAAAACAACCGTAGCTAACTTGAATCAAAGACCACAGCATCCAAGAGGAAGACAAGAAGAACCCTATCGGGTCAATCATAAGATTAGAGCTCGAGAGGTACGATTAGTAGGCGATTTCGTAGAAGGAGGCAATGCAGTCCTTCCTATAGAGAAAGCCATCAAACTCGCTCAAGACAATGAGCTTGATCTTGTCGAAATTTCTCCCAATGCCGAACCTCCTGTTTGTAAAATAATTGACTACGCCAAGTTCAAGTACGAGCAGAAGAAAAAACAAAAGGAGATTAAGGCTAATGCGGCCAAAGTTGTTTTGAAAGAAATCCGCTTCGGACCCAACACAGATGACCACGACTTCAACTTTAAGCTGAAGCATGCGGTCAACTTTCTGAAAGAGGGAGCCAAAGTGAAAGCTTACGTGCACTTTGTAGGCCGATCCATTGTATTTAAAGAGCGCGGGGAGATGCTTCTTTTGAAGTTTGCCCAGGCATTGGAAGAACATGGAGTGGTAGAGCAAATGCCAAAATTGGAAGGGAAACGGATGAATATTTTCATCGCTCCTAAGGCTCAAAAAAAATAATTTCAACCAAGTAAATACAGCAAAATGCCAAAAGTAAAAACCAAATCCGGTGCAAAGAAGCGGTTCTCTTTGACAGGAACCGGCAAAATCAAAAGGAAACACGCTTTCAAAAGCCACATCCTGACGAAAAAATCTACCAAGCGTAAGCGTGAATTGACCAAAACTGGTCTCGTTCATACTTCCGATGAAGGTAGAGTAAGAGACATGTTGAAAATCTGATTTTCAGCGAACTCTTTAAAAATTAAGGTTTATTAATTCACCAGATGCTTTGGTCTCCAAGAGTTCGACGTAGTCGGGCCACCAAGTGTCAAAAAACAAAACACTATGCCTAGATCAGTAAACGCCGTAGCGTCAAGAGCAAGAAGAAAAAAAGTGCTAAAGGCCACCCGTGGCTACTTCGGAAGAGGTAAAAACGTATGGACTGTAGCCAAAAACAAGTATGAGAAAGGTCTACAATACGCTTACAGAGACCGTAAGGCTAAGAAAAGAGAATTCCGTGGCCTATGGATTCAGCGTATCAATGCCGGTGCAAGACAGCATGGCATTTCCTATTCTCAACTAATGGGTTTGTTGAAAAAAGCTGAAATCGAACTGAACAGAAAGGTTTTGGCTGACCTCGCAATGAACCATCCTGAAGCATTCAAAGCTGTAGTTGAAAGAGTAAAATAAGGTCGGCACTGCCTTATTTTGCGGAGGGCCCTTCTTTTTGAAGGGCTTTTTTCATTTCAATACCTGTGCGATCCCATAGACCGAAACACCCAAAATAGCACTCACGCTGATCCAAAAGAAAAGCTTGGACAAAGTGCCTTTCCCGAAGCCTAATTGAGAATTTTTTTCTCGGAATCGAATCCCGATAAACAAAGTGACCAAGAGCAAAACCGAACCAATCAATCCTCCTAACAACACTAAAATTCCCGGTAATTGTACGATCCAATACATCACTACCCAAGCTGAAGGAAATGCAAATGCCAAGATTCGTATGACCCCAGGTACTTGACCTTTTTCAATCCAACCCAGACTATAGAAAATGTCCGGAAATAATCGTGTCCAGTATGCCAGGGTAGCAAACACGCTCGAATACAAGGCGAAAAAACCACCGATTAAATAGATTATTTCAGCACCATCGCCCAGTGAAGTTGTATAAATCTTAGCCAAAGCGACGATCAAATCGGTACCTTCCGGAAGATTATCTTTTCCATATAGAATCGATGCTCCCAACAGGTAAAATGCTGCCGTGACTAGTGTATAGATAATCATTGCTATGACAGCGTCTAGTTTCATGACCGCAATCCAGCCCTTGGCCCGGTTTTTCCAGGATTCTGAACCGTCATTGATTCCAGTGTAGCGGGCATATCCTTTTTCTTGACACCAATAGAAGTAAGCAATAATCTCATCGCTTGCGACTCCGGTAATCCCAAAAGCACCAATGGCAACAAATAAGAGTTCTTTGGGGAGTTGAAATAAAAACCCTGATTTCACCTGTTCCCAAGAAAATGCAAAAGGAGTGTAGAAGATCGCCACAAAAGATGCAATGGTAAAGAGCGTAAATGCTACCACCATCAAGGACGCAGTCTTCTCAATGAGTGGGTAGTAGTTTTTGAGAAAAAAGAAAGGCAAAATCACTCCCAACACTATCAAAGATCCACCAATTGGGAGCTTTGGGAAAATCAAGGATAGCGCTAACGAAGCACCGCCGATCATTCCTCCAAGCTGTATGATTTTTAAAAGTGTCAGACCACCAATAATCCAAATAGACCAGTGTCCTTTATGGGATTTGTGATTCGAAAATGAGCGTAATTCGGTCATTAAGCTATTCCCGGAGAGTATGGCATGTTTGCCAAATTCCACTTGGATGGCAACCTTGACCAGACAACTTACCAAAATGACCCAAAGCGCAATAAAACCGCCTTTGGCTCCAAGTAATGTGGTAGCTATTAACTCCCCCGAACCAACAATTGAAGCAGAAAGAATCAGCCCCGGACCCAGAAATTTTATTTTGGACCGGAGGGCACGCGGTGGATCTAAGTAGTCATTTTGTCTACTAATCAAACTCATGCAGGATAGATAAGAATGATCTTACTTGAAGTTAGCCTCCAATGATCTCCTTCAGCTTATGAATCATTCCATCCCAAATCGCCTCCAATTCGTCTTCCTCATAATCGTTGGAATAATCGATCACTTTTAAAAATAAGGATTGAGTTAGTTCATTCTCTTCCAATTTGAACTCGATAAATCCGTGATCTGACTTGGTTTCTTCTTTGGGATCAAAAAACTCAAATTTTACATGAGAGTTGAACCGCATCGAAGCCATCTTGGCGTGGTGATCTTCATTGTCAAAATTGAAAATGTAATTTTTATCCTCATCGATCCTAACCTCATCAGCAAACCATTCTTGCAATCCGCTCGCAGTGCTTAAATAGTGGAAAACTATCTTCTTTGAAGTATTTATTTGATAATCAGCGGTGAACTTATTTCTAACCATAGCGACAGGGATTTTGGGACTAAAATTTCAAACTTTTTCTTTTTTCGAGGCTTGCAATTCAGAATCCAAGGCCTCATATTTGCATTCCGTTTCGGGGAAGGGTAAAAGGCCCTCCAATTATCAGAAACCTACATCTTTTCTTCCCGGTTCGTGGTTTAAGATAACCATTAATTTCAATTTCCGATCGAAAAAAAGTTTGATCTAAAAAACTTTGAGATCGGTCATCCTGAAGATAGCAATGGCAAACTACATGGCGAGGTAGCTCAGTTGGTTAGAGCGCAGGATTCATAACCCTGAGGTCACGGGTTCAACTCCCGTCCTCGCTACAAGGCTTTCAGAAATGAAGGCCTTTTTTTTATCCTTAGAGGAAAATTTTACTTTCGCTAAAATCTTGGTCTTTGTGAAGTGGTAATCCTGATCAGTTCCATAACTTTGAACCTCAACTGAAAAACTCCGTTTGGTTTGAATTGGAAGTAAAAAGTAGATGAAAAAACTCGACAAACTGATACTGGGATCATTTTTAGGACCGTTTATCTTAACCTTTTTAGTAGTTGACTTCATTCTGTTGATCGTCAATATGCTTAAGTACTTTGATGAGATTTTTGGCAAAGGGTTGAGCTTCTGGGTGTATGCCGAATTGATAGGATATTTTGTGATCAGTATTTCTCCGATGGCTCTGCCCTTGGCGGTTTTGCTTTCGAGTCTGATGACGTTCGGCAATTTGGGTGAGCATTTTGAGTTGACCGCTATCAAAAGCAGCGGGATTTCCTTGACTAGAGCGTTGCTCCCAATCGGTATTTTCACCATTTTCTTGACCGTTTTGGCTTTTCTTTCCAATAATTATCTAGTGCCAAAAGTCAACCTAAAGACATTCAGCTTGCTGTATGATATTCGGATGAAAACACCTGCTTTGGATATCAAAGAAGGAGTTTTTTATGATCAAATTCAGGGATATTCTATCAAAGTCAATCAGAAAGTAGGGGATACGGGCCTGCGAGATATCATCATTTACAGCCACGTCAATGGCCAAGGCAACCTGCAGGTGACCTTGGCGGATTCAGGCAGGATGGAGACGTTCAATAATGACACATTTATGAAGTTGACACTTTATAATGGATGGAACTATGAAGAGGAGCGTGCTACCCGTGGAATTGCAGAGGCTCCTGTACCTTTTTCAAGGACCAAATTTGACCAAAATGTCATGGTTTTTGACTTGTCAACTTTTCAGATGAGCCGTACACCAGAAGAGCAATGGTCTACCAACCGTGCTATCAAAAATATCAGTGAAATCAAAGTAGGTCTTGACTCTATTTATTCTTTGGTCAATGAGCTTCAATTTCAAAATTTCACCACCGCAGAAGGGATTTATCCTTTTTTCAGTAAAGAGCGGAAGCTTTCCCCTCCAGATGAAATCAGAAATCGAAAGATCAGGGATGATTCGCTGAAAAAAGATAGAATCCTCAGAAAGCGGGAAGAAGATAGAAAGGATTCCCTAAGCCAAATTGCAAAAAATCAGGATACTACTCCGGCTACATCACCAGTCGAACCCAAGGTAAGTGAGGTCACTCTGGCCGCCAGTCCCCGAACAGATTCTCTGCTTGAGCAAAAACTGAATGCCGTAAACGGCAGACGAATAAGGACTCGACCAGATACCTTGAAGCTGATCACTGGTGTGGATACATCAGGTACAGAGCCGGCAATTCGAAAGGTTAAAAGGACAGCGCCATTGACCGATGCAGAGCGGGAGTTGCTCGACTCGATGTTTTACAAGCGCGGCTATATTACTAATGCAATGACGATGGCGTTGAATAATTCGAGAAATCTGAAAAGCTCCTTCAATGTCAAAATGCAACAAATAGACAGTCATCAGCGCGAATACCGACGGTATCAAATCGCATGGTATCAGAAATATACTCAGGCGATTGCTTGTTTTATGATGTTTTTGATCGGAGCACCTCTCGGATCAATTATCAAAAAAGGGGGCTTGGGGATGCCTGTTTTGGTCTCGATATTATTTTTCATTCTTTATTATATGTTGACCATTACGGGAGAAAAATGGGCAAAAGAAGGCGTGACTTCACCTATTTTTGGAACCATATTTTCCAACCTATGTCTCTTGCCTTTTGGATTGGTGTTTATGCTTCAGGCGAGGAAGGATGCCCGACTATTCGAAGCGGATTTTTATAGGGGACTGATTAAAAAAATGAAATCTATTTTTAGGTTTAAGACCAGCAATTCCCAAGCGACCTTTTAAATTCGAAATTTTAAATCTACCTTTGTACCTGTTTTAATTAATTTAGCTAAACATGTATTTAACATCAGAGAAAAAACAGGAGTTGTTTAAAAATCATGGACGGTTAAAATCTGCTACTGATACAGGATCACCTGAATCACAGATTGCCCTCTTCACTCACCGCATTCAGCACCTCACCGAGCACCTGAAGGCTAACAAAAAAGATTATTCTACCAGACTTGGATTGCTCAAGCTAGTAGGTAAGCGAAGAAGTCTCCTAGACTACCTCCACAAAAAAGAAATCGAGCGCTACAGAGCGATCATTGCTGAGCTCGGAATCAGAAAATAATTCCTTCTAAGTAAGGTTCTCTATTCGGGAACCTTACTTTTTTCTTTTTTGGTTTATCTACACTTTTATACCTAAGATGCTTTAATTCTAACACTTATTTATGTTACCAAACTTAATCACCAAGACCATCACCTTAGAAGATGGTCGAGAAATTATCATTGAAACCGGTGCGCTAGCCAAACAGGCGGACGGTTCTGTAGTCGTGCGGATGGGAAAGGCAATGCTTTTGGCCACTGTAGTTGCGAAAAAAGATGCCCTTGAGGGAGTCGATTTTTTACCTTTGTCAGTTGACTATCAAGAAAAATTTGCTGCCTCTGGAAAAATTCCAGGTGGTTTTTTGAAGCGTGAAGGCAAACTTTCTGATTATGAAGTTTTGATTTCAAGAATTGTCGATCGAGCGATCCGACCTATTTTTCCAGATGATTATCATGCAGATACTCAAGTAGCGATCACGCTAATGTCCTCTGATGAGGAGGTATTACCCGATGCATTGGCTGGTTTAGCGGCTTCAGCTGCACTGTCAGTTTCTGATATTCCATTCAATGGACCTATTTCCGAGGTGAGAGTCGCAAAGGTTGATGGCAAATTGGTAATCAATCCAAGTCCAGCGGCTTTGCAGACCGCTTCCATGGAGTTTATTGTAGCGGGCTCATTGGAATACATCCTGATGGTAGAGGGAGAAGCAAATGAAATCTCCGAAGACGAGATGGTAGAAGCGCTCCAATTTGCGCATGAGGAAATCAAAAGACACTGTCAGGCTCAAAAAGAATTGACGGTATTGGTAGGTAAAGAGCAAAAAAGAGAATACAGCCACGAAAAGTCGGATCCAGCCTTGTATGACAAAATGAAGGCTGAACTGTATGACAAGCTTTATGAATCAGTAAGCAAGCAAATTGCCAATAAAAATGAGCGTTCCACTTTGGTGAAGGCAATTAAAGATGCTTTTGTAGAAAGTTTGGGCGAAGATCATGGTTTTGAAGCTAGCTTGATCGGTCCATATTTTCACAAAATCCACAAAGAAGCTGCTCGTAACCTGACGCTCACTGAGAAGAAGCGTCTCGATGGCAGAAAGCTTAATGAAATTAGACCGATTTGGTCTGTAGTCGATTATTTGCCTTCAGCTCATGGTTCTGCGGTATTCACTCGTGGTGAGACTCAGTCTGTGACCACTTGTACTCTGGGTACCAAAATGGACGAGCAGATGGTAGATGGCGCGACCATCTCTGGCTACAATAAATTTTTCTTGCATTATAACTTCCCAGGATTCTCTACAGGTGAAGTGAAGCCCAATAGAGGTCCAGGTAGGAGAGAAGTTGGACATGGTAATCTGGCCATGAGAGCTTTGAAAAAAGTTCTTCCTTCGGAAAACGAAAATCCATATACGATTCGGATAGTCTCTGATATTTTGGAATCCAATGGTTCCTCTTCGATGGCGACCGTATGTGCGGGTTCATTGGCCCTCATGGATGCAGGTGTTCAGATCAAATCACCTGTGACGGGAATTGCTATGGGGATGATTTCCGATTCCAAAACGGGTAATTATGCGATCCTTTCGGATATCCTCGGAGATGAAGATCACCTGGGAGATATGGACTTCAAAGTGACTGGTACTGCAAAAGGAATAACTGCTTGCCAGATGGACTTGAAAGTAGAAGGATTGGATTATTCTGTACTCAAAGAAGCCCTGTATCAGGCCAAAGAAGGAAGACTTCATATCCTGGAGGAGATTTCAAAAACGCTTGCCGCTCCTAAATCAGATCTTAAGCCTCACACGCCAAGATCCTTTATGATGTGGATCCCCAAGGAGTTGATCGGTGCAGTGATCGGGCCTGGCGGAAAAGTGATTCAAGAAATCCAAAAGGACACCTTAACCACCATCGTGATTGAGGAGGTAGATAACCAAGGCAAGATTAACGTCTTCTCAGCCAATCAAGCTAACATGGATGCCGCAATTCGTCGTATCAAAGCGATCGTGGCTCAGCCCGAAATCGGAGAGACCTATACAGGAAAAGTGAAAAATATCCAGCCTTTTGGTGCATTTGTGGAATTTATGCCGGGCAAAGATGGTTTGCTACATATCTCCGAAATCAAATGGGAACGCCTAGAAAGCATGGAAGGAGTACTGGAGCCAGGTGAAGAAATTGTGGTCAAGTTGATCGATGTCGATAAAAAGACTGGCAAATTCAAGCTATCCAGAAAGGTTCTTCTGCCAAAACCGGAAAAACCGTGATAAAAAAAGCAGGTTTGAAAAAACATTTGCTTAACTTATCTAAACTAAATATCAATTTCTCAAAAATCAATCCTGAATGAGGCAGCTAAAAATTAGCAAACAGATTACCAACAGGGAATCCCAATCTCTGGATAAATATCTACAAGAGATCGGGAAAGTTGACTTGTTGACTGCTGACGAAGAAGTGGTACTGGCCAAGAGAATCCGTGAAGGTGACCAGCTAGCCCTGGAAAAACTGACCAAAGCCAACCTTCGATTTGTAGTGTCTGTAGCCAAACAATATCAAAATCAGGGCCTTTCCCTCGGTGACTTGATCAACGAAGGGAACCTGGGTTTGATCAAAGCAGCACAGCGCTTTGACGAAACCAGAGGCTTCAAATTCATCTCCTACGCCGTTTGGTGGATTAGACAGTCTATCCTGCAAGCTTTGGCGGAGCAGTCTAGAATTGTCAGGCTTCCGCTCAACAGAGTTGGGTCGCTAAACAAGATTTCTAAAACCTTTAGTGAGCTAGAGCAAAAGTTTGAGCGTGAACCATCACCTGAAGAATTGGCTGAAGTCCTAGAAGTGACTGCTTCTGAAGTGGTTGATACGATGAAGATTTCCGGTCGACACGTTTCGATGGACGCTCCATTTGTGCAAGGAGAGGAAAATAGTCTTTTGGACGTGTTGGAAAATGACGGTGACGAGAAGCCGGATGACGGGTTGATGACTGACTCTTTGAGAAAAGAAGTTCAGCGGGCACTTTCTACCTTGACTCAAAGAGAAGCGGACGTGATCACTTTATACTTCGGATTAAATGGAGAGCATGCCATGACCTTGGAGGAAATTGGAGAAAAATTTAACCTCACTCGTGAGCGAGTTAGACAGATTAAAGAGAAAGCGATTCGCAGACTCAGACATACCTCCAGAAGTAAGACCTTAAAGCCTTATCTTGGATAATTCGTAAAAAGGGGCTTCGGCCCCTTTTTCTTTATCCATACTAATCAGTGATTGATCTCACCTTTGGGAAATTTAACTTTTTCCAATTTTGTTACCCGAAGAGAAATCATAAAATTTGATCGCCAATAATGCAATGAATCAAGAAATCGAAAAAGTAAAGGTCCTTATCATTGGATCAGGGCCTGCGGGATATACCGCAGCTATCTATGCTTCCAGAGCCGGACTTAACCCTGTCTTGTACACAGGTGGTCAGCCTGGTGGTCAATTGACCATCACTACCGATGTGGAAAATTACCCGGGATATCCTGATGGAATCATGGGGCCAGAAATGATGGAGGACTTTCGTAAACAGGCCGAACGATTTGGAACACAGGTTCGCTATGGTATGGTTACGGCTGTAGACTTTGCCAGTCGTCCTCATGTAGTGACTGTAGATGACCAAAAAACGATCGAGGCAGATACGGTAATCATCAGTACAGGAGCTTCAGCCAAATGGCTTGGATTAGAAAGTGAAAATCGACTCAATGGAAAAGGAGTTTCAGCCTGTGCTGTCTGTGACGGTTTTTTCTTTAGAGGACAAGATGTCGCTATAGTTGGTGCAGGGGATACAGCCTGCGAGGAAGCATCCTATTTGGCAAATATTTGCTCCAAGGTTTACATGATTGTCCGAAGAGATGAGATGCGTGCTTCGCAAATCATGCAAAAGCGGGTGATGAATAACCCTAAAATCGAGATTCTTTGGAACACTGAAACTGAAGAGATTCTTGGCGATGAGGTAGTGACTGGGGCTAGATTGTTGAACAATAAATCAGGAGAAATCTCAGAGATTAACATTTCTGGCTTTTTTGTTGCTATTGGTCATGAGCCAAACACCGGTATATTCAAAGACTTCATCACAATGGATGAGTCAGGATACATCAAGACGATTCCAGGTACCACCCGTACCAATATAGAAGGTGTCTTTGCCTGTGGTGATGCACAAGATCATGTATATAGACAAGCTGTCACTGCCGCTGGAACTGGATGTATGGCCGCACTTGATGCTGAGCGCTATTTGGCAGCTCAGGAAAATCATTAATCCAATTGATGAATAAAACCATTCTAAAAGTCCTTATGGGAATTCTGTTGAGCATTGGTCTGAATCAGGCCAATGCTCAAGTTTTTCCAAAGATTATCAAAAAAAATCCGTCCACGCCCGTCAACACACAGGAGCGTAGAAATATCGAATTCAGAGAGTTTGATCAAGAAAGCTATTTGCGTAATCTTTATACCCAAACGGACTCTCTACTTTTTAGAAATACGATTAACCTTTCTAGAATCCGATCCATTATCAATGAGGAGCCTTTTGGAATGATCTGGGCCCCCACCAATCAGCTAGTCAAGGTCTCGGAACAGATCCAGATTGACAGTATCTGGGTCACAGCATTTGAATATTTTTCGGCTTGGGATGATAAGAAAGTAGATATCTACAACTTTGACATCAAGACATTTAACGATAGCATCCCAGTGAAACTTTTTGATCCACGGATAGGCCAAGATTGGAAAATGCCTCTGGATCAAACCAAAGTCAACTCCAAATACGGATATCGATGGAGAAGAATGCACTACGGCACCGATCTGGATCTAAATACGGGCGATCCAGTTTACTCCGGGTTTGACGGGATAGTACGGGTAAAATCCTACGATCGCTATGGATACGGTTATTTTTATGTAGTACGTCACAAAAATGGTCTTGAGACTGTCTATGGTCATCTTTCTAAGCATCTTGCAGAGGTTGGTGACGAAGTCAAAGCCGGTGACCTCTTGGGAAAAGGTGGAAGTACGGGGAGAAGTACGGGCCCGCATTTGCATTATGAGCTTCGCTACCGCGGTGTTCCCTTTGATCCTGAGAAAGTCTATGATTTTGAAGAAGGGACGATATCCATGCAGGATCTATTGGTGGATCGGGCTCTTTTTGGCCAGGCGATAGCTGCCCGCACTGCGGCCTATCATCGGGTGCGTAGGGGAGATACCTTGGGGGGAATTGCCCGTCGATATGGCGTATCTGTCGCTCAATTGACTCGTCTTAATGGGATCAGTACGCGGACTATCTTACGAATAGGGCAAAATTTACGTGTAAAATAACTCAGCGATGAACAAATTAGATATCCTGGTCATTGCGGCTCATCCGGATGATGCGGAGTTGGGCTGCTCTGGCACGATAGCGGCACATGTAGCCAAAGGCTACAAGGTAGGCATAGTAGACCTGACACAAGGTGAAATGGGAACTCGAGGAACTCCAGAAATCAGACTCCAAGAGTCCGCCAAGGCAGCAAAAGTATTGGGATTAGCTGCTAGAGAAAATTTGGCGTTTAAAGATATCTATTTCCAGGATGATGAGTTTCATCAAATAGAATTGATCAAAGTAATCAGAAAATATCAGCCTGACATCGTCCTAGCCAATGCCGTTACAGATAGACATCCTGATCATGGAAAAGGTGCCTCTTTGGCTTCAAATGCATGTTTTATGAGTGGTCTTCGAAAAATTGAGACCCAACTTGACGGGTTGCAACAAGAGCCTTGGAGACCGAAGTTTGTCTATCATTATATTCAAAACAACTACATCGAGCCTGATTTTATTTTTGATGTTTCTGACTATTGGGATACCAAAATCGCCAGTATCATGGCTTTCAGATCTCAATTTTATGATCCATCCAGTCAGGAGCCATCCAGTTTTATTTCTTCTCCGGAGTTTTTGCCATTTATAGAATCGAGAGCGAGAGAATTTGGGCATAGGATCATGACCAAATATGGGGAAGGCTTTACAGTAGAGCGCTATCTAGGTGTACAGGATTTGTTTGATCTCAAATAACCTTCTTCATCAACTTGAATTATGGAGCGAGACGGGAAATTGACCACGATCCTGTCTCGCTTTTTTCATATCGGATTCGATCATGAAGTCTGCTTGGTCGGCCTTGCCAAAATTCAATTCGAATAGGAATTAATCGATATCCACCCCAATGGGCAGGACGCTTGATCGTCTCAGGGGTATATTTTTCTTGAAGTACCTGTGAGTTTTTTTCCAATTCTTCTCTGCTTTCGATTGGTTGGCTCTGAGGAGAAGCCCAAGCGCCAATCTGACTACCATAAGGTCGAGAGAAATAATACTCGTCTGATTCCTGTGCGCTTACTTTTTCAAGGTTTCCCGTGATTCGCACTTGGCGCTCCAGTTCAGGCCAAAAAAATGTCAAACTGGCCTTTGGAAGATTCGCGAGCTCCTGACCCTTATGGCTTTCATAGTTTGTAAAAAAAACAAAGCCATGATCCAGTTCTTTGAGCAATACAATTCGACCTGCAGGAAATCCATCCAAGCCCATCGTCGATAGGCACATAGCATTGACCTCCAGCACCTCAGAATCTACTGCTTCATCAAACCAAACCTTAAACTGCCTGAGTGGATCAATGCTTACATCACTGATGTCCAAAGACTTAAGTGTGTAATCTTTTCGAATATCTGCAATCTTCATCTTCTGAATCTTTTGTGATTAACTAGGTGTTAAAACTACCACAGCCTTTTTGCATTTTTAAAATTAAGGGCTATATTTTTTGCCTAATGGTAACACTTTTATGAATCTAGACCCTTCTACATTTCTCAAATCAGGCAATCTTTTGATTTCTGAACCTTTTCTTCAGGATGAAAATTTCGTGAGGTCTGTCGTACTTCTCTGTGATCACAATTCTGAGGGAAGTTTTGGACTAGTCTTAAACAAACCCAGTATTCTTCAGCTTGGAGACCTGGTTGAAGACTTGTCATTTTTAAACAACCAGGTTTTTGTGGGGGGGCCGGTGGAGCAAAATACCCTACATTTTATCTACTTCAGCGAACAACCGCTCGAAGACAGTGTTTTGGTGGGAGAGAACCTGTGGTGGAGTGGTCGATACGAAGACCTAGTTCAAAATCTTAAAAACGGCACGATGGACTCTACTGACGTCATGTTTTTCATCGGATACAGCGGGTGGGGTGCCGGACAACTCGCCGATGAGCTAGATGATGAAACATGGATAGTCTGTGAGGAAAAACTAGACCAAGACACCCTTCAAAACAGCCTGGATGAATTGTGGAAAGTGCTCCTCCGAAACATGGGTGGAGAGTACAAGCTAATTGCAAATTATCCTTTAGACCCAAGATTAAATTAGGCAAAATTCCTACTTTTGCCCATATTGCTTTGAAATTGTAGCGTTTTTATGACTGAGAAAAGTAACGAAATGTCCGAAGAGGACAAGGTGACCCAAGCTTCCAACGAGGAGGTGACAGGTATCGAATCTAGCGAATCAAATGGATCTGAGGAGACCTCTCAGGTAGAATCTGAATCACCCACTGATTCTTCCGACACAGCCGCCTCCCAAGAAAAATCCCTAGCGGAGGAATCTGCTGACCCTCAGGCTGTCGCTGAAGAAGGCGAAACTCCCACTGAGGAAGATACAGAGGAGGAGCATATCGATCTGACAGAACTGAATAAGATTCAACTTCTGAATTTGCTCAAAGAAAAAGTTAAGCATAATCCCGTAGCTTCCATTGACAAATTGGCTCACGAAATCAAAAATTCTTTTGATGAGCTGGTTGCCAAAGATAAAGAAGAAGCCCTCAATCGATTTGTAGAAGAAGGTGGAGCCCCGGATGATTTTGAATATAGACTTCACGAGGAAGAGCGTGAGTTCAATAAGGTATTTGGTGAGTTCCGTTTCCAACTCAATCAGTTCCGTCGGGAAGCCGAAAAGGTTAAGGAGAAAAACCTTGAAATAAAAAATGAGCTTTTGAGCCAACTTCGCGAGCTTGTGGATGGTGAAGAGACGACTTTGAGCATGAATGCCGTAAAGGCAATCCAGGAAAAATGGAAATCCATAGGGGCGGTTCCTGCTTCTCAAAACAGGAACTTGTGGGCAAGCTTCAATGCCTTGATGGATCGGTTTTATGATAATCGGAGTATTTACTTTGAACTTAAAGAACTCGATCGCAAGAAAAACCTCGAAAGCAAAAACGATCTCTGCGAAAAAGCAGAAGCTCTTTCTCAAGTAAAAGATCTCAAAGAAGCCATCAAGCAACTCAATGAACTCCATGAGGAGTTTAAGCATATCGGTCCCGTACCACGAGATGAGCAAGAAGCGCTCTGGCAGCGATTCAAGGCAGCTTCAGACGCTGTTTATGATCGGAGAAAAGAATTTTTCGATAGTCAAAAAGAGGTCTTCAAAAAAAATCAAGAACTCAAGCAAGCGCTAATCAACAAGCTGGAGGATTTTTCATCCTTTAAGGCTGATCGGATTAAAGATTGGAATGTCAAAACCAAAGAAATTTTGGATTTGCAGAAGGAGTGGGAGAAAATAGGACCTGTTCCCAAAGAAGTCGGAAAAGACATTAATAAGGGGTTTTGGGCTATTTTCAAGCAGTTTTTTTCCAATAAGAATCAATTCTTCAAAGAGTTGGACGAAATCCGCGCTGCTAATGTCAAGAAGGCAGAAGACCTCATCAGTCAAGCCGAGTCTCTGAAGGATAATACAGACTGGCAGCAGACAGCCAATCAGCTGGTAAAGCTTCAGCAAGAATGGAAAAAGCTCGGACCGACCCCGGAAAAACAGCGAGATGCACTTTATAAGCGATTCAAAAATGCCTGTGATTCATTTTTCGATAATCGGAGAAATGCAAATAAGCAGGCAAACTCTGAGTTTGATGCCAATCTTAAATCGAAACAGGAGATCATTGCTCAAATCAAATCAGCTTCCGAAGGAGATTCACTTTCAGAAGATGAATTGACTGAATTGGTCAATGAGTTTAATGAAATCGGTTTTGTACCTCGCAAAAATATGAAAGAGGTTCAGAACCAGTTCAAAGAGGCAGTGGATGCTTATTTGCAAAGTCTGGATCCGAGTGGTGCGGACAAGGATGACTTCATGTTCAGATTAAATCTCAACAGAATGCAAGGAGATCCCAATGCAGTCAGAAATCTGAACAAAAAGGAGCACGGTATCCGGAAGCAAATCGCCGATTTGGAAAACAACATTACGCTTTGGAAAAATAACCTGGAGTTCTTTGCTGCCTCCAAGACAGCCGATAAGCTTAAAGACCAGTTTGATATTAAGATCCAAAAAGCAGAAGAAGAAGTAGACAAGCTGAAAAAGAAGCTTTCGATCCTTAGAGAGTTCTGAAATTTTTCCTACTCAAAATCTGATAGATAGGGTTTTTTCTGAAATTTATCGGGTTTTGAGTTTGCAGTAAAAGTTAAGAAATCTATATTTGCACCACGTTAAAGGTAAGCCTCTTTAGCTCAGCTGGTAGAGCAACTGACTTGTAATCAGTAGGTCGCTGGTTCGATCCCGGCAAGGGGCTCTTGATTATCAGGCACTTACGTTAACTCGTAAGTGCTTTTTTATTTTCAATACATACAGAATACATACAATTTGATGGATATGGAATTTAGCTTATCTGCTGACTTTCAAAATAAATCAAAAAAAAACCACTTCATTGCTGAAGTGGCTTTTCAAGGAAAACACAATCGCTATTAAGCAACTGTTACAGAGCCTAAATAAACGCTGTTAGCGACTTTAGTTCCACTTTCTGATACAAATCCAAGGAAGACTTCAACGTCTTCTCCTGAGTACTCAGAAGGAACTGGAATGGCCGCTGATGCGTCAGTCCTTTCGGGACCAGCAGTAGTAAACACTGCTTCACCACGGGTAGTGTTCAAAAGAACAATCAGAGCCTTGTCTGTTGCTTGAGCACTTCCACTACCTGAGTTGTCTGTCCAGGTCACTTCCACTGATCCAGCACTTGGAGAAGTGGCAGCACCGTTGGCAGCTGCTGTGAGATTACCACGAGTAACCAACGCACTTGCATAGTCAATCATGAAGTTTGGATATGCTCCGGTAATCGCATTGTTCAGGTTGTATGACATGGCCGCATTGAATTGGGTCATTTTGTTTGCATACAACTTGAAACCGACTCTCAGGAAGTCTGTCATGGGCTGCAAGAACCGCAAGACAGTTGAGAATTTCGAACGCTGGTCAACCTGACCTTCAG
>VFQM010001764.1_pt1 | contig 17929 bp, 12 predicted proteins | sample 3512391 | NCBI WGS metagenome assembly VFQM01 (sample SAMN10412369, study PRJNA504923) | tailings metagenome | isolation source: Replicate 1 from Balatoc abandoned mine | place: Philippines
GATATTGAATTACTTCAAACTGAAGATCACCCACACAACCAATGATTTTTTTATTCCCACCATGCTGCGTAAACAACTGAGCAACTCCTTCATCGGTCAACTGACTGATTCCTTTTTCCAATTGTTTGGTTTTCATTGGATCCTTGTTCACCAATTCTTTAAAGATTTCAGGTGAGAAAGTTGGAATGCCGCTGAAGTAAAAATTTTCTCCCTCGGTAAGGGTGTCTCCTATTTTAAAATTGCCGGTATCAAATAAACCTACCACATCTCCAGCATAAGCATCTTCCACTACTTCTTTGGAACGCGCCATGAAGCTGTATGGATTACTGAAACGCATGTCCTTATCTAAACGCACATGATGGAAATATTTATTGCGTTCAAACTTACCACTACAAACCCGCATAAATGCAATACGGTCGCGGTGCTTGGGGTCTAGGTTCGCGTGTATCTTAAAAATGAAACCGCTGAATTTGTCTTCTCCCACATCAATGGTTCTGGCAGTAGTTTCGCGCGAACGGGGAACCGGTGCAATCCGAATAAATGTATCTAGCATTTCCTTAACCCCGAAATTATTCACCGCAGATCCAAAAAATACGGGTGCAATAGAGCCACTCAAATAATCAGCTGGATCCAATTCCCCATACACCCCATCAATCAATTCCACATCTTCTCTAAGCTGATTGGCATCCCTTGCGCCTACTTTAGCGTCCAATACAGGATCCGCCAGGTCGGTAATAGCAATCACATCTTCATCATCTGCCTTGGTACTAGCAGTAAACAAGCGAAGGCTCTTATTGTCTAGATTATATACACCCTTGAATTCTTTACCACTATTGATGGGCCAGGTCATTGGGTGTAGTGATATGCCTAACTCTTTTTCAATTTCTTCTAACAAATCAAACCGGTTCTTACCATCGCGGTCCATTTTATTAATGAATACAATTACAGGTGTATCGCGCATTCTGCAGACTTCCATTAATCTGCGGGTCTGGGCTTCCACCCCGTTCACACTGTCAATCACTAGGATTACACTGTCCACCGCAGTCAGGGTTCTATAAGTATCTTCTGCAAAGTCTTTGTGGCCGGGGGTATCCAATAAATTAATTAAGATATTCTGGTACTCAAAAGTCATTACAGAAGTGGCCACCGAGATACCTCTTTGTCTTTCAATTTCCATGAAATCCGAAGTAGCCCCTTTTTTAATTTTATTACTCTTCACCGCACCCGCCACCTGAATGGCACCACCGAATAACAATAGTTTTTCGGTAAGGGTGGTTTTACCGGCATCCGGGTGAGAAATGATGGCAAATGTTTTTCTCCTGTTAATTTCTTTTTCGTACTTCATATTGATAATAAAAACGCCCCCAAAATAAAATGGAGGCGCAAAGGTAATTGATTAAAACTTAGTTCAGGCTCCTGAAATCTACTGGGACCAGCTTACTTACCCCAGGTTCTTGCATGGTTACCCCGTAAATCACGTCTACGGCCCCCATGGTTTGTTTATTGTGGGTTACAATAATGAACTGGGAATTATCGCTGAACTTCTTGATCATCTGCGTAAACTTACCCACGTTGGCATCATCCAAAGGAGCATCCACCTCATCCAGAATACAGAACGGAGCGGGTTTAATCAGATAAATCGCAAACAACAGCGCTGTAGCGGTCAGGGTTTTCTCTCCCCCACTTAATTGGGTAATGGAACTTGGGCGTTTACCCTTGGGCTTGGCCACAATTTCAATACCTGTATCCGCCAGGTTCTCTGGATTCACCATCAACATATCAGCGGTATCTTCTTCTGTAAACAATGCTTTGAAGACCTTCTGGAAATTTTCTCTTACTTTATTAAAGGTATCCAGGAACAACTGATTGGCTGTTTCTTCTACTTCAAGAATAGTTTGCAACAAACTTTCCTTTGCAGTAACCAAGTCATTTTTCTGTTCCAAAATGAAATCGTAACGCTTCTTCATCTCCGTATAGGCTTCAATGGCAGTAGGGTTTACTTCACCCATATTGTCCATTCGTTTGCGCATTCTGTCCGAGGCAGCTTGTAATTCTTCCAGTGGTGTATCGGATGTTCTGGGTTGATCAAGGATCTCGTCCAGTTCAATCTTGAACTCAACATGCAAGCGCTCCTTCATTCCAGCTAGTTGCAATTTCAATTCATTCAGCTTATCCTTTAATTCGTTCACCAGGTGATCAATCATTTCCTTGCTCTTCACTTTCAAACGCAACTCACTTTCTTTCTCCTGTAGGGCATTTCTGAAGTTGTAATACGCCTGGTCTGCTTCGTTCAGCTTCAATTCTTCTTCTTCTTTCTTGCGCATCAATTCAAGCAATAGTGCTTCCACCTCTTGTAAAGACGCCACCCCATCCACAATGGCCTGCTCTGCTTCTGCTAACTGAGCCGTATTGTTTTTGATTTGAACATGTAAATCGTTCAATTGATTTTCCTTGAAGAGTAATTCCTGTTTAATGGTCGTCAATTTACTTTGCTGACGGGTTAATTGAAGATTGGTTTCGTTGAACTGACCCGATGCAAAATGATATGCCTGTTCAGATTCCTGATAGTCCAGCTCCAGATTCCGCATTTGTTCTGCCGTATCCTGCAACTGTATGTTCAATTCTGCCAATAGTTCTCTGGTTTCAGCAATAGCATCCTGCTCGTCTTGTAAGCGGTTGTCAATATCCGCCAGTCTTTGCTCCCCGTTTTGCTGAGCAGCCTGCAGGTTTTCCATTTTATTTTTTGCCGCGAAAACCTGGTTATTCAACTGATTTATTTCTTGTTCAGTTGCTTTAATGGCGTGCTCTTTTAGCTGATCGCTGAAAGTAATTACTTCATTGTGCTTGGCCTGAATATCGGCTTTCAATAAACTTACCACCGATTCCTGGTCCTGAATTTCTTCGGCTAGTTTTTCGAGGTTCTTGGCACGCCCGATTTTTTTACCCTCAAACAATCCCACACTTCCACCAGTAAGGGTGAATTTACCTTTTACATATTTACCTGTTTTCTCCAACACCACAGCCCCGTTGGAATTACGGATGGCTTCGTCGTTTTCACCAATGTAAACATTACCTAAAAGGTATTCAGCCAGTTTATAATATTGATCATCTACTTCTATAACCTCCAATGCCTTAATGGTCTGTGCTGGCTGATGGGTTTGTTGCTGGAAATTGGCAAACTGATCCAGTAGGAAGAAATTGGCTTTACCCTTCTTGTTATCATCCAGTAAGTGAACGGCTTTCAAGCCTTCTTCCAGGTTATTTACCACGTAGTAGTTCAGGTAGGGCTCTAAAACATTCTCAACCGCAGCACGATATTCTTCTTTTACATAAATGATATCGGACAAGATAGGAGCATTGTGGTTCCAGTCGTTGTTCTTATGAAGGAACTTGATGCTCTCCGGATAGCCTTCCATGGAATCAATCAGGCTCTTCAATAAATTATATTCATTGCGCTTGGCATCTAGTTTTCTGTTTTCATCTGCCAGTTCTGAACGCAATACTTCCAATTGTTGTTGGGTTTCAAAAATCTGTTCCTTGGTTTTTTCATGTTGCTCTTGCAGTTGAATCAGGTCTACCCTTTTCATTTCCAAGGCTTCTTCCTTCTCAGCACATTCGGCCTGCAGCTGAGACAGTTGTTGCAAACGATTGCTTTTCTCTTCATTTAACTGCAACTGCATACGCTGAAGGTTCTGGATAGAGGTATCTGCCACCGCCACTTTTTTCTCTGCATCAAACTGGTTACGTTGGAATTGCTGATACTGATTTCTAACGGCATCCACTCCGGAACGCTTCTCGTCAAAAATCTGACGCTTGCTCTCAACTTCCATCTTGGCTTCTTCCACTCTTTCCTGCAAACCCTTCAAATTAGCTTCTTCTTCCCCAACCTGCATCTGAGAGTACTCAATGGAGTCCCCGATGGTTTTTAACTGACCTTCGGCTTTTTCCAAAAAGTCTTTCAGGTTATTTTCCTTTTCCTTAAGGTATTGTAACTTCTGGCTGGCAAGGTTCTTATCGTTTTCTGTAGAACGAAGGTTTTGCTGTAATTCATTGAACCCCTGTTGCATGCTTTGTAGGGCACGCTCCTGAGTAATGAAAGCCACTTTCTCCTGCTCAATGGCAGCTTCATCGGTTGCAATTTCAGCCTCCAGCTGCATTTTCTTATCCAACTCCAATTCCTGCTGTTCAGTCAATTCACGGTAAGATATATTGAATCCTTCCAAAGCAGCTTTGGCCAATTCAACCGCCACCTCTTTGTATTCCTTTTTTATTTCATAATACTTCTCAGCCTTTTTTGCCTGGCTTTCCAATGTTTTGAGCTGGTTGTTGATTTCGAACAGTAAGTCCTCAATACGGGCCAGATCCTGCTCAGTGGCGTCCAGTTTGTTCTTCGCTTCTTTTTTTCGGGTTTTGTAAATAGTGATTCCGGCAGCCTGCTCTAACATCCTTCTTCGGCTGTTGTCCTTGTCTTTGATGATATCATCCACCATGCCCAGTTCAATAATGGCATAGCTATCTGTACTCACCCCTGTATCCAGGAATAAATTATGAATATCTTTCAAGCGACAGGTAACATCGTTCAGTCTGTATTCACTCTCCCCGTTTTTATAAAATCTTCGAGTAACCGTAACTGTACTAAACTCGGTTGGCAATAAATTCTTGGTATTTTCAAAAGTAAGACTCACTTCTGCCAGCCCGCTGGCACTTCTGGTTTTACTACCATTGAAAACCAGGGCTTCCAGGTTTTCACTTCTCAAGGCAGAAATCTTTTGCTCGCCAATTACCCAACGAATACTATCGATGATATTGCTTTTACCACATCCGTTCGGCCCGATAATTCCGGTAATCCCTTCATCGAAACTCACAACCGTTTTATCAGCAAAACTTTTAAATCCCTTGATTTCTAATGATTTTAATCTCACGTTATCACTATTTAGTACCTGCGAACATAAGTTAAAAGCAGTAGAATTTATATAGGCAAAAGCCCATTGTGAATAATAAGTGAAGAAGAAATCCAGCTTGAAAAGCCAACAGAAGAAAAACACTTTAATTAAAACAAACTAAATAATTATTAATCAATTAATTATATTATTTTATTGTAATAAAATATTGCATAAAATTATGAACCTTTTACAGGAAGTTATCCACCAAAAACCGTGAATAAATTACCCCAGTCTATATTTGTTACATGCAATCGATTGTATTTACGGTAACCAACGAAATTTGCTACGATCAACGCATGCAGAGAATATGCAGTACCCTTGCTGCCAATGGATATACCGTTACCATCATTGGTGTGAAGAGATCTAAAAATCAGGCCATTCCAATCCCACCTCTATATGGCAAAGACTATACACAGCGATTGATATCTTGCTACTTCGGGAACGGCCCTCTTTTTTACATAGAATTTAATATAAGATTGTTTATAATATTAAATTGGTTATCATTTGATTATGCTTGTGCAATTGATTTAGATACGGTACTACCTGTACTTGCAGTAACAGCCATGAGAAGGAAGAAAAGAGTGTACGATGCCCATGAATTCTTTACTGAAATGAAGGAAGTTAGAACCAGACCCCTTATATCAGCTATCTGGAGAACCATCGAGAGAATCAGTTTACCCCATTTCAAGAGAGGGTACACAGTAAACCAGAACCTATCCGACCTGTTTTATGAGCAACTTCAAATTAAATATGAAGTCATTCGCAACCTGCCTGCGGTGGAATCCGATGACTGGTTTGATCGCAATAGGAAGGAGAAAGCCTCCGCCGTTTTGGCAGAACAGCCTAAAGAACAGGGTAAAAATGTATCTATCTTTACTTCAGATAAACTGAATCAACTAATTAATAATCAATTTAAAGATAAATTTATTATATATCAAGGAGCCATTAACCATGGGAGGGGATTTGAAACCTTGATTCCAGCAATGAAAAAGGTGAATGCTCCCCTGTTGATTGTAGGTACCGGCAATTTCCTTACCGAAGCTGAGGACCTAATCAATCAGCATAACCTTTCAGAAAAGGTTTTTATTCACCCTCCCATACCCCCAGCTGAACTCAAAAAACTGACTCCCTTGGCCTATATGGGAATTACTATTTTTGAACCTGAGGGGGTCAATCAATACTATTCCCTGGCCAACCGGTTCTTCGATTATATGGCTGCTGGTATTCCGCAGGTCTGCGTAAACTACCCTGCCTATGCCGAAATAGTTCGTCAATATCCTTTTGCCTTGTTAATCAATGACATTGAAATAGATACCCTTAGCACTGCAATGAACAATTTGCTCTCTGATACTGTTTTGTATAAGAGTTTAAAGCTGGTCTGCCCCGAAGCCGCCAAAATCCTAAATTGGGAAAAAGAGTCGGAGCAACTATTGGCATTTTACAGGAGATTATAAATTGGAAAAACACTTACACATTATTGCCTTTGATGTTCCCTATCCAGCTGATTACGGTGGAGCCTGTGACGTATTTTACAAACTTCCTGCATTTCAGCAGCAAGGGATCAAGATTCATTTACACTGTTTTGACTACGGTAGGGGGCAGCAATCTTCTTTAAATACTTTTTGCGAATCAGTCCATTATTACCCCAGGGTTCAGGGACATAAGGGATTTTCCAGTACTTTACCTTATATCGTAAGCAGCCGGATTAACGAAGACCTTTATCAGAATTTACTTAAAGACAATTATCCCATTTTCATGGAAGGGGTGCATTGTACTTATTTACTGCACGATCCACGCTTTAAAAACAGGGACTGTTTTGTACGGTTACACAATGTGGAGTATCGCTATTATCAGGATTTATACAAAAATGCCAGTTCTCCTTTAAAGAAAGCCTATTATTGGAATGAATCCAGGCTCTTAAAAAAATATGAAGCAGACCTTGCCGGAAGGGCTACTTTCTGGGGAGTAAAAGAAGCAGACAACGATGTGTATCGAAAAGAGTTTGGCTGTAAAAATATTGAAGAACTATCGTTGTATATACCTAACTGGGAATTAACCGCACCTGAGGGTATTGGCTCCTATTGTCTTTACCATGGCGACCTCAGTGTGGAAGCCAATGAAAAAGCAGCGACTTGGTTATTGGAGAAAGTATTTAAAAACTTAGCCATTCCGCTGGTTATCGCCGGTAAAAATCCCTCCGAAAGACTAAAAAAACTGGCATATTCCAGTAAGTTTTCTTGTTTGGTGGCCAACCCAACGGAAAAAGAAATGCAGGATATGATTGCCAAAGCACATATCAATGTATTGCCGGCCTATATTAGTACAGGCATGAAATTCAAATTATTGAATGCGCTATTCAACGGCAGGCATGTGGTGGTAAACGAAGCCATGATTGCAGACTCTGGGTTAGAACCATTATGCCATACAGGTAATTCTACCAATGCCTTCCAGGAAATCATTTTGCAGCTCTATCACCAGCCTTTCTCAGAAGAGGAAATCAGACTTAGAAATAAATGGTTGGTTCCAAAATTCAATAATACTGCCAACGCTCAAAAGCAGGTTGGCTGGATCTGGGGAAATTAAGTTTAGAAAGTTAAATAGCGTTTTGCCTAATGTGCAGCGCTGTCCGCAACTTTCCCATTTTCTGTTTTCAGCATTCTGCTGGGATAACGATTGATTACAATAAAATCGTGTGTAGCCATCACTACTGAAGTACCGTAATCTCTTGCAATCTGGAATAACAATTGCATAATTTCATCACTGGTTTCAGGATCCAGATTTCCCGTAGGCTCATCGGCCAAAATGAGTTTGGGGGAGTTGAGCAGCGCACGGGCAATTTCAACCCTTTGTTGTTCGCCACCACTCATTTCAAATGGCATTTTAAAGCCTTTGCTTTTGAGTCCCACTTTATCTAATACATCATTGATTTTTTCTTCAATCAATCGCTCGTCTTTCCAGCCTGTAGCTTTCAACACGAATTTCAAGTTCTCGTGTACATTTCTATCTGTAAGCAATTGAAAATCCTGGAATACTACACCCAGGTTTCTTCTTAAGAATGGAACTTTCTTCCAATCCATTCCTCTTAAATCAAATCCTACCACAGAAGCTTCTCCCTCTGTTAAAGTAAGTTCCCCATACAATGTTTTCAACAAACTACTCTTACCTGTGCCTGTTTTACCCACTAGGTAAACGAACTCACCTTTATTGATGGTAAAGTTTACATCCTGTAAAATCAGGCTGCTGCCCTGATAAATATTCACATGCTTTAAAGAGACAACGGTTTCAGACATAGTATGCATTAAATAGTGTTACAAATATAAGTGCTGAGGCCTCAATTAAAGGTTAATATTGATAAAAGACTTCCCCAAAGCCACCCTTGAGTGTTAAGGAAGATTTTCCATTCTGAGAAGCTTCTACCCTGCCCACAATCTGCGCTTCAATACCAAGTTCAGCCGCAATAGCAATCAGGGATGCAGCCTTAGTTTCATCGGTAAAGATTTCCAAACGATGCCCCATATTGAATACCTGGTACATTTCCTTGTAATCCGCACCAGAGTTCTCTTGAATAATCTTAAATATCGGAGGAACCTCAAACAGGTTGTCCTTCAGAATATGGAAAGGTTGGGGCAGGTATTTCATGCACTTGGTTTGGCCTCCGCCGCTGCAGTGAATGGCTCCATGAATATCATCGAAATGCAGATCCAGTATTTTTTTCATCAAGGGTGCATAGGTTCTGGTAGGGGACAATAATAATTTTCCAACCGGTATTTTCACTCCTTTGATATTCACGATATCGGTCATTTTGTTCTTACCGATGTACACAACCTTATCCTGCAACTTGGGTTCAAAGGTTTCCGGATATTGGCGGGCATACATTTTATCCAATACATCGTGTCGTGCACTGGTTAACCCATTGCTTCCCAATCCGCTGTTGTATTCCGTTTCATAATGCGCTTTACCTGCACTAGCAAATCCTACAATTACATCCCCCGCTTGAATCTTGTCATTGGTGATCAATTTATTTTTGGGCCAACGGGATGTCATAGTGCCATTTACAGCGACTGTTCTAACCACATCTCCCACATCTGCCGTTTCACCTCCGAGGTAATGAATATTTACACCGTATGCTTTCAGCGTATTAAAAAACTCCTGTGTACCGTTGATGATGGCTTCCAGTACATCCCCGTTGATCAGCATTTTATTTCGATCAATGGTACTTGAAAACAACAATTGGTCTGTAACACCCACGCAAAGCAAATCGTCCAAATTCATGGCTACTGCATCCTGAGCTATTCCTTTCCACACGCTGATATCGCCGGTTTCTTTCCAATATAAATAAGCAAGAATACTCTTGGTACCTGCCCCATCCGCATGCATGATATTTACCCATTCAGGATTGTTGCACAAAAAGTCGGGATAGATCTTACAGAATGCATGGGGATATAAGCCCTGGTCTAATTTCTGAATGGCTTGATGCACTTCTTCTTTTTGTGCAGATACCCCTCTTTGTGCGTATAAAGACATGAATGGATGTTTTGAAAGTATAGAATGGGGGCAAAGGTACAAAAACGAGGTATCTTACCGGCAGGAACTTTGGCGGGGAGTCCGTACTTTTGCGCCGATTATGAAGGTATATCGTGAATTGGCAAACGAGTTGCCCGCGTTCCGAAACGCGGTGGTTACCATTGGCACTTTTGATGGGGTTCATCAGGGGCACCAACAGATTTTGCAGCAAATGAAATCGGAAGCAGCCCGTGTGAACGGAGAGACCGTTATCATTACTTTCCACCCCCACCCGCGTAAAATTGTTTCTTCTGTCCCCGGAGATATTAAATTGATTAATACACTGGAAGAAAAAACAGCTTTATTAGAAAAAGCGGGGATTGACCACCTGGTAGTGATTCCTTTTGATCATCAGTTTTCGAATCAATCTGCGGATGACTATGTGCAAAATTTTTTGTATCGATACTTTAAACCCAGCGTTATTATTATAGGCTACGACCATCGTTTTGGAAAAGGCAGAACGGGGGATTATCACTTGCTGGAAAAATATGGCCGCGAACTGGGCTTTGAAGTGAAAGAGATTTCAGAAGAAATGCTGAACCAGGTTGTCATCAGTTCAACCCGCATCAGAGAAGCATTGTTGAACAATGATATTAATACGGCTAATCATTTCTTAGGCTATGCCTATTTCTTTGAAGGCTTAGTGGTAGAAGGAAATAAAATCGGAAGAACCATTGGCTTCCCTACGGCCAATCTGCATATCAGCAGTGAAGAAAAATTAATCCCTGCCAATGGGGTATATGCGGTTTCCATTGATATGGATGCAGAATCTTTCAAGGGCATGATGAATATTGGCGTAAGGCCTACTGTAGATGGTAAGAAGCGGGTGATTGAAGTAAATATTTTCGATTTCAACCGTGATATTTACGGAAGAACACTAACCATAAGAATTGAAAAATTCCTGCGAGGCGAAGTCAAATTCAATGGACTGGAAGAATTAAAAGCCCAATTAAACGCCGATAGAAACCAAGCTATGGCTGCGTTTATGCCATAATTTTTACTACCAATTCTTTCATGAGCCCCGCATCATTGGCTGAACCATTGTGTACGCCCAGGCTTCGCATATTGTATTCGTGTAATAGTAAAAGAACTTTCTCCACCGCTGCAAAATCGTACTTGCGCGCGGCGGCGTAATAATCTTTTACAAAAAATGGAGAAACACCCAGCGCCGCCGCTGCAGCGGTCTCATTCTTATCCGGCAAAGACAAGAGCGCATAGAGTTTACTGAAGAAATTATAAATAGAAGGCAATATCAATTGAATGGGACCTGCTTTGGGATTGGATTCAAAATATTGAATAATCCGAATCGATTTTGCCAAATCTTTTTGCGCAACAGCGGCCTGCAATTCAAAGGCATTGAATTCCTTGCTCACCCCAATGAAATTCTCCACGTCTTCTTCCGCTATGGATTTTCGTGTGCCCATATTCAGCATGAGCTTCTCGATTTCATTTTCAATTCTGCTCAAATCGTTACCAATATGATCCACCAGCATGGCCAATGCTTTAGGAGTAATGGTGAGACCATGATTTTTTATCATTTGCCCTGCCCAATCCGGGAGTTGATTGTCATACAATTTCTTAGTGGTAAGTACTTCGGCTTTTGTCTTTTTTAAGGCAGTAGCCAGCTTGCCTCTCCCATCTACTTTTTTTTCCTTGTGACTCACAACAAAAATGGTAGAAGCCAGAGGCTGCTCAATATATCCCAGTAACTTTTCCAGGTCTTTCATCTGTTGAGCTTCCTTCAGAATAACCACCTGCTTATCCGCAAACATGGGATAACGTTTACAGGCATTGACTACCTCCGCCCAGTCGGCATCTTTTCCATAAAAAATAGTCAGATTAAACTCCGCTTCAGCCGGAGACAACAATTTTTTCTCGGCATAATCTACCAGCACATCAATAAAATAAGCTTCTTCCCCTTCCAGCCAATAAACCGGCTTATAGCTATTCTTCTTCCAATCCGATAAAATTTTCTCCGTAGACATAGCGCAAAGATGCTGAACCCCAAAGGATTTTCCATAGCCCAACTGGCTTTTTTGTACACAATTTTCAAGGCTATTTCGATTTTGGCACGGTTTTGGAAAATAGGAGTCCAGAAGCAATCAATCATTAAAAAATCGAGACTATGAGTACAGTAAACAATGGCGCAGCGCCAGATAACAGAAAGACCATTTATGGGATATTAATTGCCGCATTGGTATTAACCTGGGGCTATATTTTCTATGACAAAAGCCAGACCCAAAACACCATTCAGGGATTGGAAACCAAGATCAGTAATGTAGACAGTGCAAGATTGGCCATTCAGCAGGAATTCATGAATGTATCAGCAAAAGCAGATTCCTTAACCAAGGATAATATTGAATTACAGGGTGATTTGGCTGAGAGAAATGCCGACATCCAGAAATTAAAAGGCAATATCAGTTCCATACTAAAGAAACGCAATGCAACTGAAAAGGAATTAGCAGAAGCCAAGCAATTGATTGGCGAACTCAATGGTAAAATTGATGGTCTGTTTGCAGAAATTGAAAAATTAAAAGGCGAAAACCTACAGTTAACCAATGCCAACGAGCAACTGAATACAGAGAAAACCCAATTGACTGCAGACAAGCAAAACCTAGAGTCTACCTTGAATACAACCAAGACCGAAAAGAAACAATTAGAAGATAAAGTAGACGTGGCGTCAACGCTGCATGCGTCAAGAATTGGTATCAACGCAATTAATATCAAAGGCTCTGGTAAAGAAAAAGAAACTACAACTGCAAAGCGTGCTGATTTAATCAGAATCTCTTTTGTAATTGATGAGAACAGAATCACTCCTTCTGGCACCAAAGAATTCTTTGTAGTGGTTACTGCTCCTGATGGTAAAGTAATAACCGAAGGCGCCAACTTCAATACTAGAGAAGAAGGAAGCCGTCCTTATACCAGTAAGGTTTCTGTGAATTATGAACAGAATAAAGCCATCCCTGTAAGTTTTGATTGGAAACAAAAAGACGCTTACAAAGAGGGAGACTACAAAATTGAAATTTATAACAACGGATTTAAAATAGGTCAGGGCGTAAAAACCTTGAAAAAAGGTGGATTATTTAGTTAATCATACAGGTAGTTAGTTAGTTTAGCAAGCAATCGTGAAAGAGCCGTCCCACAAAATGGGGCGGTTTCTTTTTTAGTACAAACTGGTCAGAAGATTTTTTACCCTAAGAAAATTTTACCCTAAGAAATTTATAAGCTGAGAAAGCTTTAGCCAAAGAAAACTTTAACCCATCAAAAGCTTATTTTAGTAGCATGTTTAAAAAGGGTTTCAGCTTCACCAATGTTCTTTTCATAATGGCCATTGCCATTGTAAGTGGAACCATTGTGTATTCACAATACATTGCCCAGCAAATAGCGGGTAAAGAAAGACTGGCGGTGGAAGCCTGGGTAGAAGCTGAAAGAACCATTCTAAATGCCACCGACACCGTCTCCATCAATCTAGCAGCTAAGATTATTACAGAGAATACCAGTATCCCGATCATTGAAACCGATGATAAAGACCAGCCCACTGGTAATTATGTAAACCTAGACTCAACCGCCGTAGCAAAAGATTCACTGTATTTACAAAAACAATTGATGGCATTCAAGAGCTATAATAAAAAGCCCATTGAAGTAAAACTGAAAGCCGATGATAGCAATCCCATTCGCTATTATTATGGTCAAAGCAAATTGTATAGAGAAGCTCAATGGTATCCCATAGTACAATTGATGCTGGTCTTCATGTTTGTTTGGATTGTGATTTATTCTTTAAGAACCAGACACCAAAGCGGACAGAATCAATTATGGGCTTCCATGGCCAAGGAAACGGCCCATCAATTGGGCACTCCTGTAAGCAGCCTAGAAGGTTGGTTAGAAATTTTAAAAGAAAAAGATGAGAGTAAAGAAATTGCCCATGAAATAGCCAAAGACATCAATCGATTACAGCTCATCACCGATCGATTCGGGAAAATAGGCAGTACACCCAAAACGGAATTGAGTTCCCCCTTTGACCGAGTAAACGCTGTTGTAGACTACATAAAAAAAAGAAGCAGTGAGCAAGTAGACTTTCAGTTAGATCCAGGTAATACAAGCCATTTACAATGTTTACTCTCTCCTACCTTGTTTGACTGGGTGGTTGAGAACTTACTGAAGAATGCCTTAGATGCCATGGATGGAAAAGGCAGTATCCATATAACCATGACCCAGCAAGGCAATCAACTCAATATTCTAGTAAAAGATAGTGGGAAGGGAATACCCAATAATCAATGGAAAAAAGTATTTCAGCCCGGCTTTACTACTAAAAAAAGAGGATGGGGCATTGGCTTATCCTTAAGTAAACGCATCATAGAGCAATATCACAAGGGACAATTGTTTGTACAATCCAGTGAAATAGGAAAGGGAACCATATTCTGCATACAGCTCCCTTTATGATTTAAGACAAAAATTTTATCAGTTACATTATATTGATTTTCTCTTAACTCTAAAAAGAATTGCAAGAATTAGGCTTGAGAATACTGCAAAACCTAAAATCATCAAGAAAGTAAAAAGACTATTGTATGTAAAAAAATCTCTTTCTGGATATTGTACAAAATAAAAATTAGCCCTTTCTACGTAGCTCATAATCATGAAAACAACCGTACCAAAGGAAATGATATTTAAAAAATTCAACTCCATTTTGTTTTGATATTTAACAATCAATGTTGAACCAATCAAAACTGCTATATAAGTAAGAATAGAATAGTAGCCCTTAATAGGCAGGCTCTTGGTATAAATAAAAAGAAGCCCTCCCAATATTCCGCAAATGATTGCAATTGGAAGAGCTTGTTTTATTTTGACTTTGTTATCAGACATACAAATGATTTATGTCCAATGTAAAAAAGTCTTTTTGAAAAAATTAAGCAATTTCACGAAACCCCCTAATTACTTCACGAAACCCCCTAAATCCCTAATGAAATATCTTACAACCTTCTAACCGTTCCCCCACTACCTACTTTAATATCTCTGATATTGCCTTCGCCTTTGTAACGAATAGACCCGCCGCTGCTGGCACGAGCATTTAGTTCTTTGGCGACTTTTACTTGAACACTTCCACCACTGGAGCTTTCTGCTTCACAGATATTAGATGACAAATCATATCCTTTAAACAGGGCCCCACTACTGGCATCCACATTTAAATCGGTTGTTTTGCCAGATAATTCAGCAAGCGCACCACTGCTCATGCGAACCGTTAATTTATCAAAGTCCAAATTAGTACCAGTAACCAATGCACCACTGCTAGCGTTGATTTTATCTAAGTCTTTAAAAGAAAGATAAACAGTTACTTTCCAATTCTTCCACTGTTTCCAGAATTGCCAATCCTGGTTACGGGTAATTTTCAAAACTCCGTCTTTCACTGTTGTTTCTATGTATTCTAGGTAAGATGGATCACCTGCCGCAACTGCCAGCTCTTCCTTATCTCCCTGAGTCAAAATCAGTTTGATTCCTGAAGACACATCCACTGCGTGAAAAGATTTCACAGCCCTTTTTTCAACATGGGGTTCATTCACTGTTTTTTGGGCCATTACAGCCAAACCTGAAACAACGAAAGACAATAACAGAAGTATTTTTTTCATAAACGATTTTTCTATGAAACGAAAGCATGGAAAAAAAGTTACTACCGTTCATCATTCCTTATCGCAGTACAACCGCTCCTAATGCCGGTAAGTGCACTTTCAGCTGATAACACTTGGAAGGCTTGTCTACCAATTTGCTTTGTATGGAGGGATTAAAGACGTCGCCTGTTCCCCAGAACTCCTTGCTATCACTATTGAATATTTCTGTCCACTTTCCCTTGCCGTGTACATAAATCTCCCAATCATGGCGAACTAGAGGCGTAACATTAAGTATCACCAGCACATCGTCTTTCTCTTTTTTTCCCTTGCGTTTATACACCATCACCGAATCACTGCGGTGGTTCAAATCCACCCATTCAAAACCACCTGGTTCAAATTGTTTTTCATACAATGCGGGTTCTGATTTATACAATAGATTCAATTGCTGCACACAATACTTCATACCACCATGACTTACATGTTGCAGCAACTCCCACTGCAATTCAGATTTATAATTCCATTCATTGGTAGATCCAAATTCATTACCCATGAATAACAATTTTGCTCCAGGGTGGGTAAACATATACGTATAGAGTATACGAAGGTTGGCAAACTTCTGCCATTCGTCACCAGGCATCTTATAAATCATCGGACTTTTTCCATGTACCACTTCATCATGACTCAAAGGCAACATGAAATTTTCATCGTAGAAATACATCATACTGAACGAAAATTTATCCTGGTGGAACTGGCGGAAAATGGGGTCCATCTTAAAATAGTCAAGCGTATCATGCATCCACCCCATCATCCATTTCATTCCAAAGCCTAGCCCTCCCTCAAAAGTAGGCTTACTAATCTTGGGCCAGTCGGTGGCTTCTTCTGCAATGGTTTGTATATCCGGAAAGTCTCTGTATAAAGTTTCATTTAAGTCTTTGATAAACGCAATGGCTTCTAGGTTCCCATTACCACCATATTCATTCGGCTCCCACTGCCCCTCACTGCGGCTGTAATCCAACCGCAACATGGAACTCACCGCATCCACTCTTAATCCATCCGTATGAAATTGATCGCACCAAAAACGGGCACTACTAATTAAAAATGATTTTACTTCTCCACGCTTATAATTAAATATATATGAGTTCCAATCGGGGTGATAGCCCTTTCGCATATCTGCATACTCATAGGTATGCGTTCCGTCGAACATGAATAATCCATGCGCATCATAGGGAAAGTGCGAAGGAACCCAATCTAAAATCACCCCAATACCTGCCTGATGAAAAGCATCTACCAAGTAAGCATACCCCTGCGGGGATCCAAATCGTGAAGTGGGCGCAAAATAGCCCGTGCCCTGATAGCCCCAGCTTCCATCAAAAGGATGCTCCATTACAGGCATGAACTCTACATGCGTGAATCCCATTTCTTTTACATACGGCACCAATCTTTCTGCTATCTGCTCATAGGTATTATATGATTCTTCGTCGTTTTTATTGGGTCGCATCCAGCTGGCCAAGTGCACTTCATACACACTATAAGGACTCTTGAGTGAATTGTGTTTCTTTCTATTCTTCATCCAATCCTGATCCTTCCATTCATAATTGGTTTGCCAGGTAATAGAAGCAGTATAAGGCCGCTTCTCCCAATAATGGGCAAATGGATCGCCCTTGTCTAGTTTGATTCCATTGAATCCATGAATATGGTATTTATACGCTTCCCCTTCTTGAATACCTGGAATAAATCCTTCCCAAATGCCTGAATTGTCTAATCGTACTTTTAAAGGATGACTTGTTTTGTCCCAATTATTAAAATAGCCCGTTACCGAAATATAAGTAGCATTGGGTGCCCATACAGCAAAATAAGTTCCTCTTACGCCCAAAACTTCTAGTTGCTTATTGCCAAAGTATTTGTAGAGTTGGTAGTGCGTTCCATTTTGAAAATTTCGCACATCAGCCTCAGTAAACAAAGAATAATTCCAAACCGCCTGCTGTGTATCAACAAAATGCGTCTCTTCAAATTTCTTTGGGGCTTCTTTTACAACTTTCTTTTGACTACCCACTCTTCTTGTTGACTTAATAGAATCAGACATGCCAAATTTATTTAACAGAAATATGTGATGAATGGAAAAAATTTATCATAAGATTTATGGAATTTACGACAAAATTCATCTAAAGACGAATTAACTGCATTTATGACCAAACTAACATTGATGGCTTTGTTATTACTAACAGCCATCTCGAATGGGTTTTCTCAGGAAACTGGAACTGTGAAGGGAACTGTAACAGACACGCTTAACAAACAAAACTTAACCAATGCTGTGGTGTCGGTACTTAGGGCTAAGGATTCTGTCCTGGTTAAGTATACTCGAACAACCAAGGAAGGACAATTTAATCTACCCAATCTTTCAGCGGGTAAATATATTGTAATGGTTTCTTATCCTGCTTATGCCGATTATGTAGACATAATTTCGGTTACGGGGGGATCTACAACCGACTTAGGCAAAGTGCCTGTAATCACCAAAGCCACGCTGTTGCAGGAAGTGATTGTAAGACAAACAGTAAGTGCTATTAAAGTGAAGGGCGATACAACTGAATACAAAGCAGATAGTTTTAGAGTGAGCCCGAATGCAGATGTGCAGGAACTCTTACGTAAATTACCTGGCATACAAGTTAATAGTAAAGGAGAAATTACGGCACAGGGAGAGCGCGTTCAAAAAGTATTGGTAGACGGAGAAGAATTTTTTAGCGATGATCCTGCGGTAGTTACCAAGAACCTGAGAGCTGATGCGGTAGACAAAGTGCAGTCCTTCGACAAAAAAAGCGACCAGGC
>VFQM010001765.1_pt1 | contig 17928 bp, 19 predicted proteins | sample 3512391 | NCBI WGS metagenome assembly VFQM01 (sample SAMN10412369, study PRJNA504923) | tailings metagenome | isolation source: Replicate 1 from Balatoc abandoned mine | place: Philippines
TCATCAAAGGAAAAGACATTCTTTTAGCAGTGGATAATACTTTTGCAACACCTTATATTCAGACGCCTTTGGATTTAGGTGCAGATATTGTAATGCATTCTGCTACCAAATATTTAGGCGGACATTCTGATGTTATTGCAGGAGCTTTAATTGCCAAAACTCCAGAATTAGGAGAAAAATTACACTTCATCCAATTTGCAAGTGGCGGAATTTTAGGACCTCACGACTCTTATTTGGTTTTGAGAGGAATTAAAACTTTGGCTTTAAGAGTTCAAAGACATTCTGAAAACGGACAAAAAATTGCAGAATATTTACAAAATCATCCAAAAGTAGATCAAGTTTTTTATCCAAATTTAGCCAACAATCCTCAGTTAGAATTGGCGAAAAAACAGATGAAAACTTTCGGCGGAATGATTTCTTTCACCTTCAAATCAGGTAAAAAAGAAGATTCTATCCAATTTTTAGAAAAATTAAAAGTTTTTACTTTGGCAGAAAGTTTAGGCGGAGTAGAATCTTTGGCAAATCATCCTGCACTCATGACTCACGCTTCCATTCCTGCAGAAAAACGTGCAGAATTGGGCATTACCGATGATTTGGTTCGTTTAAGTTGCGGAATTGAAGATGTAGAAGATTTAATTGCAGATATAGAACAAGCTTTTAATTAAAAATCTATGTTGACGAGAAAAGCCACTTTAGAAGATTTACCACAACTGTCAAATTTATTTGACCAATACAGAAGTTTTTATCACAAGGAAAGTGATATTGAAGGTGCTGAAAATTTTCTAAAAGAAAGATTAGAAAACCAAGATTCTGAAATTTTCGTAGCAGAAGAAAACGGAATTTTGACGGGTTTTACTCAATTGTACCCATTGTTTTCTTCTACAAGAATGAAAAGATATTGGCTTTTGAATGATTTATTCGTCAATGAAAATCACAGAGGAAAAGGTCATTCTAAAGCTTTGATTGAAAGCGCAAAAGAACTTTGTATAGAAACAAAAGCTTGCGGAATTCTTCTAGAAACCGATAAAACCAACGAAATTGGCAACCAACTTTATCCGAGTTGTGGTTTTGAACATTATAATCACGCCAATTTTTATGAATGGACTAATCCTATTTAATCTTTGATTTTGGATTTACGATTTCTAACAGAATAATGAAAAATTTTAAATCCAAAATCTCAAATCGTAAATAATTATGACTGAATTCCAAAAATATATTCAAAGATATTTAGACCTAATTCCATCTGATAATTGGTTGGAAGAAATGATCAATTCTGGAGCAGAAACGATTCAGATTTTTTCTGGTTTAGACAATGAAAAATCACTTTTTGCTTATGCAGAAGGAAAATGGACGCTCAAGGAATTACTTCTTCATTTAATAGACACCGAAAAAATTTTCCAATACAGAGCACTTCGCTTTGCCAGAAAAGACCGAACCGAATTGTCTGGTTTTGATGAAGATTTCTTCGTGGCGAATTCTTTTGCCAATGACAGAACTTTGGTAAGTTTGTTAGAAGAGTTCAGAATTGTGAGACAAACGTCTATCATTTTCTTCGAAAATTTACAAAATGTAGCACTTACCAACACGGGAAAAGCCAACGGAAACGAAATTTCTGTAGAAACCATCGGAAGATTAATCGTGGGACACAATTTCCATCACCTTAAAGTAATTGAAGAAAGATATTTACCGAATTTGAAATGAATTTTCTCCCACAGATTACACAGATATTCACAAAAGAATTTAAATCTGTATAATCCGTGAAATCTGTGGGAAATAAAAATTAAAAAAAATGCAAAAAGCACTAGAAATATTAAAAAACGGCGGCGTTATCCTCTATCCTACTGATACGATTTGGGGAATTGGTTGTGATGCGACCAATGTAGAAGCCATCAACAAAATTTTTGAAATCAAAAAGCGTGAGAAAACCAAATCCATGATTATTTTGGTAGAAAACGAACACCGATTACAAGATTTGGTAGACGTTCCAGAAATGGCGTGGCAAATTATTGATTTGTCTGAAAAACCAGTTACCATTGTTTATGAAAATCCTAAAAATTTACCCAAAGAAATTCTTGCCGAAGACGGAAGCATCGGAATTAGATTGGTAAAAGATGATTTTTGCAAAAAATTGATTTCTAAACTCAATAAACCTTTGGTTTCTACTTCTGCCAATTTTAGCGGAGACAAATCACCATTGAAATTTTCTGACATTTCTCAAGAACTCGTTGATGCAGTAGATTACGCCGTAGAAGAAAACAGAGAAAGCGTTTCCAAATATTCTGGTTCTTCTGTGATAAAAGTCTGGAGTGACGGAAGAGTGAAAGTTTTAAGAGAGTGATGAAATTTTTGAAATACATAGTCGTTTTTATATTTTTTATTTCTTGTAATGGAAATCAAAATAAATTTATTAGTTGGGCAGACAATTTGCCTGAAAATTCATCAATTGAAAATGTAAAAAAATCTCAACCAAACTATGTTATTATAGATTGGGAACATCCAATAAAAATTTCTGATAACGAAAAAATGTTTGAGGTTACAGAAATCAAAAATTCTTATGATGCTTTAGATATGAATTATTTTCTAGTTTTTAGAAATAACAAATTTCAATATAGAGAATCAAAAAAGTAAAAAACACTATCTTTGCAAAAAATTAATTTCTCGCAGATTTAGCAGAAACCGCAGATTAAACCTGCAAAATCGGCTCAATCTGCGAGAGTTTTTATACAAAAATGAAAATCAATTTAACCCAAAATAAAAATTTCAAACTTTTTAAAATCATTTCTAAAGTCGCCCAAGAAAATAACCAAACGGTTTATATTGTTGGCGGTTACGTACGTGATTTGTTGATGCAAAGAAAAGCACCAACAGACATTGATTTTGTAACCGAACAAAGCGGAATAGAACTTGCAAAAGCAGTAGGAAAAGAACTCGGAGATTTGAAGGTTTCTGTGTTCAAAACGTATGGAACTGCAATGATTAAATACAAAGATTTGGATTTAGAATTTGTGGGTGCCAGAAAAGAAAGCTATTCCGAAGATTCCAGAAAACCGGCGGTAGAAACTGGAACTTTAGAAGACGACCAAAAACGCAGAGATTTCACTGTAAATGCTCTCGCAATTTCTCTGAATGCGGAAAATTTCGGGGAACTGATTGATCCTTTTAACGGAAGAGAAGATATGCAGAACAAAATTCTGCGAACGCCTCTAGAACCAGCTCAAACGTATTCTGATGACCCGCTCAGAATGATGAGAGCCATTAGATTTGCATCGGTTTTACATTTTGAAATTGAGAAAAATTCTCTAGAAGCCATCAAACAAGAAGCAGAACGAATCAAAATTGTTTCGATGGAACGCATTATGGTAGAATTCAACAAAATTATGTTGAGCGAAAAACCTTCGGTTGGTTTAAAATTGATGGAAGAAACTACTCTTTTAGAAAAAATAATTCCAGAATTAACAGCACTAAAAGGCATAGAAGAAGTAGAAGGACAAACGCACAAAGATAATTTTTGGCATACTTTGGAAGTTGTGGACAATATTTCTAAAAATACCGATAATCTTTGGTTAAGATGGGCTGCTTTATTGCACGATATCGGAAAAGCACCGACTAAAAAATTTGTAGAAAAAATTGGTTGGACTTTCCACGGACATGAATTCATCGGTTCTAAAATGGTGAAAAACCTTTTCACGAGATTGAAATTACCTTTAGGAACTGATATGAAATATGTTCAAAAAATGGTGAAACTTTCATCCAGACCGATTGCTTTGATTGATGATGGAACTTCGGATTCTGCCTTGAGAAGATTGCTTTTTGATGCTGGTGAAGATTTAGAAGATTTGTTCACGCTTTGTAAAGCAGACATCACTACCAAAAACGCTTCAAAACAAGAAAAATTCAAGAAAAATTTTGAATATGTAGCGAAGAAAATCAAAGAAGTGGAAGAAAAAGACCACGTTAGAAATTTTCAACCGCCGATTTCTGGAGAAGAAATTATGGAAATGTTCCAATTGAAACCTGGTCGTGAAATCGGAATTTTGAAAGAAAAAGTAAAAGAAGCGATTTTAGAAGGCGAAATTGCCAATGATAAAGATGAAGCCAGAAATTTCGTTATTAAAGAAGCGAAACTTTTAGGCTTGGAATTATAAATTATGCCACTAATGCACGAATTAATTTTAAAAATATTTGTGTATTCGTGGCAATAAAAAAATCCCTCAAAAATTTGAGGGATTTTATTTTAGTCTTCTACTTTATCTGAATAATCAAAATTTCTAACCGCTTCAAGCGTTTTATCAATTTCTACATCGTTTATTGCATCTGAAATAAACCACGTTTCATAACCACTCGGCGGAAGATAAATTCCCTGAGCCAACAATTGATGGAAGAAATTATTGAATAATGAATGGTTAGAATCTGCAGCTTCCTCAAAATTAGAGACTCTATTGGTATGGAAGAAAACACTCATCATACTTCCTTTTCTGTTGATTTTATGGGCAATTCCTTTTTCATTGAGAATTTTACCAATTTCAAAATCTAAAGTTTCCGTAGTTTTATTTAATTTTTCATAGAAATTAGGATTGTTTTTAATGAGTTGAAGCGTGGTCAATCCAGCTCTCATTGCGAGAGGATTTCCACTGAGTGTTCCCGCTTGATACACATCTCCTCTTGGCGAAAGTTTATTCATAATTTCGTTTCTTGCCGCAAAAGCGCCAACTGGCATTCCGCCGCCAATCACTTTTCCGTAAGTTACGATATCTGCTTTTACATTGTACAATTCTTGAGCGCCACCAAAAGCCAATCTGAAACCCGTCATTACCTCATCAAAAATCAATAAAGCGCCGTTTTCGTCACAAACTTTTCTTAAATTTTGAAGAAAATTATTTTCTGGCAAAACGCAACCCATATTTCCAGCAACGGGTTCTACAATAATTGCTGCAATTTCACCTTGATTATGACGAAACAAATCCTGAACTTGTTCTATATCATTGTATTTTGCTAAAAGTGTATCTTTTGCAGTTCCAGAAGTTACTCCTGGAGAATTTGGATTCCCAAAAGTTGCCGCTCCACTTCCTGCTTTAATCAAAAATGAATCAGAATGACCATGATAGCAACCTTCAAATTTGATGATTTTTTCTCTTCCTGTGTAACCTCTTGCTAATCTGATGGCGCTCATACAAGCTTCCGTTCCCGAAGAAACCATTCTAATTTGGTCAATATTCGGAACATTTTCGATGATAAATTTTGCAATTTCGGTTTCTAATTCTGTAGGCGCACCAAAAGAAAAGCCTTTTTCTGCTTGTAATTTTACCGCTTCTACTACCTCATCATGAGCGTGACCTACAATTGCTGGTCCCCAAGAATTGATGTAATCTACATACGTTCTGTCATCTGTTAAATAAGCACCTTTCGCAGATTTCATAAAAATAGGAACTCCTCCTACAGATTTGAAAGCACGAACTGGCGAATTAACACCTCCTGGAATATATTGGTACGCCTCTTCAAATAAAGCCGAGCTTCTTTGATATAACATAATTTTGAATTTATTTTTTTAATGTTTTGGGCGTGTCCTTCATAAAAATTTCAGATTCTTCATTCCATTCAGAATGACAAAAATTTTTATTTCAGGTCGCGCTTTTCGTTACAATTCCTCACTCGCTTTCAGCGGTTGCGGGATTTTCACTTCAATCGCTCACGCAATTTTTTTTACAAAAAATTTTATCTAGGTTTTCTATTTTTAAGATAAATTAATTGACCTTCTTTTACTTTATCTCCATATTCCATGCGGTTTTTGTCATAAAGTTTATCCAATCTTATGGCAAATTTCTGTGCGATAGAATACATATTATCTCCTTTTTCGGCGCGATAAGTTTCTACACTTCCGCTAGAATTTTTCTTTTCGAGGAAGAGAATTTGTCCTTCTTTCAAAGTTTGTGAAGAAAGCTCGTTCCACTTCATCAATTTAGAAGTAGAAACTCCATATTTTTTAGAAATATCTTGTAAGTTTACTTCCGAAGCATCATCATAATCTGGTTCCATCGGAATTACAATATATCTCAAAGCTTCATTAGGATGTGCTTTCATCAGAACCGATAATAAAACTTCTTCTTTGATCAATTTTACAGGTTCTGGAGCATCAATTACGACTTTTGGAGCCTCTTCTTTTTTAGGTGTTGGTAAATTTTTAGCTAAAAATTCTTTATCATTCGCCAAATCAGGATACAAAGCCAAAAGTTTTTCGGTGACTTGTTCTTTTTTGATATAGTCAAATTCAAAAAGTTTATATTTCTGAATTTTATCAATCAAAATATAAGCGTATCTAGGATTGGTCGCATAACCTGCCTTTTTCAAACCATGAGCCCAAGCGTTATAATCTTTTGGGTCAAGTTGAAATAAATTTTTGTAAAAAGGACGATTCACCAAAAACAAAGAATGATCTCTGTAAGATTCTCTAGGATCTTCATACACTCGGAAACATTCATTTGGAGCGTCATCTGTATGTTTCATGGTTTTGCCCGTCCAGTTTTCTTTACACTTAATACCGAAGTGATTTTTCCCTTCTTGTGCCAATCTAGACTGACCACCACCTGTTTCTAAAAGTCCTTGCGCCAAAGTAATAGAAGCGGGAATATTGTACAATTCCATTTCTTCTACAGCATATTGTGCAAATCGCTGAATGTATTGGTCTTCGGTTTTCCAAGTTTGAGCTTGGATATTTGAAAACAAGGCAATTGAAAATATTAAAATGAGTTTCTTCATATTTATGTGTCGTTCCTACGGAACTTCCTATTGATAATGATATTTTTTCTACAAACCTTTCGTTCCTACGGAACTTATTTTAAAATTTAAAAAACTTTAATTAGATTATTTAGGACATGACAATTTTTTAAATTATATTTTTAACCGCAAAAGCGACAAAAGATTTCACTTGTTTATAAGTTATTCAAAAGTAAAAAAAGCGAAATGTTTTACTTTTTTTACTTTTGAAATACTTTTTTTAAGTATTTCTTTTGATTCTTTTGTGGTTATTAATTTTTGTCATGTAATAAAATTAAATTTCTATTTTTCTTTTTCAACATTTCGTTTGCACCTTTTATTCCTTGCAAACCTCCTGTATGAAAAGCTAAAATCTTGCTATTTTCTGGGAAATAATCTTCTTCTATGAGTTCAAAAATCTTCCTAAGCATTTTCCCAGTGTAAACAGGCTCTAAAATAATGCCAAAATCTTGGTAAAATTTATTTATAAAACGAATATTTTCGTCTGTTATTTTGCCAAAACCGCCATCAGAAGCATCAAAAATGGTAAAATTTTGTCTTTTAGAAAAATTTAAAATCCTTTTTTCTAAAGATTCATCTTTCACTGCTTTGAAACCTAACACTTTCTGGTGTTCTTCAGCAAATTTAGAAATTCCAGAAAGGGTTCCTCCTGTTCCTATAGCGCTGCAAAGATAGTCAAAATCTTGAGTTTCTTCATTGAGCATAAACTGAATTCCCTCCACTGCATTTTCATTGGTTCCTCCTTCTGGAACTACCAAACTTTCGGGGAATTCTTCTTGAAGGTTTTTCATTAAAGTTTCCTTGTCTCTATAAATTTCTCTGGTTACAAATCTGAAAGTCATTCCGTTTTGGTGCGCTAAAGAAAGGGTGGGATTTTCTTGCCAAGAGTTTTCTAATTCATCTCCTCTGATAATTCCTAGAGTTTCGATGCCAAATTCTTTTCCCAAAGCTGCCGCTGCTGCAATATGATTAGAGAAAGCACCTCCGAAAGTGATGATTTTCCTGTCTGAAACTTCTTTTTCTAAATATTTTTTGACATTGTAAAACATTTTCCAATATTTATTTCCAGAAATTTCGGGATGGGTAAGGTCTTCTCTTTTCATGAAAAGTCTTACTTTTTTTCCGATAGGAATTTCTACAATAGGAATTTTATGTTTGGGTAAATTCATAATACAAATTTAAATAAAGCAGTAAGAAGATAAAATCAAAGGCAATCAATTATTTATGATTTTGAAACGCAAAGTTACATTAATAAGGAACTAAAATTTAAGAAAGCAAAGATTGAATTCGCTAGCGAATTGATGAAGCGAACGCTTAAAAACGAATTTATTCGTTGATTTAGCTCACTATAATAGTTAAATAAATAATTAAAAATCTTTGCGTTTTAAAATTAAAATGTGAATGAATTAGACATGTCCTATTCACACTCTGTACTTCCAAAAACTCCAAATTTTTCTTGTTTCGAGGTAATTTAAATCTTCTTCCATAGCGTAAGCTTCTCTTTCGAAACTGATATTTCGGTAAGCCAAATGTTTGTCTTTTAACTTAAAATACCAATAGTAATATTCTACTACATACCACAAATAAAAGAAAATAATGAGGAGTTCTAATTGCTGACGAATGTGTATTTTTTCGTGATTAATGAGCGTTTTATTTTCCTTAAACGCTGATTCACGAAGAAAAATGAACGGAAAAATGGTAATTCCGTTGATTCTGGTCTTTCGGAGAAGGCGTAAAATCAAAATAATCATAGAACAAAGATATGAAAAGTTAAAAGGAGCAATGATTTAAAAATATGATTGAATTTTTTGTAATTTTATGGAATGAAATTTGATAAAGAATTAGTAGAAGGCGAAGATTTTTATTATAATGAATTAGGTTACAAAGTTTTCACCGAAAGATACCACTTAAAACGCGGCTACTGCTGTAAAAGTGGTTGTAAACATTGTCCTTATGGTTATGATAAAAAGACTGATTCTTTTAAAAAAATTGAGAAAAAACCACATAAATCATAAAAAATGAAGAAATATTTTTTCCTTTTGTTGGCTTCAGCAGCACTTTTTGTTACGTCTTGTTCACCATTTAATGTGAGAACTGATTATGCTGAAACTGCCAATTTTAGTTCTTATAAAACATATCAGTTTAGAGTAGATGATTTAAAACTGAATGATTTAGACAAAGACCGTGTTTTAAACGAAGTAGCTAAAAATCTACAAATGAAAGGTTTATCTGCATCTCAAACTCCTGATTTAGTTGTAAACCTGAAAGCTTCTCATAAAAAAGTAGAAGATACCAGAATTGAGCCTAGTTTCGGAATGTATGGTTGGGGAAGACCTTTTGGTTGGGGAGTTGGAATGAGCAGAGCTTGGACTACCGACTACAACAGAGGAAGTTTGATTATTGACATCGTAGATGCTAAAACTGGAAAATTAGTTTGGCAAGGAGTAGGAAGCGGAATCAATGTAGATTCTCCTAAATCTAAACAAAAACAAATTCCAGCGATTGTAGCAGAGATTATGGCCAATTATCCGCCTGTGAAAAAGTAAAATCCTTTTCACTTTAATATTATTGTTAAAAACCTACGGCGCGAGCTTTGCTCGCGCCGTAGGTTTTTCATATTTTAAAACAAAAAAATCGGGAAGACTTCCCGATTTTATAATATAGTAATAGATGAAAATCTATTATTATTCTAAAACTTCTGTAATAGGATTTCCTATGTTACCACTTGGGTTTTCAACTTTCAGCATTTGAGCTAGAGTTGGTGCAATATCTGTCATGTGATATGGTTTTACACTTTGTCCATTTTTAACTTTCCAACCCATAAAAATTAATGGAATGTGGGCATCATAAGAATTCCAAACACTGTGAGTAGTTCCTTTTTTAGCATAAGTTGGCAACATGCTGTCATGCGTAATGATTTGAATATCACCACTTCTCTGCCAGTTGTAACCATTGATAATTCTGGTTTTAATCGGTTCAGGAATTGCTGCTTCTGCTACTTCTTCTAAATCTACCGCGTACAAAACTCTTTTATCTTTATTCAGCAAACCAAGAATGGTTTTCTTTACCTCATCTGCTTCTAATTCTTTTTCCTTGATAACATTTTGGTTAAGATAAACTTGGTAATTATCAATTCCTAAAATCAATTTACTTCCAGCATATTTTTTTTCAAGTTCATCATTAAGTGTTTTTTCTAAACCTTCACCAAAGAAACCTGTTGCCATTTTATTGGCTTGCATATAACCTTCTGAATGTGCAGCACCGTGATCCGCAGACAAGAATACCAAATAGTTTCCTTTTCCTACTTTTTTATCTAACTGCTGGAAAAATGCTTCTAAATCTCTGTCTAATCTTAAATAAGTATCTTCTATTTCTATAGAATTTGGGCCAAAAGCATGACCTACATAATCTGTAGAAGCAATATTTATTGCTAAGAAATCTGTAATTTGATCTTCACCCATTCCATAACCATTGATAGAAGCTTCTGCCATTCTTAGGGTTAAAGAATTTCCAAAAGGTGTGGTTCTGATGACTCCTTTTTTTGCATCATAATCTTTCGCTAAATTTTCATAAGGAAAAGTAGGTGTTTTAGCGCTTCCTAAAAGGCTTTCCCATTCAACATTATCCTCTGTACTTTCAAAATACTCTGAAATAGGAAGTAATGTTTTCCAACCTTTTGAAACTAATTTTTTACCGTTTTCTTCTTTGTTAAATTCATTCAACCACTGTGGTAATTCTTTCAAATAATAATCAGAAGTAATGAAATTCCCTGTGGTTTCATCAAACCAAAAAGCTGCAGTAGGATTATGTCCTGCTGGTAAAATAGAAGCTCTGTCTTTCAAAGAAACGCCCACTACTTTTGAACGGAAATTAGTTGCAATTCCTAACTGGTCTGTAATGGTAGTACTCCAAAGATTTCTAGGAGAATGCTGACCTATTTTTTTAGCTTCTGTTCCTACAGCATTTACCGTTTCATCTGTAGTACAGTAAACGTTTTTGCCCGTTTCTTTATCCGTCCAGTCGTTTCCAGCAATTCCATGAATCGAAGGAACAGAACCTGTATAAATAGAAGTATGACCTAATGCAGTAACCGTAGGAATGTAATCAATCATCACATTATTAAAACTGTAGCCTTCATTTAATAATCTTTTGAAGCCACCGTTTCCGTATTTTGCTTGATATTTATACAAGAAATCCCAACGCATTTGGTCTACCACAATTCCTACCACCAATTTTGGTCTTTCTACTCCATCATTGTATTGAGTATTTTTATTTTTTTGTGCATCTACAGATAACAAAGCCAATGTTACCAATGCAAGAGTGCTAATTTTTCTAAGCATTTTTCTAGAAATTTTAATTTAGGCAAATTTAAAGGTTTTTATTGTAGCTAAAGTTTAATTTTACATTAAAAATTAAACCGTTTGACTTCACAAAAAAAAACGCACCTAAAAGATGCGTTTCATTTATTTTATAAAAGGAGTTTTTTAGAATTTTAAATCTCCATTTACTTCTCTTACTGCTGCTGCTGCAGTTGCAAATTTTTCTTTCTCTGCTTCAGTTAGTTCGATTTCTACGATTTTTTCTACTCCATTTTTACCGATAATCGCAGGAACACCTAAGCAAATATCAGACTGTCCATATTCTCCGTCTAACATAAGTGAACAAGGAATCATTTTCTTTTGGTCACAAGCAATTGCCTGAACCATTACAGAAACTGCTGCACCTGGTGCATACCAAGCTGAAGTTCCTAATAATTTAGTTAATGTAGCACCTCCTACTTTAGTTTCTTCTACTACATAAGCTTGTTGTTCTTCAGATAAGAAAGAAGTTACAGGAACACCATTTCTAGTTGCTTTAGATAATAAAGGAAGCATACCAGTATCTGAGTGTGCTGCAATTACCATTCCGTCTACATCAGAAATTGGAGCTTCTAAAGCTTCTGCCAATCTGTATTTGAATCTTGCAGAATCTAGAGCACCTCCCATTCCAATGATTTTATGTTTTGGTAAACCAGAAGTTTTGTGAACTAGGTAAGCCATAGTATCCATTGGGTTAGAAACCACGATAATGGTTACATTAGGAGAATGTTTTACTAAGTTAGCCGTTACATCTTTTACAATTCCTGCATTGATACCGATTAACTCTTCTCTTGTCATTCCTGGTTTTCTAGGAATACCAGAAGTGATTACCGCTACATCTGAACCAGCAGTTTTACTATAATCACTAGTTGTACCCGTAATTTTAGTATCAAAACCATTCAAAGAAGCAGTTTGCATTAAATCCATTGCTTTACCTTCTGCAAAACCTTCTTTAATATCTACTAAAACCACTTCTGAACAGAAGTTTTTCATAGCAATATATTCTGCGCAAGATGCACCTACAGCTCCTGCTCCAACTACAGTTACTTTCATTTTTTTATTTTTTTAAAGTTTAAAATTAAGTTGCTCAAATTTAATGATTATTTGAGGATTAGACAATTTTCTTGATATGAATTAAATCCTAATTTTAAAATTTTTCAATCGTGTAAATAGATGTAAAAATTACCATAAATCAAGGACAAAAACAGAGACATTGCTTACCTTTGTTTTAAATTTTGAAGGATGGAAAATTTTTTGAAGCATTTACAAGACGGATATTCTAACAGAAAATATGATTTAGATAAAAAGAAAATCGAAAACTTTATCGATGATTTTTTCAGATTCGTATTTTTTCTAGAACTTCAAAGATGTGCTTCAGAAGATGAAATCGCCAATAGATTACAACAATTTAAAATAGATTTTATCAAGATTCTGTATTCTGTTTTTGATAACAAAGAAAAAGCCACAGCATGTGGAGAGTATTTTTTCACCAAATTTCCAGAAATCTATAAAACCTTAGAACAAGACGCTGCTTTTGCACTAGAAAATGACCCTGCTGCAACCTCTGTAGAAGAAGTCACTTTTTCTTATCCGGGTTTTTATGCAATTACGATTTACAGATTGGCTCACGAATTACAATTGGAAAAAATTCCGCTAATTCCTAGAATTTGGACAGAGTTGGCGCACAGCAAAACAGGAATAGATATTCATCCTGGTGCTAAGATTGGTTCGCCATTCTTTATCGATCATGGTACGGGAATTGTAATAGGTGAAACTTCAGAAATTGGAAATAGTGTCAAAATTTATCAAGGAGTTACTCTTGGTGCTCTTTCTGTTTCTAAAGAAATTGCCAATACCAAAAGACATCCTACCATAGAAAACGGTGTAGTTATTTATGCGAATGCTACCATTTTAGGAGGAGAAACCGTCATTGGCGAGAACAGCATCATCGGTGGAAACGTTTGGATTACAGACAGTCTACCGAAAAATTCGGTTGTTTTTCACAAAGGTCAAGTGACGGTGAGAAATAAATTTCCGGGTGATGAACCAATTAACTACTTTATTTGAGGTAAAGGCTAAGGTTGAGGTAAAGGTTGAGGTAGAGGTAAATATAGAGGTAGAGGTAGAGATAAGTAAAAACTGAATTTAATTAAGATAACGAAACTTGCAGCCCGACTTGAACGGAGCTCTTTTTAAAATTTTTTGGTTCTCTCCTTTAGGAGAGTTAGTGAGGAAAAAATTTTAAAAAAGCGGGAGTGGAAGGCGGAAAAGCTGCCCAAATTAATAATATTTAAAATTTAAAAAATATGAAAGTTAATAATGTACTAGAAGTGATTGGCAACACTCCATTGGTAAAATTAAATAAGATTTTCGGGAGTGATGTAGAAGTGTGGATGAAACTAGAACGCCAAAATCCTGGTGGAAGCATCAAAGACAGAATTGCTCTTGCGATGATAGAAACGGCGGAAAAAGAAGGAAAAATTAATAAAGATACCTTGATTATAGAACCTACTTCGGGAAACACAGGTGTTGGTTTAGCAATGGTTTGCGCGGTTAAAGGTTACAAATTAGTTTTGGTAATGCCAGAATCTATGTCTGTAGAACGTAGAAAACTCATGTCTGCTTATGGCGCTGAATTTGTTTTAACTCCTAGAGAATTGGGAACCAATGGTGCGGTGAAAAAAGCCTACGAATTGGCTTCTACGATTGAAAATTCATGGATTCCACAGCAATTTGAAAACGATGCAAATCCAGAAATTCATAAAAATACCACTGCTCAAGAAATTTTGGCAGATTTCCCAGAAGGATTTGACTATGTGATTACAGGTGTAGGAACTGGCGGTCATATTACTGGCGTAACAGAAGTTCTGAAAGAAAAATTCCCGAATCTGAAAAGTTATGCGGTAGAACCTACAGATTCACCTGTTTTAAGTGGTGGAAATCCTGGTCCACATCCTTTGCAAGGAATTGGTGCTGGTTTTGTACCAAAAGTGCTGAATTCTGAAATTCTAGACGGTGTGATTCAAGTAGAAAAAGCAGAAGCTTTTGATTTTGCTAGAAAATTAGCTGCTCAAGAAGGAATTTTGGCAGGAATTTCTACTGGTGCTTCTCTTGCTGCAATTGCTAAGAAATTACCAGAATTACCAAAAGGCGCTAAAGTTTTGACCTTTAATTATGACACTGGTGAAAGATATTGGTCAGTTCCAGATTTGTTCCAAGAAAACGAATCTGAATTGAAATAAATTGAAAACGCTCCAAAAATTTGGAGCGTTTTTTTGTTTCTCGCTGATTGTGCAGATTAAGCCGATGTTTTTTAAAATTAATTAACCGCAAAAGAGACAAAAGAAAAAATTGAAAATAAGAAATTCAAAAGGACAAAAAAGTAAATTTTTGTCCTTGATTTTTTTTGTCTCTCGCTGATTTTGCAGATTAAGCCGATGTTTTTTAAAATTAATTTAACCGCAAAAGAGACAAAAGAAAAGATTGAAAATAAGAAATTCAAAAGGACAAAAAAGTAAATTTTTGTCCTTTATTTTTTAAACTCTAGCTTATTATACTGATGAATATTTTTTTTAAATCTGCTAAATTTGCTAAATCAGCGAGATATTTTTTTAGTTCTCTTCTTCGAAATAGAGCATATAATATTTTCCGTTTTCATCTTGTCCTTGCTGGATGAGTTTTCGGTCTCCGTGAATGTAAATATGGAAGTTTTTGTCTAGTTTAATAACGCTTTTAAAAATTCTAGCGTTTTTCTTAACTGCCGCATCATTGATGGCGAATTCATCTGACAAAGCATAATCTCTTTCGTCTTCGTATTGGGTTTTGAAGGCATTGAAACTTTGGATGACTTCTTGGTCTCCCAAAACTTCTCCCGTGAATTCTTCCATCTTAAATTCTTCTTTTTCTTTGAAAAATGTAAGCGATTTATTCAAGAAATCTGCTTGGTCTGCTTTGGTGATTTCAAATTCCTGCGGAAGTTGTTTCGTGATGTATTCTTTGTATAAATTCAAGGTTTCCTGAGTCTCGAAATATTCGTCTTGACGCTGACGAACTTGTAAAAAATCGTCCATCCAATAACTGGTTTCTGCTCTACTCGGTCCATCAATAATAGACATGAGGTAACCTTGTTCTTTATTGGTATTGTAAATCAAGCAACCTTTGTCTACTTTATTCAAATTGATTCCCTGTAAAGTTTCCAATTCAAACACTTCGACTCCGCTCAGTGTGACATCGTTTTTGGTAGAAACTTTTAAGAAAGTGTCTTTGTTTTCGGATTTAAAAAGTCCAACTGCGTCATATCTTTCGCCTTTTACGATGCAATCTTTGAAAAAGCAAACGTAGAATTCTCCACCTTTGGTTCTAGGATTAGTAGAATGTTCGTACAGCAGTTTTGCCAATTTTTTGGATTGGTTTTCTAGCAATTCTGGTTGTTCAAAAATCTCTGAAACGTAAGTAAACACTTCGTTATTCTCGATATTAGAACTATGGAAAAACTCGAAAAAGATTTCGGGTTTAAAGTTTTTAAGGAAATAATCTTTGAGCAATGCTTTCATCTCATCTGTGATGAAAACTTCTGAATCTGAGGTCACCAAAGCTTCTTGATGCGTTTGGTTTCCTACGTAATTGATGCAAAGATGTTCTAATGTGGTTTCTTCTGTGAAAATCATGCTGCGAAAATAGGGAAATTTACGGAGATTTTTTCGCGGCCCGGCGAAAGCGGAGCTCTTTTTTCTGTACGATGGTGGTTTCAAATTTCTAGAAATATTGAAAGAATTACTGCTCTTCAGGATATTCTGCTCGTTTTGACAGAAAAAAAGCGGGAGCTGTAGACGGAAATGCCGCCCAAATAAAAACAAAAAAATCCCAACCTTTACTGATTGGGATTTGATATTAATATTTATCGTGATTTATTTCACTTCTTCAAAAATAACGATATTTGTAAATCAATTAGTTATGATTTTATGGTACAAATATGGTACAGATAAAAGATCGTGAACATTGTCTTCCTTTTTATTCTTTTGCCGTTTTCTTTAATTTATTAATGTATGAAAAATAATTCATAAATATCAAAATTAAAGATTAACGCGTATTATTTCATTCATTAAATTTGTCGGTAAAAAAAAATATAATTTTTTATTGAAAGATTAGCAATCTATTTTGGAGCAGTTTGATGTATTTTTCTTGATGTTCTTTACTTAAATAGGATTGATGAATGAGTGATAACATTTTCTTCTCTGATTTTAGAAAACGTTTAAAGGTATTCTCCACTTGTTTTTGGTTTAATCCTAATTTTAATCCTAAATTAATAAAATCGCTTTTGGAAAGTTTTTTCTTTTTTCCACCAATAGTTAATGCAGATTCTTCCTTATCTTCAGGTAAATGAAGTTGAACGTTGAGCAAATCGTAAGCAGGAGATATTTCCCAATTTTCACCATTTAATATGAGCGAAAAATTTTTGAGGTGCATATCATTATTTCCTGTAATGTAACAGAAAATTACGATTTCATAAAACCTCATCAAATCTAATAAAGTGTTTGCAGAATGCTCTTTAATCGCTTTTCCAACCTTCTCTACTGAACCACGATATTTATCAAATGCTTCTAAGATTTGAAACATATCCAGCATATGAATTTTGTTTCCATTATCGTCTCTGTCAATTCGTTTTGTAATGTAGGATAATTCGCCAGATTTTAAACGAATGAGTGAGGACATCACGGTAGTAATACCGCATATTTCAGCCATTTTCATCGTCAGATGTTCATTTTCGGGCATTTCCGAAAAAGTGGAATTTTGCGGTTTTAAAATATAGTTTCCTCCCAAAGCACCAACAACCGTTAATCTACCTCTGTTTGCATCCTTTAGAACATCTTTAATGAAGCCCATTGATAATTTTGGCTGGACTCCTGGAACAGCAACAGAAGTTTCAATGACTTGTTTAGCCAACATTTCCATTTCCTGCAACGTATAATCTAAAATTGGAGGATTAGTTGTCCCAAAGAATTTCTGACTGCAATGCGGATGAAAATCCTCTTCGCCCATTACTTCTTGATAGCAATATAGACATTTTTTACCCATCACTTTTCACAATTATAGGTTCTACACTTACTGCACCAATGCAATTTTTGCAACACGCCAAAAGCAATCCCATCCTGTCGTTTTTGTTGATTTTCCAACTTTCGGAAGCTATTTCCAACAGCCAACCTTCCGGAATTAATCCTTCAAAAAAAGGAAACAACCTATTTTCTCTAAACACTTTCTCGGAAACAGGCATTGTAAAGGTAATGAACTGATACGGAAATTTTTGAATATAATCATTATCATATTCAAAGGTGTAATCTCCATCGTTGGTTTCCGTAACGACTCCTGCAAAATGATTTTGATAAAAAACTTTTCCCTGTCTCATTTTTCAATTTCTTTTAAATTGGCAGGAACAAGTTTACTCCCAAACATCAGAAGTACCTGATTTACTTTTGACAAGCTGAGATTTTCTTTTCCCTGTTCTATTTTCCGAACCACAGTTAATGCAACACCTGCCTTTTCAGCAAATTCTTGTTGGGTAAGATTGGCTTCTTTTCTTTTTGTCTTTATAAAATTCGCGAGATTAACGTACATAATTATATGCTTTTGCAAATATTCCATGCAAATATATAAAATTATATGTAAATGCGTATAAAATAATTAAATTTACAATAATTATATGCAATTAGATATATAAATATAGTATTAAATACATTATTTATTAATACAACACTTCGCTAAAAAGTATTATAATCAGTTGAAAATCAGTAAAATAAGCGTT
>VFQM010001766.1_pt1 | contig 17925 bp, 29 predicted proteins | sample 3512391 | NCBI WGS metagenome assembly VFQM01 (sample SAMN10412369, study PRJNA504923) | tailings metagenome | isolation source: Replicate 1 from Balatoc abandoned mine | place: Philippines
GCGTGTTTCGGCATAGTGCCCACGGATACTTCATCAATAATGCTTGTGTCTATTTTTTCCAGCAGAGCCGTTTCACTAGCCAAGACATAGAACGCGGCATTCAAATCCCAGTGACCAGCTTCCGCTGCAAACACGTCAGACATGAACACCCGGCCAGTAGGCAGGGTGTAGTCATCGTGCATTACTTGAAGAGTTACTGGATTAGCTTTGAGGTGTGCAGACATCTGGCGAAGGTACGCCTCAGTCATCTGAGCACCGTTGTATGGGGAGGAACGCTGGGAAATCGGGCGCGTGGAAGCCGCTACAGCTTCGTAGGCAACGATTTTGCTGAAATCCATATCTGGATCACCAGCAACAGCACGAATGGCTTCTTTGTGCTTTTCAGTCAGCTCAAGGCGTTTTGCCATGTTTGTTAATCCTCAAATTGTCTATTTATGCTAGAGCATTTTATTTCGAACTTCTAGCGCTTTATTTTGTTCGCGTTTGATTTCACAGTTTTATTCGCTGCCGAGCTGGTGCTTCTGCCCAATGGATCACTGTTTGGTGTCACTTTTTCAGCATCAACCATCATTCCGCCACTCACGAACATAGTGCCGGATAGTTCTGGAATGTGGTCTGGGCGGATCTTGCCGTACATGGCCAGATGGTATTCATCATCATCAATCAGACCATCACTCAAATCCTGGCGTAAACGGTTACCTTTCAGCTGGCGCTGTGGTTCCATTTCCAGCTCAGAGCGCAAATCAATCTGTGGGTAAACGACATCCACCCGGCTTTCAGAACCCTGCAGACGGAGCGCCTGAGTCAGGATGTTACTGAACAGTCGACCAATACCCTGATTCAACGATCCGGCGTTTTTACTGAAGAGCTGGGCTTCTACGGTCGCCGTGTTCACACCACTTTCGCCCCGGCCAAGTACGGTGGCCATTGTCCGAAGGCCCGCTTGGTTCTGGGCATTGAGCACGTCGATGATGCTGGTGATATCCAAGCCCACAGCAGGGTTTTTTTCATTCAGGATATTCAGCTCAGCACTGTCGTAGTGCACCATTGGCTGGTCGGCACGAATCGAACCGAACTGCTGTACCAGTTCATTGCGTCGAGCCCGCAGATATTTCCGGAACTCGGCACCATCGGCTTTCAGGTGGGCCGGGGCACTCCGAGCAATGACTTCTTCCAGAACCTTTACCGTCAGACGCGGAAAACCGGTAATTTGCATGATCCGATACAGGTCATTGATAACCTGCTGACGTGCGGCCATGGAGTTGATCGCCGCAATGAATGGGCTGTTCCCGTAGGCTTCCATCGGACTTTTCCGGTACCAGTGCATGAAAAAGGTCGGGATATCGAGCTTGATTTCTTTATCACCAACCACCTGCCAAGGGACCATCACGCCCGGGGACTTTTCCTGCAACTGGATTTGGGCGATGTCGACCAGACGTAGTTCATTCAGAACCAGCAGTTCGTTGTAGACGGCTTCAACGGCAATACCACCTCTCGCCAGAATCATGTAACGCAGATCTTCGGCAATAGTCCGGAAATCCTTCCGTTCTTCATAACCTTTCGAGTAATCCCGTCTGGTCGTCAGAACTTCGATAATTTCATTGACCATTTTGTATCCCTCACGGTCAATCGCACCGTCTGGGTCACGAACGATAATTTTTGGCTCGACATCCGCCGTAGTCAGGTAGGCGGATAGGGCACTGCTGGCATCCGGGTCAGCCTTCAGCAAACTCAGCATCAGTTCCCGAGAGTTTTTACTGATCCGGTCATCGTACAGATTGGCCAGATGCTCCTTAAACGCCGGTAAATCAAGCGTGTCACCCGTGCGCTCTGGGTCGAACGTCGCAGTTTGAGTGCTGCCCTTGGGTTTCGACCGCGTAGGCAGTACGATTTTAAATTTAGCCAGGATGCCGGAGACAGCCATAAAAATTCCTTAGTATCGAGTAATGATGTTTTTGCCCCGGCGGGTCTGAGGCTCAAAGCCAATCAGGTCCATCGCAGCCCAGATTTTTGTGTCATCAAGTTCAACTTCATCCATCACAATGGAATCATCAACGTGCTGGTAATCGCCGGCAAAACTTTGGAAATCGAAGTTTCGAACACCCGCAACCATGAAGGCCAGCGCGTGGAAGTAGTGATCATTTTCGTTGAGCTTGACCCAGGTGGCCTCGTCTTCACCGGTACCTTCTTCCCGAACCATGTCCATCAAATGGGTCGTCAGTGTGGATTTGTCGTCCCGGTAACCGGCTAGTTTCCATGTGCCGTTCCGGATGCCGTTCGCCACGGTATCGAGCATCGCCGTCCGGCCGGCCCGTACTGCCGCCTGTTCCAAGAATTCATCCTTGATGGGCATGAACTCTCGGCCCTTGCCATACTCGACGGGCATAATCAGACCAAAGCTCTGGTCCCGGATAGCATTCGAAGTCGGGGTGTATGGGTAGCGGTCGATCCCGCCGGACACAATGTTGTACTGCTCCCTGAGTCCCTTAACCTTCAACGAAAGGTTGTCGGCGCTGCAGGTTTCAAACCGGAACACGGTCAGGTTATCCACGTCAGGACCAACAGCCAGAACGATATGGCATGTAGCGCCAACGTCGATTCCAATGAAGACAGGGTGACCTTTTGCCGGCTCAAGCACCGAATCCTGAATCATCACTGCTTCGATTTGTTCCTGGGTCAGCCGGCTATTGCCCTGATCGTAGGTTTCACCTAAAACCGTGTTGTGGAAACCTTTGAGGTTATTCCGGCGCTTGTAGTCAAACAGCTGGGTAACAACGTACTTCGCATCCAGTGTGTGGGTGGAAAACGGCCGAACGTGATAACCCCGGTGGTGCGTCCGGTTCGGATACTTGGCCACCCAGGCGCGGGATTCATAGTCGGCCATGTTCAGCCGGCGCCGGCACTTCTCGCAGGTGATGTGCAGGGTATCGAGGTCAATCAGACCGTCATCCAGTAACCGCGGCTCCAAATCAATCAGAGAGTTCACGCGGTCGGTCAAACCGGGGATCCGGATAAAATCTTTCGTGAACAGCGGAATTTGCCAGTGATTGCAGGCGCGGCACTTGATCATAAACTCATGCTGGTCACTGGCCGCGTAACCCTTGTGAATACCGAACCCGTTATAGGTCGGCGTACTGAAGCGCTGCCGGATACGAAGGTCGGAGCCTTGCAAACGTGAGTTGAAGAGCGCCAGCATACTCTGGTCAGTCAGGTCCACTTCGTCGTTAAAAATGAAGTCCGCGTTGATACTGGTGGCATCGCCCTCAGTCGAGCCGGTGACATACATGAACGAGGTCCCGATTTGCATCAGACCCATCGAGTTTTTCACGTCGCCGCTCAGTCGGAACGCCTTGGCATCCGACTGCAGAATGGGTTGAATACGGGTTTTCGATATCCGCTTGAACATCTTGTCATTCGGCATCGTATAAATCAGGGACCGGTTATCCGTCCGGGTCAAAATCGATAGGGCCTTTCTGATTTGGATTTCAGTGTTGTGCGTCGGGATTAAACCACGACCCGCAAGGAACAGGTGAGATGGTGAGTCAACCGTGATGCAGCGGACAGGTACAGTTTCTGCCAAAGTTACCGACACGATCCGACGGCGAAGCGCTTCACCTGGCCTGCCATTCTCTTTAGAACCCAGTTTATTCTGCTTCCGAGCGAGGCCGAAAATCACCGTATCGGAGTAAGCCACGAACGAAACTTCCGCAATAGGCTTACCCGCAGAAATAACATGTCCACTCTTCAGAACTGCTGCAGGTTTATTTCTCCAGCGGGTCCGAGTTTTAAATCCTAACGAGTGAACCAATTGCTGGACTTGCTCAATCAACACAGGGTTCGTGTTGTGAAACGAACAGCGTTGGTTGGTTGTTGACCCATCAGTGTCCATTAAACCCTGTAGAAGCGCCAAGCGAGAGCTGTAAGAGGCCCGAAGATATCTCTCAGGGATATGCTTGTTCTTGAGGACGCCAAGACCATTTAAACGTGCATACATCGTGTCGTAAGGCACAGACTCTTCACGTTCAAACTTGCCACGGTTTTGGGCGGCGCACAAAGCACAGGCCTTCCAAGGACCCACCACACCCTCAGCCGACTTGGAATGGCCACGAGGGCAAATATCTTTGTTACGTGGAACGGAAACCTTGTAACTGGCCGTCGCGCCCTTGCGTGAGCTTTCAGAAAGCTCTAAGCCCAGACTAACCAATTTGGCTTCACAGGCAGCGTAATCCGCGTCATGTACCGTGATACTTGAAGAATGGCTGTGACCGTCCCCAAGCCAGTAACCAAGGAAGTACGGTGGTACCGTCAAATCATCGTCCTCACCAACCAGAGGCTTAGTCAGTGGGATGGCAAACAAATTACGGCCCTTCTTGTGGAAGTTCTCCGACAACATCTGAGTGGTAACAACGCCACGCCGACTGTAACCACTGCCCGGTTGACCCAATTTTCCCCACATATGGTTCTCATTGAAGGCCAGATCACCTTCCACGTACCATCGGTGATTGGCATCGGCCACGATAGTTTCACCCGTATCAAAGGTCACGTTGTAGCAAACATGGTCTGTATAAATCGGGGACGTGTACGTGATCGTACAGTGCTGACCTTGTTCGTCATAAATCACATCACCAACGACCAACTGACCCATGCTGGACCAGCCGGTTTTGGTCAAAATGGGGGTATCCAAGGCCAGAGCGAGACCTACCTGGGACGGCTTCATGCAGTCCAAGTTTTCGTGCATGTCGTCTGCGATGGCTCTCTGGAAAGGGTACTTGTCAAAGGTAAACGGCTTTTTGTTCAGCGTGGTGTTGATGCACATGAACTGGCCGTGCGACATCCCGCTACTGTCCTTGTTGTAGCGTTTTGTCGCATCCTTGATGAAACCACCTAAGTACTGGTTCGCCATCACTTGGTCTTCTTTTCGAGCTCAATCGATAGCTGGTTCAGCTTCTCGTTGAGCTGGGTGAGTTGCGTCAGCACCCGATCCGTTTGTTGTGCTGACGCCGCCTGATTTGCATCAAGCGTTTTCTGGAACGCGGCTAACCGGTTATCCACGGATGTTTCCAGACGGCCCACGGCACCATTAAAATCTGCCTTCGACAGGTACTCGTCTTTCATCGAGTACTGACGGTCATCCAGTTTTTGCATCCAGATAAACATCACGGTCAAACCGGCCATGATGAAAGGACTCACAAAAATCGCCGCCTGATGTAACCAGTGCAGTGCCGTGTGGGCATTCTGAGTCCCAAGGATTTTGTTGTCTTCAGACATTGCCACCGGCCTTACGGAAAATTTCCCGGGCACACTTCAGGTCGATGTCATAGAAAATCACGCTGTCTTTTTGCTTGATGGTGAAGCCCATGCCGGCCAGGTTCCCGCAGCCGATGTGTAGCCACGTCACCGAATCCCCTTCTTCGACAAAGGTGATGAACGGGTAGAGTTCCGGATGTTTTTCAATATGGTCGCGGACTTCCGCCGCCGTCGCGGTACTGAACGAAATATCCAGTGCACGGCCAAAGCTGTGGTCCGAAAACTGTTTGAAGTGTGGGTCGCCCGGTAATCGAAGGCCTCGGTACTGCAGGTTCCCGCCATACGACCAGGTGTTTATTGCGGCGGTGCCAATCTTTTTACCATCTTCGTCCAGACAGAATCTGTCGGCCAGAGCATCGGCCATCATCAGGATCCGTGGGTCGATATAACGCAGAACGCGGTTTTCCCCTAACTGCTGGAACGCCTTCTGACTTACCAACTCGGCGGGCTTGAAGTGGCGCGGGCGGTAAAAATTAAGCGCGGTGCTCACGTCCGACATGCTTGTTAATCCTCTGATTGTGTTGCCTGATTTTGTGCGGCGTTTTCAGTATATCACCGGATAATTTGAATGTGGAACGTCAATATTCCGGTATGATTCACTGGAAAGTAACACATCGACAGGATTAACAAGCATGTCAGAGCAGAAAAAAGAACCTCGTGAGTACCCCAGAATCACCCCCTCGATGGAGGATATGCTGGTCGAACTGGCTCAAATGTACCGCCAGTACCCCGATTTTCTGACCCATAAAGACTGCAAATACCCACTGGCAGTAAAAAACGCCATCGCCGCGATTGCAGCCAAAAATGGCTCTGTTGCACCGGTTTCAGCTCCGAACCGGGCAAATCCAGCACAAAACCTCGCCGAAACCACCGAAATCTCTCTGGAAGAGGTCGATATTCACCAAGAATCCACGCTTTTGTTCCAAAACCTGAAGACGTTTATGAAGGACATGAGCAAGATGGAGACCAGTGAAAAGGCCCAAATCTTCCGAACGGCCACGGCCTTGCTTGAAAAATTGCTCACCATCAAAGAGAAATCGAGCGGCATCCAGAAGTATGAGGACTTCAAAGCGCTGGTCATGAACACCCTCGACCGGCACCTGACACCCGTTCAGATAACCTCATTCATCGAGCAGCTGGAAGAACTGGAAAAGTGAGCCCAATAAAAAACCCCAGTTTTGGCTGGGGTTTAAGCAATGCAGGTTACGTATGGCAACAACAGGGAGTGGAATACACTAGCTCGAAATTGAAACCCCTCAGAGGCAGGGGCTTAAAAATTGGAGTCTTTGATATTCCAATTACAAGGTTACGCCCCAGCTACCCCAATGGCAACCAGAATTTTCATCAGCGCTTGAGACCGGCTGCAGCCAAAGGCCAATTCAATTTCGTTGAGCAATTCCACCTGCCAGGGTAGCAACGCAACGGCCATCACTGGCCGCTCAGTCCGACCAGACTCCAGCTGAAAGTTACTGCAGTCCACAAACGGAACCGGGTTCTCTGCGTACTGTTTCATCCACTTACGCAGCAGGTTCCCATACTTGGCGCCGTAATCCAGTAACCGGCTTTCCAGTTCAGACGTGAGTCGAATGGTGCAGCGCTGTCCCTGCCCAGACTTCGGCCGGCCCTTTGTTTTCGCCTCGGGTTTACTTTCCTCCGGTAAGGTTGGTGCCTTGGCCATCACCGGTATCTTGGCCAGGTCCTTCCCGTGCCGGTAGTTCAGGCCCGACCAAAACAGCAAGTCCGCGGCACCGACCAGACTCGTCCCGTGCTTCTGAGCAAATCTCCGGACAAGAAACTCGTTCTGGCTCGTTATCTCAACAGTCTCCTGGGGCCTACCAGTCATCAGGTTCAGAGCATCGTGCCGAAACACACCCTTCAGCAAACCCACGGTCACAAGGTCATCCGCGACCAGACCATTCATCAGGTTTGCAGTCCCAACGGGATTAGCCTCATGCGTCATCGAGTGAATCCACAGCGATACACGATTCCGTTTCTGGCGCCGGTTCGGGTTCTTGTTTTGGTTGAGGGTGGTAGTCATGGCATACCTCTAAATTTTTAAAATTTTTTCCGGGAGCTATCTTACCCCACATCGCGCACCTCAGACAATAGCACAGAAAAAGCCTAACCCCCTTCCGGATTCATCTGCTAAGCTGAGCGCAGCGAAGCGGAAAACCGCATAGCTCCAAACGAAGCCCACCGGCTTCGACGCTCTAGTACTGCCCAAATTCAGCTGGGGACGAATTCCCCAGATAACCGAACCAATAGGACACTAAAACATGAATACTTTTAACCGTTCGACCGTTTTCGCCGCTACCGCTGCAGCAGTTCAATCAACAATGGCAAATACTTTGGTCCGCTCAATTGGCCTGTGCCAGCTGGTTTTAAATGGTGATATCACCGAACAAGAACAATTGCAGCTGGTCAATCTGACCGACAAACCAGCCACAGACGACAAACTGGCGTATGAAAAGTTTAAATATGCCTCGCGTTTAATCCGTGAAGCTCGGGAAGTCACAGGAACAAACCAAGAATTTAAAGATTGCCTGATGGCTTTGGATGTTACCAATCCAGCATGTTTAAACCGCTTTCAGGTCGAACAAGCTATACAGGGCCATTATCTAACCACAGCTGAGAGTTTTAACCGTTTAATCGTTAAACATCTGACTGAAGAAACCAAAGCGGCCAAGGCTGAAAAAGCGGCCAAGAAACAGGGCACCAAAGCGGCCAAGGCGGGTAAGCCACAGCTGACAGCCACAGCCACAGCGAAAACAGATCAAGCCACAGTGGCCGCTATCCAACACGACACAGCCAAGCGCGACGTTGTGGGCGACATGCTGGGGGATCTGGTTCAGGCTGACGACATGATCAGCAAGTTTCTGAAGAGCCACAGCCACAGCACCGCAGCTGAAACACTGGCGGCGATGGCTCAGGCTTGGCGCGACGACCGCGCCCAATTACAAGCGCAAATTGACCAGCTGACAGCTGAAAAGCACAAGGCCACAGCACCACGCCCACGCCGCGCCGCATAGGCCACAGCCACAGCAAGAACCACAACGGGGCCACAACCTGGCCCCGCTAATCCCTATTTAACTGGGCGTATGCCCAGGTGCAGGTTTTTTACGCTCAGGACGTTTACCCATAAGGGGGATTTTTCCCCGAATTTAGACTCATGGGTAAGCGCCTTGAATTTCCGCGAAAAGCGGAATTTGGGTCATTTTTTAGGATTAACAAACTAGGCGAGATCGCTGTTTGTTCCACATCTGACAAAGGTCGGGTGATACAACCATTAGGATTAAATCCCTGAAATATTGGGCTTAACTGGGGATTTTTCCCCAGTTCATTTAAGGACATAGCTCTGCAGGGGACAAAGCCCCTGCAGCATCCCAATCTTAATCATTAGGTAATTAATCATGAGAACAACGCGTAAAAGCTACACCATAGAATTTAAACGTCAAGTCGTTTCATTAGTCACAGAACAAGGTCTAAGTATCCCGCAAGTCTGCAAAATGACCGGTGTCGGGAAAAGCTCAATCCCAAGATGGATTGAGTTTTTCGAAAGCTGTAAATGGAAACGGCTCACAACCAGAAAAGAGCACACGACCCACATCACGCAAACAACACAAATCACGCAAACAAGACCCGTCATGCCCACCGCTCAAGAACCGTTCGGAGCCAAGCAGATGATTGAGAAGCAGATTAAAAATCTGGAATACCAAGTACAAGTACTCAAGCAGGCGATGCAATTTGTTGTTTAAATCCATGAAATATGGGGGCTTAACTGGCGTAGGGTGGTCCTGCGCCAGTTCATTTATGACGACCGTTAGGAGCAAAATTATGGCTAGACAAATACCTGTTATTGAATACCAGCTGGCGCTGGAGGTTAAGGCACATCTGGAGATACCCGAGAATTTTAACCAATTGGTAAGGGCTATAAATCTAACATTGAACCCCGACGATTTTATGATCGAAATGGTGAATTGTATCTGGAAGGAAAACCCTGGGCGATGGTTAGGTGCCCGCTTGTACTTCCGTCCGAAGGAACGTGAGAAGTCACAGGAGTTATGGGATCGCTGGTTTACCGAACTGACTCTAGCCGTGCCTACCCGAGGTCCGGGGGCGGTTGAACTAAACAACAACCCGGTATTTTTAAAACTTTTCGAGGTGTCCAGAAACACCTGCGAAAACTGGGAGCAAAGATATGACCATGAGGTGGGTCTACAGAGAATGAGGGAGAGAGAGGGCATAATTTAACAAAAATGCAAAGGTCAGGTACCCGCTTCTAATTATTAAGAAAGACATTTTAATTTGTAATGTGTACCTGATCTTATGCAAGTACCACAGAATGCGGCTTGCAGCCGTTTTTGTGTTTTGAAATATTGTGCTTGTACCCCTTTTAATCCGGTGATTTTTTTTCAAAAACCTCAAAACATCTTCAGCCTTGTAAATTAAATGTTTACAGACTCTAGTGTTGCTCCAAGGGGGGTCTGACCCAGGTTCAGGTTGACGTTTTTGATGTATTTGACTACTCGCGTCAGGGTGTTTTTCTGGCTTTGGGTAGGGTTCAGGGTGTCGTTGTGGCTCCGGCTCAGGGTGTGGGCCGGGTTTGCGTTGTATATCGGGCTGTGAATTCCGTGACGGAACCCGAACGGGAGTCTTATCCATTAGAAAAACTAATCCGAACGATAAGTAAAACTAATCGATACCCTAAAACTATATCTAAAGTACACCTAACCCTGACCCTGACCCAAACCGAGAGCATCTGACCTGCTGTAACCCTTGTCCCACAAGGCCCGCAGATGTTCAGACCCTAACCCTTTTTCACAGTCACACCCTTATTTTGACCCCCGCAAGCAGCTGGGTGTGACTGTGGTTTTTATTCCGACGCTAACCTGACCACTGCGCCAGGTGGTGTCCCTTGTGGCATGGGGCGCGTTCAGACCCTTTTGCCCACCCTGAAACCGGTGTTTTTCCGACTTATAATTTTAACCCGCTCAAACCTTTGAATTTGCGCGAGTTTTGGAATTTGGACGGTTTTTCACCTATGAATTAATCGAAAAATTTGGGTAGTAACTTGCCCGCCAATCAAAATTAAGGATTAACAAACGATGAGTACGTTACACAGCAAAATCGACGCGATGATTGTGAACAAACCGGGCCGTTTTGTGCTTATGACCCAGACCCTTCAGGGACAACAGGAGCAGGAGTTCACCAATGCTCTTGACCTGCTTGCTGCAGCCAAATCGTTTGCGGCCACCTGTCTCTTCACTGTGGAACCTTGGAGTCTTGTGGACATGATGTATGTTCAGGCTGGCCAGAAGAAATGGACCTGGACACCCTCGGACTACAACGAGCTGCGTGGACTGGAGCAGACCCCGAACTTCCGTATTTGGCGGGCCGGGTAACCGGCTTGACGAATGTGGTGTGAGTAGTATCTTTCTTACCGTCACCTGACATTCAGGGACAGAACAATTAGGGATTAACAAAACATGAGCGTTTCAACAGCTTCTCAAAAGGCCCCAGACTGGGCCAATCGAATTACCTGCGACCTACCCCTTACCTCAGTAGGTTCAGCAGCACCTGAAGCGATTCAGGCCGACCTCCGTCGATTTGCGAACCAAGCCTTAGCCTTAGTTTGGCGCAGACTCTCAAAAAGTACCCGTGAATGGCTCACTGAGTGGTGGGCATCATGAACAACTTCCACTACCGCGAGGGCTACCCGACCCAAAGCAAAATTCCGGTGAGCGTTCTTCTCACCATTCTGGCCGTGGCGGAGTTTCTGCTCCTGGTTGGTGCGTTTATGGTGTCACGATGAACATGGTTCAGCTGTCGGTCGCAAACATGGACGCAGGCCAGCTGCCGGCTGATTTTCACCAATGGTTCCCGATTGTCGATGCACTTTTGAAGGTGACTGGCGCGGCCGTCACCTGCTGGTACAACCCACGCAGTGGCTATGTCGAGGTTTTAAACCACGACATGGTTGTGGTTGAGTGCACCAGCCACATTGAGCTGCATTGTTTCTATGCGGGCATTGTTATTCAGATTCAGAACTCTGGGGCGGTAGTAGATTTGCTACCCCTCAGCGTTCGTAAGCATTGAGGTGTGTGATGTTATCCACTGTAAAATCTATGTTTTGGCTCAACGTGCTGCTGTTTGTCGTGGGGCTGTTGTTGAGCGATACCAGTCTTATCGTTGTGGGCCTTGTAGGTATAAACCTCTGGCATGTCGCGGAACTTATTTTGATAAGTCACATCGCCATGCGGGAAGACTTCACCCGACGTGTGAGGTGAGTAATGGGTAACAAAATGCACGTTTTATCCAACCGCGAGCAAGAAGCCTTGTTCTACAAACGGCTTTTCCGTAATGGGCAGGACATGACCAAAACTATTAAGTTTCACGAGTTTTACGCTCCACCCTACAAAATCACAGGCCCTATGCGGATTAACCCGGTGGCCAGGGCGGTGCGTGTGGCTCTGAGTGACTGGGCCTATTGGGATTTTTCTCGTGAAGTGGTTGAGGTGCGTGATGGCATTTAAAGAATTTAAAGGTCCTCCCGAGGATTACAAACAGCCTGAAAACCTAACAGTATTCCAGTGCAGTCATATTGGAGTTTCGGGCACAACGCCGGTCATTGTTCGTCAGACGGGTCCGGAGTTTGAAGCTCGTATGGGCTTTGCTCTGTTCGGCTCAAGCAATATGTCGGACGCTGAGTTTGAGGCCTGTGGCTTTAATCCGTTTCACGATGACTTCCATGACAATTACGTTCGTGGCATGGGTGCCAGCCAGGATGCAGCCATTGCTGCACTGAAGGTTGAACTCGACCAGCTTTCTGAATCAATTTGGATTTAAAACATGGCCTTTGTTGAATTTAATGGTTATTCCCACGGTGCTAAAAAATTCGTAAACCCGGCGCGAATTGTTCATTTTGAGAAGATCGGTTTCAACGGGTGCAATGGAACAGAGCTTCACATGGATGACGGTTCAAAAATCCGTGTGGGCCACTGGCCTCAGGACGTTCAAAAAATGCTTCAAGCAGCAGAATTACAGGACGGTGCGTGATGGGTGAGGATAAAAAATTTGTAAGTTTAACGGGTGGGATGCCTTCGTTCAGAAATATAACTTATTTCCGTGAGACCCGTGAACAGCGCTTAATTAAAAAGGCCGAAAGCCGGCGCCAAATGAAAAAGCCGGCGCGTGGTGGTGGCCGGCCTTAGTCACACCATTTGATGGCGGTTCATTTTGCGAACCGCCCATGCGTCCAGAGTCATGGACCAGATGGCCAGGAGCATCAGGAATTTTAAACTGATCATGGCAGTGGTCTGGTGGCTGTAGAAGAATAATGTTCCTGCTAAATACTCAATCCCGGCAGCGCGACCTAACAGTTCGGCCAGAACTATGGCGTTGTATCCGATATTTGCCAGCAACACGTAACCAATAAATTCAACCTGTTTAATTCGGCGTGGTGGTAGTAAACATCCCGCCGCAGCCAACAGAGTGTGGTGATTATAAAATTTGAGCATTGCGTAGTATGTCAGGGCGTCCAAAATAATAGCGCCGGTCAGATACCATTTGATAGTTTCTGTAAAAAGAAACAAGTCACACAATACAACGTCAAGAACCTTACTAAACATCAGAATAAGCAAGGGAATAAATATTTCTGGCTTATCTCTGTTGGTTGCTGCGATAACCGCAGCAACCAACTCCAGAATAACCAGTGATAAATAACTCCCATCGCGGCACAGAAATAATGCTGCGATAGATGTCACAAACAACAGGATATTCAGGTTACACATAACTTAATTCTCTTTCTCTGGGTCTTCTGGTGGTGGTGGTGGTGGCGGTGGTAGTTCGGCACCACCGCTCATCGGAGTGACTACGGGGTTTTCCAAACCTGAAGTACTGAGATTATCCGCAGCGAGTAATGCCTGGGCCTCGGCAGATAATGTCACTTTATAGCTTGCCGATTGTGCGGGGCCAGAACCGAGTGGATTTGCTGTGACCAGCGGGTTCTGCGAAGACAGCACCGTCATTTCCGTGTGTTGGTAGCGGTTGTTGATTTCCATCTAATTCTCCTTTGAGGGATTTTAACCAGTGGTGAGGTAGTATTTTTGCTAACCACTGAGGGACAACGGGGATTGATTCAATATTGTCTTCAGAAAACAAATCCAGAACGACCAGCGGATCGGGTTCAGTTAACCAGACCCATTTGCGAACAATTTCAAAGCTAGTGTTAATATTTGATTCTATGTTGTAAACAGTTTGTCTTGAACATCCCAGTTTGTCAGCCATTTCCGCGACAGACCAATTTTTGGCCTCTCGCATTGATTTTAAGCGTTCACCTGTATCCACCTTAAACCTTATTGTAATTATCTTTTAACTTCTGATTATTTTTTGCTCGAAACTCTCGAAAATCATGTTTTTATATAATTTTCGTAAGATTTTTTGTATAAAAATTCGACACTTGTCCAATTAATTTGACAACCGATTATGTATAGTCTGGGTACAAATGACAAGGTGGATTGTCTGTTATTTGTACTATTTGACCATTAGGATTTAAAAATAAGATAAAAGCGCCAAAGGGCGAACTTTTAGTGTCAGAGGGATTTGCATGGATCGCCACTGACCATTAGGATTAACAAACATCTGTTTGTCATGGGGCTGTACATCGGCCCCTATAACTTGCTCTGTAAACCGGAGCCTTTGCTTCTAAACCGAAGTAACTAACCATTAGGATTAACAATATGCTGCACTTTTACAGTCAAGCTGATCATCAGCTGTACCTCCAAGCTCTATCCCAACCAAAAACCGGCAAAGCCTTACAAGAACTGGTTAACCGCAAAATCTCTTGCGGCGATGAACCACGCTCGTTATTTCTTGCTCCGGGCAATTCCAGCACAGACAAAGATGCTGAAGGTAATCCAACCTATTTCGACTGGCTCTGGCTCAAAACGCCTTATGACGAGCGCGGTTTCCCAATCCAAATCGAGCTCGGTAAAACCGACCTCAGACCTTACCGGATTATGAACGGTGGCTTTCTGCTGCGTAACGGCCAGTGGTCGTCACACTCGTAATTTCGACCGAGCCCTGTAAACCGGGGCTCTTAACTAACCATTAGGATTAACATCATGTTTCACATTTCAAAGCACATCTTCAAGCATCTGGAGTTCTTTGCTCTGGGCGCTCCGGAACCAGAATACGTCTTACCAAACCTTGAGCTGGATGCGGTGGCCCAGTTCGTGACTGACTTTGATATAGAAATCAAAGAAGTGGCCATTCAAGGTGAATGTTGGGCTGTGTGTGATATCACAGGAGTCCCATCGCTTTGCTACAAGGTGAACATCAGTGTTGCTGAACCGGTAGTAAAAACCCCACCAAAGCGAAATTTCTACAGCGATGCCATGTTTATCCAAGGCGGGGCCTGTAATCCTCGGGCAATCGTGAACACCATTCAAGATTTCATGAAAGGACCATTGAAAGATCTGGATACTGATGCGCTGCGAAGTGATCCTGGCCTGCGTCTGATGGTTCATCAGCTGGCCTATCTGATGGGTGTGTACGAAATGGATAGCCGTCCGTTGATTTACAGTGAAGTCACAGAGGCCTGTATAAAACTGGCTCAGGGAGAATCGGTATGAGTGAAGTCATTCTGAGTGGCGTGGCCTTCGAGGTCACCATTAACAGCAGTAGCGTAGCACTGGTGCAGGACCCGAACGCCGAGCTTATCCGGGTTCTGCAGAAAATTATCGCTGTGCTGGCAGACAATCCGCCGGCCAGTGGTGTGGGTGGTGTCGTGAAGGATATCAACGGCAACACGATGGGTGAGTGGGGTTTGTACGTGGATACCACTCAGGAAGATGCGGACGGGGTGTTAGACCTGCCGTATCGGGATGTGAACGTTTAACAATTAGGGGATTAACAAACATGAAAAAAGGTTTATTGGCCACTTTGCTGACGCTTACCGCGTCGTTGGTAGCACCAGATCCGCGCCGACAACGACAGCCTCAGCATTACCGAGCCCTGCCAGAGAAATCCGAAGGGCACTCGGTAGTAACTACCCCACCCAGAACTGAATCCGAGATGAAGCGTGTGAAAGAACGTCATCGTCAACGTAAAGCGAAGCGGGGTTACTGAGATGCGTGGTGGTAATACAGCCGGCGGTTTTAATCACCGCCGTCATGATCTGGCCAAGCGCCAGTTGCAGGAATTTAAAGGTTATCGGACGGCCGGCCCGGTTGATGACTTGCGTGGGGGGGGGTTCATCGTGACCTTCCGTCAGGGTGAAACGGTGCAGGTAGTGTTTGTCTGGGCGGATTCGGTGGCTCAGGCCAGACACAAAGCACTGAAACACTGCACGTTGGATAAATTTGAAGAAGTGGTCGCCCGGCCAACGGGTTTGACCTGGGCGTATCGCCCTGTAGGTATCGTCAAACATAACTAAGAGTCCTGTAAACCGGGACTATCACTAACCATTAGGATTAACAAACTATGTGCTGGGAAACCTTCAAGCGTATTAAAGACCTGCCTAAAAGCCGGTTCTCTAAAGCCATCCGTTCGGCCATCACACTCAATGAATCTTCGCAGCTGGATATTATTTTCGATATTCAGATAGCGCAGCGTCGGAATACTTACAGCTACCACGGTGACCACCGTTCTATCGCAAATTGGCGCTGGATGAAGCGCAAGCTCAAAAAACTGGTTGCTTCCGGTGTGATTCCGCCGGAGTACAACCGCAATGGCTCGAAAGTCACTCGTGATTTCTATTCAAGAGATCGTTACTACTACGACCGTCGCCTGACCTCTGAAGACGGTTGGGAGCAGTACGACACCAACCAAGATGCTTGGTATTTCGGCGTCTGGGTGAATCTGCGTGAGCGGAAGACCTTCAGCTATGTCGAAGGCGATCTGATTCTGGTCGAGTCCCCCACGCAGGAAATCTTCATTGCTGAGCTGAAGCAAATGGCCGAGTTCTATGAACCGGCTCGTGCATTCAGCACCATCGAAAACGGTGTCTGCACCCGGCACTACTGCCCACGTCCTGGCGATGACCTGATTGGGTTCTCCATTGAAGAATGGGTGGCCAAGCAGCAGGCCAAGAAGGAAGTTGCTCATGCGTGAATCCATTCAATCCCTGATTGATGCCGGCGCCCTGTTTGTGAGTAATCACTCTGGCGGCAAGGACAGTCAGGTCATGCTGATTGAGCTTTTGAAAGTCGTGCCGGCTAAACAGTTACTGGTGGTTCATGCCTCACTGGGTCCTATGGAGTGGCCCGGTGCCATGGAGCTGGCGCAGCAGCAAGCCACAGATGCGGGATTGCCGTTCATTGTGGCCAAGGCAGGAAAGACACTACTGGAAATGGTAGAGCGTCGGTTTGAAAACCGGCCGGAAGTTCCCAGTTGGCCCTCATCCAGCACCCGGCAATGCACCAGCGATTTAAAGCGTGGACCCATTCAGCGTGAGGTTCGGCGCTATGCCAAGGCTCATGGTTTTAAGTTGGTTGTGAACTGCCTGGGTCTTCGCGCTGAAGAATCTCCGGGGCGAGCCAAACGTGCAGTCTTTTCAAAGATGAGCATCAGTAACTCAGTACTGACATGGTTCGAATGGTTGCCCGTGCATGACTGGAAGGTTCCGCAGGTGTTTGGTGGAATCGCCTTGGCCGGCCAGCAACCGCATTATGCCTATAGCTTAGGTAATGATCGGTTGAGCTGTGTGTTTTGCATCATGGCCAGTAAAAACGACCTGCGGGTTGGTGGAAAGGCCTCGCCCGAACTACTGGACCAGTACGATGCTTTGGAAAAGAAAACCGGCTACACGATGCACATGAGCCGAATTCCGATTAAGGAACTGGCCGCGTGAAACTGCTGCTTATGCAGCTGTCAGCAATCCTGCTGGTAGTCAGCTGCCTAATTTTGATTGTCTGGGAAACCCTATGCTGGCTTGGCCGGCGAATTCGGAGATGGTTATGTGTGATTGCAAAACGAAATATGAAGAAGAAATCGTTAAAAGTGCCAAAGAGCAGTTGCCGGATTCAACTGACCACACGGCAGAGCTGCAGGGATATGTGCTTGGTATCCAAAAGGGTACGAATGACATCGTACAGCGTCAGGCAATGCAGGTCGTGATTAAGTACACGGCTCATCGCAAAGGTGTTTCGCGTCCGAAAAAGCTGGTTCAAATTGTCATGGCCAGCTTCTGTATGTTCTGTGGCGCTTCGTTGAAATAAACAGGTAAGGGTGTGATTTATGTCTGACACACAGAAAAAACTGTTCCCACTGAACTACCACCAGAACCATTACGAAAATTGGCACTATCTGGGCAATGATGGCACCGCTGATTATTACGTGCTGCCTTGGGAATTGGTGGGTAAAGATGGTCGCTTCACGCTTGGAGATGTCCCTTGGTTAAGCATTGTCTATAGCAATGCCCCAGAGGATTACGCATCTCCCCAGTACGACTATTTGTTAAACCACCCGACATACCGGGAACACCCGCAGTACCAAACCCTGTATGACCTGCTGATAGCGAATGGCTACCACGCCACGGGCCGCACAGTGAACTAAACCAACGACCCCGCCAAAGGGTGGGGTCTTTACTACCACAACCATTAGGATTAACGAATATGA
>VFQM010001771.1_pt1 | contig 17841 bp, 20 predicted proteins | sample 3512391 | NCBI WGS metagenome assembly VFQM01 (sample SAMN10412369, study PRJNA504923) | tailings metagenome | isolation source: Replicate 1 from Balatoc abandoned mine | place: Philippines
TCGTCAGGCGCAGCAGGATCTTGTCGATGTGGCGCGCGGTCTGGTCGCCCGGGCGGATGCCCGGAATGAACGCACCACTCTTCTTCAGGTTGTCGGCGGTTTCCCGGCTGTTGAACACCAGGGCCGTGTAGAAGAAGCAGAAGAAAATGATCGCCGCGGCATACAGAGCCACGTAGATCGGCTGACCCGGTGACAGCGCGGAGGCGATGTCACGCAACCAGCGCGTCGAATCCCCGGTGCTGACCCAGCTCACCACCGTGGTGGGCAGCAGGATGATCGACGACGCGAAGATGGGCGGAATCACGCCGGCCATGTTCAGCTTGAGCGGAAGGTGCGACGATTGACCGCCGTACACCTTGTTGCCCACCTGGCGACGCGCGTAGTTCACGAGGATCTTGCGCTGACCGCGTTCCACGAACACCACGAAGTAGGTCACCAGCACCACCAGAGCGATGATGAACAGGGCCACGAGGACGTTCATGGCGCCGGTACGGACCAGCTCGAGCAAACCGCCGATGGCGCTTGGCAGACCGGCCACGATGCCGGCGAAGATCAGCAGCGAAATGCCGTTGCCCAGACCGCGCTCGGTGATCTGCTCACCCAGCCACATCAGGAACATGGTGCCGGCCACAAGACTCACCACTGCCGTGACACGAAAGCCCATGCCGGGATCGATCACGAGACCGGCCTGACCTTCGAGCGCCAGCGCAATGCCCATGGCCTGGAAAATGGCCAGTGCCAGCGTGCCGTAGCGCGTGTACTGGGTGATCTTGCGGCGGCCCGCCTCGCCCTCCTTCTTCAGCTGCTCGAACGTGGGGACCACGTACGTCATGAGCTGCATGATGATGGACGCCGAGATGTACGGCATGATGCCCAACGCGAACACGGTGAAGCGCGACAAGGCGCCGCCCGAGAACATGTTGAACAGGCTCAGGATGCCGCCCTGCTGGCCCTGGAACAGCGCCTGGAGCTGCTCCGGGTTGATGCCAGGCACGGGAATGTGCGCGCCGATGCGATACACCACCAGCGCCAGCAGCAGGAAGACCAGCCGACGACGCAGGTCGCCGTACTTGCCGGTCTTGGCCAGGGACGGGGAAGCGGTTGCCACAAGGTCCTTTCGAACGGGCGCGATCAGGCAGCGGCGACCTGGCCGCCAGCGGCTTCGATCGCCGCCTTGGCACCGGCAGTGGGCACCACGTCCTTGAGCGTCACCGCGCGGGTGATCTCACCGGACTTGATGACCTTCACACGCTTGGCCAGCTGAGGCACGAGGCCGTGTTGCTTGAGCAGCAGCACGTCGATCTCTTTGGCTTCGAGGCCATTCAGATCGGACAGCGAGACTTCGGCGTTGTACTGCAGCAGGGCCGACTTGAAGCCGCGCTTGGGCAGACGACGCTGCAGCGGCATCTGGCCGCCTTCGAAGCCCACCTTGTGGTAGCCACCGGCACGCGATTTCTGGCCCTTGTGGCCGCGACCCGCGGTCTTGCCCAGGCCCGAACCGATACCACGGCCCACGCGACGCTTGGCGTGCTTGGCACCGTCTGCCGGTTTGATGTTGTTGAGTTCCATGTCGTCGGTCTCCGATCAGAGCACTTGGACCAGGTAGCTGATCTTGTTGATCATGCCGCGCACCGCGGGGGTGTCCTGCAGCGTGCTGGTGCTGTTGAGCTTGCGCAGGCCCAGGCCGCGCACGGTGGCACGGTGTTCTCCCTTGCAGCCGATGGGGCTGCGCACGAGTTTGACCGTGACGGTGTTCGTGTTGCTCATGTTGATTCCTCTCAGCCCAGGATTTCCTCGACCGTCTTGCCGCGCTTGGCAGCGACTTCGGCCGGGGTGGTGGACTTCTCGAGTGCGTCCAGCGTGGCACGCACCAGGTTGTAGGGGTTGCTCGATCCGTGGCTTTTGGCCACGACGTCGGTCACACCCAGCACTTCGAAGACGGCGCGCATCGGGCCGCCGGCGATGATGCCGGTACCCTTGACGGCCGGCAGCATCATGACGTTGGAGGCGCCGTGCTCGCCATGCACCGGGTGGTGCAGGCTGCCATCGCGCAGCGACACCTTGATCATGTTACGGCGGGCCTGTTCCATGGCCTTCTGCACGGCCACGGGCACTTCACGCGCCTTGCCTTTGCCCATGCCCACGCGGCCATCGCCGTCACCAACGACGGTCAGTGCGGCGAAACCGAGGATACGACCGCCCTTGACCACCTTGGTCACGCGGTTGATCGCGATCATCTTCTCGCGAAGACCGTCCTCGTTCGCTTCGTTCTTGATGTTTGCCTGAAACTTAGCCATGTCGTGTATCCCGTTTCATCAGAACTGCAGGCCGGCCTCGCGGGCGGCGTCTGCAAGGGCCTTGACGCGACCGTGGTATGCGAAGCCGGCGCGATCGAACGCGACCTTCTCGATACCGGCGGCCTTGGCCTTCTCGGCAATGCGCTTGCCAATGATCGCGGCAGCGGCGGCGTTGCCACCCTTGCCCGACGCGCCCAGTTGCGCACGCACTTCCTTCTCGGCCGTGGAGGCAGAGGCGAGCACGCGGCCGCCGTCGGCCGAGATCACGTTGGCGTAGATATGCAGGTTGGTGCGGTTCACCGTCAGGCGAACGGCACCCTGCTGGGTGATGCGGATGCGCGTCTGGCGGGCACGGCGCAGGCGTTGTTCTTTCTTGGTCAGCATGATCGGACTCCTTATTTCTTCTTGGTTTCCTTGATCACGACCTTCTCATCCGCATAGCGGATGCCCTTGCCCTTGTAGGGCTCGGGCGGACGCACGGCACGCACTTCCGAAGCGATCTGACCCACACGCTGACGATCGGCACCTTTGATGACGATCTCGGTCGGCGCAGGCGTTTCCACCTTGATGCCGGCCGGCATGTCGATGACCACGGGGTGCGAGAAACCCACCGTGAGGTTGAGCTTGGCGCCTTGCGCCTGGGCCTTGAAGCCCACGCCGACCAGGTTCAACTTCTTCTCGAAGCCCTTGCTGACGCCAGTCACCATGTTGTTCACCAGCTGGCGCATGGTGCCCGACATGGCATTGGCTTCACGCGACTCGTCGACCGGGGTGAAGTTCACCTTGCCGGCGTCGAGTTCGACCTTGACCAGCGCGTTCAGTGCCTGGCTGAGGGCGCCGTTGGCACCCTTGACATTGACCAGACCGTCCTTGACAGCCACCTCGACCCCAGCGGGGACGATGACCGGCAGTTTTCCAATACGTGACATTCAATTTCTCCTTGAAGCCCGCATCAGGCGACGTAGCACAGGACTTCGCCGCCCACGCCGGTGGCGCGGGCCTTGCGATCGGTCATCACGCCACGCGGGGTGGTCACGATCGCCACGCCCAGACCGTTCTGGACCTGGGGGATGGCATTGCGGCCACGGTAGACGCGCAGGCCGGGACGGCTCACGCGCTCGATGCGCTCGATGACGGGACGACCGGCGTAGTACTTCAGGGCGATTTCGAGTTCGCTCTTGCCGTCTTCGTTGACGACCTTGAAGCCGTCGATGTAACCCTCGTCCTTCAGGACCTGGGCAATCGCCGTCTTCACTTTGGACGCCGGCATCGACACGGTGGCCTTCTCGACCATCTGCGCGTTGCGGATGCGGGTCAACATGTCGGCGATGGGATCACTCATGCTCATGTGGGGATCTCCTGAGGCTTACCAGCTGGCTTTGGTGATGCCGGGAATCTCACCGGCAAACGCCATCTCGCGCACCTTGGCGCGGGCCAGGCCGAAATGGTTGAAGGTGCCACGCGGACGACCGGTGATTTCGCAGCGGTTGCGCTGACGGGTCGGGTTCGCGTTGCGGGGCAGCTTCTGCAGAGCCAGGCGCGCGGCATCGCGCTCCTCGTCGCTCTTCTTGGCGTCGCCAGCAGTGGCTTTGAGTTCGTTGTATTTCTTGGCGAACTTGGCGGCGAGCTTCTCGCGCTTCAGTTCACGTTGGAGCAGTGCTTGTTTGGCCATGCGCCACCTCAGTTCTTGAAGGGGAATTTGAAACCAGCCAGCAGTGCCTTGCACTCCTCGTCGGTCTTGGCGGTCGTCGTGATGCTGATGTTCAGACCACGCAGGGCGTCGACTTTGTCGTACTCGATCTCGGGGAAGATGATCTGTTCCTTGACGCCGACGTTGTAGTTGCCACGGCCGTCGAAGGAACGACCCGAGATGCCGCGGAAGTCGCGCACACGGGGCAGCGCCACGGTGACGAAGCGGTCCAGGAATTCGTACATGCGCGCGCCACGCAGCGTGACCATGCAGCCGATGGGCTGTTGCTCACGGATCTTGAAGCCGGCGATGGCCTTGCGGGCCTTGGTGACCACGGGCTTCTGGCCGGCGATCTTGGTGAGGTCGCCGACGGCGTTGTCCATCACCTTCTTGTCGGCCACGGCCTCGCTCACGCCCATGTTCAGCGTGATCTTGGTGATGCGGGGCACCTCCATCACGGACTTGTAGCCGAACTTCTTGGCCAGCTCGGGGACCACCTTCTCGCGGTAGTGTTGTTGCAGTCGTGCCATGGTCATGCCACCTTGATTTCTTCGCCGTTGGACTTGAAGACGCGCACGTTCTTGCCATCCACAGCCTTCACGCCCACGCGGTCAGCCTTGCCGGTCGTCGGGTTGAAGATCGCCACGTTGGACTGGTCGATGGGCATGGTCTTCTCGACGATGCCGCCCGTCACGCCCTTCATGGGGTTGGGCTTGGCGTGCTTCTTGACGATGTTGACGCCCTCGACCACGACACGCTGTTCGTTGGCGCGGGAGAGCACCTTGCCGCGTTTGCCCTTGTCGCGGCCGGCGATCACGATGACTTCGTCACCGGTACGGATCTTGTTCATGGGATGTTCCTCAGAGGACCTCGGGGGCCAGCGACACGATCTTCATGAACTTCTCGGTGCGCAGTTCGCGCGTGACCGGGCCGAAGATGCGGGTGCCGATGGGCTCGAGCTTGGCGTTGAGCAACACCGCGGCGTTGCCGTCGAATTTGATCAGCGCGCCATCCTGGCGGCGGATGCCTTTGGCGGTGCGAACCACCACAGCGTTGTAGACCTCGCCCTTTTTGACGCGGCCACGCGGCGCTGCTTCCTTGATGCTGACCTTGATGACATCGCCCACACTGGCGTAGCGGCGCTTGGAGCCACCGAGCACCTTGATGCACATCACGGACTTGGCACCCGTGTTGTCAGCAACATCGAGTCGAGATTGCGTTTGGATCATTTGATTTAAGTCCCAACTTGAATCGTGAGGGCCACCACGGCCCGCAGCGATCAGTCTTGGGCCCGTCGTTGGAGGACACCCACTGCAAGCGGCTGCTGCCGCGGCGGATGCCACCCTTCGGTGGGCAGAAGGCTTGCGCCAGACACATCGCCCCAAAGAGCGAAGCCGCGCATTATGGCATGACCGCGATGGCCCGTCAAACGCTGGCGTTGGCGTAACGCTGTGCCAGGCACAGAAAGTCGTCAGCGCGCGGGTCGGCCACGCCTTCTTCGCGCAGGATGGACGCGACCGCCGGCGCCATCTGTATGGCTTGGGCGGCATCCAGAAACAAGGCCCGCCACCGTCTGGCAAGAACATCCTCAACAGTGAGTGCATACTCTTTTCGCACGGCAAACCGGACCATCGCTGCGGTCAGGCCAAGGCCCAGCGCCTGGTCGGCACCCGGCAGGGCCCGCACCTCGTCGGCTTCAGCGCCATACAGGTGCCAGCCGGGCGCGGCGTGGATCGGCACCGAGGCACTGGCTGGCGCGCCCACCAGCCGGTGGTGCACGCTCTGCCCGCCCTGTCGTGGCGGCAGGCGGCCGGCATCAAAGCACTGCTGCAGCACGTCCTCGGCCATGGCGCGGTAGGTCGTCCATTTGCCCCCCGTCACGGTCACCAGGCCGTTCGGGTCGACCACCACGGTGTGTTCGCGCGACAAGGCCTTTGTATTGCCGCCCCCCTCGGCCGGCGGCGCCACCAACGGGCGCAAACCCACCCAGACGCTGCGGATGTCGCTGCGGCCCACTGGCCGGCTCAGCGCGCGCGAGGCCTCGTCGAGGATGAACGCCAGCTCGTCGGCAAACGGCTCGGGCTCGCGCGCCAGGTCCTGGCGCGGGGTGTCGGTGGTGCCCAGGATGACCTTGCCCAGCCAGGGCACGGCAAACAGCACGCGGCCGTCACGCGTCTTGGGCACCAGCAGCGCGTGCTCGCCCCCGAGAAATTCACGGTCGACCACCACGTGCACGCCCTGGCTCGGGCTGACCATGTGGGAGGGCGTGCCCGCGGCTTGGCGCATGGCGTCGACCCAGACGCCGGTGGCGTTGACGACGCAGCGTGCGCGCACGCAGTACTCGCCGCCGCCGATGCGGTCGCGTACGGTCACGGCGTGGCCGTCGCTGTCAGAGGCGATCGCGGTCACTTGCGCATGGTTGAACATGCGCGCGCCTGCGGCTTCGGCAGTTCGGGCCAGTGCAATTGCGAGGCGCGCGTCGTCGAACTGGCCGTCCCAGTAACGCACGCCGCCGCGCAGCCCCTGCGAGCTCACGCCGGGCAGCGCCTCCATGGTTTGCGCCCGGTTCAAGAATTCGGTGGGCCCCAGGCCGGCACGGCCGGCCAGCAGGTCATACAGCTTGAGTCCGATACCATAGAACGGCGTCTGCCACCATTGGTGGCTGGGCATCACGAACGGCAATGGCTGCGCCAGGTGCGGCGCGATCGCCATCACGGTGGTGCGCTCGGCCAGCGCTTCACGCACCAGCGCCACATTGCCCTGTGCGAGGTAGCGCACACCGCCGTGCAGCAATTTGGTGGCCCGTGACGACGTGCCACCCGCGAAATCGTGTGACTCGAACAGCGCGACGGTGAAGCCGCGCAGGCTTGCGTCGAGCGCCACGCCCAGCCCGGTGGCACCGCCACCGACCACGACGAGGTCGAAGCGGTCGGTGTCGGTGAGCGATGCGAATCGTTGTTCTCGGTTCATGGGCGTGGCGCTCAGGCCCCGGCGCGGGTGGGCGCCGGGGTTTCAATGGGCAAGGTCGCGATCAGCGGACCTTGCCCGCCTTCCATGCGTTCAGCAGGGAATCGTAGGCGATGGTTTCGCCCTTGGGCTTCTCGTTGGCCAGCTTCTTCCAGGGTGCGGCCTTGTCGCTCAACCACTTGTTGGGATCGCTCTTGGGGTTGAGCTTGGGCGCGCAACGCTCCATGCCAGCGCGCTCCAGACGGGCCAGCACCTGGTCCATCTGGTCGGCCAGGCCGTCCATGGCCTGCTGCGGCGTCTTTTCACCCGTCACGGCCTGCGCCACGTTCTGCCACCACAGTTGCGCGAGCTTGGGGTAGTCGGGCACGTTGGTACCGGTCGGGCTCCAGGCCACGCGCGCAGGCGAGCGGTAGAACTCCACCAGGCCGCCCAGCTTGGGTGCCATGTCGGTCATCGCCTGGCTCTGGATGTCGCTCTCGCGAATCGGCGTCAGGCCGACCAAGGTCTTCTTCAGCGAGGTGGTCTTGGAAGTGATGAATTGCGCGTAGAGCCAGGCGGCAGCCGTCTTGTCGGCGTCGTGGTTCTTGAAGAAGGTCCACGAGCCCACGTCCTGGTAGCCGTTCTGCATGCCCTGCTTCCAGTACGGGCCGTTCGGGCCGGGCGCCATGCGCCACTTGGGCGTGCCGTCGGCGTTGACCACCGGCAGGCCGGGCTTGGTCATGTCGGCGGTGAAGGCGGTGTACCAGAAGATCTGCTGCGCGATCTGTCCTTGCGCGGGCACCGGGCCGGCTTCGCCGAAGGTCATGCCCGTGGCTTCCTTGGGCGCGTACTTCTTCATCCAGTCCACGTACTTGGTGAGCGCGTAGACGGCCGCGGGCGAGTTGGCCGCACCGCCGCGCGCCACCGAGGCGCCCACCGGCGTGCACTTGTCGTCGCCCACGCGGATGCCCCACTCGTCGATCGGCAGGCCGTTGGGGTTGCCGATGTCGGCGGTGCCCGCCATCGACAGCCAGGCGTCGGTGAAGCGCCAGCCGAGCGACGGATCCTTCTTGCCGTAGTCCATGTGGCCGTAGATCGGCTTGCCGTCGATGGTCTTCACGTCGTTGGTGAAGAACTCGGCGATGTCTTCGTAGGCGCTCCAGTTCAGCGGCACGCCCAGGTCGTAGCCGTACTTGGCCTTGAACTTGTCCTTCAGGTCCTGGCGCGCGAACAGGTCGGCGCGGAACCAGTAGAGATTGGCGAACTGCTGGTCGGGCAGCTGGTAGAGCTTGCCATCGGGCCCGGTGGTGAACTTCAGGCCGATGAAGTCATTGATGTCGAGACCAGGGTTGGTGAACTCCTTGCCCGGCCCGGCCATGTAGTCGGTCAGGTTGAGGATCTGGCCGTACCGGTAGTGTGTGCCGATGAGGTCGGAGTCGCTGATCCAGCCGTCGTAGATGGATTTTCCGGACTGCATCGAAGTCTGCAGCTTCTCGACCACATCGCCTTCCTGAATCAGGTCGTGCTTGACGGTGATGCCGGTGATCTCGCTAAAGGCCTTGGCCAGCGTCTTGGATTCGTACTCGTGTGTCGTGATGGTCTCAGACACGACCGAGATTTCGTTGACACCGCGCGATTTGAGCTTGGCTGCGGCATCGGCAAACCACTTGAGCTCGGCGGCCTGTTGCTCCTTGCTTAGCGTGGAGGGCTGGAACTCCGAATCGATCCAGCGTGTGGCGGCGTCAGTTGCTGCAGCAGGCGCTGGTGCGGAAGCCGGAGCAGCGGCTGGCGCCTGCGCCGGGGCCGGCGCCGCTGGCTCCTCCTTCTTTCCGCAAGCGACCACGACCAATGCACAGGTCGCAGCCAGCAGGGTGCGTGTCAGGTTCATCTGTATCTCCTCGTGTGCGTCCCCCCGTGCTTGCTCATAGAACGCCGGCCCCGGGGAAGACTATGGGCCGCATCCATCGGAAACAAATTGCTCAGCCTTTACGCAGGATCAGTGCAAGCAGAAGCATGGATAGCAAGAAGCTGATCCATACCGACGGTGGCTCCTGAAGCGACAGCCATTCGACAAAACTTTCGCCCAACCCTACCCACGCCAGATTCACATAGGCGGCGCAAAGCAGGCCGATGAACAGCCGGTCGCCGCGCGTGGTCTTCATCGGCAGGAAGCCCTTGCGCTCCATCGTAGGTGAGCGGATTTCCCACACCGTCATGCCGATCAGCATGAGCACGATGCAGGTGAAGAAGATCGCGACCGGCGTGGTCCAGACCATCCAGGCGAACATGTCAGACCCTCCCCATGGCAAAGCCCTTGGCGATGTAGTGGCGCACGAACCAGATGACGATGGCACCCGGCACGATGGTGAGCACGCCGGCCGCGGCCAGCGTGGCCCAGTCCATGCCCGACGCGCTCACGGTGCGCGTCATGGTGGCCACGATGGGTTTGGCGTTCACGCTGGTGAGCGTGCGCGCCAACAGCAACTCGACCCAGCTGAACATGAAGCAGAAGAACGCGGCCACACCCACACCGGCCTTGATGAGCGGCAGGAAGATGGTGAAGAAAAAGCGCGGGAAGCTGTAGCCGTCGATGTAGGCGGTCTCGTCGATCTCGCGCGGGATGCCGCTCATGAAGCCTTCGAGAATCCACACCGCCAGCGGCACGTTGAACAGCAGGTGCGCCATGGCCACCGCGATGTGCGTGTCCATCAGGCCCATGGTCGTGTAGAGCTGGAAGAAGGGCAGCAGGAACACCGCGGGTGGCGTCATTCGGTTGGTGAGCAGCCAGAAGAAGACGTGCTTGTCGCCCAGGAAGCGGTAGCGCGAGAACGCGTAGGCCGCGGGCAGCGCCACGGTGAGCGAGATCACCGTGTTGATGCCGACGTAGATCAGGCTGTTGATGTAGCCCGAGTACCAGGACGCGTCGGTGAAGATGGTCCGGTAGTTGGCCCAGGTGAAGGTCTCGGGCCACAAGGTGAACGAGGAGAGGATTTCCTCGTTCGTCTTGAAGCTCATGTTGACCATCCAGTAGATGGGCAGCAGCGCAAAGATCAGATAAGCGATGAGGAACAACGTCCTCTTGCGGAAACGACGCTCATTCATGGCCTTGCTCCTTCTGCGCCGTGCCCAGGCTCTGCATCCAGTTGTAGAGCACGAAGCAGAACAGCAGGATGATGAAGAAATAGATCAGCGAGAAGGCGGCCGCGGGCCCGAGGTCGAACTGGCCGACCGCCTTGGTGGTGAGGTACTGCGAGAGGAAGGTGGTGGCGTTGCCCGGCCCGCCGCCGGTGAGCACGAAGGGCTCGGTGTAGATCATGAAACTGTCCATGAAGCGCAGCAGCACGGCGATCATGAGCACGCCGCGCATCTTGGGCAACTGGATGTAGCGAAACACCGCCCACTTGCTGGCGCCATCGATGCTGGCGGCCTGGTAGTAGGCATCGGGGATGCTGCGCAGGCCGGCGTAGGCCAGCAACGCCACCAGCGGCGTCCAGTGCCACACGTCCATGATGAGCACCGTCCACCAAGCGTGGTCCGGGTCGCCGGTGTAGCTGTAGGCAAAGCCCAGGCGTTCCAGCGTGTGGCCGAGCAGGCCGATGTCGGTGCGTCCGAAAATCTGCCAGATCGTGCCGACCACGTTCCAGGGGATCAGCAGCGACAGCGCCACGATCACCAGCACCACCGAGGATCGCCAGCCCTTGGCCGGCATCGACAGCGCGAGCGCAATACCCAGCGGTATTTCCACCAGAAGCACCGCCAGCGAGAACTGGATCTGCCGCCACAGCGCCAGGTGCAACTCCTGATCGCGCATCACCATGGCGAACCATTCGGTGCCGACAAAGACGCGCCGTTGCGGCGAGATGATGTCCTGCACCGAGTAGTTCACCACCGTCATCAACGGCAGGATGGCCGAGAAGGCCACGCACAGGATGACGGGCAGCACGAGCCACCAGGCCTTTTGATTCACGGGTTTGGTCGTACCGCTCACGGCGCCACCTCCACCAGTTGTTCGTCGCGATAGAAACAGGTGTGCTCGTCGATCAGGCGCAACTGCACCGTGGCGCCCACCGCGGGCACGCCGGCTTCGACAGGCAGGCGGCACTTGAGCGTGTGTTCGCCCAGCGCGCAGGTCAGCAGCACGTACGTGCCGATGTCCTGCACGCGCCGCACCTGCGCCGGCAACGAGCGGCCATCGCCCGGCTCACCCAGAGCCAGGTACTCCGGACGGATGCCCAGCTTGAGCGGTCCCTCGGGCAGCTGGCGGCCATCGCGCAGGGCCAGCGGTTGTTCATTGACCAGCAGACCGCCGCGCACCGCCTTGGCCGGCAGGAAGTTCATGCCAGGTGAGCCGATGAAGTGGCCCACGAAGGTGTGCGCCGGGCGCTCGAACAGATCCTCGGCAGCGCCCTTTTGCACCGCCCGCCCGCGCGACATCACCACCACCTCGTCGGCGAAGGTGAGCGCCTCGACCTGATCGTGCGTGACGTAGATGAGTGTGAGCTTGAGTTCGTGGTGGATCTGCTTGAGCTTGCGCCGCAGCTGCCACTTCAGGTGCGGGTCGATCACGGTGAGCGGCTCGTCGAACAGCACCGCCGACACGTCGGGCCGCACCAGGCCGCGACCCAGCGAGATCTTCTGCTTCTGGTCGGCGCTCAGGCCGGCGGCGCGCTGATCAAGCTGGCCGCTCATCTCCAGCATCTCGGCGATGCGCCCCACGCGCTGGCGGATCTCGGCCTCGGGCACCTTGCGGTTGCGCAGCGGAAACGCCAGGTTCTGCGCCACGGTCATGGTGTCGTAGATCACCGGGAACTGGAACACCTGGGCGATGTTGCGCTGCTGCGGTGAGCGACGCGTCACGTCGCGGCCGTCGAACTTCACCGTGCCCTGCGAGGGCGCTAGCAGGCCCGAGATGAGGTTGAGCATGGTGGTCTTGCCGCAGCCCGAGGGGCCCAGCAGCGCGTAGGCACCACCGTCGCGAAAGGCCATCTTCAGCGGCAGCAGCGCGTAATCCTCGTCCGCCCGCGGGTTCGGGCGGTAGGCGTGCGCGAGGTCGAGTTCGATCAGGGCCATCAACGCACTCCTTGGCGCGCCAGCGGCGCGCGCACCAACGGGCCGCGCGCGTCGAAGACGAACAGGTGGTCGGGGTTGAGGTGCAAGGTGATGCGCGCGCCAAGATCCAGCTTGTGCACACCCACGAGTTGCGCCACCAGTTCACCGACGGCGCCATGCACGTGCACGAAGGTGTCGGAGCCGGCAATCTCGGCCAGCTCCACGCGGACCTCGATCGCCACGTCGCCCGGCTGGGCGCGCTCGCGCAGGCCGCCAGCGCGGATGCCGAGCACCAGGTCATCGCCCACATCGGGCGGCAGGGCCAGTGGCCAGTCCACCGCGTCGGCCACGCGCGCGCCGCCTTGCGCGTTGCGCCGCGCGGGCATCAGGTTCATCGGCGGGTCGCTGAAGGCGCGGGCCACACGGATGCTCTTCGGGGCGTGAAACACCTCGGCCGTGGGCCCGTACTGGAGCAGCTCGCCGGCGTCCATCACCGCGGTGTGGCCGCCCAGCAGCAAGGCCTCACCGGGCTCGGTGGTGGCATAGACGACAGTGGAATCGCCACTGGCAAACAGCGCGGCCAGTTCCTCGCGCAACTCCTCGCGAAGCTTGTAGTCCAGGTTCACCAGGGGTTCGTCGAGCAGCATCAGCGGCGCCTGCTTGGCCAGCGCGCGCGCCAGTGCCACGCGCTGCTGCTGCCCGCCCGACAGCTCGGCCGGCAGGCGATCGAGAAAGGGCTCGATGTGCAGGCGCGCAGCCAGCGCGCGCACGCGGGCATCGATGTCGCGTTCACCGCGCAGGCGCAGTGGCGAGGCAATGTTCTGCGCCACCGTCATCGACGGGTAGTTGACGAACTGCTGGTAGACCATGGCCACATTGCGCTCGCGCACCGATCGGCGCGTCACGTCTTCGCCATCCACCAGCACCCGGCCCGAACTCGCGGTATCGAGTCCGGCCATCACGCGCATCAGGCTGGTCTTGCCGGCCTGGGTGGCGCCCAGCAGCACGGTGACCGAACCCGGCACGGGCGCCAGGCTCATCGGATAGAGGTGGACCTCGGGTCCGACCGTCTTGGTGATCTGATCCAGCAACAGTTCCATAGGGGAGTGGTGCGCGCAACGGTGCCCGCTCACGGGCGATGCGCTTTCGTTTCGACGTATCTTTGTTCGTTTCTTTTCTTTTTGTGTTCGGTAATTACCCTTACAAGTCCATCAACGTTTTCCGATATGTTCGGTTTGCATCGCAAGCCGGCACGCCATGACCTTGAACCTGAACCCTCGCCACACCGAACTGCTCGACGAAGTCCGCGCACACGGCCCGCAGACCATCGAAGCCCTGGCCGAGCGCTTCGGCGTGACGCTGCAGACGGTGCGCCGCGACGTGCAGCGCCTGGCCGAGGCCGGCCTGCTAGCGCGCTTTCATGGCGGCGTGCGCCTGCCGAGTTCCACCACCCAGAACATCGCCTACCGCCAGCGCCAGGCCATGCAGTCCGACGCCAAGCAGCGCATCGCGCGCGCTGTGGCCGCGCGCGTGCCCAACGGCTGCTCGCTGATCATGAACATCGGTACCACCATCGAGGCGGTGGCGCGCGAGCTGCGCAATCACCGCGGCCTGCGCGTCATCACCAACAACCTGCATATCGCATCGCTCATGAGCACCAACCCCGATTGCGAGGTCATCGTGGCCGGCGGCCAGGTGCGCGCGGCCGACCAGGGCATCGTGGGCGAAGCCACGGTGGACTTCATGCACCAGTTCAAGGTCGACATCGGGCTCATCGGCATCAGCGGCATCGAGGCCGACGGCACGCTGCGCGACTTCGACTACCGTGAAGTGAAAGTGGCTCGTGCCATCGTGGCGCAGTCACGCCAGGTGTGGCTGGCGGCCGATCAGAGCAAGTTCAACCGGCCTGCGATGGTCGAGCTCGCGCGGCTCGACGATCTGGACGTGCTGTTCACCGACGCGCCACCGCCGTCGCCGTTTTCCGAACTGCTCGAACAAAGCCACGTGGAATGCGTGGTGGCCACCGAGCGCGAAGCCGCACTTACCTGACATTCGCACCATGACCTACCTGCTCGCCCTCGATCAGGGCACCTCCAGTTCCCGCAGCATCGTCTTCGACCGCGAAGGCCACGTGGTGGCCATGGCGCAGCGCGAGTTTCCGCAGATCTACCCGCGCCCGGGCTGGGTGGAACACGATCCGCGCGACCTGTGGAACACCCAGCTCGAGACCGCGCGCGAGGTGTTGGCCAAGGCCGGCCTGCGCAGCGACGCCGTGCGTGCGGTCGGCATCACCAACCAGCGCGAGACGACCCTGGTGTGGAACCGGCGCACCGGCGAGCCGGTGTACAACGCCATCGTCTGGCAGGACCGGCGCGCCGAAGCCGCGTGCGCGAAGTTGCGTGAACAAGGGCATGAGGCCCTGGTGCAGCGCAAGACCGGCCTGCGCATCGACGCCTACTTTTCCGGCACCAAGCTGCAATGGATCCTCGACAACGTCGAGGGCGCGCGCGCGCAGGCCGAACGCGGCGAGCTCGCCTTCGGCACCGTGGACAGCTGGCTGATCTGGCAACTCACGCGCGGCGCACGCCACGTGACCGACCACAGCAATGCGGCGCGCACCATGCTGTTCAACGTCAACACGCGTGAATGGGACGACGAGCTGCTCGAACTGCTGCGCATTCCGCGCAGCCTGCTGCCGAACACCCTGCCTTCCAGCGCCGACTTCGGCACCGCCGACGCCGACTGGCTCGGCACGGCCCTGCCCATCGGTGGCGTGGCGGGCGATCAGCAAAGCGCGCTGTTCGGCCAGGCCTGCTTCAAGGCCGGCATGGCCAAGAACACCTATGGCACCGGTTGCTTCATGCTCATGCACACCGGCGAGCGCTTCCAGACCAGCCAGAACGGCCTCATCACCACCGCCTGCGCGCAAGCGCCCGGCCCGGCGCAGTACGCGCTGGAAGGCAGCGTGTTCATCGCCGGTGCGGTGGTGCAGTGGCTGCGCGACGGCCTCAAAGCCATCGAATCGAGCAGCGAGGTGCAGGCCCTGGCCGAGAGCGTGCCCGATGCCGGCGGCGTGGTGCTGGTGCCGGCCTTCACCGGCCTGGGCGCCCCTTACTGGCAACCTGACGTGCGCGGCACCATCACCGGCCTGACGCGCGGCACCACCATGGCCCACATCGCGCGCGCCGCGCTCGAGAGCATCGCGTTCCAGAGCGCCGCGCTGCTGCAGGCCATGAGCCGCGACGCGGTGGCCGCAGGTGGCGTGCCGGTGAGCGAGTTGCGCGTGGACGGCGGCGCCAGCGTCAACAACCTGCTGATGCAGATCCAGGCCGACCTGCTGGGCATTCCGGTGGTGCGGCCGGCCGTGGTGGAGACCACCGCGCTCGGCGCCGCCTACCTCGCCGGCCTGCACGTGGGCGTGTACCAGGGCACGGCCGAGCTCAGCGCGCAGTGGCGCGCCGAGCGCACCTTCCGGCCCACGCTGTCGCCGGAACGCGCGGCCGAGAAGATGGCGGCCTGGGAGCACGCGGTGAGGCAGACGGTTGCCAGCTGATCGGCGCCGCGCGGGGCGACAATCCCGCGCATGAATACGCCCTCCACGCCCACCGCATCCCCCCTCATCACCTTCATCGGCGGCGGCAACATGGCCAGCGCCATCGTCGGCGGCCTGCTGCGCCAGGGCCATGCGCCCGCGCGCCTGCAGATCGTCGAGCCCTGGGACGAGCAGCGCACGCGCCTGGCGCAGCAGTTCCCTGGCGTGGCGCTGTACGCCGCGGCCAGCGCCGATCTCGCGCCCTCCGATCTCGTGATCTGGGCCGTCAAGCCCCAGACCTTCAAGGACGCCGCCCTCGCGGCCGGGCCGCACCTGGGCGGCGCGCTGCACCTGAGCGTGGCAGCCGGCATCACCAGCGACAGCATGGCCACCTGGCTGGGCACACAACGCATCGTGCGCGCCATGCCCAACACGCCCGCCCTCGTGGGCCTGGGCATGACGGGCCTGTTCGCGCGCGAAGGCGCGTCGGCGGCCGACCGCGCACTGGTCGAGGCCGTGGTGAAGACCACCGGCGAGCTGGTGTGGGTGGCCACCGAGCGCGACCTCGACGCGGTCACCGCGCTCTCCGGCTCCGGCCCGGCCTACGTGTTCTATTTCCTGGAAGCCATGCGCGACGCGGGGGCCCGCATGGGCCTGCCACCCGAGACCGCCCTGCAACTCGCCATCGGCACCTTCGTCGGCGCGTCCACGCTGGCGCAACGCTCGACCGAGCCGCCACAGGTGCTGCGCGAGCGGGTCACGTCCAAAGGCGGGACGACCTACGCGGCGCTCACGGCAATGGAGGCGGCGGGGATGAAGGCGTCGTTCGAGGCGGCTTTGAAGGCGGCGCAGGTGCGGGCCGAGGAACTGGGACGGGAGTTCGGCAAGTAAGTCACTTCACGCACGGTACCGCGCGCTGCTCGCAGACGCGCCGTACTCTGCTCCGCGGCTGCCTCCCGGACCGGCTTCGCCGGTCCTCCTCCTTTATGCCGCTGCGCAGAGCACAGCGCATCCACGAGGGAGAGTGGCAGCGTTTGGTAGCCGGTTTGAGCCCAAGGCGGACGTTAGCGAAGCCGCTCTACTGTTGATCCGAAGTTCAATGCGGAGTCAAGCGGTTCGCCTGTGACGAACGGGTCTAGGCGTTGTCGAGCCAGGGCAAGAAACTGCTCCATTGCATCGAGAGGCAGTTCATTCCCAAACATCTTTACGACTACTGTAAGGGAATCATCAGAGCGGAAAACTTCGGCCACGATCGAACCGTCTTCCGCGATGAGTTCTGCGCCCAACCCGTCGCGCTCCGAAACATCGGAGGCAAACTGAATGCGGAACCGTTGTGACCTCATGTTTGCTACTCGATTGATATGCCCACCTCTGGCCGATACGCGCCTTCGTAGCGCGCCAACCCTGATCCCCGCCCGCGGATGCGGCGTGCCCTGCGCAGCGGCATAAAGGAGGAGGACCGGCTCAGCCGGTCCGGGGGACAGCCGCGGAGCAGGGTACGCCGTGTCCGCGGGCGCACGAGGTGCCACGCGCAAAACCTCAAACCAACCCGACCACCACCCCGCCAAACACCGTGAACCCCAGCCAGTGATTGGCGCGGAACGCGGTGAAGCAGCCCTCGCGCGAGCGCGTGCGGATGAGCGTGAAGTGCCACACCACCTGGACGAGCGCAACACCGAGCGCCAGCAGCCAGGCCACCGGCCGCAGCAACGGCCACAGCGCCCAGGTCCAGATGGCGAGGTGCAGCAGGTAGAAGCCCGTCACCGCCGCCACATCCGCGCGGCCGAGCGTGATGGCCGAGGTCTTCATGCCGATCTTGAGGTCGTCGTCGCGGTCGACCATGGCGTATTCGGTGTCGTAGGCCAGCACCCAGAACGCGTTGCCCAGCAGCAGCACCCAGGCCAGCGCGGGCACCGTGCCCTGCACAGCCGCGAACGCCATGGGGATGCCGAAGCTGAAGGCCACGCCCAGCACGGCCTGCGGCATGGAAATGAAGCGCTTGGCGTAGGGATAGGCCAGCGTGATCGCCAGCGCTGCGAATGACCAGGCGATGGTGACGGCGTTGGTGGTGAGCACGAGGCCGAAGGCCGCGAGCGCGAGCACCGCGCCCACCGCCAGCGCCTCCTTGGTCGACACCTTGCCCGCGGTGACGGGGCGCTGCGCCGTGCGCTTGACGTGGCGATCGAAATCGCGGTCGGCCACGTCGTTGATGCAGCAGCCAGCGCTGCGCATGAGGATGGTGCCAAGCGTGAACACGGCGAGCAGGTGCCAGCCGGGGAAGCCGCCCGAGGCCACCCACAGCGCCGACAAGGTGGGCCACAGCAGCA
>VFQM010001773.1_pt1 | contig 17836 bp, 15 predicted proteins | sample 3512391 | NCBI WGS metagenome assembly VFQM01 (sample SAMN10412369, study PRJNA504923) | tailings metagenome | isolation source: Replicate 1 from Balatoc abandoned mine | place: Philippines
AAATGGGTGCATCGCTTCGAGCGCATCAGCCGGCCGCACCGGCTGGCCTGGCTGGTCGAGGCCGGCGGCTGGCGCCTGGCCGGCAACCTGGCCTTCACCAGCGCGGCGCTGCTGCTCATGGTGCCGCTGGGCTTCGTGCCGCTGAGCAATACGCTGCCGGGCATCGCCCTGCTGTTCTACGCCATCGGTTTCATCCAGCGCGACGGCGGCGCGGTGCTGATCGGCCACGTGGCCCAGCTGGCGACGGTCGCCTACTTCATCGCCCTGGCCATCGGCGGCACCGCGGCCCTGCACGCGGTGCAGGGCTGGTTCGGCTTCTGAGCGGGGGCGGGCCGGCGCGGGCGCCGGCCCCGTCCGGCCTCAGGCGACGCGATAGAAATCCTTGGGCGGATAGCGGCGCGCGTAGGCGATGAAGGCCGCCGCCGCCGCGAAGGCGAAGGCCGCGAAGAAGAACATCAGGAAGGCCGGCTCGCTCAGGCCGGTGGACGAGATGCGCTCGATCACCGCCGGGTGGCGCACGCCGGCGTTGGTCAGCAGCACCCACAGGCCGCCGAAGGTGCTGGTGAGGTACCAGAAGGCCATGATCACGCCCTTCATCGCGTGCGGCGCCTGGCTGTAGGCGAACTCCAGCGCGGTGGCCGAGACCAGCACCTCGCCGAAGGTCAGCAGCAGGTAGGGCACCGACTGCCAGCCGATGTGCAGCCCGGCCCCGCCGTCGAGCTGCAGCTGGATCAGGCCCGCCACCACCCAGGACAGGCCCGAGATGGCGATGCCCCAGCCCATGCGCCTGAGCGGCGTGGGATCGAAGCCCCAGCGGCGCAGGGCGGGGTAGAGCAGCAGGTTGTTGATCGGGATCAGCGCCATCACGAACAGCGGGTTGAGCGCCTGCATCTGCGAGGGCGAGGCGAACCAGGTGCGCATGAACTCCGCCGCGCCGGACGGCAGCCAGTCGAAGGTCGGCATGGCCATGGCCTTGCCCTGGATGACCCAGGTCGAGGCCTTCTGGTCGAACAGCGACCAGAACGGCGTCACCAGCGCGAACACGATCAGGATGCGCAGCACGGCGCGCACGCCCTCGATGGCCTCGGGCGGATGCAGGCCGTCGGCGCGCCCCAGCTGCAGCGCAGCGCCGAAGCCGACCGCGGCGATCAGCAGGCCCAGGGACAGGCAGGCGGTGATGACGAAGCCCCAGCCGCCGGGCCACCAGGCCAGGCCGGCATGGGTGAGCGCCCACAGGGCCAGCATCGCCACCGCGCCGGCCACGCCCGCGGCGGCGATCACCGTGCCCGGGCCGGCGCCGCGGGCGAGCAGGGCGCTGCGCACCACGCGCAGGAACGAATGCGGGTCGTCCGACACCGGCGGCACGTGCACGTACTGGCGCCGGCCCAGCCAGAAGATCAGGGTGGCGATGAACATCAGCACGCCCGGGATGCCGAAGGCCCAGGCCGGGCCCCAGTTGCGCAGCACCGCCGGCATCATCAGCGAGGCGAAGAAGCTGCCGAAGTTGATGATCCAGTAGAAGGCGTCGAACACCACGCGGGCGCGGTGCTTGTTGCGCTGGTCGAACTGGTCGCCGACGAAGGACACCACCAGCGGCTTGATGCCGCCCGAGCCGAGCGCGATCAGGAACAGGCCGGTGAAGAAGCCGGCCTTGTCCGACTCGAACATCGCCAGGCAGGCATGGCCCGCGCAGTAGATCAGCGAGAACCACAGCACGGTGTTGTACTTGCCGAAGTAGCGGTCCGACAGCCAGCCGCCCAGCAGCGGGAAGAAGTACACGCCGATGACGAAGCTGTGGAAGACGTCCTTGGCATGGCCCTCGCGGTCCAGCGCCGGCAGCGCGGCCAGGATCACGCTGCCGATCAGGAACTCGACCAGGATGTTGCGCATCCCGTAGAAGGAGAAGCGCTCGCAGGCCTCGTTGCCGATGATGTAGCGGATCTGCGGCGGCAGCGGCGCCTTGGGATCGGCCGCGGCCGGGGCAGTCGTGTCGGTCATGGCTGGCGTGCGAAGAGTCGGAACAGGATCCAGGCGAGGAAGGCGAAGCCCACGGCGGCCAGCGAGAGCTGCCAGCCCGAGCTGTAGACCAGCAGGCCGCAGGCCAGCAGGGCACCCAGGCCCAGCAGCCGCTCCTTCAGGCCCGGGCGGCGCTCGGGCGTGCCGACCATCAGGCTCAGGCCGGCGGCGATGTAGGCCAGCACCACCAGCAGCACGACGGCGTTGATGATCGTGCCGAACTGGTCGGCCACGGTCGGCGCCAGCGTCACGATGGCGATCACGGTCATCGCCATGGCCACGAAGAACAGGCCCCAGCCGGCCGAGCCGTTGCCGTGCAGGCGGCCGAAGATCGGCGGCAGGTAGCCGCGCATCGCCGCGCGGGCACCGGACTCACCCGACACCAGCATCCAGCCGCCCAGCGTGCCGGTGGCCTTGAGCGCCGCCGCGGCGGCGATCACCGGCGCGGCCCAGGGCCCGAAGATGGAGGCGGCGACCAGGGCGAAGGGCGCGCTCGAGGCGGCCAGCTCGGCGGCGGGCACGATGCCCATCACCAGCACCGAGGACACCAGGTACACGACGCCGGCCAGCAGGATGCCGGCGAGGGTGGCGCGCGGCACGTTGCGGTCCGGGTCGCGCACGATGCCGGCGACCATGGCGCCGGTCTCCAGGCCCACGAAGGCCCAGAAGATCGGCGCGAGGTTGTTGAACACCACCAGGGCATCGGACTCGCCGGTGACGTTCCAGGCGGCCGCGTAGAGGTCGGCGTCGAAGTGGGCCCAGCCGCCGACGAGCACCACGGCGACCGGCAGCAGGCCGAACACCACGCACAGCGACTGGAAGGTGGCGACCTTGCGCGGGCCCAGCATGTTCATGCCGAACATCAGCCAGATCAGGCCGAGCTGGCCGGCGATGCGCCAGGTGGTGTCGCCGCCGTCGATGGGCAGCAGGGTGACCAGGTAGCCGAAGGCCGCGACCGCGATGGCGTTGTTGCCGATCCAGGACGAGGCCCAGTACAGGGTGGTGGCCAGGAAGCCCATGTCGCGGCCCAGCGAGGGCCGCACGTAGTCATCGGGGCAGTCGAGCTGCGGGTAGTCGCGGGCCAGGCGGGCGAAGGCGCCGCCGAGGATCACCGCGATCACCGTGCCCAGCAGCCAGCTGAGCGCGGTGACGCCACCCTGGCCGGCCAACGAGGCCGGCAGCAGGAAAAAACCCGAGCCGATCATGTTGTTGGCGACCACGAAGGTCGCCAACAACACGCCGATCTTGCGCGGCGAAGACTCGCTCATCGGCCGCGGCGCCCGTCAGTCGGCGGCGCTGGTGCCGTTCGCCAGGTGGCTGCGGCGGTACCCGTAGGCGTAATAGAAGATGATGCCGATCAGCGCCCAGCCGAAGAACATCGCGAGGGTGTACATCGACAGGTTGAAGAACAGCAGCAGCGTGCCGGCGATGGCCAGCGGGCAGACCACCCACACGAACGGCGTGCGGAACGGACGCGGGCGGTTGGGCTGGGTCTTGCGCAGGATCATCACGCCGATGGCGACCATCAGGAACGCGAACAGCGTGCCCGAGTTGGAGATGTCCGCCAGCACGCCGACCGGGAACATGGCGGCGAACAGCGACACCGCCGCGCCGGTGATCAGGGTGATCACGTGCGGGGTGTGGAACTTCGGGTGCACCTTGGACAGCACGTTCGGCAGCAGGCCGTCGCGGGACATCGTGAAGAAGATGCGGGTCTGGCCGAACAGCATCATCAGGATGACCGAGGGCAGGGCCAGCGCGGCGGCGATGCCGATGGCGTTGCCCCAGCGCTCGAAGCCCAGCAGGCGCAGCACGTGGGCCAGCGGCTCCTTGCTGCAGACCAGCTCTTCCGAGCCCTTGCAAGCGGCCGCCAGCTCGGCGCTGCCCGGCAGGAGGGCCAGGCCGTCCGGGCCCATGATCGGCTGCGAACCGACCGAACCGACCGCGGTGTAGCCGACCAGCAGGTAGAAGATGGTGCAGACCGCCAGCGAGCCGATCAGGCCGATGGGGATGTTGCGGTTCGGGTTGCGGGTTTCCTCCGCCGCGGTGGACACGGCGTCGAAGCCGACGTAGGCGAAGAAGATGGACGCCGCCGCGCCGAGCACGCCGATGCCGCCCATCGGGCTGCCCCAGCCGGTCGGCATGAAGGGCTCGAAGTTCGGGTCCTTGACCGCCGGGAAGGCGATGACGATGAAGGCGGTGAGCGCGATCACCTTGATCGCCACCAGCACCGCGTTGACCTTGGCGCTCTTGGAGGTGCCGATCACCAGCAGGCCGGTGACGGTCAGCGCGATCACGAAGGCCAGCAGGTTGAAGCTGCCGCCGTCCCAGGGGCCGGTTCGCAAGGCTTCGGGCAAGGGGATGCCGGCGCTGATCAGCAGGCCGTTCATGTAGCCCGACCAGCCCACCGACACCGCGCCCGCGGCGACGGCGTACTCGAGCACGAGCGCCCAGCCGACGATCCAGGCGACGCCTTCACCCAGCACGCCATACGTATAGGTGTAGGCCGAACCCGAGACGGGGACCATCGACGCCAGTTCCGCGTAGGCCAGCGCGGCCAGGGCGCAGACCACGGCCGCGATCACGAACGCGATCATCATGGCCGGACCGGCCTTCTGGCCGGCTTCGGCGGTGAGCACGAAGATACCCGTGCCGATGATGGCGCCGATGCCGAGCAAGGTCAGCTGGATGGGACCGAGCTGGCGCTTGAGGCTCTTCTTCTCCGCGGTTTCGAGGATCTGGTCTAGCGACTTGACGCGTTGGAAAAGCATCGATGAACTCCCCTGGTATCGCTTGTTCTGGGCCATCCGGACGACGGCGGCCTGTTGTGGCCACGCCCCGGGGGGCATGGGCGGCGGGTAACCTTAGCCCAGCAGGGCGGGAGCGACAAGAAGCGGAAGGCATGCGTGGAACGGCTATGCTGGCCGCCCTCATGGACGCGTGAAGAGGCGGTATGGACGCAGGCGGGCTGGCCCGGGCGCTGGCGGAATTCGAGGCGGTCCTGCCCGGGGCCGACGGGGACGTGGCGATGTTCATGGCCTTCCTGCGCTCGTCGCCCGCGGTCTTCGAACGCTCGCATCCGCCCGGCCATTTCACCGGCTCGGCCTGGCTGGTCAGCGCCGACGGCGCGCGCGTGCTGCTGACCCACCACCGCAAGCTGGGCCGCTGGCTGCAGCTGGGCGGGCACGCCGACGGCGATCCGGACCTCGCCCGGGTCGCGCTGCGCGAAGCGGAAGAAGAGTCGGGCCTGGCCGGCCTGGAGGTTGAGGGCGGCATCTTCGACCTCGACCGCCACGCCATTCCCGCCCGCGGCGCGGACCCGGAGCACTGGCATTACGACGTGCGCTACGTCGTGCGCGCGACGGCGTCGGAGGCCTTCGCCGTCAGCGAGGAATCGCTGGAGCTGGCGTGGGTGGACATCGCCGCGATCGCGGGCGACGCGGGCATGGATGAGTCGCTGCGACGGATGGCCCGCCGCTGGCTCGCCCGCACACGCCCGTAGGAGCGCCTTCAGGCGCGACCCCGGTTTCCCGGGGTTGGCGGAGTGGAGGCTGGTTCGCGCCTGAAGGCGCTCCCACCGGGCTCAGGCGCGGCCGCTGAATTCGCCGGTCGTGGTCGAGACCTGGATCTTCTCGCCGTTGACGATGTACTCGGGGACCATGATCTCGATGCCGGTGCTGAGCTTGGCCGGCTTCGGGCGCTTGGTCGCGGTGCCGCCCTTGAGCTCGGGCGGCGTATCGACGACCTCCAGCACCACGGTGGCCGGCAGCTGCACCGCCACCGGCGCGTCCTCGATCAGCTGCACGAAGCAGCCGGCCAGGCCGTCGGTGATGTAGGCCGCGGCGTCGCCCACCGCATCGGCGTCGAGCTGGTACGGGGTGAAGTCCTCGTCGTCCATGAACACGAAGGCCTCGCCGTCCTTGTAGCTGAAGGTGCTGGCGCGGCGGCTCAGCTCCACTTCGCGCAGCTCGTCCTCGGCGCCCACGCTCAGGTCGTACTTCACGCCGCCCGGCACGCTGTACATGGTGAAGCGGTACTTGACGTTGCCGCCGCGGCCCTGGGGCGAGCTGCGCTCGATGTCGCGCACCTGGTACACGGTGCCGTTGTGTTCGACGACGTTGCCCTTCTTGATGTCGTAAGCCTTCATGGACGTTCCTGTTTTACTTCGGGGCCAGGCGCACGGCGCCGTCGAGGCGGATGGTCTCGCCGTTGAGGTAGCGGTTGCCGAGGATGTAGGCGACCAGGTCGGCGAACTCCTCCGGCCGGCCCAGCCGGGACGGGAAGGGGATCGAGGCCGACAGCGACTGCTGCACGGCCTCGGGCATGCCGTCCACCATCGGCGTCCAGAAGATGCCCGGGGCGATGGTGTTGACGCGGATGCCGAAGCGGGCCAGTTCACGCGCCATCGGCAGGGTCATGCCGACCACGCCGCCCTTGGAGGCCGAATACGCCGCCTGGCCGATCTGGCCTTCGTAGGCCGCGACCGAGGCGGTGTTGACGATCACGCCGCGCTCGCCGTCGTCGCCGGCGGCGTTGTGCTGCATCAGGTCCGCGGCGGCCTTGGCCACGTTGAAGCTGCCGACCAGGTTGACCATCACCGTGGTGGCGAAGGTCTTGAGCGGCATCGGCGCCTCCTTGCCCAGCACGCGGCCGGCGCCGAGGATGCCGGCGCAGTTCACGGCGGCGTTGAGCCCGCCCATGAACTCCTTCGCCGCGGCGACGTTGGCGGCCACCTGGGCCTCGTCGGTGACGTCGGTGCGCCAGTAGCGGGCATTCGCCGCGCCCAGGGCGGCCACGGCCTCGGCGCCCTTGTCGTCGTTGATGTCGAACAGGGCGACCTTGGCGCCGGCGGCGACGAGGTGGCGGGCCACGGCCAGGCCGAGGCCAGAGACGCCGCCGGTGATCACGGCGCGGGTGTCGGAAAGCTTCATGCGGACGGTTCCGGAAGGCGGGAAAGCCCGCGATTCTAATCCAGCCCCCACCCCGGTAGGAGCGGCTTCAGCCGCGATGGCCCGGGGGGTCGCGGCTGAAGCCGCTCCTACGGGGGTGGGAGGTCGAGGAGGTAGAAGCGGTTGCAGCCGAAGTGGCCGGTGGCGCCCAGGGGGCCGTCGAGGCGACGGAAGCCGGTGCGCTCGTAGAGCTTCTGGGCCGCGTCCATGCCGCGCAGGGTCTCGAGGTAGACCTGCCGGTGCCCGAGCTCGCGGGCGGCCTGCAGGCAGCGCGCCATCAGGGCCGTGCCCGCCCCGAGGCCGCGCAGCCCGGGCAGGAAATACATCTTGCGCAGCTCGCACACCCCGGCCGGGCCGCCGTCCAGCGGCGCCACCCCGCCGCCGCCCATCACCACGCCGTCCCGCTCGACCACGAAATACGCGGCGCCGGGCCGGTCGTAAGCCGCGCTCATCGCGTCCACCTCGGGATCATGGATGGCGAAGCCCGGGCCGTCGGCGCCGAACTCGGGCATGACGGTGCGGATGATGGCGGCGACGGCGGCGTCGTCGCCGCGGCGGATCGGGCGGAGGGTGAAGGGAGCGGTCATGGCGCGGCGTGCTGGTGCAGGTAGCGGGCGAAGTCCTCGGCCTCGAGGGCCGGGCTGAACAGGAAGCCCTGGCCGACGTCGATGCCGAGGCCGAGCAGGAAGTCGCGCTGGGCCGGCGATTCCACGCCTTCGGCCACGACCTCCAGGCCCAGGCTGCGGGCGATGCCGGCCACGGCCTGGCAGATGGCGACGTCGGAGGGATTGGCCGGCACGCCCTGCAGGAAGCCCTGGCTGAGCTTGAGGCCGTGGATGGGCAGGCGGCGCAGGTAGTTGAGCGCGCTGTAGCCCTCGCCGAAGTCGTCGATGGTCAGGATCACGCCCAGGTCGCGCAGCGCCTCGAAGGTCTTGTGGGTGTCGGGCGCGTCCTCGATCAGCACGCGTTCGGTGAACTCCAGCTCGAGCATGTGCCCGGGCAGCGCGTGCTCTTCCAGGGCCCGGGCGATGATCTGCGGCAGGTCCTCAGTGAGGAACTGGCGGTAGGACACGTTCACCGCGATGCGCCCGGGCGCGTGGCCGGCGCGGCGCCAGTCGGCCAGCTGGCGGCAGGCCGCCTCGATCACCCAGGCGCCGATGCGGACGATGTCGCCGGTGGTCTCGGCCTGGCTGATGAAGCGGTCGGGGCGCATCTCGCCCAGGGACGGGCTGCGCCAGCGGATCAGGGCCTCGGCGCCGCGCACGCGGCCGTTGGCCAGGGTGACCAGGGGCTGGTAGACCAGCCGGAATTCGCCGTTGTCGAGCGCCCGGCGCAGCTGCGCCTCGATCTGCACGCGGTCCTGCTGCTGGCGCGCCAGCTCGCGGGTGAACAGCTGCCAGGTGTTGCGGCCGCGCCGCTTGGCGTCGTACATCGCCGCGTCGGCGTTGTTCACCAGCTGCTGCACCGTGCGGCCGTGCCCGGGCGCGGTGGCGACGCCGACGCTGGTGGTGATGGTGAATTCCTCGCCGGCGTAGCGGAAGCTGTCGCCGAAGGCGCGGGTGATGGCCTCGGCCAGGCGCGCGGCCAGGCCGCTGCCCGCCGGCTCGTCCACCACCACCAGGAACTCATCGCCGCCGAAGCGCGCCAGCAGGCCGGTGTCGCCGACGCAGCGCTCGAGCCGGCGCGCCGCGTTCACCAGCAGGTGGTCACCGGCGGCGTGGCCGAGCAGGTCGTTGACCAGCTTGAAGCGGTCTAGGTCGATGTAGATGACCGTGGTGCCCTCGTGGCCCTCGCCGAGCCGGCGCTCGAGTTCGGTGAGGATGCCGTCGCGGTTGAACAGGCCGGTCAGCGGGTCGGTGCGGGCCTGGCTGCGCAGCGCCTCCTCGATCTGCCGGCGCTGGGTGATGTCCTGCAGGGTGCCGGTCAGGCGCGTGATCATCGGCGTGCGGCCCTCGGCCTGGCCGATCAGGCGCGCCCAGTGCGACTGGCCGTCCGGGCGCACGACCTGGATCTCGAGGTCGAAGCCGCCGCCATCGCGGGTCACGCTCTCGATGGCCGCGGCCACGCGCGGGCGGTCGGCCGCGGCGATCTGCTCCATGGCCTCGGGCAGGGTGCGCGGCGGGTCGTCGCGGCGGCCGATGATGCGCAGGGCCTCGTCGGTCAGGTACAGGCGGTTGCGGCCGCCGTCCCATTCCCAGCCGCCGATGCGCGCCAGCGCCTGGGTGCGCAGGAACAGCGCGCTGTCGCGCTTGAGTTCGGTGACGTCGGAGAACAGCGAGATCACCTGGTGCGGCCGGTCGGCGCCCGGGCGGAACTGCGGCACCGAGGTGGCGGTGACCCAGGTCAGCTGGCGCCGGCCCAGGTGGTAGAGGCCGAGCAGGGTGGATTCGACGATCTGGCCGGTGGCCAGCGCGCGCATCGGCGGCAGCTGGCCGAAGTTGATCGGGTGGCCGCGGTGGTCGATCACCAGCCAGTCCGTCCAGTGCAGGGCGCGGGCCGACTCCGGGCCCTCGTCCATGCCCAGGATGCGGAAGGCGGCGGCATTGCCCGAGAGGATGCGGCCGTCCACGTCCTGGAACAGCACGCCCTTGTCCATCGCCACCAGAAGCGCGTGGTAGTTCTGCTCGGCCTCGCGGCGCCGGGTGAGGTCGCGCGCCACCGCGATCACGTGCCGGTGCGGCCCGTCCTGGAAGGTCGCCGAATGCACCTCGACCGGGAAGCGGGTGCCGTCGGCGCGCATGTTGTTGACCTCGACCACGTAGGTCTCGTCGCGGGCCAGGGCCTCGAGCACCGGGCCCATGTGGTCGCGCGGCAGGTCGGGGTTGATCACGTGCACCAGCTGGCCGACCAGGTCCTGGCGCGGGCGGCGGTAGGCGCGTTCGCCGGCCTTGTTGAGGTCGATGATCCGGCCTTCGGCGTCGATGATGCTGACCGGGTCGGGCACGGCGTCGAACAGGCTGGTGTAGCGGCGGCGCAGGCTGTCGGCCTCGCGCTGCAGGCCGCGCAGGTGGGCCAGGAGTTCGGAGAGGAAGACCGCGTCGGCGCCGTCGCCGCCGGCGGCGATCAGGGCCTCCAGGCGCGCGATCACCGGCGCGTCGCTGCCGCGGCGGCGGGGCGCGTCGGGGGCATCGCCGGGCTTGTCGGCGGAATCCTGTTCCATCAGGGCTCGCGGGGCCGAACGGGGGTCGACCCGAGCATACACCGGCGCTCCGCGGCGCCAAGCCCGGCTTCAGGGACTTGCCAGGTTCACTTTGCTGCCGGAGGGGCGGCCGAGCCGACCGGCCAGCCAGCGGCCGGTCGCGACGAGCGCGTGAAGGTCCACGCCGGTCTCGATGCCCAGGCCATGCAGCATGTAGACCACGTCCTCGGTGGCGACGTTGCCGCTGGCGCCCGGCGCGTAGGGGCAGCCGCCGGTGCCCGAGACCGCCGCGTCCACCACGGCCGCGCCTTCCTCGAGGCAGGCCAGCAGGTTGGCCAGCGCCTGGCCGCGGGTGTCGTGGAAATGCAGGGCCAGGGCCTGCATCGGCACCTCGGCCGCGACCGCGCGCAGCATGGCCCGCGCCGGGCCGGGCGTGCCGATGCCGATCGTGTCGCCCAGCGAGATTTCGTAGCAGCCCAGGTCGTGCAGGCGGCGCGCGACCCGCACCACGTCGGCCAGCGGCACCGCGCCCTGGTAGGGGCAGCCGAGCACGGTGGAGACATAGCCGCGCACGCGCACGCCGTCCTCTCGCGCCCGCCCGAGCACGGGCAGGAAGCGCTCGATGCTCTCGTCGATCGAGGCGTTGATGTTCTTGCGGTTGAAGGCCTCCGAGGCGGCCGTGAACACGGCGACCTCGGTGGCGCCGGCGGCGCGGGCGCGCTCGTAGCCCTGCAGGTTGGGCACCAGGACCGGATAGCTGACGCCGGGCCGCTTCGAGATGCCCGTGAAGACCTCGGCCGCGTCGGCCAGCTGCGGCACCCACTTCGGGCTGACGAAACTGGTGGCCTCGATGCTGCGCAGGCCGGTGGCGGAGAGGCGGTTGATTAGTTCGATCTTGTCGGCGGCCGGGATGATGGCCTTCTCGTTCTGCAGGCCGTCGCGCGGCCCGACCTCGACGATGCGCACGGCGGCGGGCAGGCTCACGGCGCGTCCTCCAGGCGCAGCAGCACGGCGTCGGCCTCGACGAACTCGCCGGCCGCGGCCTGCAGCGCCGCCACCACGCCGGCGCGCGGGGCGCGCAGGGTCAGCTCCATCTTCATCGCCTCCATCACCATCACCTCGTCGCCTTCGGCCACGGCCTGGCCGACCGCGGCGCGCACCAGCACGATGCGGCCGGGCATGGGCGCGGTGATGCGGTCGCCGCGGCCGGCACCCGCGCCGGCGTCGGCCTGCCAGGGCGCGACGCGCTCCAGGCGCAGGCGCTGTTCGCCGTCGTGCACGAACACGTCGCGGGCCGAGGCGCGGGCGCGCAGGCGAAGGCGCCGGCCGTCGAGCTCGAGGTCGAGCATGCCGCCGGACAGCACCGCGGCACGCACGCGGCGTTCGCCCTGCTCGTCGCGCAGGCGGTAGTCGCCGGCATGGCCGCCGGCGTGCAGCACGCGGCGCTGGCCGGCGTGCAGGAAACCCAGGACGCGGTCGCCAGCGTGGCCCAGGCGCCAGCCATCGGCGATCGCCCAGGGCGAATGCGGGTCCGGGCCCGCGGCGGCGGCGGTGCGGGTCGCGGCCTCGTCATGCCGCAGGGCGGCGACCGCGGCGGCGGCCAGCAGGTCGGCGTCGGCCAGGTCCTCGGCCGGCAGCACCTCGTCCAGGTGCCGGTCGAGGTAGGCGGTGTGGATCGTGCCCTCGACGATGCGCGGGTGGCGCACCAGCCGCTCGAGGAAGGCGAGGTTGGACTTCGGACCCACCACCTCGCAGTCGGCCAGGGCCTCGCGCAGGCGGGCGAGGGCGCGCGGGCGGTCCTGGTCCCAGACGATGAGCTTGGCGATCATCGGGTCGTAGTGCACGGTCACCGTGTCGCCCTCGACCACGCCGGCGTCCACGCGCACGTGCGCCGACGGCGCCGGCAGGCGCAGCACCTCGAGCCGGCCCGAGCCGGGCAGGAAGCCGGCGGCCGGATCCTCGGCGTACAGGCGCAGCTCGATGGCGTGGCCGCGGTGCTCGACCTCCTGCTGGTGCAGGGGCAGGCGCTCGCCGGCGGCGACCCGCAGCTGCCACTCCACCAGGTCCAGGCCGGTGACCAGCTCGGTCACCGGGTGCTCGACCTGCAGGCGGGTGTTGATCTCCATGAAGTAGAAGTCGCCCTCCGGGCCGACGATGAACTCGACCGTGCCGGCGTTGACGTAGTCGATGGCGCGCGCGGCCTCGACCGCCGCCTCGCCCATGCGCAGGCGCAGCTCGGGCGTGACGAAGGGCGAGGGCGATTCCTCGACCACCTTCTGGTAGCGGCGCTGGGCCGAGCACTCGCGCTCGCCCAGGTGGATGACCTGGCCGTGCTGGTCGGCGAAGACCTGGATCTCGATGTGGCGCGGCTCGCCGATGTAGCGCTCGAGCAGCACGCGGTCGCGGCCGAAGGCGCCGGCGGCCTCGCGCTGGCAGCTCTCCAGCGCCGCGGCGAAGTCCCCGCTGGCGCGCACGATGCGCATGCCCTTGCCGCCGCCGCCGTGCGCGGCCTTGATCATCAGCGGGTAGCCGATGCCGTCGGCCTCGATCTGCAGGCGGCCCGGGTCCTGGTCCTCGCCGGTGTAGCCGGGCACCACGGGCACGCCGCGGTCGTGCATGAGCCGCTTGGCGCCGGCCTTGCTGCCCATCTTGCGCATGGAGGCCGCGCGCGGGCCGATGAAGACCAGGCCCGCGGCCTCGACGGCCTCGGCGAAGTCGGCGTTCTCGCTCAGGAAGCCATAGCCCGGGTGGATGGCCTGGGCGCCGGTGCGCCGCGCGGCCTCGAGGATGGCCTCGCCGCGCAGGTAGCTGTCCTGCGGCCGCGGCCCGCCGATGCAGACCGCCTCGTCCGCCAGCCGCGCATGCTGCGCGTCGGCGTCCGCCTCCGAATACACGGCCACGGTGCGGATGCCGAGCCGGCGGCAGGTGCGGATGACCCGGCAGGCGATCTCGCCGCGGTTGGCGATCAGTACTTTTTCAAACATTGGGCTCTTTGACGCGGATTGACGCGGATGAACGCGGATTGAAAAGCGGATTGGAGTGGACGCGGCGCTTGAACTGAGGCCTGGGGCCGAAGTTGAGCAACAGGCCGGCGGGGTGGCCGCTGGCCTTCAGGTAGTTCACCAACTGTACCTCGTGCGCTTGCACCAATTGCGAGACCGCCTTGATTTCAACGACCAACCGGTCCGCTACCAGGAGATCGGCGCGGAAGTCACCGACGAGATGCCCGCGGAAGTAGACCGGCAAGGATGCCTGCCGCTCGACCTCCAGCCCCATCCCCGCCAGCACGTGGACCATGGCGGATTCGTACACGCTTTCCAGAAAGCCCGCCCCGAGTTCGTTGTAAACCTCGTAGAACGCCGCCAGGACGCGCCCACTGATGTCCCCGTTGATCAGGTCGCGCTTATCCGCGTTCATCCGCGTCAATCCGTGTCAAGAAATCCAGGCCGGGGGGCGTTTGTCGAGGAAGGCGGCGAGGCCTTCCTGGCCTTCGGGGGAGACGCGCAGGCGGGCGATGAGGGCGGCGTTTTCGGCGTCGGTTCGCGCGGCGGATTCCGGGGTGAAGCCGGCCATGCGCAGGGCCAGCTGCTTGGCCTCGCGCTGGGCGACCGGGCCGCCCTTGGCCCAGAAGTGCAGGGCGCGGTCGACCGCGGCGTCCAGTTCGCCGGCGGGCACGAGCGCGTGCAGCAGGCCGAGGCGGTGGGCCTCGGCGGCGTCGAAGACTTCGGCGCCGGTGAAGTACCGGCGGGCCGCGCGCGGGCCGATGGCGGCGGTGACGTAGGGCGAGATCACCGCCGGCACCAGGCCCAGCTTGACCTCGGACAGCGAGAACTTGGCGCCCTCGACGCCGATGGCCAGGTCGCAGCAGGCCACCAGGCCGACGCCGCCGCCGTAGGCCGAGCCGTTCACGCGGGCAAGGGTCGGCTTCGAGAGGAAATTGAGCGTGCGCATCAGCCGGGCCAGGGCCAGGGAATCGTCGCGGTTCTCCTGCTCGCTGGCCTGGGCCATGCGGCGCATCCAGCCCAGGTCGGCGCCGGCCGAGAAGGTGCTGCCGTCGCCGGTCAGCACGACGGCGCGCACCGAGGGGTCGGCATCGAGCTGCTCCAGCGCCTGGGTCAGCTCGCCGATCAGGACATCGTCGAAGGCGTTGTGCACCTGCGGGCGGGCGAGGACGAGGCGGGCGAGGCCGGCCTCGCGCTCGAGTCGGATGGCGGTCATGCGGGCTCCTGTCGGCCGGGGCGCCATGATAGCCGCTGCCTGAACGGGGCCGGCAGGCCGGGGCCTGCACGCCGCCGGGGAATGGGCTTACAATGCGAACCATTCTCAACTAAGGCCGCCCGCCATGGTGCTTGCCGATCTGCCCACCGGCCGCGAGGCCACCGTCGCCGGCGTGCACGAAACCGCGCCGGGCGACGCCGTCGCTCGCCGCCTGCGCGACCTCGGCTTCGTCGCGGGCGAATCGGTACGGCTGGTGACGCGCGCGCCGCTGGGCGGGGACCCCCTGCTGGTGCAGGTCGGTTTCACCCGCTTCGCCATGCGCCGCAGCGAAGCCCAGCGCGTGCGCCTGCACGTGCCGGAGGCCTGAGTGTCGGCCCTGAACATCGCCCTGGTCGGCAACCCCAACTGCGGCAAGACGGCGCTCTTCAACCGCCTGACCGGCAGCCGGCAGAAGGTGGCGAACTACGCCGGCGTCACCGTCGAGCGCAAGGAAGGCCTGTTCCGCACGCCGGGCGGGCGCAGCGTGCGCGTGCTGGACCTGCCCGGCGCCTACAGCCTCGACGCGGCCAGCCCCGACGAAGCCATCACCCGCGACGTCTGCCGCGGCGACCTGCCCGGCGAACCGGTGCCCGACCTGTTGGTGGCCGTCGCCGACGCCACCAACCTGCGCCTGCACCTGCGCTTCGTGCTGGAGCTGCGCCGGCTCGGCCGGCCGATGGTGCTGGCGCTCAACCTGATGGACCAGGCCCAGCGGCGCGGCATCCACATCGATATCCCGGCGCTGCAGGCCCGGCTGGGCCTCCCGGTGGTCGAGACCGTGGCCATCCGCCGCAGCGGCGCCGCCGGCCTGCTGTCGGTGCTCGACGGCGCGCTGCCGCCGGCCGCCGACGTCGGCGAGGACCACGGCGACCTGCACGCCCAGGTCTCGGCCCTGCTGGCCGAGGCCGTGCGCATGCCCGAACGCACCAGCCGCATCGACGAGCGCCTGGACCGCTGGCTGCTGCACCCCGTGTTCGGCCTGCTGATCCTGGGCGCGGTGATGTTCCTGATGTTCCAGGCGGTCTTCAGCTGGGCCGCGCCGCTGCAGGACGCGGTCGCCGGCGGCATCGCCTGGGTCGGTGCCGCGATCGGCGATGCCCTGCCGGACGGCCCGCTGCGCGGCCTGCTGCGCGACGGCGTGTTCGCCGGCCTGGGCACCGTGCTGGAGTTCCTGCCGCAGATCCTGCTGCTGTTCCTGTTCATCCTCGCGCTCGAGGAGAGCGGCTACCTGCCGCGCGCCGCCTTCCTGCTCGACCGGCCGATGCGCGCCGCCGGCCTCACCGGCCGCAGCTTCATCCCGCTGCTGTCGAGCTTCGCCTGCGCCATCCCGGGCATCATGGCCACGCGCTCGATCCAGGACCCGCGCGACCGCCTGGCCACCATCCTGGTTTCGCCGCTGATGACCTGCTCGGCGCGCCTGCCGGTGTACGCGCTGCTGATCGGCGCCTTCATCCCGCGCCAGGAGGTGCTGGGCCTGTTCAACCTGCAGGGCCTGGTGCTGTTCGGCCTGTACGCCTTCGGCGTGCTCTCGGCCATGGCCGTGGCCTGGGTGATGCAGCGCCTGCGCCGCGACGCCGGCGAGCACACGCTGCTGCTGGAGCTGCCCAGCTACCGCCTGCCCAATCCGCTGGACGTGGCGATCGGCCTGTGGGAGCGCGGCGGCATCTTCGTCAAGCGCGTCACCGGCGTGCTGCTGGCCCTGACCGTGCTGCTGTGGTTCCTGGCCAGCTATCCTGCGCCGCCGGACGGCGCCACCGGGCCGGCCATCGACTACAGCCTGGCCGGCATGATCGGCCGCTGGATGGAGCCGGTGTTCGCGCCGATCGGCTTCACCTGGCAGATCTGCATCGCCCTGATCCCGGGCCTGGCTGCGCGCGAGGTGGCGGTGTCGGCCCTGGCCACGGTGTACGCGGTGTCGGCCGAGGGCGACGAGGCCGCGGCCGCCGCGCTCGGCCCGCTGATCGCCGCCGACTGGACCCTGGCCACGGCGCTGTCGCTGCTGGTCTGGTACGTGTTCGCGCCGCAGTGCCTGTCCACGCTGGCGGTGATCCGCCGCGAGACCAACAGCTGGAAGCGGGCGTTGCTGGCGGCCGGATACCTGTTCGCGCTGGCCTACGCCGCGTCCTTCATCACCTACCAGCTCGCGAGGATGCTCGGCGCATGAGCCACGGCCTGCAGCTGGCGATAATCGGCCTGCTCGTCGCCTGGAGCGGGGTGGTCGTGCTGCGCCGGGTGGCGCCGCGCGCGGCCTGGCAGGCGCAGGCGCGGCTGTCGTATGCCCTCGAGAAGCCGGGCCGGCCGGCCTGGCTGCGCCGCGTCGGCTTCGCGCTGCGCCCGCCCATGAAAGCCACCGCATCCGCCTGCGGCACCGGCTGCAACACCTGCGGCGCCTGCAAATAAGCCCGTGGGAGCGCCTGAAGGCGCTCCTACGGTCACATGCGGAAGACGCCGAAGCGGTCCTTTTCGATCGGGGCGTTGAGGGCGGCGGAGAGGGCCAGGCCGAGCACGCGGCGGGTATCGGCCGGGTCGATGATGCCGTCGTCCCAGAGCCGCGCGGTGGCGTACCAGGGTGAACCCTGGCGCTCGTACTGCTCGCGGATCGGGGCCTTGAAGGCTTCTTCCTCGTCGGCGGGCCAGGCCTTGCCGGCGGCCTCGAGGCCGTCGCGCTTCACGGTGGCCAGCACGCTGGCCGCCTGCTCGCCGCCCATCACGCTGATGCGCGCGTTCGGCCACATCCACAGGAAGCGGGCGCCGTAGGCGCGGCCGCACATGGCGTAGTTGCCGGCGCCGAAGCTGCCGCCGATCACCACGGTGAACTTGGGCACGTGGCTGCAGGCCACGGCGGTCACCATCTTGGCGCCGTCCTTGGCGATGCCGGCGTTCTCGTACTTCTTGCCGACCATGAAGCCGGTGATGTTCTGCAGGAACACCAGCGGGATGTCGCGCTGGTTGCACAGCTCGATGAAGTGCGCGCCCTTGAGCGCCGACTCCGAGAACAGGATGCCGTTGTTGGCGACGATGCCGACCGGGTAGCCGTGGATGTGGGCGAAGCCGCACACCAGCGTCTTGCCGTAGCGCGCCTTGAATTCCTGGAACTCGCTGCCGTCCACCAGGCGGGCGATGACCTCGCGCACGTCGAAGGGCCGGCGCGTGTCCTTCGGCACCACGCCGTAGAGCTCCCCGGGTGCGTACAGCGGCTCGGCCGGGGCCTGCACCGCCACCGGCAGCTGCTTGCGGCGGTTGAGGTGGCGCACCACTTCGCGGGCGATCTCCAGCGCGTGGCGGTCGTCCTCGGCGTAGTGGTCGGCGACGCCGGAAACACTCGTGTGAACGTCGGCGCCGCCCAGGGATTCGGCGTCCACCACCTCGCCGGTGGCCGCCTTCACCAGCGGCGGGCCGCCGAGGAAGATCGTGCCCTGGTCCTTGACGATGATCGACTCGTCGCACATCGCCGGCACGTAGGCGCCGCCGGCGG
>VFQM010001778.1_pt1 | contig 17795 bp, 16 predicted proteins | sample 3512391 | NCBI WGS metagenome assembly VFQM01 (sample SAMN10412369, study PRJNA504923) | tailings metagenome | isolation source: Replicate 1 from Balatoc abandoned mine | place: Philippines
TTATTGGAATTGTAATGGATGATCACTTCAGCACCTGATTCGGAAAGTTGTCGGGCAATGGCTCTTCCAATTCCACGTGAAGCTCCTGTTACTAAGATCCGCTGATTTTTCAGATTGATGTGCATGGGACGGATTATTGGTCAAAATTTCTCAACACCAAATGCTGCACATGAGCAAGATGATGCTCGCTATGCCAGGCATACATCATGGTCACCTCCGAAAGCGGCTGGCTTCGCTGTTTTTCCGGATGAAAATAAGTCCGGCTGAAGTCAGCATCTTCCATTTTTTCTAGGATACTTACCCATTTGGCATGAATTCCTTTGATCAGACTTAAGGCAGTTTCTACCGACAACTCATAATCAGGCATTTCGGCCCAGGCGGCCTCATCATAGGCTTTGATGGTGGGATTTTCTTCAGTCAAAGCCAATTTAAACCGTACAAATGCATTCATGTGGCTGTCCGCACAGTGATGGATTAATTGTCTGACAGTCCATCCACCCGGACGATAAGGAGTATCAAGCTGTTCCGGTGAAAGAGGACTTACCGCTGTAAAAATCAGGCTTGGAAAGCTTCTCAGCGTCTCGATAGCTTGGTCTATGGATGCTGAATCGATGCTTTCAGGAAGTTTAAATTTTCCGATAGGGTATTTGAGAAATTCGATGTCAATGCTCATGGTTTTGGATTATTTGCCGCCTGCAGCGATGGTAGCCAAATCTACCTGTTTTGCCCCATTTGCCAAAAGCACCTCGGCACAGGAAATCAAGGTAGCACCTGTCGTGATGACATCATCCACAAGCAAAATTCGGAGGTCACGAACAGACTCTCTTGGAGCGAGTTGGAAAACATCCGAGACATTTTCGAGCCGTTGAAGTCGGGACTTTTTGGTTTGAGTTTCAGTAAATTTTAATCGGATCAATACTTCTTGTGATTTAATATTCAATACTTTAGAAAGACCCGTTGCAAATTTTTCACTTTGATTGTATCCGCGGCGCTTGAGCTTGAGCGGATGAAGTGGCACAGGCACAATCAGATCCCAATCACCGGAATAATCTGTTTTGAGCAACTCCAAACCAAAAAGACGACCAAGTTCTAGTCCAATTTCGGGTTTGTGTCGATACTTCAACTTGTGAAGGAGGACTTGACTTTTTCCTTTCTTCGAAAATCTCAAAAATGAAATTACCCGATTCACCGGCATCAATCCCTGAAGTTTTGAAGTGAGTTCGTTGTCAAAAGGTCGGAGATGAAAACTGGCAATGGGAAGAGTTCCCTCGCACACCGTACAAAAAGCCTGTTCATGATCGTAAAGCCCCGTACCGCACTGTAGGCAGGTTCGGGGAAAAATCAAATCCAAAAATTCTTTCCACAATCGCAAACGCATCTTCAAAAAAGTCTGTTATGCAAGCTTGAGGGTGAATATGACGTATATTTACCCTTTGGACTATATTAATCCTTAAGTTAATGAATCTGATAGAGGAATTCAACGAGTATCGCTCCAAAATGAACGAGCGTATCCTATCTGAAGACAATAAAGTCATCAAGCGGTTTTTCAACCTCGACACCAATACCTATGCAGAAGGGGAATTGGATGTGAAAACAAAAGAAATGATAGGTTTGGCTTGTTCGATGGTGCTGAGATGCGATGATTGCATCAAGTATCACTTAGGCAAATCATTTGAGGCTGGAGTCGGTAGAAAAGAGGTTTTTGAAGTATTTTCGATCGCAATGATCATCGGAGGATCCATCGTGATTCCACACTTGAGGAGAGCAGTAGAATACTGGGAAGAACTTGAAAATCAAGGATAAAGAGAATGTTTAAACGAGATTTGGATCTGGAAAAACGCTGGGGAAAACTCCTCGATGGATTGAAAGATACCATCGGCAAAAAACCCAATGATCTCAATGGCGTATTGTTTTTGATCGGAGTGCAGGAACTTGGACAAGGCACACGCAACTTTTCCAAAGAACAAAAGCAGGACCTGATGCATATCGCTATATGTAAGGTGCTAAGTTATGCCGGTTTTTACGAACTGGACTTTATAGATCAGGAAGGTTGGCCACATTGGAAATTGGTGAAAGAGCTTCCTCACTTTGATTTATTGGAACAGGAAAAATTACTCAAACTCCAAGTCTTGGAATACTTCGAAAAAGAATACCAAATAGAAATCTAAATGAAGCTAATCTCTTATAATGTAAACGGTATCCGCGCAGCGATGAACAAAGGTTTTGTGGCCTGGCTACGTGAGGAAAACCCGGATATTATTGGTTTACAGGAAATTAAGGCTCAGGAAAAGGATATTGACCCTAGTATTTTTCAAGATTTGGGTTATGAATTGTACTGGTTTCCAGCAGTGAAAAAAGGGTACAGTGGTGTTGCTATTTTCACCAAAATCAAACCTAAAGCTGTGAAATACGGGATGGGTTTAAATAAATACGATGATGAGGGCAGAATGATTCAGGCAGACTTTGATGGATTCTCGTTTATCTCGTCTTATTTTCCATCAGGCACTACAGGAGATGTGCGACAGGATTTCAAATATGAGTTTTTGGATGATATCTATGGTTACATGCAGGATTTGAGAAAGGAAAATCCAACTTTGATTTTGAGCGGTGACTATAACATTTGTCACAAAGCCATAGACATCCACAATCCTGTATCTAATAAGAATTCCTCCGGATTTCTTCCCGAAGAACGAGCTTGGATGGACAAGTTTACTGAGTCTGGTTTTATTGACACCTTCAGACATTTCAACCCCGAACCTCATCAATATACGTGGTGGAGCTACAGAGCAAATTCACGAGCAAAAAATCTAGGCTGGCGTATAGATTACCATATGGCAACCAGAGAATTGCAAAACAAACTGAAAAGTGCCGTAATTTTGCCAGATGTAAAGCATTCGGATCACTGTCCAATTGCCTTAGAAATAGAATAAGAATAGTTAAAAAATAACTTGATCATACTCAAATTCCCTGATGAAGTCTATAAAAATTTCAATTCCATCTCTGATTGAGAACATTAAAATCATCGAGAGTTTCATTGATAATGCCAAGGAGCAGTTTGAAATCAATGACGACATCTATGGGAATATTATGATTTCCGTGACCGAATGTATCAGCAATGCCATCATTCATGGCAATCAGCAGGATAAAAATAAGTTGGTTCATCTCGAACTCAAGATGGAAGATGATCAACTCAAATTTATTATTGAAGACGAAGGCTCAGGATTTGACATGGCAGAGCTTCCAGATCCTACAGCTCCAGAAAATATTGAAAAAGTCGGTGGTCGTGGGATTTTCCTGATCAGACATCTGAGTGATGAGGTGAAGTTTGAGAATGGAGGAAAAACGACCATTCTTTCATTTTACATGGATTAATCGATGGCCATACATTTCTTTTCAGAGGACACCAAGTTTGAACTCAGTCAAAAGCTGAAGCGAAAAAACTGGTTAAAGAAAATAGCCGAAACCGAAGGATTCAAAATCCAAGAGTTGAATTACATCTTTTGCTCAGATGAATACCTGTATCAGATAAATGTAGATTACCTCGATCATGATGATTACACGGATATCATCACTTTTGATAATAGTGAAGAAGAGAAAGCAATCGAGGGAGATATCTTCATTAGTATTGATCGGGTAAAAGAAAACGCAGTCAAACACCAGCAGACTGAAGAGCGAGAATTAAGTCGTGTTATATCACACGGTATATTTCACCTCGTAGGATATAAAGACAAATCCGATTCCGAAGCAAAACAGATGCGAGCCAAGGAAGAGTTTGCAATTGATTTATTTGAAAAAAGCTAAACGTTCCACGTGAAACAGTCTGGAAAAATATTCAGACCTATTCAAACTGTTTCACGTGAAACATCTAACGTAACAAGATCATGTTTCCACAATATGATGTCATTGTAGTAGGGGCGGGGCATGCAGGCTGCGAAGCTGCACATGCCGCTGCACAGATGGGCTCAAAAGTCCTCCTCTGTACAATGAATATGAATACCATTGCCCAAATGTCTTGTAACCCGGCAATGGGCGGAGTTGCGAAAGGCCAAATTGTACGCGAAATAGATGCTTTGGGTGGAATGTCAGGTATTATTTCTGATAAATCCATGATCCAGTTTCGCATGCTAAATCGTTCAAAAGGTCCAGCAATGTGGTCACCACGTACTCAAAACGACCGAATGAGATTTGCTGAAGAGTGGAGATTGGCATTAGAGCAAACTCCAAACGTCGACTTTTGGCAAGAAATGGTCACAGGACTACTCGTGAAAGACGGCAGAGTAACTGGTGTACGAACAGGAATAGGTATAGAAATTCCTGCAAAATCAGTAGTCTTAACAAATGGAACATTCCTAAATGGGATCATCCACATTGGTGAGAAGCAGTTTGGCGGAGGAAGAACAGGCGAATCTGCAGCTAAAGGGATTACTGAGCAATTAGTACAGTTCGGCTTCGAAGCTGGAAGAATGAAAACAGGAACTCCTCCCAGAGTGGATGGCAGAAGCTTGGACTATTCCAAAATGGAAGAACAATTTGGCGATGAAAAACCGGAAAAGTTCTCTTACCTAGACAGTACACAGCCGCTTCAAAAACAACGAAGTTGCTGGATTACCTACACCAATAAAGAAGTTCATCAAACATTAGAAACAGGCTTCGACCGATCACCCATGTTTAATGGACGAATTCAAGGATTAGGCCCTAGATATTGCCCAAGTATTGAGGATAAAATCAATCGATTTGCAGAACGGGAGAGGCACCAAATCTTTGTCGAACCAGAGGGTTGGGATACGGTAGAAATCTATGTAAACGGATTTTCCACCTCTTTGCCTGAAGATGTGCAATACGAAGCTCTAAGAAAAATACCAGGGTTCGAAAACGCGAAAATGTTCAGACCTGGATACGCCATCGAATACGATTTCTTTCCACCAACCCAATTGACTCTCACACTTGAGACTCAATTGATCGAAAACCTATTTTTTGCCGGACAAATCAACGGCACTACAGGATATGAAGAAGCAGCTTCACAAGGTTTAATTGCTGGGATAAACGCAAGCTTAAAAGTTCAGGAAAAAGACCCATTTATACTTAAGCGTTCTGATGCCTATATCGGAGTTTTGATCGATGACTTGATCACCAAGGGGACAGAAGAACCCTACCGGATGTTTACTTCCAGAGCTGAATTCAGACTTCTTTTAAGACAGGATAATGCAGACCTTAGATTAACCCAACAAGGTTATGATATAGGATTGGCTTCCGAAGAACGCTATCAAAAGATGCTAGAGAAAAAATCGCAAACTGCTAAGCTCATCAATGATCTAAAACAAAAGCGATTTACCCCAGAAGCTATTAACATCGGCTTGGAAGCAATTGAAACAGCACCAATCACTGAAAAAATAGCTGCAGAAAAACTCCTTAAAAGACCTCAGATAGGAATGGAAGAATTGAAAACCTTACATGAGGATTTAAAAAGCTATCTCGAAAAGTATTCGAAAGATGTTCTTGAACAAGCTGAAGTACAAATCAAGTACGATAGCTACATTGAAAAGGAACAGCAAATGGTCGAAAAGCTTTCCAACATGGAAAACTTCCGAATTCCACATAAATTCGACTATCTATCCATAACAGCATTATCAGCTGAAGGAAGACAAAAATTAACGAAAATCAGACCCGAAACACTCGGTCAAGCCTCAAGAATCAGCGGAGTATCACCAGCAGATTTATCCATATTGACTGTATATCTAGGAAGATAAAATCATGTCAGAACGACTACTGAAATGCCCACTCTGTAAAAGTGGGCATTTTCTTAACCATAAAGAGATCACGGATTATTCAGTAAGCAAACAAACCTTTATCGTTTGCAAATGCATGCAATGCGAATTGCTTTTTACAAATCCTCGTCCCAATGAGGATGAAATTGGTCCTTATTATGACTTTCCAGATTATTTCTCGCACGAAGACAAAGCAAGGAATTTAACCCAATGGATTTATAACCAGGTAAGGAAATACAGCCTCTCGCAGAAAATTAAACTAATAGAATCATTCTCTGAAACAGGTAGAATATTGGATTATGGGTGTGGAACTGGGCAATTACTTTTTGAAGCAAAAATAAACCAATGGAGAGTTGCAGGAATTGAACCTAATGAAAAAGCCAGATCACAAGCAAATTCAAAACTGGGAAATAAAGTAGTAGCCAACCTTAACGATCTAAAAAAAGACCAATACTTTGATGTTATTACTCTTTTTCACGTATTGGAACATATCCATGACTTACGAAAAACTGTAAAAACATTACTTAAGCACTTAAAAGATGACGGGAAACTATTCATTGCCATTCCCAATCATGAGTCAGCAGATGCTAAAAGATATGGTGATTTTTGGGCAGGTTGGGATGTACCAAGACATCTCCATCATTTTAATCGAAAAGCGATGGAATCATTCAGAAATGAGTTTGGCTTGCATCTGATCGATATTAAACCGCTTGTATTTGATGCCTATTATGTTTCTCTTTTATCGGAAAAATATCAGACCAAAGCCGGACTCGTAAAAACTTATGCAAAAGCGTTAATTAACGGATTCCAATCCAACCAAGCAGCGGAAGAACCAGGACAATACTCTAGTAATATTTATATTTTCTCAAAATCGTGAATCGGAGCTATCTAATCACCTTTCTGTTTTTACTCGTGCTTTTGGCCTCTTGTGCTAAGCAAAGTACACCCATGGGAGGACCAAGAGATGAGGACCCACCAAAACTTCAAGAAAGTAACCCCCTAGACCAATCACTCGAAACCAAACCAGAAGAAATAATCCTGACATTCGATGAATATGTCAAATTAGAAAATCCAAGTAAGGGAATCGTTATTACGCCAAGGCTAGAGACAGACCAAATAGAATTTACAGCCTTGAAAAATACAGTTGTCGTAAAACTGAACCAAGAATTAGAAGATAACACGACATATGTGTTTGATTTTCAGAAATCTGTAGTAGATATCACGGAAGAAAATCCAGCCGAAAACTTAAAGTTGGTGTTTTCCACAGGCAAAAATATCGATAGCCTGAGTGTCGAAGGAAAAATTAATTTTTACTTCCCAAAATCAAACCAGGACTATAAGGATGTATTGATAGGTATGTATCCTCTAGGCGATACCACAGACCTATTTACAGGCCAACCATATTACTTGGGAAGAGTCGATACGATCGGAAATTTTAAAATAAATAACATTAAAAATGGAACCTATCGAGTTTACGCTTGGAATGACGCAAATGGAAACCTAAAAGCAGATTACAAGTCAGAAGATTGGGATTTCATTTTGGACAGCATAAATATCCAGGGAAATGTTTCGAACATAAACCTAAACCTTTCCACAGGAGATCAAACACCAATCAAAGTAACGAGATCATCAAGTTTCGGTAGAAACTACGATTTTATCTTAAATAGAAACACGATTTCTGAATCGATCAAAAGTGATTCATTACCTATATTCAACTACACAGTCACAGACAAAAGAATCCGCATCTATACCGATAAAATTCCAACCGATTCAATACCCTTTACATTAAACCTTCAGGATTCGGTTGGAAATACCATCGATACACTCATTTGGGCAAAGTTCGAAGAATCAGAGCGAAAACCTGAGAATTTAACCATCTCAGTGAACTCTGGCAAAAGCTTCTACCAAAACTTGGAGATGAAACTCACCTTCAATAAACCACTCAAAGAGATCAAAACTGATTCACTCTTTGTTCAGTACGACTCAGCCCAATATATTCCAATCACCAACAAAAACTTTTTCCTACAAGACTCAAGTAAGCGTAACGAACTGATCATCAGATTGACCATTCCCGATTCACTTTCGCAGAGCATATTCACCTTGAGAGCATCAGACTCTACATTTTATGATGTGGAAGGCTTACCAAACGCAGATAAAATACAGGCCAATTACAGAAAGCTAAAGCGAAATGAACTCGCCGACGAGATCAAAGGATCAATTCTGTCAGCTAATCCTCCATTTATCATCCAACTATTGGACACTAAAAATGAAATCAGTAGAGAGATAAAAATCGCTGACCAGACAGAATTTTCATTCAAACTGATCGAACCAGGAAACTACCGAATAAGAGTAATAGAAGATTTAAATGGAAATGGGCGATGGGATCCGGGAAATTTTAGTCAAAAAAGAAATGCAGAAAGAGTCTTCTATTATAGAGGAGGAGAGCCAGAAACAGATCAAGTCACCATACGCGCAGGCTGGACTTTGGAGGATCAAGTCATCAATGCCAATCCGAAAACGGGAATAAATCCAAAATAAAAGCTGTGAATAACTGTTGATAACCTGTGGGAAAAGCAACTCAAAATTCACACTAATCCACAAAGAATCGCAGAATGGATCAAACAGAGAATTGAAAAGAAAAGGCCTGGGGAAAACCTATCACTTATCCACTTTAGCAAAATCGATTATCCACAGCATTTTTTCCAACAAAATTATAATGGTGTTAATCCACATAATTGATCAAAAAACTAATAGGAACTGAATATCAATAGTTTGAAAGTTAACAACTAGTGGATAAGCAAGGTATAAGGTGAGAAAACAAGCACAGCAAATGTGTCTAACCAAAAACAAAACATTTGTCCACAAATCCACACCCTTAATAATCTTAATAGATTTTTTTAATTAAATAAAATAATAAAGATATAGAGTGGTGGAATGTGTGGAAATCTCATGGTTGTGAATCCGTCAAGGTTTTGGTAATATTAGAAAGCTTTAAACCCAAACAACCAAACCATGGAACTCAATAGACTCTTTGATCTCATTCCTTTTCAGATTGCCAAGTACAACAAAGAGGTAGCTTTTGCCAGAAAAGAAAATGGTGTCTGGAAGACGTATTCTTCCCAAGATTTAAAAAAAATAGTCGATAACCTCAGTTTGGCATTTTTAGAATCTGGAATCGGTAAGGATGATAAAGTGGCGATCATTTCAGAAAACAGACCTGAATGGAATTTTGTGGATTTGGCTCTACAGCAAATTGGCGCGATCTCCGTACCCATGTATCCGACGATTACTTCGGATGACTATGCTTACATTTTTGATCATGCGGAAGTCAAGATGATTTTCGTCGGTGATCAGATCATTTATCAAAAAGCCGCTGAGGTGGCAGAAAACCGGAAAATTTACTCTTTTGATCACCTCGATGGAGTTGAGCATTGGAGCGAACTTGCGTCAAAGGGTGAATCAGGTGATTTAAGCCGTCTGGAGGAGTCCAAAGCTTCTGTAAGATCAGAAGACCTCTTTACCATTATCTATACCTCAGGGACGACCGGAAAGCCCAAGGGTGTCATGCTGAGCCATGCCAACGTACTCTCCAATGTGATGGCAGTGGCAGATCGGATGACTCCACCACAGGGTGTTTCTAAAGTGCTCAGCTTTCTTCCACTTTGCCATATCTACGAGCGTACAGGTTCATTCTGCTTTATTTACTTGGGATTTTCGGTGTATTATGCTGAGAGTATGGAGACAATTGGAGAAAATCTCAAAGAAGTCCAGCCCCATGTTTTCAATACGGTTCCGCGATTGCTCGAAAAAGTCTATGACAAAATCGTCGCTAAAGGATATGAATTGACAGGTATCAAAAAATCACTCTTCTTTTGGGCTCTAAATCTTGGATTAAAATATGACCCTACGGTCAATATGGGTGCATGGTATAATTTCCAGCTCAAACTGGCCAACAAAATCATCTTTTCGAAATGGCGTGAGGCACTCGGCGGCAATGTCATGCAGATCAATTCCGGTGCTTCTGCATTACAGCCACGATTGGCTAGGGTATTTTGGGCTGCAGGGATTAAAGTCTGCGAAGGTTACGGATTGACAGAAACTTCACCTGTGGTATCCGCATCCGTGGGAAATTATGAGGAAATCCGGATTGGATATGTGGGAAAGATTGTGAAAGATGTCCAAGTCAAAATCGCTGAAGACGGTGAGATTTTAGTCAAAGGTCCTAATATCATGTTGGGATATTATAAGCAGCCAGAAATGACCGCAGAGGTGATCAAAGATGGCTGGTTTCACACGGGAGATATCGGAGAGCTGGATGGACCCTATCTCAAAATCACGGATCGAAAAAAGGAAATGTTTAAAACCTCGGGAGGTAAGTATATCGCTCCTCAGGTCATGGAAAACAAGTTCAAGGAATCACCGCTTATTGAGCAACTTATCGTCGTGGGAGATGGCCGAAATTATCCCGCGGCCTTGATTGTGCCGAGTTTCGATGGATTAAGAGAATACTGTAAGAGAAAGGATATCCCTTACCTAGCAGATGCAGACATGATCCAAAAGCCTGAAATTTTGGAAAAATATCAACGGGAAGTAGACCACTTCAATAAATTTTTCGGCAAATGGGAACAGATCAAGCGATTCAAACTACTCGCACAAGCTTGGGGCATTGATACAGGTGAACTCACTCCTACGATGAAATTGAAGCGAAAAGTAATTTCCCAGAAGTATCAGACTCAAATCGAGTCTATCTACCAAGGCTAAACTCTCGGAGTTTTCAGATTAATTTGAGAAAAATCAAATTGCGAAATATTTTTTGGGAAAAACGACCATTCTGGAGTTTTATTTGGAATAATTCCTTTTTTTGGTATCATTTTGAATGAAAATTTCATCAATTCGTTGATTGACAATCAATAATTTGTGATGCATGCATAACTATTTCAGAAAATAGTATGCATGCATACAAAATTTTTCTAACTTAGGTCTCCTCAATTTTTGGCTAATTCTGTGAAATGAAAAGAGAAGAGACGGTTGATTACCACATCAAAAGCGCCTGGCATGCGATCTCCCGCATGTACAATCAGCAGGCTGCAGAAGAAGGCTTTACCACAGCTATAGGATTTGTACTGATTAATATCAATTCCAAAGAAGGAACTCCAGCGACCAAAATTGCCCCCATGATCGGTCTAGAAACCAGGTCACTCACACGGATGCTGAAAACCATGGAGGAAAAAGGCCTCATTTTCAAAAAAGCTGACCTTGTGGATAAGCGATCCGTACGGATTTTTCTGACAGAGGAAGGAAAGCAAAAAAAAGAACACTCTATCAATACTATCCTGAATTTCAATCTTCAAGTGCGTGAAGTTGTTTCAGATTCGGAATTGAAAACATTCTTTGAGGTATTTGAAAAGATCCAGTCTGTTATCGATCAGATCAACACCAGCGAAGTTACCAAGCCCATATTTGAATTATAAACCCATTTCCCGCAAAGGATTTTAACTACCAAAAACTCAAAATAATGAACAGAACCATCAAAAAAGTAGCCGTTTTAGGTTCCGGAGTGATGGGCTCGCGAATAGCCTGTCATTTTGCCAACATCGGTGTCCAAGTACTTTTGTTGGATATTGTTCCCTTCGAACTCACAGAAGAGGAACAGAAAAAGGGACTCACCAAAGAACATCCTGCGGTGAGAAATCGAATAGTGACGACCGCCTTGCAGAATACGCTGAAGTCCAATCCATCTGCTATTTATGACAAAGCGTTTGCATCGCGGATCTCTACGGGTAACTTCGATGATGACCTTCCCAAAATCAAGGATTACGATTGGGTCATCGAAGTGGTCGTGGAGCGACTCGACATCAAGCAGCAGCTTTATGAAAAAGTAGAGAAATACCGCAAACCAGGAACTCTCATTACCTCCAACACTTCAGGCATTCCTATGCACCTGATGTGCGAAGGCAGATCTGAAGACTTCCAGGCACACTTTGCCGGAACTCACTTTTTCAATCCGCCACGCTACTTGAGACTATTGGAAATCATTCCCGGTCCAAAGACGAAACCGGAGATCATCGACTTTTTGATGGATTATGGTGATCGATATTTGGGTAAAGAAACGGTGCTTTGTAAGGATACTCCGGCATTTATCGCCAACCGAATCGGGGTTTATGCGATCATTTCGGGCATGCATGCCATCGAAAAAGCCGGTTTTGGCGTATCTGAAGTCGATAAATTGACCGGGCCCGTGATCGGAAGAGCTAAATCAGCTACTTTCCGAACCATGGATGTGGTCGGTTTGGACACCACAGTCAATGTAGCGAACAACCTCTACAAGGCACTTCCTCACGACGAATCGCGCGACAAATTCAAGCTTCCCAAAATCGTCGAGGTCCTCTACAACAACAAATGGTTTGGAGATAAAACCGGTCAGGGTTATTTCAAAATGATCCGTCACAAGGACGGCCGTAAGGAGCTGAAAGAACTTGACTTCAAAACTTTTGAATACAAGGATGTAGAAAAACCAAAATTCAAGGCGCTCGAAGCTTCAAAAGAAATCGATGACCTCAAAAAGCGCATCAAGTTCCTGGTGAATTTTGATGACCGAGCAGGCGAATTCTACAGAGCATCATTCTATGATTTGTTCAAATATTGCTCACACCGCATTCCTGAAATATCCGACGAGCTCTATCGAATCGATCAGGCGGTTTGTGCCGGATTCGGATGGGAACTTGGTCCATTTGAAACTTGGGATGTCCTAGGTGTGAAAGAAACGGTGGAAAAAATGGAAGCTGCCGGCGAAAAAGCAGCGTCTTGGGTTCACGAAATGCTAGCCGCTGGACACGTTTCCTTCTACAAAATCCAAAACGGTAAGCGAAAATACTACGACATCCCTTCCAAGTCTTATGTGGAAATCCCGGGAATCGAAGATTTCATCATCTTGGATACACTCAAATCAGCAGGCAAAAAAGTATGGGGAAATGCCGGATCGACCATTTACGACATAGGCGATGAGGTGATCGGCTTGGAGTTTCACACCAAAATGAACTCCATGGGTGCCGAAGTCATCGAAGGCATTAATACCGCGATCGGAATGGCCGAAAAATCCTACAAAGGATTGGTCATCGGCAACGAAGGCGGAAACTTCTCCGCAGGAGCCAATTTGGCCATGCTCTTCATGTTTGCAGGAGATCAAGAGTATGACGAAATCAATCTGATGATCGCGCAGTTCCAAAACACCATGATGCGTGCGCGCTACTCTTCCGTACCGGTCGTAGTTGCTCCGCATAATATGGCTTTGGGTGGGGGATGTGAACTTTCCCTTCATGCAGATCACATTCAGGCGCATGCCGAGTTGTACATGGGTTTGGTCGAAGTCGGTGTGGGATTGATTCCCGCAGGTGGCGGAACGAAGGAAATGACCCGACGATTTGCCAATGGAGTCATCGTAGGAGACGTGGAGCTCAATCAGCTCCAGGAATATTTCATGAATATCGCCACGGCAAAAGTTTCCACTTCAGCTGAGGAAGCAAGAGGGTTGGGATACCTGAGAACTCAGGACGGTATTTCGCTCAACAGAAAAAGGCAATTGGCAGATGCCAAGGCCAAAGTGCTATCTCTCTCAGATTTGGGTTATACCCAGCCTGCACAGCAGACGAATATCAAGGTCTTGGGAAAAACCTCACTAGCGCTTTTCGAGGCAGGTATCACCGGAATGATCTACGGAAACTACATCTCTGAGCACGATGCCAAGATCGCCAGAAAATTGGCTTGGGTGATGTCAGGAGGTGATTTGTCCTCTCCGACAGAGGTGTCTGAGCAATACTTGCTTGACTTGGAGCGTGAAGCTTTTCTGAGTTTGACTGGCGAGCAAAAGACGCTGGAAAGAATCCACAGCATCTTGTTTAAGGGCAAGCCACTTAGAAACTAGAGTCAAGAAGCGAGAGACAAGAGTCAAGAAGTGAGAAATCAAATCCAAAAAACAGACTTAAAGCAAATCTGAAAATGAGACTGAAACATAATTTCAAGAACCTAAAAGTTTGGCAAAAAGCGGTGGATTTAGCTGTCAATGTGTATGAATTGACTAAATCTTTTCCTTCTGAAGAAAGGTTTGGAATTACTTCTCAAATGAGAAGATCCAGTGTATCTATTCCATCAAACATTGCCGAGGGAACAGCTAGAAATTCTTCAAAGTCATTTTCCAATTGTTTGGATATCAGTTTGGGAGAAAGTTTTGAATTAGAAACTCAGGGAATTATTGCCAATAGAGTTGGAATATTGAGTGAAGAAAAGTTCACCACTTTCAGTGAGGAGCTTTCTGAAGTCCAGAAAATGATAATTGGATTAAAAAATACCATTGAGGATAACCCTTACTAGGTGGATTCAGTCTTGTTTCTTGTCTCTTGAATCTTGTTTCTCAAGCTCTAAAAGATATTTAAAAACTAAAAAACTACTAATGGAAGCATACATAATAAACGGATATAGATCGGCGGTAGGCAAAGCCAAAAAAGGAGGTTTTCGATTTTACCGTCCGGATGACTTAGCAGCGGATGTGATTAAGCACTTGGTGGCAAATACACCGGGTCTCGAACCCAAAATGGTCGATGACTTAATCGTGGGAAATGCTGTACCGGAAGCGGAACAAGGCATGCAAATGGGCCGGATGATTTCGCTCATGGCCTTGGGAATCGACGCTCCGGGCTTTGTGATGAATCGATACTGCGGATCTGGATTAGAAGCGATTGCTTTGGCAGTAGGGAAAATCAAAGCGGGAATGGCCGATTGCATCATTGCAGGTGGTACAGAATCCATGTCTTTGGTTCCTATGATGGGTTATAAAACTGCCCTCAACTGGAAAATTGCCTCTCAAACACCTTCTTACTATCTGAGCATGGGTTTGACGGCTGAGGAACTTGCCAAGGACTACAGCATCACCCGTGAGGAATCCGATGCATTCTCCGTGCGATCTCACGACCGGGCATTGACAGCGATTGCTTCCGGTAAATTCAAAGATGAAATCGTACCCGTCGAAGTGGAAGAAACTTACCTCGATGAAAAAGGAAGAAAGAAAACCAGAAAATTCACAGTTGATACCGATGAAGGACCTCGTGCAGGTACCACCATGGAAGGTTTGGCAGCATTAAAACCCGCCTTCAAAAATGGAGGTCAGGTGACAGCAGGTAATTCTTCGCAGACATCCGACGGTGCTGCGTTTGTCGTGGTCATGTCCGAAAGACTGATGAAATCGCTAGGATTGGAGCCTATCGCCCGTATGATGTCCTATTCCGTGGCCGGAGTTGATCCACGAATCATGGGTATCGGACCCAAAGAAGCCGTGCCAAAAGCGCTAAAGCAGGCTGGACTCTCTTTGGCAGATATTGATCTGGTGGAATTGAACGAAGCATTTGCCGCACAGGCTTTGGCCGTGATCAAGTCTCTGGATATGAATCCTGATATCGTCAATGTCAACGGAGGTGCCGTGGCTTTGGGTCACCCACTGGGCTGTACAGGAGCCAAACTCTCTGTTCAGATTTTCAATGAACTGGGAAGGCAAAATAAAAAGTATGGCCTTGTCACTGCTTGTGTCGGTGGTGGACAGGGAGTCGCGGGTATTTACGAGTTACTGAAGTGATCAAACTTCGGTGTTCGAAATTCATCATTCGGTGTTCATGATTAAAAATTTCGAATGATGAACATCGAACGTCGAATAATGAAGAATTCTAAAAACATAGCAATAATGACTACTATATCAAAATCCATCCAAGGCGGAGAGTTTCTGATCCGCGATACCGAAGCTCAGGATATTTTTATCCCTGAGGAGTTTACCGAAGAGCAAAAAATGATGGCTCAGGCCTGTCAGGATTTCATCGATACGGAGATTACACCCAACATCGAAGAAATTGACGGTATGAAAAACCCTGACTTAGTCCCTTCCATTTTCAAAAAAGCAGGAGAGCTTGGACTTCTGGGAATCACAGTTCCTGAAGAGTATGGGGGATTGGGTATGAGTTTCAATACCTCGATGCTCATTGCCGATATCATAGGTGCGGCGGGATCTTTTTCCACGACCTACGGAGCACATACAGGTATCGGTACTTTGCCGATTTTGTATTATGGCTCTGAGGAACAAAAGCAAAAATACCTTCCCAAACTCGCCACTGGCGAATGGGCGGCTTGCTACTGCTTGACAGAACCTGATGCTGGATCGGATGCCAACAGTGGCAAAACCAAAGCTACACTCACTCCAGACGGAAAGTATTACCTGATCAATGGACAGAAAATGTGGATTTCCAATGCTGGATTCGCGGATCTATTCATTGTCTTCGCAAAAATCGAGGATGACAAGAACCTCACTGCCTTCATCGTTGAAAAGACCTTTGGTGGTATCACCATGAATGAGGAGGAGAAAAAGATGGGTATCAAGGGATCTTCCACCCGTCAAGTTTTCTTCAACGATTGCCCTGTTCCTGTGGAAAACATGCTTTCCGAGCGAGGAAACGGCTTCAAAATCGCCGTGAACATTCTCAATATCGGTCGGATCAAACTGGGAGCAGGTGTACTTGGCGGAGTAAGAACTGTTACTTCCTTGGCAATCCAATATTCCACAGACCGCAAGCAGTTTGGAGTCAGCATAAACACCTTTGGAGCGATCAAATCCAAACTTGCCGAGATGGCAGCCAAGATTTACGCCTCTGAATCTCTTTGCTATCGTGCAGGTCAGGATATCGAGGATAGAATGGGAGCTTTGGCTGCTGAAGGCCTACCTGATGCCGAAGCCAAATTGAAAGCACTTGAGCAGTTTGCTATCGAAGCAGCGATTGCAAAAGTTCACGGTTCAGAAGTGTTGGATTATGTAGTCGATCAGGGTGTTCAGATCTACGGCGGTATGGGCTATTCGGCCGATGCTCCGATGGAAAGAGCTTACCGGGATGCCCGTATTTCCAGAATTTATGAAGGAACCAACGAAATCAACCGCATGCTGATGGTAGGCATGGTGCTCAAGCGAGCCATGAAAGGTGAGATCAACCTCTTCGAGCCAGCGATGGCAGTTGCTTCTGAATTGACTTCGGTGCCTTCTTTCGAAAGTATCGATGCTTCGGAGCTTTTTGCAGTAGAAAAAGACATTCTGAAAAAACTCAAGAAAGTCTTCCTGATGGTGGGAGGAAAAGCAGCGATGGCTCTTCAGGACCGAATCGAAGACGAGCAGGAGATTATGATGAATCTTGCAGATGTGATGATTGAAATCTATGCAGCAGAATCGGCCATTCTTCGAGCTGAAAAAATCGCCGAAACCAAAGGTGAAGATGCTGCCAAGTATCAGATTGCTATGTCTAAAATCTACCTGTTTGAGGCAGTGGACAAAATCGAAGCCGCAGCAAAAGAAGCCATTGTTTCCTTTGCCAAAGGCGATGAGCAAAAAGTGCTTCTGATGGGATTGAAGCGATTCACCAAGCCTGATTTTATCAATGTCAAGGAGCTCAGAAGACAGATTGCCGACTACATGATCGCAGAAGGAAAATACCCATTTTAAACAATAGAGATAGATTGAGTACCAAGCCTCCGGTTATGAAAGCGACCGGAGGCTTTTTCATTTCGAAATCCTTTCCGATAAAATCTATCGTTTTTTCGGCTTTCTATCCCGTTTTGTTTTTTTCCATCCGAGCAAAAGCCCAATTTAGTAGGGATGAAAAATCTGTATCTATCATTCCTAGGCTTTGGAATTCTTCTTTTTTCTTGTTCACCATCCCAAAAAGAATTTGGATTGGAAATCTCTACTGACGCAAGTCTGATTTTGAAAGGCAGGACGATTTTTGAACAGCAGTGCTCCACCTGTCATAACTTTAATGAAGATGCCATCGGTCCAAACCTCAGCGGACTGACCCGTCAGGTCGAGACCCAATGGATTCGTGATTTCATTAAAAATCCTGCAGCCGCGATCGAAGCCAAAGATCCCCGAGCCGTGGAGCTTTTGGCCAAATACAAAACCCAGATGCCAGGTTTTCCCGCATTGACTGATCAGGATATTGACGCTTTGCTGAG
>VFQM010001779.1_pt1 | contig 17791 bp, 13 predicted proteins | sample 3512391 | NCBI WGS metagenome assembly VFQM01 (sample SAMN10412369, study PRJNA504923) | tailings metagenome | isolation source: Replicate 1 from Balatoc abandoned mine | place: Philippines
TCGTCGATGATGTAGTCGATCAGGCGCTGGTCGAAGTCTTCGCCGCCGAGGAAGGTGTCGCCGTTGGTGGCCAGCACTTCGAACTGGTGTTCGCCGTCGATCTCGGCGATCTCGATGATCGAGATGTCGAAGGTGCCGCCGCCGAGGTCATAGACGGCGATTTTCTTGTCGCCCTGCTTCTTGTCCATGCCGAAGGCGAGCGCGGCCGCGGTCGGCTCGTTGATGATGCGCTTGACTTCCAGGCCGGCGATGCGGCCGGCGTCCTTGGTGGCCTGGCGCTGGCTGTCGTTGAAGTAGGCCGGCACGGTGATGACGGCTTCGGTGACTTCCTCGCCGAGGTAGTCTTCGGCGGTCTTCTTCATCTTGCGCAGCACTTCGGCGGAAACCTGCGGCGGCGCGATCTTCTTGTCGCGCACCTCGACCCAGGCGTCGCCGTTGTCGGCCTTGCAGATCTTGTAGGGCATCAGGGCGATGTCCTTCTGCACTTCCTTTTCCTCGAAGCGGCGGCCGATCAGGCGCTTCACTGCGTAGAGGGTGTTCTTCGGGTTGGTGACGGCCTGGCGCTTGGCCGGCGCGCCGCACAGGATCTCGCCGTCCTCGGTGTAGCCGATGATCGACGGCGTGGTGCGCGCGCCTTCCGAGTTCTCGATGACCTTCGGCTGGCCGCCTTCCATGATGGCGACGCAGGAGTTGGTGGTGCCGAGGTCGATGCCGATGATCTTGCCCATTTTGTAATTTCCTTTCGAGAGAATGTCTTGCAATGCGTTTCTTGCGATGTCCCTAAGCTGGGGGCGTCATCGGATAAATCAAGATTCCGGGGCTTCCTTTGCCTTCGCCACCGCGACCATGGCCGGGCGCAGGGTGCGGTCGGCGATCAGATAGCCCTTCTGGAAGACCTGGACGACCGTATTGGCCGGCTGGTCGGATTCGATCATTGCCATTGCCTGATGGCGGTGCGGGTCGAATTTTTCGCCGACCGGGTTCACTTCGACCACGGCTGCCTTTTCGAAGGCGGCGACGAGGTTCTTCAGTGTCAGTTCGACCCCGGGGCGGATCGTTTCCGGATTGCTGTCGGCAAGCGCCATTTCGAGCGTGTCCTTCACCGCCAGCAGGTCGCTGGCGAACTTTTCGACAGCAAATTTGTGGGCCTTGGTGATGTCCTCCTGGGCGCGGCGCCGGACATTCTCGGTCTCGGCCTTGGCACGCAGCCAGGCGTCATGATGCTCTTCCGCCTTGAGTTCGGCCTGGCGCAGCAGCTCTTCCAGGCTGGGCGTGGTATCGACGGCGTTCTCCTCGGCGGGGACTGCCTGTTCAGGTGTGGCTTCCTCTGCGGTCAGCAGGGGGTCGTGGACTTGCTTTTGTTCTTCCATGAGCGTCGGTCTTTGAAAAGAGGTTCGCTCCCAGCTTGGGGCATTCCGTGAGGTTTCAAGAGCCCGACCAGATTTTTTATGAATTTTTTGACATTCGGGCAATGTCGATCCTGCTAGGATTCGCGCTATGGCTGAATCCATAGGCAAATACGAGATCATTCGCCCGTTAGGCAAGGGTGCGACCGCGACCGTCTATCTTTGCCGCGACCCAGATACTGGGTTGGAGGTTGCAGTCAAACTGATCCTCCTCGGCAACGATAACGCCGCCATGTCGCGGCGGCTGATGAAGCTGTTCCAGACGGAAAGCGGCATCGGCCGGCGGCTCGACCATCCGAACATCGTCAAGATCTACGATGCCGTGGTGGAGCCGGATCGGGCCTATATCGCGATGGAATATATCGACGGCACGCCGCTCGATCAGTTCGTTTCCATCAGCAAGCTGCTGCCCCTGCACCGCGTCATCGGCATCATCTTCAAGTGTGCGATTGCTCTGGACTACGCCTATCGGCAGGGGGTGATCCACCGCGACATCAAGCCGGCGAACATCCTGCTGACCAAGGACGACGATCCGAAGATCACGGATTTCGGCCTGTCGCTCAACCTGCAGCAGGCCGAGGGGCGGGAGTCGACCTTCATCATGGGGGTCGGCTCGCCGGCCTACATGTCGCCTGAGCAGATCAAGGCCTATCCGCTCAACCAGAAGACCGACCTCTATTCCCTGGGGGTCGTCCTCTTCCAGATGCTGACTGGCCGCCTGCCGTTCCGCGCGAACAACCATGCGACGCTCGTGTACCGCATCATCAACCAGGACACGCCCTCGATCTGCGCCCTCAACCCGAATCTGCCCGAGGGGCTGGATCCGATCCTCAAGAAGGCGCTGGAAAAGGATCTCTACAACCGCTATCGGAACGGTGCCGATTTTGCGAAGGATCTCGCTGCCGTCCGCTACCAGATCCTCGAAGATCACGATACGCAGGAGGATACGGCCCATTTCGAGATGCTGCGCGCCCTGCCGTTCTTTGCCGAATTCGAGGACGTCGAGATCTGGGAGTGCCTGCGCATCTGTGTCTGGCGTCACCTGTCGGAAAAGGTGATGCTGATGCGCGAAGGCGACGAAAGCCGAGTCTTCGGCATCATCGTCAGTGGCTATGTCGAAGTCTCATGCGAGGGTCGTGCGCTCAGCCGTCTGGGTGCCGGCGAGGTGGTCGGTGAAGCGAACTACCTGCATCCGAAGAAGACGAAACGCCTGACCAGCGTGGTGACGCTGGAGCCTACGGTCTTTCTGGAGATCAACCCGTCGGCGCTGGCACTCAGTTCGGAAGAGGTGCTGGAGCGTTTCAACAAGGCCCTGATCGAGCGCGTCCTGAACCGGCTCGGGGAAGCCGACCGGATTCTGGCGAAGCAGGGGCAGCGGGCTGTCGGGGCCGATTCATCGGCGCCGCCGGCGCCTGCCGGCGGCAAGTTCGACCTCGAACTGTTGCCCTGACGTCGGCACGGCCGGCCCGTCGCCGCCGCATTTCAGACCTTGAAGCGTCCGACGGTCGATTGCAGTCCGCGGGCCAGCGATTCCAGTGCCTCGGCTGCTGCGGCAGTCTGCTCCACAGACTGATTGTTTTCCCGTGCGCGCAAGGCGATGGCCTCGATGCTTTCGGCCACGCTCTGGCTGCTTTCCCGCTGTGCGTCTGTCGCTTGGGCGATGGCATCGAGACCTCGCCCGACTTCGTTGACCGAACCATTGGTCGCCTGCAGGACATCGGCAACCGAGGCAATGGTCCCCTGGCTGCTGGCGATATGCTGCAGCCCTTCGTTGATCGCCCGGTGCACCCCTGCCGATTGCTCCGACAGCGTCGCCGTGATGCGGTCGATTTCCTGTGCGGAAAGGGCCGATTTTTCGGCGAGCTTGCGTACCTCGTCGGCTACGACGGCAAAGCCGCGGCCGGCTTCGCCCGCCCGCGCAGCCTCGATGGCGGCGTTGAGGGCCAGCAGGTTGGTCTGCTCGGCGATGCCCTTGACCTCCTGGGTCATCTTGCTGATCGCCTCGGTGCTGCGTACGAACTCATCCACCGAGTTGGCCGTCAGTTGCACGGTCTGCCCGACATCTTCCATTTCACGCTGCAGACGAGCCAGGCTCGAACTGCCTTCGGCTGCCCGGCGCAGGCTTTCCTGCGACTGGTGGTTCACGTGGCCGGCGCTCTCGGCGATCGAGGTGATGCTCTGCAGCATGTTTTCCATGGCTGCCGCAGCCTGCTCCGACTGTGCGTTCTGCAGGTGCGAGCCTTCGGTGACGCGGTGTGCCGCGGAGGACAGTTCCTGCGACTGGGCCGAGACCTGGCTGGCCGAGTCGCCAACCTGACGGACGAGACGGCTGAAGTTCTCCATCATCTCGTTGAAGATGGCCGAGGCCTGGCCGACTTCATCATTACCCTTCACCGGCAGACGGCGGGTCAGGTCGCCTTCGCCGCGTGCGATATCGCGCAGGCCGCCGGTCAGCTTCTCAAGCGGTGCAGTGACGAAATGGCGGGTGAGCAGCCAGATGATGGCAAGCAGCAACAGACTGACGCCGGCCGCCGCCACGGAAATCTTCAGGCGGAAGCTGGCGACTTCGCTCTCCACGGTGTCGAGCGACACCTTCATGCTGACGACGCCGAGGACGGTGCCTTCCGGCACCTGGTGGCACATGATGCAATCCTTGCCGAGATAGTTGGCGGATGCCTTGGTCGGTGTCACGACGTGGAGGAAGGAACTGCTGCCTTCCTTTTCGGTCCGGATGTAGGGTTGGCCGGAGGCCATGACCTGCTTCTCGATGGCGTCCAGCTGGCGTTGCGATTTCGCATCCGGGCCGAAAATCTTGGTGACGGCATCCGAGCGTGCGACGTGCAGATCCTTGATGATCGAGAGCTGCTTGATCTGGTCGAGGAAGACTTCGCGCTGATCGACGGTGCCGGTGATCATCATGCCGGTCAGGCCGGCCATCGTCATTTCATGGATGCTGCCGGCGAAATCCTGGGCCTGGCGAATTGCAGTCTCTCGATTGACGTCGCTTTCCCAGCTGATCATGACCGTCCATACGACGACCAGCACGAGCCAGATCGCGGCCGTCAGCCGCAGCCAGATTTTCCAGTTGGACATTGTGTGTCGCGCCTCCCCCGATGCATCCTCTGGCGTCCGGATGATCCGGCAGAACGCTCCGGTCAGGCCCTGTCCTGCACCAGGATGGCAGCAGGTGGCGTCAGACGCTCAGATCGACTTGCTGGATTGTGCCAGTGCCGCCGCTTTCCTGCAAAAAAACGCCGGTGCTGCGGACCTGTCCGAGCGTTTCGTTGGCAGCGTCCCGAATCGAGAAAGGCGTCGCCACCCGCGTCAGGCTGATGGCGCCAACATCGGCTTGCTGCAGGCTGAGCAGGCTGCCACCGCCGTCGGCATCGGGTGTCCAGATGCGCAATTGCTGGTAGACGGTGTCGGCTTCATCGATCCAGCCGTTGCTGTCATCGTCGTATGCAGCAAGATCGGCGAAGCCGTCGCCACTTTTCGTTCCGAACAGTTCGCTGCCATCGTTGATCCGGCCGTCGGCATTGCGGTCAAGTGCGAGGAAGCCGCTGCCGGCCGCCAGCCGGTTGATGCTGTCCGTCTGGCCGTCGGCATCGATGTCGAAGCTGAAGCGCTGGTCCGATAGTTGCACTGCATTGCCGGCGAAATTGAGAACCAGTGGATCCTTCTGCTGGCGTGCGGCATCGCCGAGACGAAGGCTGACATTGCTTTCTTCGTAGTAGCTGCGCGACATGGCCAGGTCGAGCTTGAAGGCGATGCTGCGGCCGTCCGCCGTGTGCACGACGCCATTGGCCGAGAACGTCGTTTGCTCCGACTCGCTGTAGGATTCGTGACGATCGTATTCAACGCCGAAACCGGCCGGACGTTCTGCCGGCGGCGTCGTGGTGGCCGGTGCCTCCGGCCCCTTCACTGCTGCCGTCCTGGCCGGCTTGAGTTCCGACGAGTCGATGACGCGCACGTCCTTTCCGGTCAGGATGCGCAGCATTTCCCGCAGCATCAGCAGTCGCGGATCGTTCTCGATGGCCTCGCTGGCCTGTTCCACGGCGTCGCTTTCAGTAGCCTGCGCGGTGCGACCGGCATCGGAAATCCGGACCGTGCTGGCCATTTCCGGCGCCAGCTGACGGCGAGCCCCGTTGCCCTCGAAGTCGGGCCGGCTGTTGCCGACCCACATGCGCAGGGATTCCCTGATTTCGTGATGTTGCTGCGATGCGTGGGTCGAGGCCATCTGCATCTCGGCGCTGGCGATTTTCATGACGGCCTCCAAAGGCGTGATGCCTTGTTATCGGCACCATTCGCCTCCGGGTTTAGCGCGGTAGAAAGCCAGATCTGGCGGGTATTTCCGCTCGGAAATGCCTGCAGTCGGCCTGCTGGCGGGGAAAAAATTCAGGAAGTCGCGCCGAGTGCCTTGGCCCGGGTGGCGGACAGGGCCAGCGTGCTGGCGTCGGCGGGTTCGCGCGTCGGCCAGCCGACCAGTTGTTGCTCGACGAGCGACGCGAGCGCGGCGACCCAGTCATCGCGTTCGTTGAGTGCCGGAATGTAGTGATATTCCTTGCCGCCGGCCGCCAGAAAGTCGCCCTTGCCCTCGATGGCGATCTCTTCCAGCGTTTCCAGGCAGTCGGACACGAATCCCGGGCAGATCACGTCGACCCGGCCCACGCCTGCCTGTGCCAGTGTGTGGAGGGTCGGAGCGGTGTACGGTTGCAGCCATTCGGCCCGTCCGAAGCGGGACTGGAAGCAGACGCGGTACTGGTCCGGCTTCAGCGCCAGCGCTTCGGCGAGCAGGCGACCGGTCTTCTGGCATTCGCAGTGATAGGGATCGCCCCGGTCCAGCGTGAAGCGGGGGACGCCGTGGAAACTCATGATCAGCTGGTAGCTGCTGTCCGGGCGACCATGCGTCGCCCAGTGTTGGCGCACGCTGGCGGCGAGGGCGCCAATGTAGCCCGGGTCGTCGCAGAAGCTGCGCAGGCTGCGCACTTCCGGCTGGTTGCGGGTGCGCGCCAGCCAGCGCCAGGCTTCGTCGAGCGCAGTAGCGCTGGTGCTGCCGGCATACTGGGGATAAAGCGGGACCAGCAGGATGCGCGTGCAACCCTCGGCCTTCAGGCGGGCGAGGGTGGCCGGGACGGACGGCTGGCCATAGCGCATCGCATAATCGACGACGAGGTTGCGGTGTCCGGCCTCGCCGAGCCGCCCCTTGAGCAGCTTGGTCTGGCGCTCGGTATGGACCTTCAGCGGCGAGCCTCCCGGGGTCCATACCGAAGCGTACTTCTTTGCCGACTGGGCCGGGCGGGTCGTGAGGATGAATCCATTGAGGATCAGCCACCAGATGGGCCGGGGAATCTCGACGACACGCGGGTCGGAGAGAAATTCCCGCAGATAGGTCCTGAGCGCTGCCGGGGTGGGGGCTTCGGGGGTGCCGAGGTTGATCAGGACGACGGCGGTGCGGGCCGGCGTGCCGTGCTGCCAGGCCGGCTCGGGAAGGAATTGGCTCATCAGGAATTGGCCTGGTAGGTGAGGGCGGAGGACAGCAGCCGGGCGGTGATGTCGACGATGGGAATGACCCGCTCGTAGGCCATGCGCGTCGGGCCGATGACGCCGACGGAGCCGACCACCTGCCCATTGACGGTATAGGGGGCGGTGACGACGCTGCACTCGTCGAGCGGGGCCAGTCCGGATTCGCCGCCGATGAAGATCTGCACACCGTCGGCGTTGCTCGATACGTCGAGCAGCTGCGCCAGCCCGGCGCGCTGTTCGAAGAGGTCGAAGAGCTCGCGCAGGCGCTTCATGTTGGTCGAGAATTCCTCGACTTCGAGCAGGTTCTTTTCGCCGGAGATGACGCAGGGGGTGCCGGCGTCGGAGAGCGCCTCGTCGCCTGCAGCCAGGGCTGCGGCCATCAGTGACTGCAGATCGCTGCGCAGCTGGCGGATTTCATCCTGCAGTCGGTTCCGGATCTGGGCGAAATCGAGTCCGGCGAAGTGCTCGTTGAGGGTGTTTGCCGCCGATGTCAGTTCCGATGGCGAATAGGCTCGCTCGGTAAACAGGATGCGGTTCTGTACGTCGCCGTCGGTGGTGACGATGATGAGCAGGATGCGCTTTTCCGAGAGACCGACGAATTCGATCTGCCGGATGCGCGGGCTGGCACGCCGCGGTGCGGCGACGATGCCGGCGAAGTGGGTCAGGCCGGAAAGCAGGTTGGAGGCGCTGCTGATCAGTTGCTGGGGCTGGGTGGGATGGAGGAGTCCTTCCATTTCCGCAATGCTCGCCCGCTCAAGCGGCGTTACAGTCAGCAGGCTGTCGACGAAGAGGCGGTAGCCGCGCGGCGTCGGGATGCGGCCGGCCGAGGTGTGCGGACTGGCGATGAAGCCGGCTTCCTCCAGATCGGCCATGACGTTCCTGACCGTCGCTGGCGACAGGTCGAGGCCCGAGTATTTCGATAGAGCCCGCGAGCCGACCGGTTCGCCTTCGGCGATGTACCGTTCGACCAGGGTCTTCATCAGGATGCGTGCGCGTTCGTCGAGCATGGGGGGATTCTACAAAACAAAGTGTCGAGAAGCCATTTGCCGTGGCGGATTGCGACCAATGTCCGGATGACTGGCGCCGGGGCGTATGGAATAATCCGGGCCATGAATCAGCCCTACGGTTCCCGCAACCTCCCGCGCACGATCGCACTCATCGGCCGTTATCAAAGCCCCGAGATCGCCGAATCGCTGCGCTCCCTCGCCCGCTATCTGCGCGAGCGCGGCGTCACCGTCGTCGTCGAGGAGGAGACTGCGGCCAACATCGGCCGGCTCCCGGGTGACGAATACTGGGTTCCCGGCAGCTTCGAGTCGATCGGCGCCAGCGTCGATCTGGCGATCGTCCTCGGTGGCGATGGCACGATGCTCAATGCTGCCCGCCGCCTTGCGCGCTACCGGGTGCCGCTGGTCGGCGTCAACCAGGGGCGGCTCGGCTTCATGACCGACATCGCGCGCAGCGACATGCTGTCCTGCATGGAGGACCTTCTTGACGGCCGCTTCGTCCCGGAAACCCGGATGATGCTCGACGCCGAAGTGCTGCGCGATGGGCGCGAGCTGGCCACGAACATGGCGCTCAACGACGTCGTCATGGACAAGGGTGCCATCGGACGGATGATCGAATTCGAACTGTTCATCGACGGCGAGTTCATCTACAACCTGCGTGCCGACGGCCTGATCGTGTCTACGCCGACAGGTTCGACTGCCTACGCGCTGTCGGCCAACGGTCCGATCCTGCAGCCCCAGGTGGCGGGAATTGCGCTGGTGCCGCTTTGCCCGCACGCGCTGACCAATCGTCCGATCCTCGTCGGCGATCAGGCGGCCATCGAATTGCGCATCACCCACGCCACGGATTGCCGCGTCCACTTCGACGGACAATTGACCGTCGACCTGATGCGCGGCGATGCCGTGCGCCTGCATCGTTCGCAGTATTCGATCTGCTTCCTGCATCCACCGGGCTACAGCTATTTTGCGATGCTGCGGCAGAAGCTGCAGTGGAGCGAGCGCCCGAAAGGGACTTGAAATGACGCACTTCCCACGCTCGACGTTTGCCACGGGCTTCCCGACCTCACCCTCGACGGGGGCTCAGTCCTGCCTGGCGCCGACCCGGCGGGAGGCCTGATTCTCCATGCTGCGGCACCTCGTAATTCGCGATTTCGTCATCGTCGATCGGCTCGAGCTTGATTTCGCGGCCGGTTTCGGTGCGCTGACCGGTGAGACCGGGGCCGGCAAATCGATCCTGGTCGACGCGCTTTCCTTCGTCCTGGGCGAGCGCGCCGACGCCGGCCTGCTGCGCACCGGAAGCGAACGTGCAGAGGTTTCCGCCGAGTTTTCGCTTGATGGGGAAGGCGACATTGCCCGGTGGCTGCGGGAACAGGAGCTCGATTGCGACGATGGATTGCTCTTGCGCCGAACGCTCGACGCCGGTGGCCGCTCACGTGCCTGGATCAACGGTTCGTCGGCGACGGTGCAGCAACTGCGCGAAGTCTCCGAATGGCTGGTGGACATCCATGGCCAGCATGCCCATCAGTCGCTGCTGCGCAGCGAGGCGCAGCGCAATCTGCTCGACGCACACGCCGGTCTGAATAGTCTGGCGACCGAGGTTTCCCGGGCCTGGCGCGGCTGGCGGGAGGCTCAGGCCTTGCTGGAGGCAGCCAGCAGTGGTGCCGAGTCGCTGGCGCGCGAGCGCGATGAGTTGCAGTGGCAGGTTCAGGAAATCGAGGGGCTCGGGTTTTCTGCTGAAGGATGGGATGCATTGAACCAGGAGCACCGGCGTCTCGCACATGCGGCAGGTCTGATCGAGGGGGCGCAGTATTCGTTGTCGTTGCTTGCCGAAGGGGAGGCCGCAGCGGAGGCGCAGGTGGATGCAGTGGCTTCGCGCCTAGACGGCCTGGCTGACTACGACCCTTCGCTGGCAGAAGTGGCACAACTGGTGAAATCGGCGCAGGCCGAACTGGCGGAAGCGGTGTCGGCCCTGCGCCGCTATGCCGACCGTGCAGAGCTCGACCCGGCGCGGCTGAACGAGGTCGAGCAGCAGATCGAGGCGGTGCTGGCCTGCGCGCGCAAGCTTCGTCTGGCGCCGGAAGCGCTGCCGGAGAGACTTGAACAGGCGAAGGCGCGACTTGCCGATCTCGGTGACGCCGGCGACATCGTCGCCCTGGCGCAGCGGGTCACTGCGGCGCGCTCGGCTTATGAAACGCTAGCGGGAAAGCTCTCGATATCGCGGGGCAAGGCGGCCAAGGCGCTTTCGGCCGAAGTCAGCCGGATCATGCAGCAGCTGGCGCTGGCTGGCGGCCGCTTCGAGGTGGCGCTGGTTCCGGTGGCCGAAGGGGCTGCCTACGGTCTGGAGCAGATCGAATACCGTATTGCCGGCCTGGCTGGCGGCGATGCCCGGCCGCTGGCCAAAGTGGCCTCCGGTGGTGAGCTGTCGCGGATCAGCCTGGCTATCCAGGTCGTCACCAGTCGTGCCGCACGAGTACCGACGTTGATTTTCGACGAGGTGGATGTCGGTATCGGCGGCGGTGTTGCCGAAGTGGTCGGGCGCCTGCTTTCCGAACTGGGGAAGGATCGCCAGGTTCTGTGTGTCACTCATCTACCGCAGGTTGCCGCTCGTGCCGGCTGGCAGTGGCAGGTGGCCAAGGAAAAGGCCGGCGATGGCGCCAGTGCCCGGAGTCGTGTGGTCCAGCTTGATGCGGGCGGGCGCGTCGAGGAGATCGCGCGCATGCTCGGTGGTGTCGAAATCACGGCGATCACTCGCCAGCATGCCCGGGAGATGCTGGCGGCCGGCTGAGCGCGCCGGGCGTATTCAGCTACCGGAACTCTTCGAGTTCTTGCCGCGGTTGGGGCACTCGGTCTTGGTGCATTCGGCGTAGAGGTAGAGCGCGTGCTCCTGGATTGCAAACCCGCGCTCCTTGGCAATCTTTGCTTGCCGGCGTTCGATCTCGGGATCGCAGAATTCCTCGACCTTGCCGCAGTTGATGCAGACCAGATGGTCGTGGTGACGGCCGGCATTGAGTTCGAAGACGGCCTTGCCTGACTCGAAATGGTGGCGTTCGAGGAGGCCCGCCTGCTCGAACTGGGTCAGTACCCGGTAGACCGTGGCCAGCCCGATGTCCATTCCCTCGTTGAGCAGCATGCGATAGACGTCTTCTGCGGTCAGATGGCGAACATCGGTTTTCTCGAAGAGTTCGAGAATCTTCAGTCGGGGGAAAGTGGCCTTGAGGCCGATGCTCTTGAGGCTTTCCGAATTGCTCATTGTGTGTGGGGCTCAAGGGAGCGCTGGTTATTTTCGGTTATGATATACCGCTTGGCAGAGCTTTGCGAAACGAGCTTCTGCTGCGGCTGATGGAGGCACTGGTCCTTCTCGGTTCATACCCTAACCGGTCAATCTATACGACATCGCTACGCATGATTTTCACGAGACTTTCCGTTGCCGTTCTGGCCATGCTGGCGCTCGGCGCCTGCTCGTCCGTGCCGCGCATCGTTACCGAATACCGTATCGACGTGCAGCAGGGCAACGTGTTGACCCAGGAGATGGTTTCCCAGTTGCGGCCAGGACTGACGCGCGACCAGGTCCGGTTCGTGCTGGGAACTCCGCTTCTCGTCGACATGTTCCATGCCGATCGCTGGGATTATGTGTACCGGCTACAGAAGGGCCGTACCGGCGAGGTCGAGTTGCGTCGGTTTACGGCGTTCTTCGACGGAGAAGGCAAGCTGTATCGCGTGGCTGGCGACGTCGTTGCCGAGCAGAGTGCAGAAGAGCCGACACCGGACGTGAAGTCGCGGGTGCTGGATCTTGGTTCGATCGATGGCGATGTGCCGATACCTCCTCAGGAAGAGAGGGGTTTCTTCGGCCGGATGATGGAAAAAGTGGGTTTGTGAGGCGAGCTTGGATATGAGCGGTATGCGTATAGCGGTAGTGGGCGCCCATGGGCGCATGGGGCGGATGCTTATCGAGGCGACGCTGAAGGATGAACAGGCGACGCTGGCGGCGGCCTTCGATCGACCGGGCAGCCCCGCGATCGGAAAGACTGCTGGCGAGCTGGTTGGGCTGCCCTGCGACGTTGTCGTCAGTGACGACTTTGCCGGCCAGATCGGTCGGGCCGATTGCCTGATCGATTTCACCCGGCCGGAAGGCACGCTGGAGCATCTGCGCATCTGCCGCGAAAAGGGTGTTGCGATGGTCATCGGCACGACCGGTTTCGAGGCCGACGGCAAGGCTGCCATCACCGATGCGGCCAGGGACATTCCGGTCGTTTTTGCACCGAACATGGCGGTAGGCGTGAACCTCGTCTTCAAGCTGCTCGATACCGCGGCAAGGATCCTCAGTCAGGGCTACGACATCGAGATTGTCGAAGCCCATCACCGGCACAAGATCGATGCGCCGTCGGGAACCGCCTTGCGCATGGGCGAGGTCGTCGCTGCAGCGCTCGGACGCGACCTCAAGGAATGTGCCGTCTATGGGCGTGAAGGCGTGACCGGAGAGCGCGATCCGTCGACCATTGGCTTCGCCACCGTCCGTGGCGGCGATATCGTCGGCGATCACAATGTCATGTTCTGTGGCCTTGGCGAACGCGTCGAGATCGCGCATCGCGCCGGCAGCCGCATGCCTTATGCCCTGGGTAGCTTGCGTGCAGCCCGTTTCCTGGCCGGCAAGAAGTCCGGTCTGTTCGACATGCAGGACGTTCTCGGCCTGCGTTAGGAAACCCTGCCATGGCGACATCGTGCTCCCGTGCTGAATCTGTTGGGGGGCAGCCATGATTCGGTCGCCATTGCTCCGCTTCCAGTTGCAGGAGTCGCTGGGCGCGAGTTTCCCGGAAGATGCGGCTGGCCGGCTCGATGCGCTCGCGGCCGGCAATCCCGGCCTGCTGGCCGCACTCCAGGCGGTGGACGCGACCTACGTCCGTTTCGGCAGCTTGCAGCAGGTTGCCGTCGAAATTGGCGGGCTGGTCGTCTCCGAATGGGACATGAGCCGCGGCCGGATAGAGTCCGGCAAATCCTGGAAGCTGCTGCTCGGTTACGGACTGAACGACATCCCCGACACCGTCACCGCCTGGCGTGGTCTGGTGCATCCGGAGGATCTCTCGGCGCTGTCTGCGGCGATTGGCGAGCACGTTCGCGATTCTTCCCGCAAGTTCTCCCTTGACTGTCGCTGCCGCGTTCGCGATGGTGGCTGGCGCTGGCTGCGCGTCAGCGGTCGCGTGGTCGCGCGCGATGCCGGCGGCGAGCCAGCCCGTCTCGTCGTCGTGCAGCAGGATGTGGATGCCGAGCGCCAGTTGCAGGCTTCGCTCAATGCCGCGCGCGAAGCGGCGGAGGCGGCGGGGCGATCCAGGACGGCTTTCCTCGCCAACATGAGCCACGAGATCCGGACGCCGATGAACGCCATTCTCGGCATGACCGAATTGACGCTCGATACGGCGCTGGATGCCGAGCAGCGGCACTATCTGGGAACGGTCCGCAGCTCCTGCGAGGCCTTGCTGTCGATCGTCAACGACATTCTCGATTTCTCGAAGATTGAAGCCGGGAAGTTGCAGGTCGAGAAAATCGACTTCGAGCTGTCGTCCGTGGTTTTTGAGGCCGTTCGCTCGCTGGCAGTATCTGCCCAGCAGAAGGGGCTCGATGTCGTAGTCGACATGGATGCCGAATTGCCGCCGCGAATCTGGGGTGATCCGGTGCGCCTGCGCCAGGTACTGACCAATCTCGTCGGGAACGCCATCAAGTTCACCAGCGAGGGCAGCGTTACCGTGGTGGTGCGCGTTCAGCAAGCTGCACCGGGGAGCGTCACGCTTCTTTTCGAAGTGCGGGATACCGGAGTCGGTATCCCGCCGGACAAGCAGCAGCAGATATTTCAGGCTTTTTCACAGGCCGATGTCTCCACTACCCGTCGTTTCGGCGGAACCGGGCTGGGCCTGGCAATCTCTGCCCGGCTGGTCGATCTGATGGGGGGCAGCCTGAGCGTTAGCAGCGAAGTCGGGAAGGGGAGTGTTTTCGGATTTGCCTTGCCGTTCGGCATCCAGCGGGAATCCGCGCCGGTGCGTCGGCAGCCGACGGGCCTTGCCGGGCAGCGGGTTCTGCTGGTCGGGGATGGTGGCCCGACGATGCGTCTGCTTGAGTCCTGGTTCTCCCGGTGGGGGGCGACACCGGCACTGCAGCCGACACTTGCCGAAGCCAGGGCGGCAGCTGAACAGTGGCGCGGAGCCGGTTTTCCGTTTCCGCTGGTTGTCCTGGATGCATCTGTGGCCTTGGCCGACGGCGGTGCCAGCTTCTCGGAGTGGGTGGGACAGCCCGATGCCGAACCGATGGTGACCTTGCTGACCGTGGCCGGTCAGCGCGACCAGCTGCCACAGTTGAAGGCGCTTGGGCTGACGCTCTACGTCGTCAAGCCGGTTGCCGCCGAGGACCTGCTCGATGCAGTCGCTCTGGCGACCGGCCAGGGAAGCGGGGATTTCCGGCTCGACGATTTCGACGTCGAATCTTCGCTGCATGCAACCGAGGCTGCCTCGGCGAAAAGTCTGCGCATTCTTCTCGTCGAGGATAATCCCATCAATCAGGAGCTTGCCCAGCGCTTGCTGGAGAAGGCAGGACACCAGGTCACCCTGGCGGCCAATGGCGAGGAAGCGGTCTTCTGTTTCGAGCAGCAGCATTTCGATGTCGTCCTCATGGACATGCAGATGCCAGTGATGGACGGGATCGAGGCGACACAAGCCATACGTGCTCGCGAGTTGCGTCGCAGCTGGGTGGTATCCACGGAGGGTTTCCAGCAACTGCCGATCATCGCCATGACCGCGAATGCCATGGCCGGCGACCGCGAACGTTGCCTTCAGGCCGGGATGAACGACTATGTTTCCAAGCCGATTCGCCAGTCCGAGCTGTTTGCAGCCTTGACGCGTGTCACCCGGGGCGAGGCTGCGCCGCCAAGTTCCGGTGCGTCGGACTGGGCGGGTAGCGGTGCAATCGATGTCGATGCCGCAATCCGTGATCTGGGCGACGCCGACCTGGTGCGCGAAATGGCGTCCATGCTGCTGGCACAGTGGGCGAGCCACGTCGATACGATTGCCGGTGCGCTCGCGGCTCGTGATGCGCCGACGCTGTGTCGTGCAGCGCATACATTCAAGGGCTTGCTCGCGATGTTCCATGCCGAATCCGCTCGCCAGCATGCGCTGGCACTGGAACTTGCAGCCAAGGACGCGCGCTGGGAAGACGCCGTTCGCGAAAGGACGGCGCTGGGAATGGCGCTGGACCTGGTGAAGCCTGAAATGGAGGCCTTTGTCGGTCGCTGACGCGGGTGCTGCAATTTGCCCTGAAAAGGGGCGTCCTATATAATGAGCGGGTTTGAATATCGATCGAGCGGAAGGGTCACGAGCCCTTCCGCTTTTGCGCATCTAAAGCGTTGAATTTTCAGTGAATTCTTCGCGACTACATCACAGGAGTTTTTCGTGTCGCTATCCGCGTTGCTGCCGCCGTTCCTGCCTGCCCTGCTCGCGTTAGCCGACGGTACCGTCTTCCGCGGCTTTGCCATCGGCGCCGAGGGGAGCACGACTGGCGAGGTGGTGTTCAATACCGCCATGACCGGCTATCAGGAAATCCTGACCGATCCGTCCTATTGCCGCCAGATCGTCACCCTGACCTATCCCCATATCGGCAACACCGGCTGCAACGACGAGGACTGGGAGTCCCGCGCCAACTTCGCTGCCGGCCTCGTCATCCGGGATCTGCCGATCCGCGCCTCCAACTGGCGGATGACCCAGACCTTGCCGGAGTATCTGAAGCAGCATGGCATCGTTGCCATTGCCGGCATCGACACCCGAGCGCTGACGCGTGTGCTGCGCGAGAAGGGGGCCCAGGCTGGCTGCATCATGACCGGAACGGTGGATGAGGCGAAGGCGATTGCCGAAGCCCGGACCTTCCCGGGTCTGGCCGGCATGGATCTGGCCAAGGTCGTCAGCGTCGATTCGCCGTACGAGTGGAAGGAAGGCGAATGGTCGCTGACCGGTTTCCAGGCAGTGCCCGAACCGAAGTTCAATGTTGTTGCCTACGATTTCGGCGTCAAGCGCAACATCCTGCGCATGCTCGCCCAGCGCGGCTGCCGCGTCACCGTCGTGCCGGCGCAGACGCCGGCTGCCGACGTGCTGGCGATGAATCCGGACGGCATCTTCCTGTCGAACGGCCCCGGTGACCCCGAGCCCTGCGACTACGCCATCGCCGCGATCCGCGAGTTCCTCGCCAAGGGCGTGCCGACCTACGGCATCTGCCTCGGTCACCAGTTGCTGGCGCTCGCCTCGGGCGCGAAGACGATGAAGATGAAGTTCGGCCACCATGGTGCGAACCACCCGGTCAAGGACCTCGATACGCAGCAGGTGCTGATCACCAGCCAGAACCACGGCTTTGCCGTCGATCCCGATTCGTTGCCGGCCAATCTGCGGCCGACGCACGTCTCGCTGTTCGACGGTTCGCTGCAGGGGGTTGCCCGCACGGATGTGCCGGCTTTCTCCTTCCAGGGACACCCGGAAGCCAGCCCCGGCCCGCACGATGTGGCCTACCTGTTCGACCGATTCATCAAGGCGATGCAAGACAAGCAGGCCGAGGGAAAGTAAGACATGCCGAAGCGTACAGACATCCAGAGCATCCTCATCATCGGCGCCGGCCCGATCATCATCGGCCAGGCGTGCGAATTCGACTATTCCGGCGCGCAGGCCTGCAAGGCGCTGAAGGAAGAGGGGTACAAGGTCATCCTGGTGAACTCCAATCCGGCGACGATCATGACCGACCCGGAGATGGCTGATGTGACCTACATCGAGCCGATCACCTGGAAGGTGGTCGAGAAGATCATCGAGAAGGAACGCCCCGACGTCCTGCTGCCGACCATGGGCGGCCAGACCGCGCTGAACTGCGCGCTCGACCTCGCCAAGCACGGCGTGCTCGAGAAGTACGGCGTCGAGATGATCGGCGCCTCGCGCGAGGCCATCGACAAGGCCGAGGACCGCGAGAAGTTCAAGCAGGCGATGACCAAGATCGGCCTCGGCTCGGCGCGTTCTGCCGTTGCGCACTCGATGGAAGAGGCGCAGCAGGTACAGGCGATGATCGGCTTCCCGGCGATCATCCGGCCGTCGTTCACGATGGGTGGTTCCGGTGGCGGCATCGCCTACAACCAGGAAGAGTTCGTCGAGATCTGCAAGCGCGGTCTCGAAGCCTCGCCGACCAGCGAGCTGCTGATCGAGGAGAGCCTGCTCGGCTGGAAGGAATACGAGATGGAGGTTGTCCGCGACCGCAAGGACAACTGCATCATCGTCTGCTCGATCGAGAACCTCGACCCGATGGGCGTGCATACCGGCGACTCGATCACCGTCGCCCCGGCGCAGACGCTGACCGACCGCGAGTACCAGATCATGCGCAACGCATCGATCGCCGTGCTGCGCGAGATCGGCGTCGACACCGGCGGCTCGAACGTGCAGTTCTCGATCAACCCGAAGGACGGTCGCATGATCGTCATCGAGATGAACCCGCGCGTCTCGCGCTCCTCCGCCTTGGCCTCGAAGGCGACCGGCTTCCCGATCGCCAAGGTCGCCGCCAAGCTCGCCGTCGGCTACACGCTCGACGAGCTGGCCAACGAGATCACCGGCGGCAAGACGCCGGCGTCGTTCGAGCCGTCGATCGACTACGTCGTCACCAAGGTGCCGCGCTTCGCGTTCGAGAAATTCCCGACCGCCGACTCGCGCCTGACGACACAGATGAAGTCGGTCGGCGAGGTGATGGCCATCGGCCGCACGCTGCAGGAATCGCTGCACAAGGCGCTGCGCGGCCTGGAAGTCGGCGTCGACGGTTTCGACGAGAAGACCACCGACCGCGAAGTGATCGAGACGCAGC
>VFQM010001780.1_pt1 | contig 17782 bp, 16 predicted proteins | sample 3512391 | NCBI WGS metagenome assembly VFQM01 (sample SAMN10412369, study PRJNA504923) | tailings metagenome | isolation source: Replicate 1 from Balatoc abandoned mine | place: Philippines
TGGCTGCGCTACAACGGGCCCGACACCTCGCTGTCCTTCGAGATCATGCTCGACACGCTGCTCATCGTGGTCATCGGCGGCATGGGCACGATGTACGGCGCGGTGATCGGCAGCGCGCTGTTCGTGTTCGCGCAGAGCTATCTGCAGGACATGATGAAGTGGATCTCCGGCGGGCTGGAGTCGGTGCCGCTGCTGGCCGCGCTGTTCTCGCCCGACCGCTGGCTGCTGTGGCTGGGGTTGCTGTTCGTGCTGTCCGTCTACCACTTCCCGACCGGGATCGTGGGCCGGCTGCGGGCGCGCGCGATCGAGCGGGCGCGCCGCGGAGGCCTGTCGTGAGCGCCCGAAGGGCGCTGGTCCGGGTCGCGCACGCCGGCCCGGTGGCCACGCTGACGCTGGCCCGGCCGGCCATGCGCAACGCGCTGGTGCCCGACCTGCTGCTGGACCTCTGCGTGGCGCTCGAGCAGATCGGCCGCCGCGGCGAGACCCGCGCGGTGGTGCTGGCCGCCGACGGCGAGGCCTTCTCGATCGGCGGCGACATGCGGCGCTTCGCGGCCGAGATGGCCGGCCCCGCGCTGCAGACCTATGCGGCCGAGCTGGTCGGCCTGCTCAACCAGGCGGTGCTCGCGCTGCTGCGCCTGCCGCAGCCGGTGGTGGCGGCGGTGCACGGCCACGTCACCGGCGGCTCGCTGGGCCTGGTGCTGGCCTGCGACCTGGCGGTGATGGCCGACGACGCCGTGCTCAAGGCCCACTACGCCACCGCCGGCTTCACTCCGGACGGCGGCTGGACCGCGCTGCTGCCGCGCCTGGTCGGGGCGCGCCGGGCGGCAGCCTGCCTGATGCTGAACCGCAGCCTGAGCGCGCGCCAGGCGCTCGACTGGGGCGTGGTCAACGAGCTTGCGCCTTCGTCCGAAGTCGCGACGGCCGCGCAGCGCGCCGCCGAGCGGATCGCCGCCTCGCCCGAGGCCACGATGCGCGCCGCCAAGCGCCTGCTGGCCCCCGACACTGCGCTCGCCGGCATCGAGGCCGCGCTCGAGGCCGAGCGCCAGCGCTTCGTGGCGGCCATCGTCGAGCCGGCGGCGCGCGCGGGTGTCGCCGACTTCCTGCGTCGCTTCACCGGCTACCCGGATCCGCACGCGCCGGCCATCGCCGAGCCGGTGCGCGGGGCGGGCTGAGCGCGGGAAGGGGGCGGAGGGCCGGGATGTTCGTCGTCGACTGGCTGCACAAGCAGGCGCAGCACCATCCGGACAAGCTCGCCCTGGTCGACGTCGCGAGCGGCCGCAGCTTCCGCTATCGCGACTTCGACGAGCGCGCGAGCCGCTTCGCCGAGTGGCTCCGCGAGCACTGGCGCCTGGCGCCCGGCGACCGGCTGGCGGTGCTGGCGCACAACGGCAGCGACTACCTGGAGATGCTCTACGGCTGCGCGAAGGCCGGCGTGGTCATGGTCTGCCTGAACTGGCGCCTGCCGGCGGCCGAGCTTCAGCCGATCGTCGACGACGCGGCGCCTGCCGCCTTCGTCTGCAGCGAGGAGTTCGTGCCGGTTGCGCGCCAGGTCTTCCAGGGGCTTCCCGGACTGGTGTGCGGAACGCACGCGGCCGACTGGCCTGCCTACGAGTTGGCTCTGGCCGCCGCCAGCGGCGAGGTCGTCGAGATGCCCACCCGCGGTATGGACGAGACCTGGTACCTGCTCTACACCTCGGGCACCACCGGCCGCCCCAAGGGCGTGATCCAGACCTTCGGGATGGCCTTCTTCAACGCGGTCAACGCGATGCTGGCCACGAAGCTTTCCGGCGACGACGTGCTGCTGGCCGCGCTGCCCTTCTTCCACACCGGCGGGCTGAACCTCTACGCCAACCCGATCCTCCACGCCGGCGGCACCGTGGTGATCCAGAAGCAGTTCGACGCCGGCGAGGCGATCCGCTGGCTGGATGGGCGGGGCTCCGTCCCGGTCACCCAGTTCCTCGGCGTGCCGGCCGTCTACCTCTTCATTTCGCAGCATCCGGAGTTCGCGAGCGTTCGCTTCGCCGCGATGCGCCACTGGTCGGCGGGCGGCTCGCCGATGCCGCTGGCCCTGCTGGAGGCCTACGCCGCCAAGGGCATCACCATCTGCTTCGGCTTCGGGATGACCGAGACCGGGCCCACCGTCTTCATCCCCGACGAGGCCACCGCCCGCGCCAAGCCGGGCAGCGTGGGCAAGCCGGTCGGCTCGATGCTGACCCGGGTGGTCGACCGCGCGGGCCGCGACTGCGGCCCCGGAGAGCGCGGCGAGCTGCTGGTGCGTGGCCCGGGCGTGACCCCAGGCTACTGGCGCAACCCGCAGGCCACCGCCGAGGCCCTGCGCGACGGCTGGCTGCACACCGGCGACGTGGCCTTCTTCGACGACGACGGCGACTACTGGATCGTCGACCGGGTCAAGGACATGTACATCTCGGGCGGCGAGAACGTGTATCCGGCCGAGATCGAGAACCTGCTGTACCGGATGCCCGGTGTCGCCGAGGCCGCGGTGATCGGCGTGCCCGATCCGCGCTGGGTCGAGGTCGGGCTGGCGGTGATCGTGCCCGCGCCGGGCGCGCAGCTCACCGAAGAAGCCGTGCGCGAGTACTGCCGGGCCGGGCTGGCCGGATACAAGGTGCCGAAGCGGGTGCGCTTCGTGGACGCGCTGCCGCGCACGCCGGCCGGCAAGGTCGAGAAGCCGCTGCTGCGGCAGCGCTACGCGGACGCCTGAGCGCGCTCGTCGCCTGTTACCACCGGTAGCAATCGCTTACACCTGCGCCGGCGTCGAGCCGGTAGGCTCGCACTCGTACAGAGTCTCGAGGAGAGCCCCATGAGCCGCCTGCTGCTCACGCTGTTTGCAGCCACCGCCGTGCTGGCCGTGTCGATGCCGGCCTTCGCCGACGACGACGATCGCCACCGCCATCGCCACGGCAAGTACAAGGAAACCTTCTGGGACGGTCCCTGCAAGGTCGAGCGCAAGTGGAACCGCAAGGGCCACTACAAGGAAGAGCGCAAGTGCAAGGGGGGCTACGCCGCGCACTACCCGCCGCCGGCGTACTACGCGGCGCCCGCCCCGGCGGCCGGCGTGTACCTGAGCCCGCCGTCGCTGGTGATCCAGCCGCCGGCGATCGTGATCCAGTAGGAAAGCCCCGGCCTGACGATTACTTCACCGAGGCGACCATGTACTCGACCGCGGCCCGCACTTCGGCATCGGTCAGCTTGGCGTTGCCGCCGCGCGGGGGCATCGCGCGCAGGCCGTCGATCGAATGCTTCACCAGCGTGTCCATGCCGGCCGCCACACGGTCGGTCCAGGCGGCCTTGTCGCCATACTTGGGCGCGCCGGCCACGCCGGTGGCGTGGCAGACCATGCAGGTGCTGTCGTAGATCTTCTTGCCGTCGACCGACGCGGCGGGTGCAGCCGCCGCCGGGGCGGGCGCGGCCGGGGCCGCAGCGGCCGCGGGAGCCGCAGCGGGCGCCGGGGCAGCGGCAGCGGGTGCAGCGGCAGCAGCCGGCGCGGCCTCGGCCGCCTTGGGCGCTTCCTCGCCCTTCGGCTCTTCGAACTTGCCACCGGCCGCATTGGCCATGTGCACGACGGCCTTGGTGATCTCGAGATCGCTGTAGGCGCCGCCGCCTTGCGGGGCCATCGCGCCCTTGCCTTTCAGCGAGGAGTTGACCAGCGCCTGCAGGCCGGTCTTGATCCGGTCGGCCCAGGCGGCGGTGTCGCCGAACTTGGGCGCGCCGGCCACACCCGCCGCGTGGCAGGTGGCGCACTGGGCCTTGTAGACCTCTTCGCCGGAACGTGCCGGGCGCGGGCCGCTGGCGCCCGCCAGTTCGAAGCCGGCCACCGGACGGATGCGCGCCTCGATCGCCTCGGCGGTCATGGAATCGGCGCCTGCCCCGGTGCGCGTGCTGCTGCCCACGTACTTGACCAGCAGGACGATCACGAGGATCGGCACCACGAAGGCCAGCACCACGACGGTGATCAGCTGTTGGGGGGTCTTGATGAATGCTTCGTGTTCGTCGCTCATGCTGACGCCAGCCGGTTGGATTCAAAGCCGGGAATTATAGCCGCTCGCTACTTCTTCTTTTCCATCTCTTCGATGCGTTTCTTCTCCTCGTGGCGGATCCGTTCCAGCATTCGCGCGTCCGGGTCCCGCCAGTCGCCGCCCGCGGCCCGGGGCCATGAAGGCGGTGGCGCGAGAGAATTCGGCCAGCGTCAGGCTCGGCTCGCCGCCCCGCGGCGGCATGCCGCGCACGCCGACCCAGGCGTGGGCGGTCAGCACGTCCTGGCCCTCCTCGATCAGGTCCTCCCATGCCTCGCGGTCGCCGAATTTGGGCGCCTTGGCCACGCCAGTCTCGTGGCAGGCCTTGCACACCTGCTGGTAGACGGCTTCGCCGGACTTGCCGCCGGCAACCGGCACGTGGTCGGACCCGGACGGTCCGCCGGACACGCAGGCGCCGAGTGCCAGCACGGCCGAGACGAGGGCAAGGACGCGAAGCGACGGCTTGTTCTTCATGGTGGAGTTCTCCCGTTCCGGTAGGCATCTTAGCGAACGCCGCGCGTATCGCGCGACGGCGTGCCGGCCTCGGGTACAATCGAGGCTTCGCGCCCGTAGCTCAGCTGGATAGAGTACTGCCCTCCGAAGGCAGGGGTCGTGCGTTCGAATCGCGCCGGGCGCGCCAGAGATTCGGCAGAAGGCCCCGTCAGCAATGGCGGGGCTTTCGTGTTTCTGCGATGCCGCCGCCTGTCGGGTATTGCGGTTCTGCATGCATGGATCCGCTCCCTGACGCTAGAATCAGGATTCCCACCGCTACCCGAGCGGGCGCCCCGTCCCGTTGCTGCCGTGAAACTCGAGCGGCGAATCCGTCCCAGCGTCCTCGCGGCCCTCGTCTACATCGTGCTCGGCTGCCTGTGGATCGCGTTCAGCGACGACGCGGTCCGCAAGCTGGGCACCGACCCCGACACCCTGACCTTCCTGCAGAACCTGAAGGGTTGGGTCTACGTCCTGCTGACGGCCATCCTGATCTACGGGCTGGTCGAGGCGCTGGACTGGCGCAATCGCAGGCTGCGCGTGCTGGACCGGCAGTTCCGGGTGAGCTTCCGGGAGAGTCCGATCGGCATTGCGCTCCTCGACCCCCAGGACCGCGTCGAGATCGCCAATCCGGCCCTGGCCGCACTCCTCGGCCGGCCGGAGAGCGCCTTGCAGGGCCGCACGGTGCCCGAGCTGCTGGGCGATCGCGCCGTCTTGCCGGCCGACGGCGTCCGCGTGGAGATTCCGATGCCGGCCGCCCCGGGGAGCGAGCCGCGCACCCTCGAGCTGCGACGCGTCGCCCTCGAAGCCCCGGCAGCCGGGCCGGCCGGCGCCGAAGGCGACATCCGCGGCAGCATGCTGCTGGTCGAGGACGCGAGCGTCGCGCGCCGCGCCGCCACCGAGCAGCGCCTGGCCGCCGTGGCCTTCGAGACCCGCGGGCCCATCCTGGTCACGGACCCGCAAGGCGTCATCCTGCGCGTCAATCGCGCCTTCTGCGAGCTGACCGGCTATCGCGCCGAGGAGCTGATCGGCAGGAACCCGCGCATCCTGAAGTCGGGCCGGCAGGATGCGGCGTTCTATCGCCGCATGTGGGCGAGGCTGATCGACAGCGGCCACTGGGAAGGCGAGCTCTGGAACCTCGACCGCGCCGGCAAGCCGTATCCCCAGTGGCAGTCGATCAGCGCGGTGCGCGACGACCGCGGCGCCATCGCCTATTTCGTCGCGCACGTCACCGACCTGACCGAGCGCCGCGAGATCGAGGCGCGCATCGACGAGCTCGAGCACCTCGACCTGCTCACCGGCTTGCCCAATCGTCGCTCGCTGCTGGAGCGCCTGGCGCCGGCCTTCTCGGGCACCCCCTCGGTTGCTTCCTCGGGCGCGCTGATGCTGATCGACGTCGACGACTTCCACGTGGTCAACGAGGGCCTGGGCGTGGAGACCGGCGACCAGGTCCTTCGCGCGATCGCCCGCGTGCTCGGGCATCTCGCCGCCAACGAAGGCCAGCAGCTCGCGCGCATCAGCTCGGACATCTTCGCCGTGGCCTTCATGCCGCCGGGCGGGGGATCCGGCGAGAGCCTGCTGCAGGCGGTCGGCGCCTTTGCCGAGCGCGTGCGCGCCCGGATCCGGCAACTCGACGAGGTGCCCGCGGCAAGCGGCGCGCTCACCGTGTCGATCGGCGTGCATCTGTTCGATGCCGACGACCGCGGGCCGGCCGATGCGCTTAACCACGCCGAGCAGGCCCTGTCGCGCGCCAAGCAGGGCGGGCCAGGCGGCTTCGCGCTCTTCGCGCGCGGCATGCAGGCCGAGGCCGAGGCGCGGCTGCGGCTGGCGGCCGACCTGCGGCTCGGCCTCGCCGCCGGCGAGATCCACGCGCACTTCCAGTGCAAGTGCAGCGCCGACGGGCGCATCGTGGGCGCCGAGGCGCTCGCTCGCTGGCGGCGCGCCGACGGCGGCAACGTGTCGCCGGCGGTCTTCGTGCCGATGGCCGAAGCGCTGGGTCTCGAAGCCGAGCTCGGCGAGCGCATGCGCCGCCAGGCGCTCGAGCTCGCCGCCCGGCTCGCGCACGCCGGCTGCGCGATCCCGATTGCGGTGAACCTCGCCGCGCGCGAGCTTCGGCAGCCCGACCTGCCGGACCGGATCGTCGCCTTGCTCGCCGAGTACCGGCTGCCGCCGCGGTCGCTGATCCTCGAAGTCACCGAGAGCCAGCTGATCGACGACTTCGACGCGATCAGCGCCGTGCTGGCCAGGCTGCGCGCCGCCGGGATGCGCGTGGCGATCGACGACTTCGGCACCGGCTTCTCCTCGCTCAGCTACCTGAAGCGCCTGCCGGTGGACGAGCTCAAGATCGACGGCAGCTTCGTGGCCGACGCGGCACACGCCCCGCGCGACCAGGCGCTGTTGCGCGCCATCGTCAGTCTCGGCCGCACCCTGGGCCTGGCGGTCGTCGCCGAAGGCGTGGAGACCGACGAGCAGCTCGCGCTGCTGCGCTCGTTCGGTTGCGAGGTCTTCCAGGGCTGGCGCTTCGGCCGGCCGGTGGACGCGGACGGCTTCATGGCCCAGGCGGTCGGCCGATGCTGACGCTTGCCGCCGCGGCAGTCGCCGGGCTCGAGGCGGTCACCGTGACCGCCACCCGCATCGAGCAGCCGAGCTTCGACACGCCGGCCTCGGTCGACGTCATCGGCATCGATCCGGCCGCCGCGCAGGCGCCCGGCGTGAACCTGTCCGAGTCGCTCGGCCGCGCCCCGGGCATCGTGGTGCGCAACCGCCAGAACTACGCGCAGGACCTGCAGGTCTCCTCGCGCGGCTTCGGCGCCCGGGCTGCCTTCGGTGTGCGCGGCGTGCGGCTGATGCAGGACGGCATCCCATTCACGTGCCCGACGGCCAGGGCCAGACCGGGCTCTTCGACCTCGACGCCGCCGCGCGCATCGAGGTGCTGCGCGGACCCTTCGCCGCGCTGTACGGCAATTCGGCGGGCGGGGTGGTGTCGCTGTTCACCGAGGATCCGCCCGCGGCGCCCACGTTGCGGCTCCATGGCGGCGCGGGGAGCTTCGGCAGCTGGAAGACCGGCATCGGTTTCGGCACGCGGTTCGGGGCCGATGTCGCGGGCGCGGATCGGGACCGCTCGCCCGGCTTCACTGGCAACCTGTCGCGCTTCGCCACCGACGGCTGGCGCGAGCACAGCCGCACCCGGCGCGACCTGTTCGGCGCGAAGCTCGCCTGGGGCGAACCGGATGCGTCGCGCTTCAAGCTGACCGCCACGGCGCTCGACCAGCCCGACACCCAGGATCCGCTCGGCCTGACCCGCGAGCAGCTCGATCAGGACCCCCGCCAGGCCGGCACCGGCGCGCTGGCCTTCGACACGCGCAAGAGCGTCGCGCACCGGCAGGCCGGGCTCGAGTGGGCGCACCGGCTGGGCCCCCGGGACACGCTCACGCTGCGCGGCTACGCCGGCGACCGCCGGGTCACGCAGTTCCTGGCCTTCAGCGGCGCCGCGCCGACTTCGTCGGGGGGCGTGGTCGACCTGGACCGCGGCTTCGGCGGCCTGGGCCTGCAGTGGACCCGCGCCGGCCGCACCGCCTGGGGTCCGTTCTCGTTCACGCTGGGCATCGACTACGACCGGATGGACGAGCGCCGCCAAGGCTTCGTCAACGACTTCGGCGCGGCCGGCGAGCTGCGCCGCAACGAGAGGGACAGCGTCTGGAACGTCGACCAGTACGCGATCGCGGAGTGGTGGTTCGCCGAGCGCTGGCGCTTGTCCGGCGGCGTGCGGCACTCGCGGGTGAGCTTCCGGGTGCGCGACGATTTCGTCACTGCCTTCAATCCCGACGACTCGGGCCGGCGAGACTACTCGGCCACGCGGCCGGTCGTCGGCCTGCTCTACGCGGCGAGCGACACGGTCAACCTGTATGCGTCGGCGGGCCGCGGCTTCGAGACGCCCACCTTCGCCGAGCTGGCCTACCGGCCCGACGGCCGGCCGGGGCTCAATTTTGCGCTGGACGCCAGCACCAGCACCCATCTCGAGCTGGGCCTCAAGGCGCAGCTCGCGCAAGATCACCGCCTGAACCTCGCGTTCTTCCGCACCGGCACCCGCAACGACATCGTGCCCGACGCGAACGTGGCCGGCCGCGCCACCTTCCGCAACGCGGCCCGCACCCGGCGGCAGGGCGTGGAGCTTGCGCTGGAGTCGCGGCTCGGCCGCGGCTTCGAGGCCTGGCTGGCCTGGACCTGGGTCGACGCCGAGTTCCGCGACTACGCCAGCCTGGCGGGCGCCGACCTGTCGGGCCGAGCGCTGCCCGGCGTGCCGAAACATTCGCTCCATGCCGAACTGGCCTGGCGCCACGCGCCCACCGGTTTCTCGACCGCGATCGAGGCCCAGTGGAACGGCGCGGTCTGGGTCGACGACGCGAACACCGCCCGCGCCGACGCCTACGCGGTGGCCAGCTGGCGGCTGGGCTACGACCTGCGCTACGCCGGCTGGCGGATCGTGCCCTACCTGCGCATCGACACCCTGTTCGGCGAGCGCCACGTGGGCTCGGTGATCGTGAACGCGGCCAACGGCCGCTACTACGAGCCGGCGCCGGGCCGGTCGTGGTTCGGCGGCGTGAAGGCGTCGCTGGCCTTCTGACTCACCAGCCCCCGCCGCCGCCCCCGCCGCCTCCGCCGCCCGAGCCCCCGCCGCCGGAAAAGCCGGACGAGGACGACTTGGGCGCCGGCATCGCGCTGGCAAAGGAGCCCTGCGCCGCGGCCACCGCGCCGGTCAGCCCGCTGGCGAAGCTTCGGCCGGACCATGCCCTGCCGTCGTGCCATCCGGGTCGATAGGAAGCGCTCACGTCGCTGCCTGGGTGCGCGCGCGCGAAGGCCGCCTCGAAGGCCTCCGACCAGGGCTTCTCCGCCTCGAGCGCGATCGCGTAGGGCAGCAGCGCCTCGAAGCGCTCGGTGGTCAGCTCGGGCGCACCCTGCAGGTTCAGCCGCGCGGTCTCGGCGGTGCGCAGGTACATCTCCAGGCCCTCGATCCGGTCCATCACCGGGCGCCCGGCGGCGGTGGGCGCGCGCAACAGGTAGTAGAACAGCCCGTTCAGCGCGGCGAAGCCGGCCACCAGCACCAGCGGAAAGGCGTTGTCCACCACCGCATCGAGGAAGAAGTCGCGAAAGTCCGGCGACAGCGGCCCCCGGTCGCCGAGCTGGGTCAGGAAGGTGGTCGCCATGAAAGCGAGCACCGCCAGGTGAATGGCCGAGGCGATGATCGTGCGCAGCCTCCAGCCCGGCATCAGCGCCCGGACGATCTGCGCCACGAACACGCCCGCGAACGCGCCGAGGACCACCGACGCGATCAGCAGCCCGATCTCGGCTTCGCGCAGCTGCCCGAACACCAGCACCGCGCCGACCGCGATGCCCGTCAGGAACAGGCCTGCGGCGAACCAGCCCAGGTTGCGCTTGAAGAAGCGGTGCCGGTTCTCCTTCTCGATCGCCGAACGGAAGCTCTTCAGCGCCCTGGCCAGGCTCTCGCCGTTGGCGCGGTCCACGAAGGCCACGCCGCCGCTGCCGTCGATCCAGGAGAGCAGGGCGCGCTCGCCGGCGGGGAGCGCGTGATACTCGGGGAAGGGCGCCGCCGCGCCGACCTTGCCCTTGTCCGCGCCCGAGAGCTTGCGCTCGAGGATCAGCCCGCCGCCGCTGTCGTCGAAGATCACCAGGCCCTTGACCGCCAGCGAGATCGCCGCCGCGGTGAACTCGCGCCAGTCGCCGCTCCAGCCCCAGTTGCGGACGTAGCCGGCCAGCGCAGGCGAGATGCCCTCGGGCGGGTTGAAGAGGGGAATGATGGTGCCCTTGGGCGGGTCGCGGCCCACCGCCCGCCAGACGATCAGGTAGAAGGCCGCCACCGCCAGCAGCCCGAGGCCGCTCAGGATCCAGCGGCGGTTGTCCAGGAAGGCGTACTGCAACTGCTGGGCCTGCGACGGTGCCGCGACCGCGCCCGCCGGCAGCTCGGCGACCAGCGTGAGCCCCTCGCCCGGCGCCAGCGCGCGGGTGGCCTCGAACTCGAGCTGTCCGTCGTCGCGCAGCCGGGCGCGGAAGTCCTCGCCCCGTTCCCCGAAGCGGCCCGTGTACGCCGTCCAGCGCACCGGCGCCGCATTGCCCGGCAGCCGCACCAGCGCCCGGGCCGACAGGATCGGAAAGGCCCACTCGTTGCCGGTCACGTTCCAGTACAACTCGGCCCGGCCGTCGTGATGGCGGATCTGCCGGCCGGTCCGGTAGCGGATCTCGTAGCGGTACACGCCGGGTTCGAGCAGCACGTTCTCGTCGCCGGCGTAGATCCGCACGCCGCGCGCGCTGGTTCGGGTGAAGCTCGGCTCGGTGCGTCCGTCGCGGGTGACCGCGATCAGGTCGAAGGACACCGAGCGCAGCCGGCCCTCGGCGTCCTCGAACTGCAGCGGAAAGTCGCGGTAGATGCCGCGGCGGATCTGCCGGCCCTCGGCGCGCACCGTGATGGACTCGCTGACCAGCAGGTCGCCGTCGGGCTGCACCTCGATCGTGGCCAGGTAGCGCTCGATGGTTTCGTCGGCGTGCGCGGGGCCGGGGAGCGCCAGGGCGAGCAGGCAAGCGGCTGCGAAGACGCGTGCGGCGCGGCCTGCGAAGAAGTTGGACATGCGCGCGAAGCCGCCCGCCGCGCTACTGCGGAAAAGACACCTTGGGCGCCTCGCGCGCCGCCGCGTCCTCGATCTCGAAGAAGGGCTTCTTGCCGAAGCCGAACCAGCCGGCCACCAGGTTGCTCGGGAAGGACTCGACCATCACGTTCAGGTCGCGGGTGGCGCCGTTGTAGTAACGGCGCGCCATCTGGATGTCGTGCTCCACGCCTTGCAGCGACTCCTGCAGCGCCAGGAAGTTCTGGTTGGCCTTCAGCTCCGGGTAGTTCTCCACGATGGCCAGCAACCGGCCCAGCGCGCCGGACAGCATGCCCTCGATCTGGCTGCGCGCGGCCACGTCGCCGGCCGGCGCGGCCCGGGCCTGGTTGCGCAGCTCGGTCACGTTCTCGAGCAGCTCGCGCTCGTGGGTGGCATAGCCCTTCACGGTCTCGACCAGGTTGGGCACCAGGTCGGCGCGGCGCTTCAACTGCACGTCGATGCCGCTCCAGCCTTCCTCGGCCAGGTTGCGCCGCTTCACCAGCCCGTTGTAGATGCTCACGCCCCAGGCGGCGAGCGCGGCGGCGATTGCTGCGAGGACGATCCAGGTCATCGTGCGGGTCCTTTCGGGGTGTTCATGCGCAGTACACGCCGCGTAACCATATGCGCAGCGGCTCGCTTTCGTCTACATGTGGCCCAAGGCGGGTCGCAAACCCAGGTGCTCGACGAAGGGATCGAAATCGCGGTCGCTGTAAAGCAGGGCGTAGTCGCCGACGATGCAGCGCGTGGCAATGATCGTGTCTATCGTCTTCCGGGTGGTGATGCCGCGTGCACGAAGTGCCCGGAAGTTCCGCGCAGCCTGCAGAGCGATTTCCGGCCCGCCGAGCGTCACGATGTCGAGAGTTGCGAGCAGCCTGCGCGCCTGTTCGAACTCGGAGTGGCTGCGAAATCCCTGCAGGACCTCGGTGAGCATCAGATCCCCGGTCGCGAGCAGATCGTTTCCGAGGAGGCCGTCGAGCAAGTCCGTCTCGCGAGTGGCCAAGCCCCGGAAGTAGTCGATCCAGACACTGGAGTCGACGAGGATCAACGATCGGTCCTCATTGCCTCGAGGTCGCCCTCCCAGTGCAGGCGACCGCGGAACTTGCGTATCTCCTGCTGCTGGCGAAGTCGCAAGACCGTGCGCAGACCGAGGTCGACGGCCTCGCGCTTGGTCCTCAATCCGGTGAGCTTCAATACGCGCTTCATGAGCTCTTCGTCGATGACGATGTTGGTTCGCATGATGTGTATGATGTTTTCCTTCAATACACATTCTGTTCCTTCTGGCGATCTGCTGCAAGACGGCTCGAGTTTCTCCCTCAGCGAGCCACGCCGTCGATCTGCCTCTCGGCCTAGACCGACGGAGCGGGCGGAGAGCGCGGGCGGCGGAATGGAGGCTCACCCCCTGAGCCTCTCCCCCCGGATACTCGCCCGTCCCCCTTCCCGAGGAGCAGCCGCATGAGCCAGCCCGCCCAGCATCCGGACCTTCCCCAGCTTCCGATCCGCCGCGTCGCCTTCTACAAGCACGGCGTGGCCATGGTCGAGCGCGAAGGTCGCGTTCAAGGCGAAGTCCTGCCGCTCGTCTTCCGGGCCGAGCACATGGACGACGCGCTGAAGAGCCTCACCGTGATCGACCGGGCCGGCGGCCAGGTGGTCTGCGCGGACTACGAATTGCCGGCCTCCGCGATCCGCGAGCAAGACGCGCTGGCGCTCGATCCCGGCACGGGCATGCTCGACCTGATCGAGCGGCTGGTCGGCTGGCGGGTGCGCGTGGAGCTGGCCGGGCGCAGCGCTCCGCTCGAGGGCCGCGTTACCGGGCTGCAGTACGCGAAGGAGCGCCGCCGCCTGAAGGGCGCCACGCTGATGCTGCTGGACGAAACCACCGGCGCGGTGCAGGCCGCGCCGGCCGCCGAGCTCGCGCGGATCGTGCCGCTCGAGGGCCGGATCGGCGACGACCTCGCGCGCTTCCTCGATGCGGGAAGGCAGGCCGGCGGCACGCGGTCGGTGTCGCTGCGGCTCACCCCGGGCGAGCACGATCTCGCCGTTTCCTGTCTGGTGCCCGCGCCCAGCTGGCGGGTCAGCTATCGCGTGATCGCCGAGTCCGACGAGGGCGCCGACACCGGTCGCCTGCTGCTCCAGGGCTGGGGCCTGGTCGACAACCGCTTCGACGAAGACCTCGAGAACGTCCGGCTGACGCTGGTCGCCGGCCAGCCGATCTCCTTCGTCTACGACCTGACCACCTCGCGGGCGCCGGCGCGCAAGCGGGTCCAGGACGAATCGCGCATGGCCGCCGGCCCGGTCGGGTACGCCTCGGGCCTCGTCGCGCACGCCGCCGCGCATTCCGCCGCAATGGCCGGCGCCGCCTCGTTCGACATGGCCAGCGCGGAGTTCGACGTCGAGCGCGGCGCGATGCTCGCCGCCGACATCGACGGCGACGTCGACGACCCGCGCCTCGGCCCCGAGGCGGCGTTCACCGGCCGGCCCCTGCGCTCCGCCCGCATCGCCGACCTGGAAGCGGCCGAGCCGGCCAGCACGAGCGCCGACCAGCGCGAGACCTTCGCCTACGACGTGCTGCGGCCGGTGTCCATCCCGCGCGGCGCCAGCGCGCTGGTGCCGGTGCTGCAGGCAAAGCTCGCTTACCGGCGCGAGCTGCTGTTCAACGAGGCCAAGCACCCCGGCCATCCGGTGGCGGCGCTGCGCTGCGAGAACCGCTCCGGCCTGGTGCTCGAGCGCGGGCCGGCCACGCTGGTCGAGGACGGCCGCTATCGCGGCGAGGCCATCGTGCCCTTCACCGGCCGCGACGGCAGCCTCTACCTGCCTTACGCGGTCGAGCTGGGCATCTCGGTGCGCGTCGAGTCCGACCGCAGCGTCGAGGACCAGCGCCTGCGGCTCGCGGGCAGCCTGCTGCACCGGGAGATCGCCTGGGGGCGCAGTCACCGCTACGAGATCGTGAACCGGACCGCCGACGCGCAGACGCTCACCATCGAGCGGGCGATCGACACGCTGCCCGGCGAGCTGTTCGAGACCCCGGCGCCCGTCGCTCGCGGCGACGGCGTCTATCGGTGGAACGTCGACTGCCCTGCCGGCGCCACGGTCAGCTTCACGGTGCGCTCGCGCCGGCTGGCGGTGCGCGAGCAGCAGCTCGTGGACCTCGGCCTGGACGAACTCGTCCGCTACCTGGCCGACGCCGGCCTCACCCCCGACACGCGGCGCGCGCTCGAATCCCTGCGCGCCGAGCTGGCGCTCGTCGAGGAAAACCGCCGACGCATCGCCCAGTTGGGCGAGCAGCGCAAGCAGCTGCTGGCGCGCCAGGAGCACGTCCGCCGCAACATCGGGACGCTCAGCGCCGGCGGCGACGAAGGCGAGGTGCGTTTGAAGATGGTCCGCGAGCTGCAGGCCGCCGAGGGCACGCTCTCGGGCATCGACCGGCTGGTCGCCGAGCTCGAGGCCGAGAACGAGCGCCGGCGCGGCGATCTGGGCACCCTGCTGCCGGGCGGGCAGGCGCAGCGAGCCGCCTGAGCGGCGCCGGCCGACGCATCCCGGCAGGCGCTATTCCCAGCGAAAACCCGTCAGCGCCTTCAGGAACAGCGACGCCGCCGGCGGCCGCGGCCGCCCCCGCACCTCGATCGCGTGCACCTCCCGGCTGACCGCCGGCTCGATCAGCGGGCGCGACACGAGCCCGCTGGCGGTGATCGAGTACTCGGGCATGAACGCGAAGCCCAGGCCCGACAGCACCATCGCCTGCACCCAGTCCTCGCGGTCGCTGCGGAACTTCGCGTAGAGCTCGATCTCGCGCGCGCCGAGCACCTGCATCACCGTCTCGCGCATCTCGCAGGCGAGCCGGTCCACGTAGTGCGCCTGGTGCACGTCGGCAAGCCTGATCGCGTCCTTGCGGCTGAACGGGTGGCCCGGCGCGAAGACCACCACGTAGCGCTCCGGATAGAGCGGCTCGCTGCGAAACCCGTCGCCGAAACCGGCCGCCGGGTTGGCGATCGCGAGGTCCAGTTCGGCGGCTTCGAGGCGGCGGGCCAGCGACTCGGCCGAGCCTTCCGAGATCGCGGTCTCCACGCCCGGGTTCGCGTCGCGGAACTCGCGCAGGAAGCCGCCGATGCGCGCCGGCCCGATCGTCGGCAGGATGCCGACCCGAAGCGGCGTCTGGCGCAGCAGCCGGAAGTTCTTCGCGACGGTCAGCGCCGCCTCCTGCTCGCCGGCCAGCCGCTCGAGGTGCGGCCGCATCATGCGCCCCAGCTCGGTCAGCACCAGGCGCCGGCCCTCGCGATGAAAGACCGCGCCGCCGACTTCCTCCTCGAGCCCCTTGATCGCCTTGGTCAGCGCCGGCTGGGTCAGGTCGCAGGCCTCGGCCGCGCGCGAGAAGCTGCCGTGCTCGCAGATGGCAAGGAAGTATCGGATCTGGCGAAGCTCCATCGCGTGTCCCCCGCTCGTTCTTCTCGAGAGCAGTCTAGGCGGCATGCCGCCGCAGCGGAAGGCCTGGCGCCCTTACCGGCGATCATCGATCCATAACCCCGGCGCGCTTCCTTCCCCGCAGGGGCCGGCCTAGTCTGGCAAGGGGGCAAAGCGCCCCTCGAGCGACCGGAAGGATCCGGCCGCGGCGCCGACGAGGCGCACCCACAGATGGGAGACAGACATGAGCGTCTACATGGTCGAGCGTTCGCTCGCGGGCATTGCGATGCCCGACCTGGCCGCCGCGCAGAAGCGCGCGATCGACACCTCGCAACAGTTCACCGCCGGCGGCACCCCGGTTCGCTACATCCGCACCACCTTCGTGCCGGGCACCGGCGCCTGCATGTGCCTGTTCGACGCGAGCGATCCCGAAACGGTGCGTCGCGTCAACGAGCAGGCGGGCATCCCCTTCGACCGGATCAGCGAAGCGCTGGATCTCACGCCGTAGGGCAGAGCCGGGGGTGACGCGGGGCCCCGGCGTCCCGGTCTAAACTGGGCGGACTCCTCGCCCCTCTGGATTCCCGATGCCCGAAGCCCCGCTCCCCCCGTTGTCGCTCCTCGAGGCCCGCGTGCTGGGCGTGCTGGTCGAAAAGGAGCGCACGGTGCCCGACACCTATCCGCTCTCGCTCAACGCCCTCACCGCCGGCTGCAACCAGAAGACCAGCCGCAATCCGGTGATCGACGCCGCGGAGTCCGAGGTGCAGGCCGCGCTGGACACGTTGCGCCGGCACTCGCTGGTCATCGAGTCGAGCGGCAGCCGCACGATGCGCTATTCGCACAACGTCAAGCGGGTGTTCGGGCTGCCCTCGCAGTCGGTGGCGCTGCTGGCCATGCTGGCGCTGCGCGGGCCGCAGACCGCGGCCGAGCTGCGCGGCAACTGCGAGCGGCTCGAGCGCTTCGCCGACACCTCGTCGGTCGAGGGCTTCCTCGACGAGATGGCCGCGCGGCCGCAGGGGCCGCTGGTGGTGCTGCTGCCTAGGCAGCCGGGTGCGCGCGAGGCGCGGTGGATGCATCTGCTGGGCGGCGCGCCGGCGCCGGAGATGTTTGCTGCCGGATCGCCGGTGGCAGAGCCGGGGACTGCCTCGATGACGGGCACCGGAGCGACTGCGGTGCGGGCCGCCGCCCCTGCCGATACGCAGGCTCTCGAAGCGCGACTCTCGCGGCTGGAGCGCGAGGTCGCGGAGCTCAAGGAAGCGCTGGCGGCGCTGGCGAACGCTCGCTGAGCTTGCGCGACGGGATCGGGGCAGCTTGCCCCCGGCACGACCCGCCAGCGCCGCGCCAGTTCCTCACAGCGATTCGCGGTCCTGCAGCGGAAGCGCTGCGCAGCGGTCTTCTTCCAGCAGCGCGACGAACTCGTCGTCGAAGGTCTCGAGCGCCGCGATCAACTCGGCGCGCCTTGCTGCGGAGAGGGTGTCGGTGGCGATGTCGCTCTTGTCCTTGCCGTTCATTGTTGCTGGCTCCTGCGCGCGATGATTGCCAACTCGCTCATCGTACTGCGCTTCGCAGCGCCAGCAACGCCTTTTTTCCCGCCCGCCCGTCTGACTCGATTCCCAGCTTCGCCAACTCCGCCTTCAGCGCCTCGCGGGTGCGCGTGCCGATCGCGCCGTCGATCTCGCCGATGTCGTGGCCGAGCTTCATCAGCAGCGTCTGCAGCTCGCGGCGCTCGGCGCGCGACAGGCCCGGGTCGTCGGTGGGCCAGGCGGCCGCGAAGGGGCCGCCGCCTCGCAGCCGGTCCGAAAGGTGCGCGATCGCCAGCGCGTAGCTCTCGGCCGCGTTGTACGAGTAGAGCGCGTCGAAGTTGCGGGTGACCAGGAAGGCCGGGCCTTGCGGGCCGGCCGGCAGCAGGATCGCCGACGGCGTGTCGGCGCCCAGCGCGGCGTCGCCACGGCCGGCATTCGCTTCGCGCGGCTGGACCAGCGGGCTGCCGTCCGCCCGCTTCACGCCCCGCGAGGCCCACACCGAAGCCGGCTGCTTGCTGCGCCGGCCCACGGCCGACGCGTCGAAGCCCGCCGGCAGCTTCACCTCGAAGCCCCAGGGCAGGGCGCTGCGCCAGCCGGCGCGCTTCAGGAAGTTCGCGGTCGATGCCAGCGCGTCGGGCACGCTGTCGACCAGGTCGCGCCGGCCGTCGCCGTCGAAATCCACCGCCAG
>VFQM010001782.1_pt1 | contig 17781 bp, 18 predicted proteins | sample 3512391 | NCBI WGS metagenome assembly VFQM01 (sample SAMN10412369, study PRJNA504923) | tailings metagenome | isolation source: Replicate 1 from Balatoc abandoned mine | place: Philippines
ACTGCGACAGGTCCAGCGCCTTGCCCTGCGGCACGCCTTCGACCACGTCGAACAGGACGATATCGCCCAATTCCTTCTGCGCCGCGAGATGGGCGAGCGTGCCCCCGATATTGCCGGCGCCCACCAGCGCGATTTTCTTGCGAGCCATGAGTCGTCCTTCCTGAAGTCCTGCAAGCGGAATTGCCGCCGAATTAGGCCGATTGATGACAGCGGACAAGTCGCAATCTTGCTGCCATCGCGACTATCTTTGCAATCAGTTCGCAATAGCGATAACTTGCCTACCCAGCGACGCGGCGCAGCATTTCCATCCAGATCGGCACCTGGCCGTGAAAGCCGTCGGCGACGACACGCTCATCAAGCCCGTGGATGCCATAGCTTTCGCCGACGCGGCTCCACAGCCCGCCAAAGCCATAAACCGGGATACCCGCCGCGCGCAGGAAGGCGCCGTCGGTTGCCCCTGCCGACTGGAATGGGATGATCGGCGCATCCTTGAAGCGCGCGCCCACCGCCGCGCGATAGGCATCGACAATTTCCTGCCGCACCGGCGACGGCACGGTTTCGGGCGTGGTCGATTTGGGCTCGACCGCCACCGTCACATCGGGCCCGGCCAGGCGCTGCAGCTCCTGCCGCACCGCTTCGATGGTGACGCCGGGGAAGATGCGGCAATTGACGTTGGCTTCGGCGCGCTGCGGCAGCGCATTCGGGGCGTGGCCGCCGCTGAGCTGGGTCGCGACGCAGCGCGTGCGTGTGCCGCCGGGGTCGAAGGCCTCGAGCAAGTCGGCGTTCACCCGGTCGTTGGGGTTGGCAAGGAAGGCGCGGATCAGCGCGCCAAGCTGTCCGGTCTCCCCCTTGGCCATCAGCTCATAACCCGCGCGCGTCGCGTCGTTGATCATCGGGGCAAAGCGGTGACGCTCGATTGCCGTGAGGGCGTGCGCCAGCGCGTAAATGGCATTGTCGGGGCGCGGCACGCTGCTGTGTCCGCCCGGATTGGTCGCGGTCAGTTTGAAGTCAGCGTAAGTTTTCTCGGCAATCTGCATGTAATAGCCATCGACCCGCCCATCGGCGTAAACCGCGCCGCCGCCGGCATCGCTGTTGAGCGCATATTCGGCGTCGATCAGGTCGCGCCACTCGCTGGCCGCACGCCGCGCGGCATTGCCGGTGGTTTCCTCGTCCCCCGTAAACAGCACAATGATGTCGCGGGTGGGGGCGAATTTCTCGGCGCGTAGATATTGGAGCGCGAGCAAGATGCCCGTCAGTCCCGCCTTATTGTCATTGGTCCCGCGCCCCAGATAATAGCCGCCCTCGGCGCGAAATTCGAATGGCGGATGTTTCCAGTCGGCTGGATTGGCATCCACAACGTCCATATGTGCCATCAGCAATATCGGCCTTTTGCCGGAACGCTTTTCCGCTGGCCAGCGCGCGATCAGCGAGCTGGTGCCGTCATGCTCTTTGATGACGACATTGGTGATGCCGGCGCGGCGGAATTCGGCGGCAAGCAGCGCGGTCAGCTGCTTGAAGGCCTGCGGTTGTCCCGCGACTGTCGGAATTTCGACGATGCGTTCGAACAGCGCCATTTCGGCAAGGCGGCGCTCGCTATTGTCCTGCGCAAGTGCTGGAGCCGCCGCCAGCAACGCCGCCAATGTGATGAGCCGTCTCATCGCCTTCCCTCCCCCTTTTGTCAGCGCGGACCATGCCCTTCCGCCAGATAATCGTCCGACTGCATTTCAGCGAGGCGGCTCGCGGTGCGTTCAAATTCGAACGCGCCATCGCCTGCGACATACAGCTGATCGGGCAACGCCGCCGCACTCGCCAGCAATTTGACGCGATATTCGTAGAGCGCATCGATCAGCGTCACAAAGCGCGCCGCCTCGTTGCGGTTCTCCGGCCCCATGCGCGGAATGCCGACGATGAAGACCGTATGATAGCGCCGCGCGATGGCGAGATAGTCGGCCGCGCCGCGCGCTTCACCGCACAGCCGCTTGAAAGAGAAAACCGCGACGCCCTTCAAATCTTTGGGAACATGCAGCGTGCGGCCGCCGCCGACGTCCAGCTCGTACGTCGGCACATGCGCGCGATCTTCGGGCGGGTAATCCGTCAGGCGGAAAAACGCGGCGGCCAGTGCATCGCTCGCCACCTGATCGGCCGGCACAAACCAGCGCGCGCCGTCGCCGAGCCGCTCGCGGCGATAATCCGTGGGGCCGTTGAGACCGATAACCTCCATCCGCTCTTTGATCAGCGCGATGAAGGGCAGGAAATGTTCGCGGTTGAGCCCATCCTTGTACAGGTCATCGGGCGGACGGTTGCTGGTTGCGACCAAAGTCAGCCCCTGTCCGATCAGCGCGGTGAACAAGCGCGACATGATCATCGCATCAGCGCTGTTGTTCACGACCATTTCGTCGAAGCATAGGCAGTCAAGGTCGGCGGCCAGTGCGTTAGCAACCGGCGCGATGGGATCTCCGCTCTCCTTCGCACGCTCGGTGCGTAGGCGCGCGTGCACCTCGGCCATGAAGGCGTGGAAATGGACGCGGCGCTTACGGGTTATGGCGAGATGGTCGTAAAAAAGATCCATCAGCATCGATTTGCCGCGCCCGACCCCGCCCCACAGATAGATGCCGCGCGGCGCCTCTGGTTTGCGTCCCGCGAGCCGCCACAGCAGGCTGCCGCGCTGCGGTTTATCGGTCAGTGCACGGCGGAGCGCCGCGAGCCGCTCCGCCGCTGCGCGCTGATCCGGATCAGCGCGCAGCTCGCCTGACGCCACCAGTTGGTCATAGGCGGACATGGGCGATTGGGGATCAGGCAAAACTGTAAAATCTCCAGCGCGGTGCTGCATGCCCATGCCAAGCGCTTCGCAATGCCGCAACAAGCAAAACCCCGGCGGTGCATCGGCACCACCGGGGTCTGCAAATTCATCCCACCGACCGCTACGCGGCCAGCAAAGTTCAGGCGAAGCTGATCTTGCCCTGCGTGCGGCGCGAACGATAGGCGCCGCCGATCAGGCCGAAGCCCATGATCATCATCGCCCAGGTCGCCGGCTCAGGAACCGCGGCGAGCGACAGGCTGATGCCACCAAAGTTGTCGGTGGTCGGCGTGTCGCGCAGGAACGCGCTGAAATTCTGCCCACCAGCGCCAACAATGACTTCGCGCGTATACACACTGGCATTGAGCGGGTTGCTAGCATTGGCGAAGGAGAGCGCCGCCGTGCGGAAACGGTTCGCTTGTGACGAAGAACCAATGGTCTGGAAAGTGGTAGCATCCGAGCCGAGGTAATAATCAGCGCGGTTAAACCAGCCACGTACACAATTCGAGCCAGCCGAATTGCACCCCGATCCGTTGTTATTGTTCCAGACGTTGACCGCGGTAAACGTACCTACGGGGGGGGCAACAAACGTCAGCAGATAACGGCCCTGATTCAAAAATACCGTCACAGGCTGGGTAAGCGGCGTACCGGGGGGTGTCACCACACCAGCATTGGTCTTGCCATTGACGTTGATGATGATCGAGGCATGAGCCGGAGCGACCATGCCCAGCGCGGCGACGCCGGCCATCACAGCATATTTCAGTTTCATTGCGTAATCCTTAGCGAATCGATGGGTTTGCGCGACCTTTGGCTCCCCCTATGAAAGTCCGCCAAAGGTCACAAGGCGAGTAACCCTATTTTCTGTCCCGTAATGAAACATTTAGCGCCCGGCCTCAGCCCGGGCGTGCGTCCTGCGCCGCTTTGCGGATCGTCCCGGAAAAGGCGGCGACGATGTGGCTGTCGCCCTCGCCCTGCACCACCATGCCGCGCAGAAACACCAGCCGCCCGGTTTCGCGGACCAGCTCGACGACTGCGTCCATCGGCTCATCAATGCGCCCGCCGCCCACGAACTGCGTGCTCAAATCCAGCGTCACCGAAAAACCCGCATTGAGCGACCCGAACTGGTGCGCCGCGGCGAATAGCGCCACATCGATCAGCGCCAGCGTGACGGCACCGTGCACGGCATTGCCCAAATTGCTGTGCTTGTGCGTGGGGAGCATCCGCACCCGCGCCACCGGGCGACCATCGGGCATCGGCGCCTCGCGCCGCACGGACAGCGGTTCGATGAAGCCGTTGAACCGCGTCGGGTCTTTCAGGTTCCAGCTGAGCCAGCCGTCCTGCCCCGCCACCGCATCAAAATGCGCGGGCGGCGGCGGCTCCTCTATGCCGTCATTCAAGCAGCGCGCTCCGCCGTCATTTTCTTGACCTCGGCGATCGCGCGGGCGGGGTTGAGGCCCTTGGGACAGGCGTTAGCGCAGTTCATGATGGTGTGACAGCGATAGAGGCGGAAGGGGTCTTCCAGCTCATCGAGCCGTTCGCCAGTCAGCTCATCACGGCTGTCCGCCAGCCAGCGATAGGCCTGCAACAGGATCGCCGGGCCAAGAAATTTGTCGCTGTTCCACCAATAGCTGGGGCAGCTGGTCGAGCAGCAAGCGCAAAGGATGCATTCGTACAGTCCGTCGAGCTTTTCGCGATCCTCGGGGCTTTGCAGCCGCTCTTTGCCCGACGGCGTCGTCGTCTTGGTCTTCAGCCAGGGTTCGATGCTGGCATATTGCGCATAGAAATGGGTAAAATCGGGGACGAGGTCCTTGATGACTTCCATATGCGGCAGCGGGGTGATTTGAATATCGCCCTTGCAATCCTCGATCGCGGTCGTGCAGGCGAGGCCGTTCTTGCCGTTGATGTTCATCGAACAGCTGCCGCAAATCCCCTCACGGCACGAACGGCGGAAGGTAAGCGTCGAATCCTGCTCGGATTTCATCTTGATGAGCGCGTCGAGCACCATCGGGCCACAATTGTCGAGGTCGATCTCGAACGTGTCGTAATGTGGATTTTTGCCGCTGTCGGGGTCGTAGCGATAGACTTTGAAGCGTTTGACGTTGGTCGCGCCCGCAGCGCTATGGACCGTGCCGTCCTTGGTCGGGCGGCTGTTGGCGGGCAAACGAAACTCGGCCATCGTGATAAAGACTCCGATCGACAGGCGGACGCCAATACGTCCGACGTGGCGGGGTTAGTCCTGCCCTAGTCGCGTTTCAAGCGCCAATTGGCACATTGATAAGCCGCTGGCAGCAAAGCACGCGCACGGCTATGCCCGCCCCCAGCATGACCCACGCCAACCCGCCAGCCGCCAGCGCCAGCCATCGCGTCGCGCGCGGCATCGGCACGACGGTGCTGGCGCGGCTGGGGGCGCTGGTCGAAATCGTTGCCCAGCCGCTCTATGTGCTGATGTTCGGGCTGACCGGTTACGGGCTGCACGCGGTGCTGTGGGCCGCCATCAACCTGGCCGAGAATATCTTTGACCTGGGCATGACCAGCGCGCTGCAGCGCACCGTGCCGCGCAGCGCCGACGATGCTGAAGCGGCGACAGCGCTGCGCACCGCGCTGCTGCTGGGGGTTGGTCCATGCCTAGCCGTTGCCATCGTCGTTGCTGCGGCGGCTCCGCAACTCGCGCCGCTAGTCAATGTCGCCGCAGCCGATGCGGACAAGGTGACCCCCGCTATCCAGCTGTTCATCTGGGCGTTGCCGCTGTGGGCCTTTGTTGAGATCGCGACGTCGGCGCTGCGCGCGCGCATGCTGTTCGGTGCCGAAATCCGGCTGCGGATTTTCTGGGAACAGCTGATCCGCTTGGCGCTGGCAGCCGTGCTTTTTGCCGCTGGGTGGGGGCTGATGAGCCTGTTCGCGGCGCATCTGGCCTCGCTCGCCATCACCGCGCTGCTGTCGGTGCGGTTGCTGGCGCGCCATTATGACCTGCGGCTGATGCTGCACAGCGGCTGGCCGCCAATCGCGCGCGACACCGCGCTGGCGGGGCTGTCGGTGTTGCCCTCCAATCTGGTCGCGCGGCTTTACGGCGATGCGCCAACATTGCTGCTCAACCAAATGCTGCCCGGTGCGGCAGGCGCGGCCGCAGGCGGGTTGTTCACCGTCGCCCGCAAGCTTTCCAGCGTCGTGCAGCTGGTGCGCACCGCCTTTGTTCACGTCCTGGCACCGCTCGCGGCGAGCAGCGAACGCCACGACCGCGCCGAGGTTCAGGAGATTTATGCTTATGCGGTGCGGCTGATCACCGCGCTGGCGCTGCCGCTGGCCGCGGTGCTGGCGGCGGGGGCTGGCAAGCTGCTGACCTTATTTGGTCCCGGCGCGGGCGTGGCCGAGGCGGCGGTCATCACCCTGTTCGCCGCGCGCGCGGCCGAGGCCATAGTGGGGATTTCCGTGCCGGTCCTCCAGGTGGTCGCGGCTTTCCGCCACCAATTGGCCGCCAGCATCGCCGGGCTGGCAGCGGCGCTATTGACGGGCATGCTCTTGTCCAATTTGTTCGCACCGCTCACGGCGGTAACGCTGGCGGTTGCCGCAGGGCTGGTCACCAGTGCCGCCATTCCACTGGCGCAGCTGTGGCGCGCCGAAACGCTGCACCCCTTCACCGCCGCCTTTCCGCGCGTGCTGGCGGCGGCGCTGGCGGTGGCAGCGGGCGGGGCAGCACTGATGCTGCTCGCCGCGCGCCTGCCCGATGCGATTGCGCTCGTGCTGCTGGTGGTGATTGCGCTGGCCAGCATATGGGCGTCGCTGCGTTTTGCCTTGCCCCGCGCCGACCGGCTTTCGCTCGGCAAGGTCGGGCGCGCATTACGGTTGGGGTGATGGTTCCCTGGGCAGCCGCCGTGCGGTCGCTGCCCGCAGAAATTCGGTTATCTCGGGCAGCACCGTTGGCCCCCTGAACTGCAGCGGGCCGGTCAGCGCCATGACCAGATCATTGTGATTGAGATCGTCGTAGACGCGCAACTGCGCCGACCCGCCCGCCCTGGCCATGGCGGCGGCCAAATTCTTGCTGTTGCGCACCCGCACCACCGTGTCGGCGCTGCCATGCCCCAGCCATAGCGGCGGCGCATCGGCGCGTACGAAGCTGATGGGTTGGGTGCGCTCTAATGGCCGGATGTCGCCCATCGCCACGTCGGCACGGCCGCCCTTTTCAAACGGAATGAAATCAAAGGGTCCGGCCAGCGCCGCCACCCCGCGGATGACCTTCGCATCGCTGCCTGCCGCCTTCATCCATTGCGGATCGAGCGCGATCATGACCGCATTATAGGCTCCCGCTGAATGGCCAGCCAGCGCGATGCGCGCCGGATCGCCCCCGTGATTGCTGATATTCCGCTCGGTCCACGCCACCGCGGCGGCGCTGTCCTCCAGGAAATCGGGCCAATGGCCGTCGGGGACAATGCGGTAATCCGGGATAACAACGATGAAGCCCGCCCGTGCAAAGGCACGCCCCGCAAAGCCATAGTCGTCGCGCGCGCCGCTGTACCAACCGCCACCATAGAGCCAGACCAGCACCGGCAAGCGGTCGGTCTTTTGCGTGCCGGTGGGAGCCCAGATATTCAGCTTGTTCCGCGGGCCCGGACCATAGGGTTGGCCCCGCACCTGCAAGGTCGCGCCGTCGCTGCCGCCCAGCAGCCGGTCACCGCTATTGAGCGATTTGGCCCCGCCCGCCACGACCAGCTTCGCCGCGCCGCCAAACAGGACCATGAGCAGCAGGACCAGAAACAACAGCTTGAGCAAGCGTCCTCCTTTGCGCGTAATCGGTGTCATAGCTTGCCTTCGTCCGCGCCGTGCCTATCGTGAAGCGAGGCGCTATCAGCCATGATAGCCCGACAGGCAAGCTGGGAGAGCAGATGATGAGTTCCGCCACGACTGAAAGCCCGCGCGGCTGGGGCCTGAGGGTCAGCAACCTGGCCCGTTTGATGGCGATCATTGCCGCGCTTATTGCACTGGGCGCAATGGCCGCGGCCTGGCTTGGGCTGGCCGAGCCACTGCAGGGCTTTCTGTGGTTCCGTACCAGCGTGTTTGTGGCGGCCGGCGCGCTGTTCATCAGTCTGCTGGCCCTGTGCATCCACGCCATCAAGAAGAGCGCGTCGATGGGCCGCATTGGCCTTGCCTGGCTGCTCGCTGCGCCCATCGTCGGCTATGCCGCCTTCTTCATCAGCCAGGCGCAAAAGGTGCCCGCGCTGCACGACATCACCACCGACCTTGCCAATCCGCCGCAATTCACCGCGATCAAGCTGCGCGACGATCTCAACCAGATTGTGCCCGACGGTGGCCGTGCTGAACTCAAGGCGCTAACCCCAGCGCAGCGCCGCGCGCGGCTGCATGCCGAGGCTTATGCCGACCTTCAGCCCATCATGGTCCCGATGACAATCCCGCAGACCGTCGAGCGCATCACCACGCAAGCACGCGCGCGCGGGTGGGAGGTCGTGCTGGTCGACCCCTCACGCGGGCGCGTCGAGGCGACCGAGACCGTGTCGGTGTTCCGGTTCAAGGACGATATTGTGTTCCGCGTCGTGCCGGACCCAGCCGACGACCGGCGCAGCATGGTCGATGCGCGCTCGGTTAGCCGGGTCGGCATCAGCGATGTCGGCGTGAACGCGCGACGAATCAGGACAGCGTTCACCGAACTGACGGCGAATTGACCTGCTGATGCTGACCAAAGGCGATGATTTTCCGCTGCATCAGACCAGCGAGCCGATTGCTTTCGCCGGGACCGACCGAAACTTTTATGACCGCTATTTCTTCAACGGCTATAGCCCCGACGGGTCGGTCTTCTTCGCCGCCGCCATGGGATTTTACCCGCAGCTTGGCATTGTCGATGCCAGTTTTTGTGTGTTGGTGGATGGGGTGCAGCACAATCTGCGCGCCAGTCGCCGGTCGGGGGGCGAGCGGCTGGACCTTTTCGTTGGCCCGGTCAGCATCAGCATCGAGGTGCCACTGGAGCGGCTGACGCTGACCATCGCGGACAATGAAGGCCCGACGCGCGCCAAGCTCACTTTTACCGGGCGGCATTTCCCGATCGAAGAGCCGCGCTTCATCCGCCGCACCGGCACACGGCTGTTCATGGACTATACCCGGTTGACGCAGAACGGCCACTGGTCGGGCTGGGTCGACGTGGCCGGACAGCGGCACGAGGTGACCGGCTGGGCCGGAACCCGCGACCGCAGCTGGGGCATCCGCCCGGTCGGCGCACCCGAAAGCCAGCCCCCGCCCGAAGGCGCGTTCAGCCAGTTTTTCTGGATCTGGACGCCAATGAACTTCGCCGACCGGTCGCTGTTTTTCCACAGCAACGATGATGGCGAAGGCAATCCGTGGAACCGGCGTGCGGTGGATGTTGGCGAAGGTGGCGCGGAACGTCATTTCGGGGCGGCGCACTTTGCCATTGATTGGCAGCCCGGAACGCGGCGGATTGCGCGAGCCGAGGTGATGTTGGAGCCGGGCCGCGCGCTGACCCTGACCCCCACCGGCCAGGTCTTCGCCATGAGCGGGCTGGGCTATACCCATCCGGTCTGGGGGCATGGCCGTGATCATGGGCCGGAGCCCGTTGTCGCGCACGACAGCATGGGCGAGGCCGAGCGCGGTTGGGGCAATCCGCTGGCGCTGCACATCCAGGCGTTGGTGTCCGCCGAGCTGGCGGAAGGTTCGCAGGTGCATCGCGGCATGGGCGTGCTCGAACAATTGTTCGTCGGCCCGCACGCACCCACTGGCCTGACCGGATTGATGGACCCGGCGTGACGGGATTTCCCACGCGGACCGATCAAATGACGCCCGACTGGCTGGCGGACAAGCTGGGCGCGCCGCCGGGGGCCCTTGTGGGCTGGACCTGCAGGGCGGTAGGCACCGGCCAGATGTGCGACAGTTTCCGGCTGACGCTGGACTGGGCCGCTCCCTCCCCCGACCGCCCCGCCAGCGTGATTGCCAAATGCCCCAGTCACGATTCCGCCAGCCGCCACGTTGCCGCCCTGACCGGCACCTATGTTAAAGAAGTAGGCTGGTACCGTGAGCTGCGCGGGCAGGCCGACGTTGCCGCGCCGCACTGCTACTTTGCCGATATTGCGCCCGACGATGTCGATTTTATCCTCATTCTGTCCGATCTCGCCCCGGCGCGACAGGGCGACCAGCTCGGCGGTCTGGACATGGCCGGGCTGGCCCCGTGCATCGAGGAAGCAGCGCGTTTGCACGCGATGTTGTGGGACAGTCCGCGCCTTGAAACGATCGCATGGCTCAAACGCGACAATGCCGACATTGTCCGCGCGCTGTTCCCGCAGCTCTATGCCGGTTTCCGCGAACGTTACGCGGCGCGGCTTACGACCGAAGTGCTCGATCTGGGCGCAGGTATTATTGCAAAGCTCGACCAGTGGCTGACGCGCAAGCCCGCGGCGCGCACGCTGGTGCACGGCGATCTGCGCGTCGACAACATCCTGTTTGCGCCCGATGGCATGAAATCTTGGCTCATCGACTGGCAGACGCTGGGCATCGGCAGCGGCGCAACCGACCTCGCCTATCTGGTCGGCACGAGCATCGCCGACCCGGCGCTGCGCGATGACCGTGCTGCCTTTGGCCAATGGATTGCGGCATTGGCGCGGGCGGGCGTGGACGCCGACGACGCCGCTCTATGGACCGACTATCGGATTGGCGCGCTCAGCGGCTATTTCATGGCGGTGTTCGCTTCGATGAATGTGGAACGAACGCCGCGCGGCGATGAAATGTTCGCGGTGATGGCCGAGCGACCAGCGCGGCAAGCGCTAGCACTGGGCAGTCTGGATTTGCTGTAGAGAGACACGGGGGCGATGATGCAGGGACAATGGGGCGCGGAATTGGAATTGGTGGTGGCCGTGATGCAGGCCGCGCTCGCCCCGGCCTTTTTGCTCACCGCCATCGCCGGACTGCTCAATGTCATGACGGCGCGGCTGGCGCGGGCGGTGGACCGGGCGCGCGAGTTGCAGCGCAGCTATCGCGATGCCGACGACCGCGAGCGCCGCTGGCTGGGCGATGAATTTGACCTCATCATCCGCCGCAAGAGGCTCATTCGCCTCGCCATGCTGCTGTGCGTGGGCGGAGCCGTGCTCATCTGCCTGCTGATCGCGCTGTTGTTCATCATGGGGTTGTCGCGGCTGTCGCTGGCATGGCTGATCAAATCGCTGTTTGCCGGCGCCATGGGGCTGATTGCCACCGCGCTGATGATGTTGCTGCGCGAAACGCGGTTGGCCGCATCCTTTGGCGAATTAACGATCGCACCGCCCGATTAACGACACGAAAAAGGGCGGCCCGTTACCGGACCGCCCCTTTCCCGTTTCCACCCGTCGGCGGAAAAACTGATTAGCGCTTCGAGAACTGGAAGCTGCGGCGGGCCTTGGCCTTGCCGTATTTCTTGCGCTCGACCGCGCGGCTGTCGCGGGTCAGGAAACCGGCCTGCTTCACCACGCTGCGCAGCGCGGGTTCATAGCGGGTCAGCGCCTGCGCGATGCCATGCTTGACGGCCCCGGCCTGGCCCGACAGCCCGCCGCCCTTGACGGTGGCAACGACGTCATAGGCACCGACGCGGTCGGCCACGCCAAAGGTCTGGTTGATGACCAGACGCAGCGTCGGACGCGCGAAGTAAACTTCCTGGTCGCGGCCATTGACGATGATCTTGCCGGTGCCGGGCTTCAGCCAAACGCGCGCGACCGCATCCTTGCGGCGGCCGGTGGCATAGGCACGGCCCTGCTTGTCAATCTTCTGCTCGCGCAGCGGCGCGGGCGCATTGTTGTTGACCGCAGGCGCGCCGCCTTCGGTCATGGTGCCGAGGTCGGCGAGGGTCTGGACATCGGACATTATGCACCCACCTTGTTCTTGCGGTTCATCGCCGCGACGTCGAGGATTTCGGGGTTCTGCGCTTCATGCGCATGTTCGGCCCCGGCAAAGACGCGCAGGTTGCGCATCTGCTGGCGGCCGAGCGGGCCGCGCGGAATCATGCGCTCGACGGCCTTTTCCAGCACGCGCTCGGGGAAGCGGCCTTCGAGCACCTTTTGGGCGGTCACGCCCTTGATGCCGCCGGCATAGCCGGTGTGCTTGTAGTAAACTTTGTCGCCCAGCTTGTTGCCGGTGAAGCGAACCTTGTCGGCGTTGATGACAATGACATTGTCGCCGCAATCGACGTGCGGGGTGAACGACGGCTTATGCTTGCCGCGCAGGATGTTGGCGATGATCGATGCCACGCGGCCGACCACTAGGCCGTCCGCGTCGATCAGCACCCATTTCTTTTCAACCGTGGCGGCGTTGGCCGAAACGGTCGATTTGGTCAGCGCCTTCATGGCGACCTCCTCGTGATGGATGGCGAATCGCGGTCCCGCCAATCGGGCAGCGAATTCGCTTCGGAGCGCGCCAGTGGCGATCTGCCCGGCGAAAGTCAAGCAAATGGCGCTTTTCCTGACGGGTATTATGATACCCTTCGGCTATTCAGGCTTTAGGCGAAGTACAGTGCGCGCCGCCAAAACGGGCTTTTGCGGAGCCGCAAACACTTGAGTCACTTCTTCATTACGTTCGCGGAGCAGCCCGGTTTCGACATCGACGAGCCATGCCAGCTGGCGGTAAATGCCCGGCCCACCATGTATCGAGCCCTCCAAGCCGCTGAGGCGCACCAAACGGCAATCGCCCGCTGAATCGCCTGCTTTGATGCTAAGGTCTGAGCCCGGAGATTGCCCTGCGAAGGGCAGCATTTGGCCAAGATCGCTGAACAGCATTGCTTCCCGCTGGCCGACGGGCAAGTCGAGCAGCATCGCGGCGACATCCCGCGCCTCGCCAGGCTTGGCATGGGCCGCGCGCGACACCATTCCATCGGCCAGCAACTTCCACAGTGCATCGGCCTCCGACTGCCGCAGCACGAGTCTACGCGTATCGGCATCATAGAAAAATTCGAGTGGTCGCCCGACCAGCGGCGCAAAAATAGCGGCCATGGCGCCGCCCGCCGCCGTGGCATCGGTTGTGTCGATCCGCAGCAGCGTCGCGGTCAGGCCATGACCGCGCCCCACCGCGTGGAATTGCACCCGATATTCAAGCCCGAACCGCTGCATCGCGCCGCTGCTGATCGGGCGGTCGGTTTCGATGGTAAAGCGCAGGGGCTGTGATGGGGGCGCAAAGGGAAAAACGGCTGGAACTGGCGGGCAAGCCTGCTGCGCCGCGACTGGCTGCGCCGCGCCGAGGAGCAGGAGCAGCGCCAGCCGCTTCAAGCGCGCCTCCCCGTCCGGTGCAGCGCCAGCACCGTCGCAAGCACCAAGAGCGCGCCAATCGCCTGATGCGCGACCGCCACCCACAGCGCAACGCCCGACAGCACCGTCGCAATGCCAAGCAGTACCTGCCCCAGCACCAGCCACAGCAGCAGCGCCGCTTCGCGCTTGCCGCCCGCCTGGCCCGCGCGGATGGCGAGGCCGATCAGGGCCGCCGCGGCGACCCATGCCCACCAGCGATGCAGGAAATGGATGAGGAAGGGATCATGGGTGAAGGCAAATCCCAAGCCTTTCGACCAGTCGATACCCGCGGGCATCAGATGGTCATTCATCAGCGGCCAGGTGCTTGCGACTTGACCGGCATTCAGCCCCGCCGTCCAGGCACCCAGCAACAATTGGAGCGTCAGCGCCGCCGCCGTCCAGAGTCCATAAGCCGTCAGCCGGGCCGGGCGGTTGACGCCGGTGCGCGCCAACCGCTGCAAATCAAGCGCGGTCCAGACCAGCCCACCCAAAATCAGCAGCGCCGTGAGCAAGTGCGCCGCCAGCCGGAAATGGCTGACGTCGGTGCGCACCTCCAGCCCCGATGCGACCATCCACCAGCCGATCGCGCCCTGAAAGCCGATCAGCGCCAATATGGCGATCAGGCGCGGCATATAGGTGGCGGGCACCCAGCGGCGCAGCGCGAACCACAACAAAGGCACCGCCATCGCCGCGCCGATCAGCCGCCCCCACAGCCGGTGCAGCCATTCCCAGAAATAGATATACTGGAAATCGGCAAGCGACATGCCCTTGTTAATCTGTTGATATTCCGGGATTTGTTTGTATTTTTCAAATTCGGCCTGCCAATCGGCCTCGGTCAGCGGCGGCAGCGTGCCGAGCACCGGTTTCCATTCGGTGATCGACAGGCCCGATTCGGTCAGCCGCGTGATCCCGCCAATGACGACAATGGCGACCACCATCGCCGCGACCGCCCATAGCCAGCGGGCGAGCAGCAAGGGGCGGGGGGTGTCGGGTACGGTAATGGGGAGCGTGGCCATGGCCGTTCTTGGGTCCTGTCTATTTTCCCCCGACCGCCCCTTACCGACGCGAACGGGCCTGCACAATATGCATGGCGCGCGGCGTGTCAGTGCGATACGCCGCGCGCCATGCGTGCGCTGATGTCAATATTTGCCGGGCTGGCAATCGTGGTGGCGAGCCCCCTGCATGCTGCCGCCGCCGCGACGGCACCAACATCACACGACGACCGGCGCATCGCCGCCGCGCTTGCCGAGATCATTGCCATGGAGGCGCGGGTGGCCCAGCTGGCGGCGCGGCTGGCGCGCGGCGCGGCGCGCTGGTGCCCGCGCACCATGCCCACCCCCGGCTGGCTGCTGGGCGACCGGCGGCTCTATGCAGACCAAATCTGGCCGTGGGCGCGCTCTATCTATGGCGTGGCGGACGCGGATGCACTCTTCATAGCCGCGCTTGACCCCGCCGGTGCCGCGGCGCAGGCCGGGCTGCGCGTTGGCGACACCATTACGGGGATTGACGGCATGGCACCCACGGCCATCGATGACAGCCCGCATGGGCGGATGGCGTGGGCACAGGCCATGCTCGCCGACTTGCCTGCCACCATGCCGCTCGATGTCCATATCGCGCGCCTGGCCCGCCCAGTGCGATTATCGCCCGCACCCGGCTGTACCAGCGAGTTCCGTGTCGAGGCCTATGATGCGGTCAAGGCGCAGGCCGACGGCACCGTCGTGTACATCCCCGGCGGCATGGTGCGCTTTGCCGCCAATGATGACGAGCTGGCGACGGTGATCGCGCACGAGCTGGCCCACAATATCTTGCGGCACCGCGCGCGGCTCGACGCCGCCGGGATTGACCGCGGGCTGGGCCAGCAATTCGGGCGCAGCGCGCGGCTGACGCGGCTGACCGAGATCGAGGCGGACCGGCTGTCGGTGTGGCTGCTCGCCGATGCAGGCTTTGCACCCGGCACCGCCGCGCGCTTTTGGCAAAGCTATGGCAAGCGGCGCGGCGGCGGCATTTTTGCTGCCCCGACGCATCCCAAATGGCGCGAACGCGTGCGCATTGTGACCGAGGAAGAAGCGGCGATGCAGCGGCTGCGCGCCGCCAATGCTGTAACCGCACCGTCGCTGGTCACGAACGCCGCCCCATTGGAATGACGCACCGCGACCCTATATCGCTGCGGTCGCAGCGCAAAAGACAGGAGCCAAGCATGACCGACGCCGTTGCCACCTTCGCCGGGGGCTGTTTCTGGTGCACCGAAGCGGTGTTCCAAAGCCTGGCCGGCGTGCATTCGGTCGAAAGCGGCTATATCGGCGGCTCGGTCGCCAACCCCAGCTATGAGCAGGTGTGCAGCGGCTCCACCGGCCATGCCGAAGCCATCCGTATCAGCTTTGATCCCGCCGTCATTGGCTATGCCGACTTGCTCGACGTGTTCTTTGCAACGCACGACCCGACCCAGCTCAACCGCCAGGGCAATGACATTGGCACCCAGTATCGCAGCGCGATTTTTCCGCACGACGACGACCAGCGCGCCGCCGCGCACGCGGCCATCGCCCGTGCCGCCGGGGACTGGCCTGCGCCCATCGTCACGACGATCGAGCCGCTGGCCACCTGGTATCCCGCCGAGGATTATCACCAGCAATATTGGAACGGCGCAGGGCAGCGCAACGGCTATTGCCTGGCCGTCATTCCGCCCAAGCTCGCCAAGCTGCGCAAGGGTTTTGCCGAGCGGCTGCGCGCCTGAATGTCACCATCGCGCAGTTGATTATTGGCCCGGCATGAACCAAGGCCAGTCGGCAAGGTGATTTGCCGGAGCCCACATGCCAAAACCCATTCGCAAAGCCGTTTTTCCCGTCGCCGGGCTCGGTACCCGCTTCCTGCCCGCGACCAAGGCGATCCCCAAGGAAATGCTGCCCGTTGTCGACCGGCCGCTCATCCAATATGCGGTCGACGAGGCGCGCGAGGCGGGCATCGAGCAGATGATCTTCGTCACCGGGCGGGGCAAAACCGCGCTGGTCGAGCATTTCGATATTGCCTTTGAACTCGAGGCCACCATGGCCGAGCGTGCCAAGGACATGTCGGCGCTCGAAGCCACGCGCTTTCTGCCGGGCAACCTGATTACGGTGCGGCAGCAGGTGCCCTTGGGGCTGGGCCACGCCATCTGGTGTGCCCGCGCGATTGTGGGCGATGAACCCTTTGCGATTTTCCTGCCCGACGAATTCATGTTCGGCACACCCGGGTGCATGAAGCAGATGGTCGATGCCTATAATGAAGTCGGCGGCAATATCATTTCGGTGCTCGAAGTGCCGCGCGAGCAGGTCTCGAGCTATGGCGTGATTGCGCCGGGGGCCAGCCGCGGCGCGCTCACCGAAGTGCACGGCCTGGTTGAAAAACCGAAGATCGAGGATGCTCCCTCCAATCTGATTATTTCGGGCCGCTACATCCTGCAGCCCGAAGTGATGCGCGTGCTGGAAGGCCAGGAAAAGGGCGCAGGCGGCGAAATCCAGCTGACCGACGCCATGGCGCAGATGATCGGCAGCCAGCCCTTCCACGCCGTCACCTTTGCTGGCCACCGCTTCGATTGCGGGTCCAAGACCGGCTATATCGAGGCCAATCTGGCCGTCGCACTCAGCCGGCCCGATATGGGCGACGACATACGGCGTATTGCCAAGAGGCTGCTTGATGCCGCCGGATGAGTTTTGTGTGAAAAAAAATGACCAAAATCCGTGGCTTTTCACTAACGCGGTATTAACCATGGCGCGCTAGGCCAGCGGCATCTTCCACACCCAGAGGTGGTCATGCCGCGCTTGCCCCGATTTCGTCTCACAGCTTTGCCGGAATATCTGGGGCGCGTGCGCTTGGGCGGACGCTTTCTGATCGGGGTGGCGCTCGTCATCCTGCTGTCGATTGCCTTCAGCCTCGCGAACTGGCTCACCTACCGCCAGACCATCGCGGAAACCACCGTGCTTGAGAACACGGCGCTCGCCATTGCCGAACATCAGCGCGCCGACCGCCTGCATCTGGCCATTCGGGTCGATGTATTGACGTCGCGGCTTGCCACCGACCCGCAGGTGCTGGCGATAGCGGGCGACGATCTGCGCCGGGATTATCGCCAGCTGCGACAGACGCAGGATGCGATCCGCAAAATTCCGCTCGATGATGGCGTGCGCGCCCGCTTCGACGCGCTGACCGGCGAGTGGACCGATTATATGACGGCCGCCGAACAGGCGCATGCCGCACGCGCCGCCGCCAGTCCGCGCGCCGACGCCTTGGCCGAACGCTTTGACAGCGCCGCATCATCGGTGCTGGCGGTGATGAATCAGGCCAATGACGATTTCGCCATTGTCTATAGCGACCAGTTGCAGCGTGTTCGCAGCACCGCCCAGCGCGCCGAATTGCTGTTTGCGCTGCAGCCGTTGGCGTTGCTGCTGATCCTGGCACTGGGCGCGTGGGTGATGCGGCAAGCGGTGATCAAACCGGTATCGGTCATGGGCGACACCTTGCTCGCCCTGTCACGCGGCGAGGACAGCGTGACTTTGCCCGCCACCGACCGTACCGACGAAGTCGGCGATCTGGCGCGCGGCATTGCCGCCTTTCGTGCCCGCGCTGACGAAGTGTCGGCGGCGCTGGCCGCGCAGCGGGCGGCAGAAACCAAAGCGGTGCAGGCGGGCGAGCGGGCGACGCGGGAAAATGACCGGCGCGAGGCGCTGGTGCGGCTGGCGGTTTCGCTGGAGACGCGCG
>VFQM010001783.1_pt1 | contig 17778 bp, 15 predicted proteins | sample 3512391 | NCBI WGS metagenome assembly VFQM01 (sample SAMN10412369, study PRJNA504923) | tailings metagenome | isolation source: Replicate 1 from Balatoc abandoned mine | place: Philippines
TGACCCCGGCCCCGCCCTGCAGGCCTGAGACTGAAGAGAGATTCACAATAGACGCGCCGCCCGCCCACTGCCCCGCGCGCTCGGCGAGCAGCGGGATGGCATGTTTGGTGCCCAAAAACACGCCCTCGACATTGACGCCGTTGATGCGCCGCCAGTCGGCCAGGCTGGTTTCGGTGATAGGGGCCATCAGGAACAGCCCGGCGTTATTGACCAGGATGTCGAGCCCGCCCGCGTGGTCGCGGGCAAAGGCGATGGTGGCGGCCCATTGCGATTCGTCGGTGACGTCGTGTGCCAGCGCATGGCCGCCGATCTCGTCGGCGAGCGCCTCGGGTGCGCTCAAGTCCGTGGCGATGACGGTCGCGCCCGCCGCAGCCAGCGCGCGCGCCGAGGCCGCCCCGAGCCCTTTGGCGGCCCCGGTGACCAGCGCAATTCGTCCCACCAGATCGCTCATGTTCATCCTCCTGCTGGCGCACGATCGACGCGTTGCTCAACCTTCTGCGCGTATACGCACTATAGCGCTTTCACCTTGGCACGCCATGCATGGAGCAGCGGTTCGGTATAGCCCGACGGCTGTTCGACCCCTTTGAAAATCAGGTCGCGGGCGGCCTGAAACGCGGGGCTATCGGGTTTTAGCTGACGGTAGAGCGGATCGCCGGCATTCTGTGCATCGACCTTGGTCGCCATGCGCGCGAGCGCCGCATCGACCTGCTCGGCCGTGCACACGCCGTGCAGCAGCCAGTTGGCGAGCGCTTGGCTGGCGATGCGAAGCGTTGCGCGATCCTCCATCAGGCCGATATCGTTGATGTCGGGCACCTTGGAACAGCCCACGCCCTGATCGACCCAGCGCACGACATAGCCCAATATCCCTTGGCAATTGTTATCAAGCTCACGCGTCACTTCGGCGGCGTCCCAGTTGCGTCCGATGGCGACGGGTATAGTCAGCAGGTCCGCCAGGGCTGGCACGGCTTCGCCCGCAATTTCGCGCTGGCGGGCGAAGACATCGACGGCGTGATAATGCATCGCGTGCAGCGTCGCGGCGGTGGGCGACGGCACCCAGGCGGTGTTCGCGCCGCTATTGGGGTGCGCGACCTTCTGCTCCAGCATCGCCGCCATCAGGTCGGGCATGGCCCACATGCCCTTGCCAATCTGCGCCTTGCCCGAAAGGCCGCAGGCAAGGCCAATGCGGACGTTGCGATCCTCATAGCTTGCGATCCATCTGCTCGCCTTCATCTCGCCCTTGGGGATCATCGGGCCGGCCTGCATTGAGGTGTGAATCTCGTCCCCCGTACGATCGAGGAAACCGGTGTTGATGAAGACGATGCGGTCCTTCACCGCATGGATGCAGGCGGCAAGATTGGCGCTGGTGCGGCGCTCCTCGTCCATCACCCCGACTTTGACGGTGTGGCGGGCCAGGCCGAGCATGTCCTCGACCGCGTCGAACAAGCGGTTGGTGAAGGCGCATTCCTCTGGCCCGTGCTGCTTGGGCTTGACGATATAGATACTGCCCGTGCGGCTGTTTTGGAGCGTGCCGAGACGTTTGAGGTCATGGAGCGCGCACAGGCTGGTGATGACCGCGTCGCAAATCCCTTCAGGCGCCTCGCTGCCACCGGGCAGGCGCACCATCGGCGTGGTCATCAAATGGCCGACGTTACGCACGAACATCACCGCGCGGCCGGGCAAGGTAAAGGGCGTGCCATCGGGCGCGGTCCAGTTGCGGTCGGGGGCCATCGCGCGGGTCAGCCTCTGCCCGCCCTTGGCAAAGCTTTCGGTCAAATCGCCGCGCATCAGGCCGAGCCAGTTGGAGTAGCCGAGCACCTTGTCCTCGCCGTCCACCGCTGCGACGGAATCTTCCAAATCGATGATGGTGGTAAGCGCCGATTCGAGGATGACGTCGGCAATGCCTGCAGGGTCCGAGCCGCCAATTGCGCTGTGTGGATCGATGACCAGTTCAATGTGCAGGCCATTGCTTTTCAGGAGGATGCCCCCGGGTTTTTCACCGGCCATTTGTGCTGGGTCGGCAAGATCGAGCAAGCGCCCTTGCCAATCGACCCAGCTGCCCGATGCGAGCGGCACCGCTTGGTCCAGAAACGCCTTTGCCCGCGCTATCACTGCCGCGCCGCGCACTGGGTCATATCCGCCGGGCTTTGCCGGGGCCGCATCGAGCGCATCGGTGCCGTAGAGCGCGTCGTAGAGGCTCCCCCAGCGAGCATTGGCGGCGTTGAGCGCAAAGCGCGCATTGAGTGCGGGCACGACCAGCTGCGGTCCGGCCATGGTCGCGATTTCGGGGTCGACGTTGGCGGTGCCGACCTGAAACGGCGCGGGTTCGGGGGCCAGATAGCCGATGTCGGTCAGGAAGGCGTGATAGGCGGCGGCGTCATGCGTTTGCCCTGCCCGGCTGCGGTGCCAGTCGTCGAGCTGCTGCTGCAATTCGTCGCGGCGCGCCAGCAGCGACTGGTTTTCTGGGGTGAAGCCGTTCAGGATCGCCGCAAAGTCCGTCCAGAAGCCGGCAACGTCAATCCCGGTCCCGGGCAGCGCCGCACCCTCGATAAAATCGGCCAGCCGCGCATCAACAGACAAGCCCGCGCGGTCAACATATGCAGTCATGAAACACCCTTTGGCTGGACAGTGGTCACTGTTTCCGGGGGAGGAAGGGTGCGGCTGCTATGGCGCGGAACTAGGGGCTTGGCAACTCGCCGCGTGCCGCCCGCAAATGCGAAACCCTCCCGCCAGCGTGTGGCGAGAGGGTTGCGGGGCGTATCGGGAAATTCGAGGCGTTTTCTTGCTCAGCGCACCTTCTGCACGGCCGGCAGCAGCAGGCCGATCAGGATGGCGATGATGCCCTGCTGCTGCGTGATCGTCCCGGTGGGCTCAAGCGGCTGCGCCATCGCGGGGGTTGCCGAAACCACGATGCTGAGCGCGATCAGGGGGGCGAGAATTTTGGTCTTGGTCATCTTCAGTTCCTTTCGGCTTGGGTTGCTGTGTCTTTCGATGCCCCGCTTATGCCGCGCGAATCGGCATCCCGCTGTGCGCGCCATCACCGTCAGCAAAAAAATTCGAAAATCTGTCCGGGGGTGCCAAAGCGGCGCTGCGCTGGTTATAGATGCGGCATGACCATCAGCACCGCCGACCAGCCCGTCCTCGAAACCGCCGCCGCCGCGCCGATGCTCGCGCAGGTACAGCAGTGGGCCGCCGTCAACAGCGGCACGGGCAATCTGTCGGGACTGAAAACCGTCGCGGGCATGCTCGCCGACGGTTTTGCCGCCTTGCCAGGGGACGTCCAGCTCGTGCCGCCCGATCCGGTCGAGGCGGTGCGCGCCGACGGGACGGTCGACACCATCGAACGCGGTCAGCATCTGCATGTGCGCGTGCGGCCCGAAGCGCCGGTGCAGTTGCTGCTGACCGGCCATATGGACACCGTGTTCGCTGCTGACCATCCGTTCCAGTCGCTGCAATGGCTGGGCGATGGCGTGCTCAATGGCCCCGGCACCGCCGATATGAAGGCCGGTATATCGGTTATCCTCGCCGCACTGACGGCGCTCGAGGCCTCGCCACTGCGCGACCGGGTCGGTTATGACGTGCTGATCAATTCGGACGAGGAAACCGGCAGCCAGGCCTCCGCCGCGCTGATTGCCAAACTCGCACAGGGCAAGGCCGCCGCACTGACCTACGAACCCGCGCTGCCCGATGGCACGCTGGCGGGGGCGCGGCCGGGGAGCGGCAATTTTTCGGTCCTGATCCATGGGACCAGCGCGCACGCCGGGCGCAACCCAGAGGATGGGCGCAATGCACTGATCGCGGCGGCGGACCTTGCGCTGCGGCTGAATGCACTCAAATCCGATACACTGAAGGTCAATCCAGCGAAGATTGATGGCGGCGGGCCGAACAATGTCGTGCCCGATCAGGCCATTTTGCGTGTCAACTTGCGCCCCGCCACGCCCGAGGCGATGCTGGATGCCGAAGCCGCGCTGCGCAGCGCGATTGCGGCGGTCGAGCATGAACATGGCGTGCATGCGCACCTGCACGGCGGGTTCAACCGTCCGCCCAAGCCGCTTGATGCCAAGGCGGAGCGGCTTTTTTCGCTGGTCAGGGATTGCGGCGCGGCGCTGGGTCTGGCAATCGGCTGGCGGGCGACCGGGGGCGTGTGCGATGGCAACAACATTGCCGCCTGCGGAGTGCCTGTCGTTGACACCATGGGGCCGCGCGGCGGTGCCATTCATTCGTCCGACGAATTTCTGATCGTGGACAGCTTGCCCGAGCGGGCACAGCTTTCCACGCTGACGCTGCTGCGGCTGGCGGAACGGGGGATGGTGTGACTTTTGTAATAAGGTCGGCGCGCGAGGCCGATCTGCAGTCATTGTATGAAATGGCGAAACGGACCGGCGGTGGGTTCACCAACCTGCCACCGGACAAACCCTCGCTGGCGCGCAAGCTGGCGACCTCGGCCGAAGCCTTTGCGCGCGACGATGATGTGTTCGCGCCCGACCTGTTCGTGTTTGTGCTGGAAAATCGTGCCACTGGCGAAGTGCGCGGGACGTGCCAGATTTTTAGCCAGGTGGGCCAGAAATGGCCCTTCTATTCCTATCGCATGGGCGTACTGACGCAGCACAGCGTAGAGCTCGACCGCACGTTTCGCGCCGAAATGCTCAACCTGTCGACGGATCTTGAGGGCGCGAGCGAGGTCGGCGGATTGTTCCTCCACCCTGGCGAGCGTGCGGGCGGGTTGGGACTGTTGATTGCCCGCAGCCGATATCTGTTCATCGGCACGCACCGCGCGCGCTTTGGCGACCGTTGCATCGCCGAGCTGCGCGGGGTGATTGACGAGGCTGGCGGCTCGCCCTTCTGGGACGGGGTTGCCGGCAAATTTTTCGGCATGAGCTTTCAAGACGCCGATGAATTCAACGCGGTGCACGGCAACCAATTCATCGCCGACCTGATGCCCAAGCACCCGGTTTACATCGCCATGCTTTCCGACGCCGCGCGCAGCGTGATCGGCGTGCCGCACCCCAGCGGCCGCGCCGCGATGCGGATGCTGGAGAATGAAGGCTTCGCCTGGGAAAAATATGTCGACATCTTCGACGGTGGACCGACGATGACCGCGCGGACCGACCAGATTGCGAGCATCCGCAATAGTGTGACCGCGACGGTGACGGCGGTGCAGGACCAACCTTCGGAAGGCAGCGAAGCGCGGCTGATTGCAACCGGTCGGTTGGCCGAGTTTCGCGCGGCTTATGGCCCGGTGACACAGCACGGCGACGGGGTAGCGATTGACCGCGCGACCGCCGAATTGCTGGGCGTCGAGCCTGGCATGACGGTGACCCATGTATCACGCTGAGTTCGCTGAACCAAAGCCCTGAGCCAGTCGGAGGGCGTGTCGAAGGCGGGACGTGCTTCGACAAGCTCAGCACTACGGTGAATTTTCTCAACCTACGTCTCGATGAGCAAAGAATATGCTGACCGAAATCAACTTCGACGGAATCATCGGCCCCAGCCACAATTATGCGGGGCTATCGCTGGGCAATATCGCCTCGGCAAGCAACGCGGGCGATGTGTCGCAGCCGCGCGCGGCGGCGCTGCAGGGGCTCGAAAAAATGCGCGCCAATATTGCGCTGGGCCTGCCGCAGGGCTGGTTCATGCCGCTGGCACGCCCCGATGCCGACTGGCTGGCCGTGCTCGCGACCGATGAAGCGCACGCCGAGCCGCATTTGCGCGCGCAGGCCTGGTCAGCATCGTCGATGTGGGCGGCCAATGCAGCCACGGTATCGCCCGCACCCGACACGGGGGACGGCAAATGCCATCTGACCGTCGCTAACCTGGTGACAATGCCGCACCGCAGCCACGAATGGCCGGGCACGCTGGCGCAGCTCAAACTGGCTTTTGCGCACGACGCCTTTGCCGTGCATGCGCCCGTCCCCGCCCCCTTCGGCGATGAAGGTGCCGCCAACCACATGCGGCTAACGCCAAGCCATGGTGAAGCAGGCATCGAGATTTTCGTTTATGGCGTCAGCGGCGGGGCTTTCCCCGCGCGCCAGCACATCGAGGCGTCCAAAGCCATCGCGCGGCGGCACGGCCTTGACCCTGCACGCACTTTGTTCATCGAACAGGCCAAGGCGGCGATTGCGGGCGGCGCGTTCCACAATGATGTGGTCGCGGTCGCGAACGAAAATGTACTGTTCACCCACGAAGCGGCGTTCGAAGATCGCGCCGCCGCGCACGCTGCGATCCGCGCCGCAGCACCTTGGTGCGAAATCGTCGAGGTGCCTGGGAGCGCAGTCAGCATGGCCGACGCCATCAAATCCTATCTGTTCAACGCGCAGCTGGTGACGCTTCCCGACGGCGCGGGCATGGGGCTGGTGCTGCCGACCGAGGCGCAGGATACGCCGGCCGTGTGGAACTGGCTGGAGGCGATGATCGCGGGCAATGGTCCGATACGCCGCCTGATCCCCGTCAATGTGCGCCAGTCGATGGCCAATGGCGGCGGCCCGGCGTGCCTGCGGCTGCGGGTGGTAGCCGACCCGGCGACGGTCGATCCGCGCTTTATGGCCAGCGAGGCGCGCATCGATATGGTCGCCGAAATCGTCGCGGCGCACTGGCCCGAGGCGATTGCACCCGCCGATCTGGCATCAGCCTCGCTGGCCGCAGATGTGCGCCGCGCGCGCGCCGCGCTGCTCAATTGTCTGGAACTTGGTAAATTGCTTTGACGACCCCGCGCCTGTCGGCTTAACTTCCATTTAACCATTAGGCAAAGTCAGGGAATCGCAGAATTTCCGGCTCGGCATGGCTTTTGCGAGTTGGTCTGCATGCTCAAGAAAATCGGTCGCCTGTTCGTCATCAAAACCCGGTTTGAGGCATGCCTCATCATCTACGCGCTGGCCGTTGGCGCAATGGCGCGCGGGATGATCTATCTCGACCAATATCCGGGCACGGGCGGCGTGCTCTTGCTGCTGGCTTGCAGCGGATCGGTGTTTCTGGCCGGTGCCAAGATTTTCGACTGCATCCGGCTGGAACAGATGCTGGCGCTGGCCAATGCCAGCGGCGCGCTCGATCCGCAGCGCGAGCGCGGCTAATCGCCCTCAATCTGAAACGGGCGGCCGATGCGCGGGCCGACATCAGCGCGGGCGGGTTCGATTTGCGCGCGTCCATGTGGCATGATGGAACCGGCGCCGACGCCCCGCCCTTGTTGTTCCTGAACGGCATTGCCGCCGACAACCGGCTGGCCGGAGCGCTGCTGAGCCGCATCGGTGGACGCACCCGCATCACACTCGACATGCCGGGCATTGGCGGTGCGCCTGACCGGCTTTATCCCTACAGCATTGCCGATGTCGCCATTGCCGTCGCCGATGCCATGGCGCAGCTGGGTCACGACCGGTTCGACGTTGCGGGCTTCAGCTGGGGCGGTGCCGTGGCGCAGCAACTGGCGCTGACAAATCCAACCCCTGTGCGACGCATGGTGCTCATGGCGACATCGCCGCTGCTGCCCGCGCCGGGCCTGGGTATCGGCACATTGTTCGACGCCGATGTACTGACCAGCGGCGTCCGGCTGACCGGAACCAGCCTGATCGGGATCGGCGCGCAATTGCTCGCGGCGAACGGCTGGTCGGTGGTCAGCACGCTGCCACGGCTGACGTACGTGCCAACGCTCATACTGGGCGCGCGCGGTGACATGGTCGTGCCCATTGCCTATGCCCAATGGCTGGCACGCCTGATTCCCGGCGCCAGGCTGGAAATCGTCGATGGCGCGCACTTGTTCGCCTTTCGCCAATCGGAAAAAATTGGCGGGATGATCGCGGACTTTCTGGACGCGCGTTAAAGTCCCAGATCAAGTTGCTGCGCGGCGGCGCGCCTGCCAGCCGCAATACGGTCGCGGGTACGTTTGCGGCTCCCGTGGCGGGCGTAAACGGACTGCGCCTCGGCCCGCGCGCCTGGCGCATGGCGTAAGGCATAGATGACGTCTTTGGCCGCTTTCGCCGCGGCCGCATGGTCGACGATGCGATCGGGATAGTCAGGGCAAATCGCCGCGCGCCTTTCCGCGTCCATGCGCCACGGCTCGTGAATGAAGGCGGTCGGCACCGCGGCAAGTTCAGGTACCCAGCGGCGGATGAAATCGCCGCCCGCGTCCTGATCGCGCCCTTGCTTCACCGGCGAATAGACGCGAATGGTGTTGATGCCAGTTTCGCCTGCCTGCATCTGGCACTGCGGCCAGTGGATGCCGGGTTCATAGTCGATAAACTTGCGCGCGAGGCATGCGCCGCTGTCCTGCCACGGCAGCCACAGATCATAGCTTGCAAAGCTCATCAGCATCGCGCGCATGCGGAAATTGATCCAGCCCGTGGCGTTCAGCGAGCGCATCGCGGCATCGATAAAGGGATAGCCGGTGCGCCCTTCGCTCCACGCCGCCAGCCGTTCGGGATTGCCGGGGCGCGGACGCATGCCTTCATGAATGCGGGCGAAGGGGCGCCATTCGGCTTCAGGCTCGCTTTCCAGCTTTTGGATGAAATGGCAGTGCCAGTGCAGCCGCGCGATGAAGCTGCGCATGGCCTGCCGCCACGCCGTTTCGTGTGCTGGCAGCGCGCCGAGCCGCGCGGCCGCGGCCTGATAGGCCTCGCGCATGGACAGGCTGCCATAGGCCAGATGCCAAGACAGACGCGAGCAAGCCGCCGCGCCAGCGACCGGCGACGACATAGCGCGGGTGTATGTCTCCCCGCGTTCGAACAAAAAGCTGGTTAGCGTCATCAATGCTGCCCCGCGCCCGCCAGCGGGCAGTTCCAGCAGGCCATCGTCGGCAAGGCCAAGCGCGGCTGGCTCTGGCAAGGCATCGCTGGCCGATGCAACCCATTGGACCCGGGGTTCAGCGAGCTGCGGCGCGCCCATCATCCGGTCCCACGCCGCTGCCCAGCGGTCGCGGTTGACGCGGCCGCCGCGCCAAACCCCGCATTGACGCACCTCGGTAAAGGCGATGCCATGCTGGCGTGCCCAGCGCCGCACCGCCTTGTCGCGAACGAAGGTCCAGTAATTTCCCGTTTCTTCATGCGCCCACAGCGCGAAGGGGCCATGCACTTGTCGCAGTGCCTCCAGCACCGCCGCGGCCTCGCCCACACGCACCACCAGCCCGCCGCCCTGACCCGCAATAGCCTCGCCCAGGTCAGCGATGGCCGCGCGCCAGAAGCGCCATTGCCGCGCCGACACATCATCCTGCCGCCAATAACCGGGTTCGACGATGACCAGCGGCAGCACCGGCCCCTGCGCCGCCGCCGCCGTTAGCGCGGGATGGTCAGCGAGGCGAAGGTCGCGTTTGAACCACATGATCTGAAGCATCGCCCAGTCAACGCGGCGCGCAGGCAAAAGTTCAGCTTGGTGGCGGCGTGTCCGCTGATCGTTTCGCCAAAAAGTCACGGATCGCCGCCGCCGTCGCATCGGGCGCTTCTTCCATCGGCAAATGGCCGATGCCGGGCAGCAGGACGACCGTTGCGCCCTTGATGCGCTCGCCAAACGTCTGCGCGGCGCTGGGGTTGATGATGCGGTCCTCGGCGCCGAACAGCACCAGCGTGGGCGCAGTGATCTGCCCAATGCGCGCCGCCGCCGCAAAATCGCGCGGCAGCGTGGCGCGGCGTGCCGTAGCTTGGCGATTGCCGGGGAAGCGCAGCAGTTCCCAATAGCGGTCGACCGCTGCCTCCGTCACCACCGCGCGGTTGCTGACCGATTGTTCGAGCGAGCTGGCGACCAGCGCGCGCGGCGTAATCTGACCCGCCAGCCAGCGCCCGACGGGGTTACGCATGATGCGAAAGCCAATGTTTGAGGCAGCCGCTTTTTCTCCGCTGCGGGGCGGCATCCCACCGGCATTAAGCAACAGCAGTGCCTCTACCCGCGCGGGCTGCGCCAGCGCATATTGCCAGCTGACCGCACCGCCCATCGAATTGCCGCCAAGGACGAAGCGGTCCAGCGCCAACTCAGCGGCCACCACGTCGACTGCAGCCATCATCCCGGCGGGGCTATAATCGCCGTCGGGCGTGCTGCCGGTCAGCCCGTGGCCGGGCAAATCGAGAGTGACAATGCGATAATCCTGGCCCAGCCGCGCCACCAGTGGCTCCCAAGTGTGCAGGCTGGCGTTGGAGCCGTGCAGCAGGATCAAGGCCGGACAGGTTCGGCACCCCTGATCGCGATAATGGATCGACTGCCCCGCCGGACCGCGCGCAAAGGTGGTCATGCCACCCGGATTGCCATATTTGGCAATCATCGCGTCGTGGTCAGTATCGGGGGTGCGCAGCGCGAAAAAGATGACAACCAGCACAAGCAGTGCGAACAGCGGCCACAATAGCCGTTTCTTGCGCCACCACCGCCGCGTTGGCGGCGTGGTGACGAAATCATTGTCGTCGATTTGCAATTCTTCGTTGTCGTCGCTGCCGCTCATGTGCCCCTCACGTAGCCAAATAAGGGCAAGCTGGCAGCAAAGGCTAGTGCAATAGTTCGTCGTTCCGAACTTGTTTCGGGACAACAGGCCAAGGTTCCATGTTGTCCCGGATCAAGTCCGGGTCGACGATAGGCCGGCCTCAGCGCCCCCCGAAGCGGCGACCGGCGTCGGGACGGCCACCGCCACCGGGACGCTGGCCCTGCGGGCGGCCATCGCGTTGACCGGGCTGACCACCGTGCGGGCGAGCATCCCGCTGGACGTGCGCCGGGCGGCGCTGACCACCCTCGCTGCGACCGGCACCGTCGCCGATGGGCGGGGTCCAGCCGCTTTGCGGTGCGATAAATTCGCCGCGTGCGGGGCGCTGTTCGCCGCTGCGCGCGGGGCGCTGTTCGCCGCTGCGCGCGGGGCGGGCACCACGCACCGGATTGGCGCGCGGGCCGCGATCATCGCTGCGATCATGGCGTGCGTTCCGGTTGGCAAAATGGGCATCGTCACGCTGGCGCGACGGGTTGCGGCCCTTGGACCCCGTATCCTTCGGCGGCGCGGCGGGTGCAGGCAGGTTGCGCACCAGTTCGTTGAAACCGGCGGGCAACGGCATGGCTTCGGGGCGGCTGCGCGTCACGCGCTCAATGGCCTTAAGGTATGGCCGCTCGTCATCAGCGACAAAGCTGATCGCCATGCCTTCGGCCCCGGCGCGTGCGGTGCGACCGATGCGGTGGACATATTGTTCCGCTACGTTCGGCAGCTCGAAATTGATGACATGGCTGACCCCCGACACATCGATGCCGCGCGCAGCAATGTCGGTTGCGACCAGCAGCCGTGTGTCACCGCTGCGAAAGGCTTGCAGCGCAGCGGTGCGCTGGCCCTGGCTCTTGTTGCCATGGATCGCCGCGGCCCTGATGCCCGCGCCCATCAGATGGCGGACGACGCGATCGGCCCCATGCTTGGTACGGGTGAAAATAAGCGCACGGTCTATATCCTGCGTTTGCACAACATGATGGAGCAGCGCCTGCTTTTCCTTCTGCTGGACGAAGGTCGCGAACTGGCGGATTTTTTCCACCGTCGTCGCCTGCGGCGTCACCGACACTTCGACCGGATCGTTAAGGAACTGGCTGGCCAGCGCGCGGATTTCCTTTGGCATGGTCGCCGAGAAAAACAGGTTCTGGCGCTGCGGCGGGAGCAATTTGGCAACGCGCTTAAGACTGTGGATGAAGCCCATGTCCATCATCTGGTCGGCCTCATCGAGCACGAAAATCTCGACATCTTTCAGCGTCAAGGCGCGCTGATCGATGAGGTCGAGCAGGCGGCCCGGCGTCGCGACAAGAATGTCGACCCCGGCGGCCAATTTGTTGATCTGGCGATTGATCGGTACGCCACCAAACACCGTATCGACCGAAATCTGGGCAAAGCGCCCATAGTCGCGGCAGCTTTGCGCAATCTGCGCGGCCAGCTCGCGCGTCGGTGACAAAACCAGCATGCGACAGCCCTTGAATGGGCGCGGCTTGGGGTTCGAAATCAGCTTGTGGAGCGAGGGAAGCGAGAAGGCGGCAGTCTTGCCGGTGCCCGTCTGCGCGATGCCGCACAGGTCATGCCCCTTCATCAAGAGCGGGATTGCCTGCGTCTGAATGGGGGTCGGAGTAGAGTAACTTTTGCTGGCCAACGCGCGCATCAGCACTTCGTTCAGGCCGAATTTGGAAAAATCAGTCATGGATAAACTCATAATCTGGCTAGCCCGGCGGCATGGCCAAACGCCACGCGCGACAGGTTCGCGGGGGTGAAATCAACCCGCGTGAATGGGAAGCCTTCGAAAAGGGAAACGCAGACATCCGGCCCATATGCGGGCCCCGATGGCCCATGGTCACGCTGCCGGTGCGATGGGCGGATTTATCTTCCGCCAATGCTGCGCTGCACAACATATGGCATGGGCGGGACGTTTTGGCAAGTGGGTGCGTTAACTTGTTACAACAGCCCGGTCAGCAACCCGGCCACAGCCGTTGCAGCCAGCGTGCCGAACACTCCGGCGTGCGTACGGAACAGCAGGATGGCAGCGAAAACCGCCAGCGCCAGCGCCAGCAAGTTCAGGCTGGCAAGATCAGGGACGGTCACACCGCCCGTCTGCATCTCGCGTGCGAACAACAGGTGGATTGCGAACCACAGCGACAGGCTGGCGATCGCGCCAACCACCGCCGCCGTCAGCGCCGACAGGCCGGCTTGCAGCGCGGCAATCGACCGCAACCGGTCAATCCACGGCGCAAGCGCGAAAATCCACAGGAAACAGGGTGCAAAAGTGACCCAGCTGACCAGCACCGCCGCCAGCACCGCCGCTATCCACGGGCTGAACGGCGCGGGATTGGCCCAGGCGGCGAGGAAACCTATATGCTGTGTCACCAAAATCAGCGGCCCGGGGGTCGTTTCGGCGAGCCCCAGCCCATCGGCCATTTGTGCCGCCGAGACCCAACCGAGCGACCCCGCCGCCTCCTGCGCCATATAGGCGAGCACAGCATAAGCGCCGCCAAAGGTGACAATCGCGAGCTTGGCGAAAAAGGCGCCGATGTCCCAAAGGATATGATCGAACCCCAGCGTCACCGCGACGAGCGCAAGCGGTGCGCCCCAAATCACCCCCCACGCAATGACGGTGCGCAGCGTCGCTACGACTGTCGCGCCAGCGGTCTGCGAGCTGGTCGTTTCATTGCCATGCCCGGCTCCAATCCACGCTGGCTGCCAGCGCGCCGCAGCCAAACCCGCAAGCGCCGCAGCCCCGATTACCCATGGGAAATCGATTGCAAACATGGCCATCGCGACAAAGGCGGCAATCGCCAGCACGCGGTGAAATCCGGTCTTCAGCGCGCGGCCGGCGATGCGCAGCAGCGCCTGCGCGACAATAGCCAATACAGCGGCTTTGACCCCCAGAAACAGCGCGTCGAACCAGCTGAGACCAACGGCGGCGACATAGAGCAACGACAGCCCCAACATCACCGCCACGCCGGGCAACACGAACAACAGGCCGGAAATCAGCCCGCCCAAAGTTCCATGCAGCCGCCAGCCAATCCAGGTCGCCAGCTGCTGCGCCTCGGGCCCCGGCAGCAGGTGGCAGAAATTGAGCGCGGCGAGATAGTCGCCCTCACCCACCCAGCGTCGTTCGTCGACGATGCGGCGGTGCATCAACGCGATCCAATGCGCGCAAATTCGGCGGTGAGTTCGGATAAAGTCGGCTTGGGTTCGGTCATCGGCACGGTCCCTTGGCCACGCGGGCGCGGCGTCTGGGCAGCGCTTGGGCCGGCATCGACGCCGACTTGACCGGGAGGCTGCTTCGCCCCGATGACGATTGGATAGCATGCCGTTGAAGGTTTTCAAGACCGCTTCCAAGCGGCGGCACTGCGTCAGGATGCGTCCGATTCAACGCAGAATTATGTAAAGGCCCACGGCGACGACGAGCACTGCAAAGCCATAGCGGAGCAGTTTCGCGTGGCCTTCAATCCGGCGGAGCAGCGGCATGGCGATAATGGTCCCGACGGCGCCGCCCGCCACAAGCGCAAAGAACAGCGGCCAAAGCAGCTGTCCGTTGAGCGCATAGGTCGCGCTGGTCGCGCTGCCGAACAATGTCACGGACAGCAGTGACGACGCCGCAGCATTAGCGAGGGTCATGCCTGTCGAGGCCATCAACCCCGGCGCAATCAGGAATCCCCCGCCTATCCCGAAAAAGCCTGCCGCCAAACCGGCGATCAGGCCAACCGGTGCCAATTTGGCCACCAACGGCCAGGATATACGCACGGCGGGATCACCCTCGCTTTTGCGCGGGATGAGCATGGAAAGGGCGATAACGATCATCGCCCCGCCAAAGGCGCGGATCAGCACTGCGCCATCAACCTGCATCGCCAGGCGGGCACCGATTACCGCTCCGGCAAGGCCCGCGATCGCAAAGACCGAGGCGCATGGCCATTTGACGCGGCCAGCACGCGCCTGTGCTGCAAGGCTCGTCGCGGCGTTAACGGCAACCGCCGCCGCCGATGTAGCGATGGCGGAATGGGTATCGGCAACCCCGACGACATAAATCAGCCACGGCGTGGCCAATACCGACCCGCCACCGCCAAATAACGTAAGCAGCAGTCCGATCAGCAGCCCGCCGACAGCCGCAAGGACGAGAGGTTCAGCCATCATCTTTAGTGTCACGCCGAAACCGGCGCACTGCGGTTACCTCACAGCTGGTCACGTCAAGGCGCGCCGGTTCCACGGCGCGAGCATCAACAGCCGCGCCATGCCGCAAAAACCACTAACGCCGGCAAACAGCAGACCGGCGCCGACGAAGGCCGACAGGCCAAACCAGCCCGGCGCGACAAATGTGCCGAGCAGCGCACCGAGCAGGATTAAAGAACCCGCAGCGATCTGGACCTGACGCATAATTTCCAGCGGTGCCTTGGCATTGGTCACCACCGGCAACCCGGCCCGGCTCCAGCCGTCGATGCCGCCGTCGAGCACCAGCGCATCCCCATGCACGCGCGCGGCAAGCCGGTCGCACGCCCCCGCTGTGCGCATGCCCGAGCGGCAGGTGAAAATGACATCTGCGCCTGGATCAATCGTCAGATGCGCCGCTTCCCATCCCGACAGCGGCTGCGACAGCGCTCCGGCGATGTGGGCGCGCGCAAATTCGTCGGCCTCGCGAATATCGACCAGCACCGCGCGGCCGCTGGCAAGGCGGGCTTGAGCGTCTTTTGGGGCAATCGGGGTCAAACTCTTGGTCATGACGGGTTCCTCATTTCGGGCGGGCAGAAAATATCTGCGAGTGTTTCAATCACGCGGATCGCAGCGGGGTCAGCAAGACGGTAAAAAATTGTCTGGCCATCGCGGCGGGTGGCAACGATGCCCTCGGCCCGCAGCAGCGCCAGATGCTGGGACAATGCTGATTGCGACAGACCGACGCGCGGCTGAATCTCCCCCACCGACATCTCGCCATCGGCAAGCTGGCACAGGATCATCAGCCGCCGTTCGTTGCCGAGCAGGCGCAGCAGCGTTGCCGCACGCGCGGCACTTTCCTCAAACAGAGAGAAATTAAAGCGGGCAAGGTCGAACATGACAGCAATATATAAGTTGATTCTAATTTAGCAAGTGTTTATGTATTGCCCATTGGAGAATCATCATGACCACCCGCCTGCCCCGTCCCGACGTCAGCGGCTTTTTTGACCCGGCCACCAACACCATCAGCTATATTGTCAGCGATCCGGCGACGGGCGCGGCGGCGATTATCGATCCGGTGCTGGATTTCACCGCCAATAATGCGCGCACGTCGACCGCGTCGGCCGACCGGTTGCTCGCGGCGGTGCGCGACAAGGGACTCAACTTGGTGGCTCTGCTGGAAACCCATGCCCATGCCGACCATCTGTCTGCGGCACATTATCTGCACGAAGTCACCGAAGCGCCGATCATCATCGGATCGCATATCCGCGACGTGCAGGCGGTGTTCGCGCCCATATTCGGGGCCAGTGATGTTCGCCGCGATGGCGGCGATTTTCACCGTCTGCTGGCGGATGGGGAAACAATGGCGCTGGGTGAATTGATGCTGACGGCCATGCATACGCCGGGCCACACGCCCGCCTGCATGACCTATGTCATCGGCGATGCCGCCTTTGTCGGCGATACGCTGTTCATGCCCGATTATGGCACCGCGCGGTGTGACTTTCCCGGCGGCGACGCCGCGACGCTGTATCGTTCAATCCAGCGCATTTTGGCGCTGCCCGGCGATACGCGCATCTATGTTGGTCACGACTATCTGCCCGCTGGGCGCACCGATTTTCATTGGGAAACCAGCGTGGCCGAACAGCGCGCTGCCAATATCCACGTCCATGACGGGATCAGCGAAGCTGACTTTGTCGCCATGCGCATCGCGCGCGACGCAACGCTGGCCGCCCCGCAGCTGATCCTGCCTTCGCTGCAGGTGAATATCCGCGCCGGGGCGATGCCGCCCGCGGACGCGAACGGGCAGCGATATCTGCGGCTGCCACTCAACCGCATCTGAGAATTGCCTCGGCGGGCGCGCGGTGACATGAGGTTGCGGAGGGAGATGCAGCCACATGAGCGATCACATCATTGTCATCGACGAGGGGACGACATCCACCCGCGCGATGCTGTTCAGCACGCGCGGGGCACCGCTGGGGAGCGCGCAGCGGGAATTCAAGCAATATTATCCCGCGCCCGGGCTGGTCGAACATGATGCCGCCGAAATCTGGGAAGCAACGCTCGCCTGCACGCGTGATATGGTGGCACAGGCGGGCGGGGCTGAACGGATCGCATGCATCGGGATCACCAACCAGCGCGAAACGATCGTCTTTTGGGACAAGTCCACTGGCGAGCCGCTCGCGCCGGCCATCGTCTGGCAGGACCGGCGCACCGCCGACGATTGCGCTGGGCTGAAAGCGGAAGGGCATGAGGGCGCAGTGCAGGCCAAAACCGGGCTGCTGCTCGACCCCTATTTTTCGGGGACGAAGATTGGCTGGGCGCTGCGCCACTGGCCGCAGCTCAAAGCAGCGGGTGATCGGCTAGCGGTGGGGACCATCGAAAGCTACCTCATCTTTCGGCTGACCGGTGGGGTGCACGTCACCGATGCGACCAATGCGTCGCGCACCTTGATGATGGACGTTGCCGGCCAGGGTGGCTGGGATGATGGACTGTGCGATCTGCTTGGCGTACCGCGCGCGATTTTGCCCGAGATTGTGGGCTGCACGACCGAAGTTGGGCGCACCGACCCGGCCCTGCTCGGCGGCGCGATCCCTATTACCGGCATGGCAGGCGACCAGCAGGCGGCGACCATCGGGCAAGCGTGCCTGACGCCCGGGCAAACCAAGGCGACCTTTGGCACCGGCGCGTTCATCCTGACCGCTAGCGGCACGACCCGCCCGACCTCGACCAACCGGCTGCTCGCCACCGTGCTGGTGCAGGACGGCGACGTACGCCACTATGCGCTCGAAGGATCGGTCTTTGTCGCCGGGTCGCTGATCAAGTGGCTGCGCGACGGGTTGGGGCTGCTGGCCAGCGCTGCGGAGAGCGAGGGGCTGGCGCGCTCTGTCGCCGACAATGGCGGCGTCTATCTGGTCCCCGCGCTCGCCGGGCTGGGTGCGCCGCACTGGCGACCCGATGCGCTGGCAGCATTATCTGGCCTGTCGTTCGCCACCACCAAAGCGCATGTTGCGCGCGCGGCGCTGGAGGCGCAGGCCTATCAGGCGCATGATCTGAAATCCGCTTTCGCGGCTGATGGCGTCGATTGGGCCGAGCTGCGCATTGATGGCGGCATGGCGGCCAACGACTGGATGGCGCAGGATCTGGCCGACATGCTGGCGGTGCCAGTCGAGCGCCCAGATTTTGTCGAGAGCACGGCACTGGGC